>TARA_R110002167_G_scaffold135610_1_pt1 | contig 13384 bp, 14 predicted proteins | sample TARA_R110002167 | Tara Oceans TARA_R110002167 (sample SAMEA4398238) | marine metagenome | biome: Polar Biome; feature: [MES] marine water layer (ENVO:01000295) within the mesopelagic zone...; material: water (ENVO:00002006), including particulate matter (ENVO:01000060) such... | reverse complement strand
ATGAATAACAAAATTATTGGAATTATCCTTATCATTGTTGGAGTGGGGTTAGCTGCATGGGGCTACAACATTTACGATTCAGCAGGATCTCAGGTTACTCGAGCACTAAGCGGCGATACCCCTATTGAAGCTTGGGCAGGGATGGTCGGTGGGATTATTTGTGTCGTAATCGGGATCACCAGGATAAGGTAAAACACCTATAGCTCAACAAATATCAAGGGGTTCAAAACCAGCTCACTGGGTCCTTAGGTCTGCTGCGCAGTCCTTCAACACGGCTAGAAGGCAATCGCGATGAAAGCTATGAATCAAATCCTCGTATATTCGGATAGTCTTACATGGGGAATAGTTCCAAACTCCAGAGAGCGTCTACCCTTTGAAAAAAGATGGCCAGGGGTCTTCGAAAAATCACTCAATGCAGTAGGTGAAAACATACGGGTTATCGAAAACTGTCTTAATGGCCGTAGAACTGTTTGGAGTGACCCCTTTAAAGAAGGCCGGGATGGTTCGCAAGGCTTGGCTCAAGTGATCGAAATGCATTCCCCATTGAAACTGGTAATCCTTATGCTCGGCTCAAACGATTTCCAGTGTACACACGACCACAGTGCGTGGTTGTCGGCGCAAGGAACAGCCAAATTGATTCAAATTATTCGGCAAGCTCCCATCGAGCCTTGTATGCCTATTCCGGAAATAATGGTTGTGGCTCCCCCCCAAATCATTGAGCCTAGAGGGGTTATTGCCGGTAAGTTTGAGGGTTCAGAGCATCGATGTATAGGCTTGGCTGCTGCGCTTGAAAAAATTGCCAAAGAGCACTCAGTATCGTTCTTTAATGCGGGCAGTGTCACCGAGGCCAGCATCGTGGATGGAATCCATTTAGATGAAAATCAACACCAAATATTGGGCGAGGCTATAGCTAGTGCAGTGTTTGGCAATATCGCCAGCTAGCAAGCGCAAGCACCCGGATCAATGCTCCGCTACGCTCCAAACTGCCTGGTGTCGCGGGCGTTAGTGGTATGAGATAGCAATGGACTCACTTTCAAGCAAAGTACTAGGTGAGCTTTTCAATCATGGCTCTCGGTGGCTATTGAATCTTCGTCGTGCCAAAGGAGAGAGAAAGCAAGCGTCGGTTACGGCCCTACGAAAAGTAATTACATCGTCTAGAGAAACTGCCGTGTATATAAGGCAGCTAAACGATAGCGGCGAACGCGATCACAATACAGAGAGGCACTTATCAGTGCTCTGGACAGAGTTAGGCTTTGCTCTGGAGGATCTAGGTATTCTAAAGCTTGCTAAACGCTGCCAAATCAAGGGGAAGCACTGGTCTAACCCCAGCCATTACGATAAAGATTTTCTCGATAAAGCAGATGTTAGCCTAGATAGGATGGAACGCGTCGCACGTGAAGTATTGGCTGAAATAAACCACTAACAAGTGGCTGTGGCTTCCCGTCAATAGAATTAATTTAAACGCCCGATTAGCCCGAATAAGGTCTAACCGGACAGTCGTATTCCTGTGTTCTATTAATAAAGTATTTAATTTCAGATTGTTATGGCGATGGTGGCGCTGCGCTGTCGAACGACGCTGAACGGGGTCAAACAGTCCCCTTTATTATTTTCTTGATAATAAAGCGTGCTGGATTGAGTGCCTGGAGCAATTCAGACTCAATAGCAGGGGGCTCGTTGAGTAACATATCCGCCAGTACCCTGCCTGCCAACGGGGCCGTAACCATCCCTTTAGAGCCGTGCGCTAAATTGACGAAAAGCCCAGGGATATGTGTTGCTGGGGTGTTGCACCGAGCGCTGGCATCTTTTCCTAGTTCAGCATAATCACGGATGAATGCGCTCGAATCGGCAATGGCTCCGACAATGGGTAGGTAATCGGGAGCGGCACAACGAAACCCGACCCGGCCTCTGGCTGCTGCCAGTTGTGGGCTTAATTGCTGTGCAAGCGCCGGGGAAATCTGGCGGATATGCTCTAAATTCAGTAAGTGGTCTTCTTCCCGAACCCGGGTGTCGAGATCGTTGAGGTCAAAACTGGCACCAAAACAGTACTGTTGATTGCTGGCTGGGGCGATATAGCCGTTGCCACAGAGGACCGTTTTCAAGCCGCTTGATGGCGCATAGACGGCGCTGGTCTGGCCCCGAATAGGTTTGAGTGGAAGCGCTGTTAGCTGTTTAAATTTGTTCGCCTCGTGCGCATTGGCAACCACCAGTTGCGGGGTCTGATGAATCAGTTTTCCCGCAGGACCATGGAGCTGCCAGTGTTGCTGTTCAGGGTCAAAATGGATCCGATCAATCGGTTGGTTGAAGTGACAATGGATATTGGGGTGACTTAGCAGCTGCCGGCAAAGATCGGCGGGGCTGACCCAGCCGCCCTGCGGAAACAGAAGCCCGCCGGCGGTTAGCGGGTATCCGGCTAGACGGCTGGCGTTCTCGACATCGATGGCTTGGACCAATGCGGCCGGATACCGGCCTGATGTCACCAGCTTGCGCTGTTTTTCTGCCTCTTTTTCATCCAGTGCCAGCTGGATCACACCACAGGGGGACCAGTGCCCATCCTGTTTCAATTGCCCCTGCTTCTGCAGTCGTTGCAGCAGACGTAAGCTGTAGAGGTATCCCGTAAGGTGAATTCGACTATGAATCGTGGGCTGTGCTGGAAGTTTGCTGTATAGCACCCCCTGCGGATTACCGGAGGCGCCGCAACCGGGCTGCGCACCGCGTTCGAACAGTTGAACCTGGCAGCCACGCTCGGCCAGAGCGAAGGCGGTGCTGGCCCCTGCTAGCCCTGCGCCGATGATGCTGACGGAGCGAGGAGTCGTTGTGGTGAGCGCAACATTGGTGGCGATAGGCAGGGAGGAGGGTCGAGCATACCAGGGTCGATTCGATGGTTGTTTGAGCTTTTCGCGGTAGTGACCGTAAAGCATTTCGCGTTTTTTTGAGAAGCCTGCCGCTTTGTTGACTTCAAACCCAGCTGCTTCAAGCCCCTTGCGTACACTGCTGGCCGCAGTGAAGGTGCTGAATGTAGTGCGCTGATGGCTGCACTGGGCAATGGCGGTGAATAATTGAGCATCCCACATCTCGGAATTTTTGGCAGGGGAAAAGCCATCTAAAAACCAAGCATCGACAGGGTGATCAAAATGGGTAAAGGCATGGCAGGCATCGTCGAAGATCAGCGTCAGCTGAACTCTGCCCTGGTCAAAAATAAGGCGGTGAAACCCCTGGCATGCCAGAGGGTATTGTTCCAGCAGCGATTCGGCCAGCTCTGCCAGTTCTGGCCAGAGTAGCAGCGCCTGGCTTAGGTCATGGGGGCTTAAGGGATAGCGCTCGGCAGAGATAAAATGCAAGTCTGGATTGCTTTTGGCCTGCTGGCGCCAGCGCTGCCAGGTGGCGAGGAAGTTGAGTCCGGTGCCGAACCCCGTCTCACCGATAGTGAAATGCTGTTCCGGCCCCAGTGATTGCCAACGCGCTGTTAGCTGGTTGTGCTGGAGAGATACATACTCGGTTTCCTCCAGGCCATTGACCCGGGAAAAATAGAAGTCGCCGAAGCGACGGGACAGAGGTTGGCCTTGATCATCCCAAATCAGGGTGTCGGGGGTAGTTAGAGAATCCGCGTGGGTTGTGAGAGAGGAGGACATTAGAGCACCTTGATTTGGTGACTGGAATCAGGCCACAACAACTCGATTTCGGCCCCATCCCTTGGCGTTGTAAAGTGCATCGTCAACACGCTTCATCATATCTTCAATCGACTCGCCTGGCTGCAATGTAGTAACACCAACACTGGTCGTGTAGTCCAGAATAATGTTTTGATCCAGGGTGATCTGTTGCTGCTGGCACCCCTGGCGTAAGCGCTCAGCGATCTTTTTCGCAACCTCGCCGGAGGTCGCGCTGAGAATCAGCAGGAACTCCTCGCCACCGAAACGCCCCACCAGGTCTTGAGGTCGGGATTGGGCGATCAGCATATCGGCAAAGCCGCAAAGTACCTGGTCGCCCACCGCATGGCCATAGCTATCATTGATGCGCTTAAACTTGTCCAGATCCAGCAGGATGACGCTCAGTGGCGCATCGATACTGCGTGAGTATTCCACCTCGCGGCGTAGAAAATCCATAATCGAACGGCGATTGGCTAACCCCGTCAGAGGGTCTCGGTGAGCCTGACGGTAGAGCCGCATCATCATGCTTAACTGAGTCAGAGCAGCCCAACCAGCAATAATCGCAAGTAGCACTAGCAGCCAGATATCGTTGAGGCTGTCCAATGCAAAGAGATCTCCGACCGCAAGCTCGGTCAGGGTATATAAACCGGTGATGAAGCTGGCAATAAAGCCACCTTCAAAGATTGTCAGGGGGAAGATAGAGCCCAGACTAATGATCAGGAACGGGAAGAAGTGGTAGCCGGCTGGTATGGTATCGTGGCTGGTTGAAACCAGATAAACCTGGGTTGCGGTATGAAATAGCGAGGGGATCAGTACCAATAGTGCAAGTTTATACCGGGACGTTTTTAGATCGTGACTATCCTTGCTCCAGAAGGCGAGTCCGAGACAGGCTGCGCCTGTCAACAGCCGAAGTATAGCAATGGTCCAGAGGTCGCTGCTGGGCAGATAGAGCGCATCTACAGCGATCCATGCAGGGATCAGTAGAGCCAAAATCAAGGATAGCGAGCGGACCCTGTTGCTGATGTAGAGCGCCCGCGTTTGACGAAAATGCTTTGAGTGGGTACGGGCACGCAGGATATCGAAAAAGTATTCCTGGATCAGGCGCTTGAAGGTGGCCGGTTTACTTGTCCGTTGCTGTTCATAGGTGCGTTGCTTATTGATTTTATCGATCAGGGCGAGGTTGCTACGGCGTTCCTGACCCGAAGGCTCGTTTTTCAGTGGCTGATCGGCGTTCATGTCCATGGCGATTGCAGAATCTTCCATAAGCAAATTGAGGCTCTAGGCGATTGTATCGGTACAGTTTTAGTTCGACGTAAGCGATACTTTTTGACTCTGCATAATGCAGTAAAGATAGCGATTAATCTAGCATCTAGGCACTATGGGATACAAACTTCAGTATCCGGACTATAAAAAATGGAACCGCTGCTCCCTTGATTCATAAATTTTTTTAGGTTTTGAACTGGCTGACCAGCTGCTGCAGTTGCTTCAATTCGACAGAGGCACCACCCATCTGGGTACAGTGCCAAGGAATCTGGTCGTAACTGCGTTCGCGCAATGCCTCGTCAGGCCGCTGCTGACTTATTTCCCAGCTTTTTCCGCCCGATGCCGCCACAGGACTTCCTGGCCGCCATCCTGTCGTGCTAAGACTCGCGCAGCCACAAAGAGCAGATCGGATAAACGGTTCAGGTAGCTCTGGCATTGCGGCCTGATATCGCTGTCGCGTGCCAGGGTGACCAGCCGTCTCTCGGCACGGCGGCAGACACTCCGGGCCAGATGACAGGCGGCGGCAGCGCGGTTGCCGCCGGGGAGGATGAAATCCTTCAGCGCGGGTAGCGTCGCGTTAAGCTGGTCGAGCAGCTGTTCCAGTTGCGTAACCTGCGCGTCTTCAATCAGGGCATAGCCCGGTACTGCGAGCTCTCCGCCCAGATTGAATAGATTCTGCTGTACCTCGTAGAGTTCGCTGGCCAACTGGACTTGCACTTCGTCGGTTGGACGCAGTTCGCAGCAGAGTATCCCGACACAGCTGTTGAGTTCATCGACATCGCCGATGGCTTCGATTCGATCCGCATCTTTATCGATACGGGAGCCGTCACCGAGTCCTGTAGTGCCGGTATCGCCGGTACGGGTATAAATTTTGGAGAGTCGGTTGCCCATGGTTAGTTCTCGCTGGCTGTTGTCTGAAGGCTGGCGAGGGTGCTGACCAGCGCTTGGTTGTGTGGGGTGCTGATGCCGAGTTGTTCGGCTTGGCGGCAGATGTAGCCGTTAATCGTGTCTATTTCGGTAGGGCGCTGGTTGCGGACATCCTGGAGCATCGACGAATAGTTCGCCGCCGTGGCTGTGGCTACCTCCAAGGCAACCTCGATCAACGGCCGATTAAACAGCGGTTGGTTCAGTGCTGCCGCCAGCTGCTCGACTTCGTTGCAGAGTCGTTGCATCTGGCTGCGGTAACTTGGATCGCTTGCCAACCGGCCGTTTTGGCAGCCGTGAATGGCGGTCAAACCGTTGATGGCGGCGTTAATGGCCAGTTTTTGCCACAGCCGCTGGACTATCTGCTGGTCGTAACCGGTTTTTAATCCCAGCTGCAGCAGGCTATCGAGAGCCGCAGCGCCACGCTGCTGTGCAGCAGCATTGATGGGCCCCAGCCAGCTCTCACCCCGGCCGGCGTGAACCAGTGTTTGCGGGCTTTCCCGATAAGCCCCCTCGGTGGTGATGCCGGTATAGATGGCGATATCCGGCCGTGGTTCGGCGAGTTTATCGGCCAGTCGCTGCTGTTGCCCCATCCCGTTTTGTAATAACAGGATCAGACTAGCGCTGCTTAAGCGGTGCTGAATCGAGTCAATCGCATTCAGGGTGTCGTAACCTTTGGTGGTCACCAGCAGTCTATGGATCGGCTCGCTGTTGTTGGCCAGTTCAGCGGTAAGCTTAATTGAGCGCTCGGAGTTCTGCTCTCGAAGTTGAATCGGGTTGATGAAGCTGCGTAGCCTCGAGGCGTTGCGCAGAATTAACGCTGTCGGATGGCCAGCAAGGCTCAGATGGCAAGCCCAGAGGCTGCCGATGGCGCCTGCGCCGAGGATATGCCAGCGTTCGGTAGGGGGCGTTATCATAGCGTTGTTTGGGTGTAATGCATGGGTGAGTGGTATAAAATCATCCGCTTCTTGGGTCGGTCACCGAACTTACAACGACAATACAGCGACATTTAACGAGCCGTTTATTGTGCCATCTGTGCCCGCTCATACCAACCAATCCTGAGGAGCAATCATGCCGACATTTGATGTGGTATCTGAACTGGACATGCACGAAGTTAAAAATGCTGTCGATCAGGCCAACCGTGAAACCACTACCCGTTACGATTTTAAAGGGGTGGATGCGAGTTTTGAGTTGAATGATACCGAGATCACCCTGACCGCGCAGGGCGATTTTCAGCTGCAGCAGATGCGCGATATTTTACGCGCCAAGATGATTGCCCGTAAGCTCGATGTCAAGGCGCTGGATGTTCAACCTTTCGTTACCACTGGGATGAAGGTCAAGCAGCAAGTGCTGTTGCGTCAGGGCTTAGATCAGCCTACCGCGAAGAAGCTGGTTAAGTTGATCAAGGACCAGAAACTCAAGGTGCAGGCGGCGATTCAGGGTGAGCAGGTGCGGGTAACCGGCAAGAAGCGCGATGACCTGCAGCAGGCGATGGCGGTGATGCGGGCGGAAGAGTTTGATGTGCCGCTGCAGTTTACTAATTTTCGCGATTAATCCAGATCCATTTAAAGCTCTATTTAGCCCTAGAGATCTAGTAGAGTTGCGCATGGATGCGCACTCAGGTTAATAGCCACCTACCGGGAATACGCCTCTTGCCTGATACGCTGTGGCAGACCATTTTTAATCGCAGGATGCTGGTCTGCCTGTTTATTGGCTTTTCGTCCGGTCTGCCGCTGTACATTCTCTATCAGCTGATTCCTGCCTGGCTTCGTGACCAGGGCGTTAGCCTGGAAACGATAGGGCTGTTTTCGCTGGTTGCTTTCCCGTACACCTGGAAGTTCCTCTGGTCGCCTGCGCTGGATCGTTATGTGCCACCGCTGTTTGGTCGGCGCCGGGGTTGGATGCTGATTACCCAGCTGGCGCTATTGGTTTCGATCGCCACCTTTTCGTTGTTCAATCCAACCGATTCGATAGTCTCTGTTGCCTATGTGGTCTTTGCGGTCGCCTTTTTCAGCGCAACCCAGGACATCGTGCTGGATGCCTATCGCCGCGAAATTTTATCGGATGAAGAATTGGGGCTTGGTAACTCATTGTTTGTTAATGCCTACCGATTTTCAAGTCTGGTGCCTGGCTCGCTGGCACTGATCCTTGCTGATCAGTTGCCCTGGGAGACTGTCCATCTGGTGGTGGCCTCCTTTATGCTGGTGGGACTAGTGACCAGTGTCTGCGTGGCGGAGCCTGAGGGTTGTACTGCACCCTTAACCCTGCGGGAGGCGGTGGTTGAGCCCTTTCATGAGTTCTTTTCTCGCAGCTCGGTACGCACCGCCCTGGCAGCGCTGCTGTTTATTCTGCTGTATAAGCTTGGCGACAGCATGGCTACAGCGTTGTCGACCCCTTTTTATCTGGATCTCGGCTTTAGCAAGACCGAGATAGGCACTATCGCTAAGTCCGCCTCGCTCGGGGCTTCGATTGTTGGTGGTCTGGTCGGCGGGGTGGCGATGATTAAGCTGGGGATTAATCGTTCGCTGTGGATTTTTGGTGTGGTACAGCTAGTTTCGATTCTTGGCTTTGCGGCCTTGGCCGAGATTGGTCATGACCGGATGGCATTGTTTGTCGTCGTCGCGTTCGAGTATTTCGGCGTCGGACTTGGAACGGCGGCCTTTGTCGCCTTTATGGCGCGCCTGTCAGATAAGCGTTTTACCGCGACCCAGTTAGCGTTGTTCACCAGCTTGGCCAGTATTCCGAGAACTTTTGCCAATGCCAGTACCGGCTATCTAATTGAATCCGTGGGGTATACCCAGTTTTTTCTGCTCTGTGCGCTGATCGCGTTGCCTGGAATGCTGATGCTCTATTGGGTCGCGCCTTGGAACGGTCGGCGTGGCGTGTCGGCCGAGCAAAAGAAAGTCGGAAAGCTCATATCCAATCGAATCAAATGATAATCATTTGCATTTAGAGTCTATGAATTGTATCCTGCAGTCACTTTTAACCGCAGGGGATATTGCCATGATCTATATCGTTAACGCCTGGCTTGAGCGTGAGCAGCCATTGCTTCAAGTCAGCGACAGCCGTACCGGCAAAGTCGTGATTGAATGGGGTGCTGAGCGGTTGAAGGCGCTGTTTGCCAGTGGTGAGCTTTGCCTGGCTGACCTGCAAGTCAGCGGAGCGCGGATGCAGGAGACCGTCAAGGAGCTATTTTTGCTCTCTTACCGCAAGGAGTCATTCAGCTTGCCGAAATGAGAGCTTCAGCTTTCCAAAATGAATTAATCAGGGCTGCCAGCGGTACTCGGACATGCGGATCCGGTTGTTAACGAAAATCACCCCTTCGCTTTGCAGCCGTTGTTTTTGTTCTAAGAATTTCAAGCTGTCTTGCGGGAAGCTGAGCTGGCCACTGTTATTGATTACCCTGTGCCAAGGCAGTCTGCTGCCTTCGGGAAGCTTTTTTAGCGTGGAACCGACAAAACGGGCGTAGCCAGGCAGTCCGGCTACTTCGGCCAGTTGACCATAACTGACCACCCTGCCGCTTGGGATTAGATTTAGAACCTGCCAGATCTGCTGGGCTTTCGTGAAGGGTTCTGTTGAGGGTTCGGTCGTTGAGGCTGCTGTCATGCGCTGACTTTAGCAGTTGGTGAGGGTTTGGGCGAGAAGCTGAAGAGGCTGGGTATCGGCTAGTGGGATTATCGGGCGAAAAAAAACCGCTGGCAGCGGTTTTTTAATTGGCCTGGTACGGTTGGAAATTACAGCCGCAGAGCGCCGTCAACCTCGATAACCCGACCACTGAAATACTCATTTTCAAGGATGAAAGCGATGGCCGAGGCGATCTCGTCAGGAGTGCCTAGGCGCTTGGCTGGAATCATCTTGGATAACGTAGCCAGCGCTTCTGGCTTCATGCTCAACACCATCTCGGTGCCGATAAAACCAGGAGCGATTGCGCCGGTACGGATACCGAAGCGCGCCAGTTCTTTGGCCCAGGTGGTGGTCAGGGCGACTACCGCAGCCTTGGCCGCACTGTAGTTGCTCTGGCCCATGTTGCCGGCGCGCGAGATGCTGGAGATGTTGATGATTACGCCGGGCTTGCCCGCTTCGATCATCTTGGTGGCTGCTTCACGGCCGCACAGGAAAACGCCTGTCAGGTTGACGTCGATTACCTGCTGCCAGCTGCTTAGAGACATCCGTTTAACGATCTCTCCATCTTTAGCCTTAATGAACATGCCATCGCGTGTGATGCCAGCGTTGTTGACCAGTGCATCGATTGAACCGCAGTCCGCAACGATCTTGCTAAAGGTGGCTTCAACTTCATCTTCGTTGGCAATGTTGGCCACGTAGGCGCGTGCCTCGATCCCTTTTTCAAGGCAAAGACCGACTGTCTCGTCAAGCGCTTGCGGGTTCATGTCGATGAGCGCAGGGATGGCGCCTTTGTCGGCCAGATAAAGAGCCATAGAGCGGCCTAGTCCTTGACCGCCTCCGGTGATAACAATAATTTTGTCTTGCAGGTTCATAATGTGACCTCAACAGGGGTCCGGCATATATCGGACTTAGGTTTAACCCCAGGTTTAGCTGGTTTGTAGTGTGCTAAAAGTGCGGTATAGAGAGGCTGCCAAGTAGATAAATGTTGCAGCGCAACACGTATATTATGATTATTTTGTAGCGTATTCAATGACAATTTGTTGCGCTGCGAAATGCATGAGTGCTTCACTATTGCTAAAGTTTGAGGTTTAGCAGCGTTTTTTTCTATACCATTTGAGCGTTATACCCTTGAGCTGAGGCTAATCATGCGTTTCTTATTGTTGTTATTTGTGATCATACCCATTGTTGAAATTACGCTGTTGATCAATGTCGGTCAGGCAATAGGGGCTTGGTATACCATCGGTTTGGTATTGCTGTCGGCATTTATTGGCGTCAACATGCTACGTCAGCAAGGATTGTCGACGCTGATGCGAGCGCGCTCGCGGATGGATAGCGGAGAGCTTCCGGCGCAGGAGATGGTCGAAGGGTTGGTGCTTGCTGTTGGTGGCGCCTTGCTGATTACTCCCGGGTTTGTGACAGATTTTTTCGGTTTTTGCTGCCTGTTTCCCGTTACTCGTAAGGCGATGGTTCAGCCTCTGCTGCGCCATTTTACCGTTGTCGCTGCGCAGCGGATGCAGGGCACCCAAGGAGGCCGCAATCGTTCCTCTTTTGACCAAGATTCTTTCGACCAGAATCGGAGCAGCCAGCCGGAGAGGGACGACGGTCAGGCGCCTATCTCTCCGCCGGGCTCATCTCAAGGCGGTCGAACGATTGACGGTGAGTATCGTCGTGACGATTGACAGGTTTTTCGCTTCACGCCATCTCAACAGACGCTTTCCTTCGAGGCGAGTTTGTTAACAAATTTATCCCTCAGCAGTTGAATTCGTTTTTTACGGCCCCATTTATCTCTGCATCGTTTGTGAGGGGTATCCCTCTGTATACACCGTCCAAGTCGATATCGACTTTTTTGTTTGAAAATCAGGAGACTAACGCAAATGAGCATTCGTCCACTTCACGATCGCGTCGTAGTTCGTCGTAAAGAAGAAGAGACCACTTCCGCTGGCGGTATCGTACTGCCAGGTTCTGCGGCCGAGAAGCCGACCCAGGGTGTCATCGTTGCTGCGGGTAAGGGTCGTATCCTGCAGAGCGGTGAGGTTCAGCCTATGGATGTTCAGGTTGGCGATACGGTTCTGTTCGGTCAGTACGCGGGTAATGCCGTTAAGATTGACGGTGAAGAGCTGCTGATCATGAACGAGAGCGACATCATGGGTGTGCTGGTATAAGCCGCTCCTCTGCGCCTATACCACGAAACACTGAAACGATTTAGAGATAGGAATTTATAACAATGGCTGCTAAAGACGTACTGTTTGGAAATGCCGCTCGTAGCAAGATGCTGGCGGGTGTAAATGTTCTGGCTGACGCCGTGAAAACCACACTGGGACCTAAGGGTCGTAACGTGGTCCTGGATAAGTCCTTTGGCGCGCCGACCATCACTAAAGATGGTGTTTCGGTTGCCAAAGAGATCGAGCTGAAAGACAAGTTTGAAAACATGGGCGCACAGATGGTCAAGGAAGTTGCTTCCCAGGCTAACGATGTGGCTGGTGACGGCACCACCACTGCGACCGTATTGGCGCAGGCTATTGTCAGCGAAGGTCTTAAGTCTGTTGCTGCGGGCATGAATCCTATGGATCTCAAGCGCGGTATCGACAAAGCGGCGGCTGCAGTGGTTAAACAGATTGAGAAGATGGCGACCCCCTGTGCCGATGCCAAAGCCATTGCCCAGGTTGCTACGATCTCCGCCAACAGCGACAGCTCAGTAGGCGATATCATCGCTGAAGCGATGGCTAAGGTGGGTAAAGAGGGTGTTATCACCGTCGAAGAAGGTTCAGGTCTGGAAAACGAGCTGGACGTGGTTGAAGGGATGCAGTTTGACCGGGGTTACCTGTCTCCTTACTTCATCAATAATCAGGAAAACATGTCAATCGAGCTGGAAAGCCCGTACATCCTGCTGGTTGATAAGAAAATCTCCAATATCCGTGATCTGCTACCAGCACTAGAAGCGGTGGCTAAATCTTCACGTCCGTTGCTGATCGTTGCTGAAGATGTTGAGGGCGAAGCGCTGGCGACTCTGGTTGTTAACAACATGCGTGGGATCGTTAAAGTAGCTGCTGTTAAGGCGCCAGGTTTTGGTGATCGTCGTAAGGCGATGCTGGAAGATATCGCTATCCTGACTGGCGGTACAGTGATCTCTGAAGAGGTTGGTCTGAGCTTGGAGAAAGCGACTCTGGAGCATATGGGTCAAGCCAAGAAAATCCAGATCAGCAAAGAAAATACCGTTATCGTTGATGGTATCGGCGAGCACACTGCAATCGAAGCGCGCGTGGGTCAGATCCGTGCTCAGATCGCTGATACTTCTTCTGATTACGACAAGGAGAAGCTGCAGGAACGTGTTGCCAAATTGGCTGGCGGTGTTGCCGTAATCAAAGTCGGAGCGGGCTCAGAAGTTGAGATGAAAGAGAAGAAGGCACGCGTTGAAGACGCACTGCACTCAACCCGCGCTGCGGTTGAAGAGGGTGTGGTTGCCGGTGGTGGTGTTGCGCTGGTTCGCGCACTGCAAAGCATCGAAGCACTGGAAGGGGATAACCATGACCAGACTGTCGGCATTAAGCTGGCTTGTCGGGCGATGGAAGCGCCTCTGCGTCAGATCGTTAAGAACGCGGGCGAGGAAGATTCTGTAGTGCTGGCTAAGGTTAAAGCCGGTACGGGCAGCTTCGGTTACAACGCCGCAACCGGTGAGTACGGTGACATGCTGGAGATGGGTATTCTTGACCCGGCTAAAGTGACCCGTTCCGCACTGCAGGCAGCGGCTTCTATTGCGGGCCTGATGATCACGACTGAAGCGATGATTGCCGATCATCCAGAAGCAGATGCAGCCGGTGGCATGCCCGATATGGGCGGTATGGGCGGCATGGGTGGTATGGGTGGCATGGGCGGAATGATGTAGTGCGACGAGAGTCGTGTAGGTAGCTAGCCTAGCGGAACTACTCTAG
>TARA_R110002167_G_scaffold31464_15_pt1 | contig 13395 bp, 10 predicted proteins | sample TARA_R110002167 | Tara Oceans TARA_R110002167 (sample SAMEA4398238) | marine metagenome | biome: Polar Biome; feature: [MES] marine water layer (ENVO:01000295) within the mesopelagic zone...; material: water (ENVO:00002006), including particulate matter (ENVO:01000060) such... | reverse complement strand
GCTTCAGGAGGTTCCAAATATCCTGCATAACTTGGTCTAAACTAGCGACGTGCTCTAACACATAAAATGAAATCACATAATCCATAGAGCCTATCCACTCAGTAGGCGTGGTATATTTTGCTTGATTACTTTTCAGAATGAAGTCATCCCAAAACGGAATATACATTTCTGATACATCAAAGACATACCCTGATAAGTCCTTCCTACTATCCAAAACTCTTCGAATTGTCGCCCCCTTTGCCGCTCCATATTCAAGCAAATTGGCGTTTTGACTAATATTCAGCTTCGATAAAACTGTTTCTGCTTGGAAGTCATAACGGTATATTTTTCGATCTTCTTCTATTTTGTATAATTGATCTTCATCTTCACTGTCTATTAATATTTTGTATTGTTTATCGTAATAATCATCAATATTTTGAATTTCTTTGGTTTGCAAATGCCCGCAATTATCGCAGAAGTAGACTTCAGCTTTGCCCTGTATTATTTCGCCCAAAGATGAAAGAGACGTATGGCCTGGAGGGCAAAAAACTGGGTTTGATATTGTTGTAGCGCACACATTACACAGAATGCTCATTTTAAATCCTTACGTTTAGCTATAAGTTCTGGAAATAGCTCTCTAAAATCCGAGCCTGATGCAAATGACCCTTTCCAATCTATGGAAATGCCAGTTTCCTCTATGAAACTAAAATACCTCATTTGCATTGTCCAACGGGATTCACGGCTGGAATTTTTACCAGATCGATGAAGTACTAGCCAGTCCATCACAACCACATCTCCGGGGTTTAACAAAGGGGCAACCTTGCTATAACGACCAATTAAATCCTCTTCATCTTGTAATCTTAAGGCATATGCCCCGGACTTGCCTGAAGTGTAGCTGTCGGAATAAACCGGAATAAGGCCGCCAAGATGAGATGCTGGGCATATTTCTACCGGCCCTAGCTGTGAATAGAGTGGGCGTAATGGACTCCATAAAATTAGTCCATCCAAGCTTCTTAGTTGAGCTGGAAATTCTTGATGCCAGGGGGCTTCATATTGTGCTTCGTTGGGATTATCTATTCTGATCCCTGAGCCGCCAGATGCAATGCCAGCTAAGCTTGTATTGCGTATTTGCTTGAATAACTCTTCGTTTTGCTGGCAACTAATTAATCGCTGAAAAGCAGGAATCTGTTTAACCGCATCATAGATCACACCACCAATGTTGCGATCCAGTTCAATTAATTGTTGGTAGCCCCAATCAAAGTGTTCTGCTGAAAAGACGCGATTTTCTTTGTCAATATTATGTTTCTTGAGACAAACTCCAATAATATCAAAAATTGCTTTTTGGATCGGTTCTATCTGAGTGGATAAATCGTAAAATTTTTCTATAATCAGATAGCCTTGCTGATGAAATTGATTAGCCTGCTTTGGGCTAAGGGATTGGTTCATATTTCATTCCACATTTTATAACTACATAAACATGTTTGGATATAAATGGCTACAATGTACATATCAAAATTGCCCACTTAGTAATGATTTTATTTGTTCGGCTATATAGCTAATATCGTCAGCTGTCATTTCGAAATAACTGGGTAAATTGATACCTCTAGCAGACATACTCGAACTAACTCTATTACTATCTATCGACTCAAACATAGGAAAACTTGAAACAGGATAAAAAAATGGGCGAACTTGAATCTTTTTATCGATTAAAACCTTTATTAATTGGTCTCGTTTTTCCAGCTCGAATGATGGCGTTAAGACCATGGTTGGCATCCAGTAACTGTTAATGCATCCGTCTGGCTCATGATTCATTTGAATATCAAATGATTCTAAAGCTGACTTATACTGTTTAAATACCCATCGTTTATGATTAACAAGCTCTTCTATACGTTCTAATTGAGCCAGACCAATAGCGGCCTGTAAATTAGACATTTTATATTTGAGGCCCACTTGCTCGCACCAAAATATCTTGGGTACCCTAGGATCCCGGCCATGGTCTGCGATTATACTAGCTTGAGCGAATAGGACTTGATTATTGGATACTAACATTCCACCTTCACCGGTAGTGATGGTTTTTGTGCCATGAAATGAAAATACCCCAAAATCGCCAATTGACCCCGCTTTTTGACCTTTATATTCAGAGCCAATTGCCTCTGCAGCATCTTCCACAACATAGAGATTATATTTTTTTGCTAGTGCCATAATGGAGTCCATATCGGCTAAATTGCCGTAAATATGTACAGCCAATATTGCTTTAGTTTTAGGGGTGATAGCGGCCTCAATTTTTTTAGGGTCAATACACCAACTATCAGATTCTACATCAACAAATACTGGAGTTGCTCCAAGCTGCACAATAGGTGAGACTGATGCTATCCAAGTAATATCTGGCACTATAATTTCGTCACCAGGCTTTAGGCCAATCGCCGCAAATGCAATATGTAATGCACCGGTGCAACTAGATGTAGCCATAGCAAAAGGCGTAGTTAGATAACTTTTGAAGGCGTCCTGGAAACGATATATGTAGTTGTAGCAGTTTTCCCCCCAACCATTGCGAATAGCATCATTGACGTAGTCAATTTCACGTTCTGTTATTGAAGGTTTAGCTGCCAAGATATTTTTCATTTAACCACCTCAATATTGGGGATAGCTATAACGATTTTACTGTGAGTGAGGAAATCTAATTGCTGTTGGATTTCGGTTTTGATATTCCATGGAAAAATAATTAAGTAGTCAGGCTGATTTGTTTTCAAAAGTTCAGGAGAAAGGATGGGAATATGGCTACCAGGCATCAATTTTCCTTGTTTAGATTCCGCTGCGTCGTAAATACAAGGGAGTAAGTCTGCTTTTATTTGTGCATAATTTAGTAGGGTATTGCCTTTCGCTGCAGCGCCATAACCAGCTACTGAAAACCCTTTTTGCTTTAAACCTTGCAAAAAGAACAGTAAATCGCTTTTTATTTTTTCGATTTTAAGCTGAAAAGAAGTATAGATGCTTAAATCTGTTAACCCCATCTCCTTTTCAGTATTCAAAATTTTACTTACGCTGGGCATTTGTGCTTTTGCCGCTTCATTTTTACAGGCATAAATACGTAAACTTCCACCATGGGTTGTAATTTCTTCTACATCGAAAATAGTTAAATCTGCATGATTAAAAATAGTCATAACCGCATGCAAAGAAAGATAGGAAAAATGTTCATGATAGATCGTATCAAACTGGTTAAATTCAATGAGTTTTTGTAGATGAGGAAATTCCATCGTGATAATCCCCCTAGGCTTTAACACTTTGTTTAGTCCTGCAACAAAATCATTTATGTTTGGTACATGAGCCAGAACATTATTGCCTATTACCAAGTCTGCAGTTTGGTTGGCGTTTACTAGTTCAATCGCTAGGTCTTCACTAAAAAAACGTTCTAACACTGGAATATTAAGTGCTCGGGATGCTTCTGCGGTAGCTTTAGTTGGCTCTATACCTAAGCAAGGAATTTGAGCTTGTACAAAATTTTTTAATAAGTAGCCATCGTTAGAAGCAATTTCGATTACAAAACTGTTTTCGTCTAAGTGTTGCCGCTCAATAATTTTTTCCACAAATAACTCTGCGTGACTAAGCCAACTTGTCGAAGTTGACGAAAAATAGGCATAGCTTGGACTAAATAATGTTTCGGCCTGCACAAAATCATCTGTTTGTACCAACCAGCAATGCTCACACACGTAAACCCGCAATGGAAAAGTATTCTCTGGCTTATCAATATTATTGGGTTCAATGTAGGCATTAGACGGAGGAGGGGAGCCCAAATCAACGAATTTATATTCCAGTGTGTGTTGGCAGTGACGACAATTCATTAAAGTAAACCTTCATATTTATCGTTGATATAAGGTAAATGGGCGTCCTTTTCCGAAATATCAGTGATGGCCAAAGGCCACTGAATATTGAGCTTAGGATCTTGGTAATGTATACCTCCTTCAAAAGAAGGCTGATAAAACTCTGTATGCAAGTAGAGTAATTCCACATCATCCTGCAGAGCTTGAAAACCATGGGCAAAGCCATCAGGTATCAGCATCATTTTTGCATTCTGTGCTGATAAAATCTGTCCATACCAGTGTAAAAAAGTGGTTGATTCTGGGCGTAAGTCTACTGCGACATCAAATACTTCTCCGCGCAAACAGCGTACTAATTTAGTTTCAATCGCTGGACTTTTTTGATAATGCAAACCTCTGAGTGCACCTTTTTGATTTGTTATCGAATGATTTATTTGTACGATATTTTTGTCCATTAGTAGATCCGATAACGTTAATTGGCAAAATAGACGGGAAAAACAGCCTCTTTTATCCGTATTTTGCACTGTATCAATAACAACTAGTCCGTTTATTGGCGTTAAATTGCGTTGCATAATTCACTGATTTCACTAGTTGAATATTCTGATATTTGTTTGAGGCACAATAAGCGCTTGTCTGTTTGGTCGGCCATCGACCACTCAAGTACTTTGTTTAATGTCGTATTCAAGTCCCAACGAGGGTACCAATTAAGGCTCTGCCGTGCTTTAGTGCAATTTAATTTTAATTGCTGTGATTCATGTAACTGTGCCGCGCTATCTATTAAAACGTCAACGTTTTTACCTGAAGCTTTTACTAAGTAATTGGCCACCCAGTTTACTGTTTTTGCGCTGTTTGAATTAGGACCAAAGTTCCAGCTTTCTGCATACGTATTTCCATTTTCATACAGTTTTTCAGCTAACAGCATGTAAGCAGACAAAGGTTCTAAGACATGCTGCCAAGGACGAATAGCTTGGGGGTAACGCAAGATAACTGGCTTATTGTTTTTTATTGCATGAATGATATCTGGCACCAGTCGGTCTTGCGCCCAATCACCACCACCAATGACGTTACCGGCTCTGGCACTAGCAATCGCTGTAGTCGTTTTTGAAGAGCTTGAAAAAAAGGAAGAGCGATAAGATGCAATGAGTAGCTCCATACAACCTTTGCTACTGCTATATGGATCATGTCCCCCCATCGGGTCGTCTTCTGTAAAGGATACAGACGATTCTTTATTTTCATAACATTTATCGCTTGAAATCATTACTGCAGCTTTAATAGATGGGGTATTGCGAATGGCTTCTAATACATTTAACGAACCCATTACATTAGTGGTGTAAGTGCTCACTGGATCTAAGTAGGAATCCCGAACCAATGCTTGAGCTGCCAGATGAAAAACAATTTGTGGCTGATATTCGCTGACGGCCTGAGAGAGTTTTTCTGCATTTCGAATATCCCCAAAGATACTGGTTATACCTGAAGATACGTGAGCTTGCTCGTACAAGTTAGGGGCAGTATTTGGAGGTAATGAATAACCAATCACCTGCGCACCTAGTTGTTGTAACCACAAGGTTAGCCAACTGCCTTTGAAGCCTGTATGCCCAGTGATTAATACCTTTTTATTTCGCCAAAAATCGGTGTTCACTGCCATTTAACCCAAGGTGCACTATTAGTCTTTAACATATCCTCTAATTGATTTTTGTCTCTGAGTGTATCCATAGGTTTCCAGAATCCGTTATGTTTGTAACAGGATAATTGCCCGTTTCGAGCTAGGTTCTGTAAAGGCTGTTGTTCCCAAATCGTCGTATCGTCTTGCAAATAATCAAAAATACCAGGTGATAAAACAAAGTAGCCACCATTTATCCACGAATCATCGCCCGGTGGTTTTTCTTGAAAATGGTTAATCATGGTGCCTTCAATATTGAGTGCTCCAAATCTACCTGGAGGTTGAATAGCGGTGACAGTTGCTAAGCATTTAGATTTTTTGTGATGTTCTATGGTTTTAGCGATGTTTAGATCTGTCACACCGTCACCGTAGGTAAAACAAAAATCGTCATTGTCGAGATATTTTTGTACACGCTTTAATCGTCCTCCTGTGCCGGTTTCCAATCCTGTGTCGACCAAGGTCACCTTCCAAGGCTCAGCATGATTTGAATGAACCTCCATACTATTTTTTTGCATATCAAAGGTAACATCTGACATATGCAAAAAATAGTTGGCAAAGTATTCTTTAACAACATATCCCTTGTAACCACAGCATATAATAAAATCATTGATACCATAATAAGAGTAGGTTTTCATGATATGCCAGAGTATTGGTCTACCTCCAATCTCAATCATAGGTTTGGGCCGCAAGTGCGACTCTTCACTTATACGAGTACCTAATCCGCCTGCTAAAATTACTGCTTTAACCATTATTTTTGCCTATTTTAAACAAGGTAAGTCGGCTATTCGCCATAAACATAGGGATTTATCTTTATAAGCACCATCGCCTTCTGTGCATCCCTCAACGACAGTTTTTACTGGAGGTGGAAAATTAAAGGGTTCTAACATTAAATTTAATGCTCGCCATTGGCCAGTCTTAATATCCAGATTATTGTTCTGCTCAACGAAGCTAGTTGTCAAAAGATACATAGCAGATGATCGCTTGATATTCTGAATCGCTTTTTTAATGTCTGAAAAACTCAGGTGCACTAAACAGTCGCGGCAGAATATGAGATCAACGTAAGGAAGGTCAGAACTTAATAAATCAAGGTGCTTAAATGTTACATTTGGTTTTTTGAAAGCGACAATATTTTTACTCACTAAGTCACTTACAATATCGCCACCAAAATATTCAATCGAACCTAAATTGATATCCTTCATCCAATTAAAATCACCGCACGGGATATCCAAAAATGCCTTAATCTCGAGACTCTTAAATAGGCCTGGAAGCACTTGGCCAAGGTATTTAACCTGTTTTTTTTCAGAGCCAGTGCCGGATACACTTTCTGTACTGCCCCAGTGGTTTTTCTCAAAAATATCTAAAAACACTTGCTCGGTGGTTAAGTCGTAAAGTTTACCTATTTTTTCAGCTTCAATCACTTGAGAAAGGTTCTCAAAAATTTCCTGTTCGAAGCTTTCTGAGGAAATAATAACAAAATCTATTTCTCCCCAATTAAAATCAGGAGAAGCGACGGTCGGAATATCCAATAATCTATTTTTTTTAGGATGCTGATCGATAATTACAGTAAGTGGCATTTTATAAAAATGGCTTCCTAACAGTTTTGCGAGCCATAAAGTATGCTCACCTGCACCATACAAGGCGACCCTTTTATCAGTATATTTTTTCAACCACTGGTCCCACAAACTCATGATTTTTTGGGTTTTGTGGGTTAAGTTCTCAGACTGGTACACTTCTCGTTCGCTATGATTTAAGGGCATATCATCTTACCAGCATCAAATTTTTAAAAATTTCGTAGTTTGCTCTCTATCGGCTAAAATCGAAAAAAGCTTGAACTAATAGTCGCTATTTTGTAAAGAACTCAATGAATCTAGGGTGTTAAATAACTCCTCCATGTCAATATCAATCTCTACTGTTTTACCTCTTGAGTAAGAACTAACCACTTCTCCCTGCGCCCCCAAATTAAAAGCGACGATAGGATATTCCATTAAGATAAGCTCATGAGTAACATACGAAAAGGTTTCAGGGCAAATTGAAGGCATTAGAAAGACGCTGATTTTGTGTTCTTCAAGGAGTATTGGTAGGTCATGAACTTGGTATTTTCCAAGGATGTTAACGTGGTGATTGATATTCTCAAGTTCACAATCACCAAAAATACTAATGTTTATGCCTAATTGGGATTTTTGAATATAATCGCTCAAGCGTTGCACCACTTCGGCTCCTTTGGACCTAGAAATATTGCCAAGTATGCCAATATGCATTAATCGCTTCGATTTGATGAATGTTTTACTTGGTTTAAAGTAAGTCATTGAGTGGGGCTGAAGGGATAGTTTATCTGCATAGCTTGGGAATGCTTTGAGAAAAATATGTCGACTAGATTCAGAAAAAATAATAATTGCTGAACTGAGTTTGAATATTTTATCCCATGTTTGCAGCCAATCACCAATATTTGGCTCTTTCAAACTACCCGAACGATGTCTAATTCTGCATTTTACGCACTCATCTTCACTTGGCACTCCACAAAAACGCCATTCGTAATTAAGAAGATTAAAGCTTGGACAAATCGGATAATAGTCATGGATAGCAACTTTAATATTGGCTGCTGAATGCCGCTGCAAAAACATATAAAGCGCCTTTGCAAAACTAAGAAAAGGTCTGAATGTAACAATCGAATTTATAAAAATATTTTTGGGATTTATTGTACTGAGTAATTCGAAGACATCCGGATATTCCATAAACTCGGATTGTAAACGTTTTGAATCATAGAAATATGTCAGTTCAATTGCCTTGAGCTTCTGGTTATCTTTAGACAAAACCAGCAAGATAGGAATGTTTTGCCTTAAATATGTATCTATCAATCTTTTTCTATAGCTGGTCGTGCCTCCGCCAAGATCATGATCAAAGATAACGATAGCTTCGCTAGCAACTATTCTAAAAATGTCTAGGTCATTGTTCAAGCTATTAACTCCTTGGTAAATATTCGCTAACTAGGAATATTGCAGAAAAATAATTTGAGTCAGTTTATTTACTCTTTTAATGAAGGCTCAATTATTGCCATATGTACTTTTCTGAAATTTGTATTGAGCTCTTCGTCTGTGATTTTTTTATACAGAAGATGTTTCATTTTTAAGTTTTCTAAAATTACTTTTCCTCTGGAACCTCTCAAAATGATATTTTTCTGCGTATTTTCTTCATTATAGATACAAACATAATGTAAAAAGCTTGAAATAATCGGCTCATCTACCGGTATGTCGACAGATTGCTCTTCAAACAAGGTCTCATCGCTGGTCCAAAATTTTGGAATAATAATTTGGCACTTGTCTGCTAGTAGGCTTGCCATGATAGCTATTTTTGTCACAAATATTGGGGTCACCAATATTGTTTGTTTCTGACAGTTTTTGGGAATTAAGAGATAACTGATGCCATCAGATAAATTTATGTTTTCCAGAGATTTTGTCAAAACTATAGTATTTAATTTACCTTTTAATGGTGGGTTAATACTTACAGAGTTTGTTAAGTAAACTGAGTAATCTGGATTAATACTAACTTGCTTGCTTTCCTCAAATGTGAGTATCTCGATGTTTTTAAACCAAGAATAAAATGTGGACATCAAATAATGAGCAGAAACTTTAAATTCGTCTGAATCAACGACAATTAAAAGCCTTTCGTTTTTATAATTTAATTCAAGCCATTTTGTCTCACTTAAAGTGCTACTGTATCCTGAAGCGTCGAAAGCATTAGTAGTAATTAAACATATTTTAGCTTTTATTTGGGCAATTGTTTTTTGCCAAGCATGTATCGATTCATAAAAAGCTTTATTAGTTGTTATTGCGTTTTTAGACGTCAACTTTGTTAACACTGCATTCGAATAATTGACTGTCCCATACAGGTAATAAAACAATAACGATTGTCCTTGTTGGTATGAAGTAAATAGCATTTCTTTTTGTTTATTGATTATATATTCTGCTTGCTCTGTCGTTTCTATGTCATGCGACAGCAATTGTTCAAATGCATTCAGTTCTCTTTCGAGCACTTTAGGAGAAAATTTTTGTTCAAATTGTTGAATAAAATTCACATTATGTTCATCTGTGTAAACAGATGTTTTTAAGCGCTCAATTGCCGCATATTTTTGTTCAGAGATGGATACGATCAATAGATTATTAATATGCAAGGGTGTAGTACCCGAAATTTTTGCACCATCACTGCAGTTGTAGAATGTTTGTAATTTAGGCTTTTTGTGAGTGACTTGTTCAATAATCTGTCGTGACACTTTAAATTCGTGCTTAGTATTTACACTGGGGCGAAAATTCCCCGGGACGACGAGGGAGGTGTTATTATTTTCTGCATAATCATAAATTTCTTGGCCATCTTCCTTGTAATACCCCGAAGACTTGGAGTGATGGTGCTTCACATTAATAAAGCCTAAATCGACGCCCATCAAATAAATATGATTAAAACCGATCACACTGATTAAGTTAACTACAAAGTTACTCACAGTTGGAAAGGCGTGCTGTAATACTTCAAAATTTTCTTGGCCCAATACACTTAACGCAGAAACTGTTGAAGACTCACCTTCTTTGAAAGCAACCAGCACGTTTTTATATAGTGCACAGGTATCAGGATGAATTCCATTGCACGAAATCAACGTAATGTCTTTCAGGTAGGCTAAATCGCCAGTCAACACAGCCCAATCATAAGTACTACGATTTTGCTCAATTTCTGCGTGAAAATCTGGCGTAATTCCATTTCTATGTAAAGCCTGTAAGGCAGTACCACAACTGACAATAATTGCTTGATCGCGCCATTCTTTTATCGCATCAATCGATAGGTCCAGTGACGGGCCATTCCCAACGATGAAAACAGGCACTTCCTTGTCGTCATAACTGAGTTTGCTCGACGGATTTTTGGTTAAAACTGGAATGTTTCTGCGAAAACCCTCTTTGGTATGTTCGATACCGTAGTAAGCATGATCAAAATACTCTCCCATCGAAATAACAATTTGTAATTGTTCTCGCAATTGCGCTATCGCTGAATTTAATGAGGCATTGTAATAACTTTGATAAAAGTAGGTGTTGTTAAGAATATACGGCCCTATTGCATAAAACTGATTCAATAGGTCACGGAATAAGTGGGTGCCGTCATCACCAATATTGAGGTAAATGCGTCCTTTGGATTCTTCCACTTTTTCAAAAATAGTTGACCAATCAATAGCAAATAGGGAAGCGTAGAAAAAATCAGTGTTGGGCTCACACAAAAATAATTTTTCTACATGATGATTGTCTAATAAAGCTTCTAATTGATAGCCCACTCCTAAGCCAAATATAATTATTGAGGCTATATCTTCCGGCAGAGCACCAATCTCGTCTTCAGCTTCAGCTATTAATTGTTCGGTTTCTTTGACAAATTGATAGTGCAGATAGTGAGCTAGTTTAGTTCCCTTATACCCTAAAACAAGCCCATCTTTGTGAGGCTGTTCGTTGTAATTTTCATAGTTATATAAACAATCCTGCTTGGGATTATCACTGTAAAATGGACTTAGGGAGTCTGCTTTTACGATATTTATTTGGCCCTGCTTATTCCGTACAGGCAGCCAAATCTTCGGTTGATAGTCTTTATATTCTTTGTATATATCTGGAAAATACTTTTCTAAGGCAACTAAATTACGCGTAAATTGCTCAGAATGCCGACTACAATTACTATAGTCTTCAATGCTAACACTAGCGGTCCAAGTAGGAACAAAATGGCTGTAGTTATCATTAAAATTGAACGAGATACCATTTTCTTGCAATTCTGACCAAGATTTAGAATTTAACTCTTTGAGTAAACTATTAAAGACAGGATGATTGTAGTGTTGATAAACATAAAAGCTGGTGATATTTTCATGTTGAACTAATTCATCAATATCACTAACAAGATTACGCCCGTCTTTCTCAACTTGAATAAAAATTTTACTGCCTTTTTCTTTGGCTAAGTCAAAAATTTCACTCCATCGGTTGACCAGAATAGAACATTGAAAATACTGGAGTTCAGGCTCATAGAGAATCAAACTACGTATTTTTTTACTTCGCATCAGTTCTAATATGTGTAAGCCTAAACCACAGCCTAATACCACTAAACACTCTATTTCTAGTGGTGCTGTCGGATATGTTGAGTAAGTTTTATAGCCTTTGCTTGTTGCTAGATCAAGTAGGTCTGATTCTTGATTTTCCACATTGTGATGTTTTTGTTTTTGAGTTTGTAACGAAAAACAGGGGCCATGAGCATTAAACGAATCAACCTGTTGTTGTATTTCTTGCTTTGGGTGAAAACCGTAGAGAGTTCGGCCTACACCATAATCAACAATGTTGATTTCACCGAATTTATTGCAAAATAACGAGTAGTTTTGTAACTGCGGTTGTTTAATCAGGGAGCTGAGTGAGGGAATATTTCTAGCAAAGCTATTTATATTTTTGTGGTGTGTTTCAAGAATACTTTGCGCTAATGAAGCTTCTAGTTTTTTTTGTTTTTCTTCGTCTTTCTCTAGGTGTAACCGTATGTTTTTCAGCATGATTAAATAATTACTAACAACCGTGGTTGAAGATTAGCAAAAATTAGGCCTAAACGTCAGTAAGTGTTTTTGCTCTTATCCTTAAGGATCCTGCGCAAAATTGAGTTGAACGCCACTATTTATTAGATTTCACCATTAGGTATTAATTTATATTGTTTACGTTTTGAGCGATATTTTGCTATTCTTAACGCTTCAGGTAGAGAGGCTTGAGTTATGATTAAATTAGATTCCAGTTCCAACGCATCATTTTTACAGCAAATTCAACAGAAACAAGATTCGATTCTTGAGAAATTGTCTTCGGGTAAGCGTGTCAATAGTGCGGCTGATGGCGCTGCAGCCCAGCAAATTATTGATCGATTAACCAGTCAAGTTGAAGGTAATAGGCAGTCCATTTCTAATGCCTACGATGGTATTTCACTTGCTCAGGTTGCGGAAGGTGGTTTGGCTGGTATTAACGAAGACGTTAATAGGATCCGTGAATTATCGGTGCAAGCGGGTAATGGTTTATTGAACGACGGTGATCGTAAAGCCCTGCAATCTGAAGTTTCTCAGCTGCAGCAAAATATCTCACAAACAATTAAACAAACCGAGTTTGGTGGCAAGGCGCTATTGAGTGGTTCAGGTAGTTTGGATTTTCAAATAGGGGCTAATGCAGGTCAAAAAATTGGCGTGCAAACCAATGATGTGGCTGCAGGCTTAAGTGACATCTTAAATGTTGATCTCAGCACAGCGCAAGGTGCTCAAGATGCTTTGGCCGCAGCTGATAGCGCAGTTGATTATGTCGGTAATGCGAGAGCTGATCTGGGTGCTACGCAAAATCGTTTTGAAAGCGCAGCCCGCAATTTAGCTCAGACAGATATTAATGTCACTGAAGCGCGCTCCAGAATTCAAGACACCGATTATGCTCAAGCAAGTGCTGAGCTTGCTTCTGCTAATCTACTGAGTCAATCCTCTATCGCGGTTCAGAGTATGGCTAATCAGCAAAAAGGTCAGGTGCTAAGTTTACTTAATGGCTAAGTAAAGTACTTAACAGCTGGTAAATTAAAGAGCAATTTGATTGCTCTTTTTTTTTGCCGATCTTTCTGTATAAACTTCGTACAGTTATTCAACAGAACTGACATTAGCTTATTAATTTGTGTTGCTATCCAGCCTTGAAAAGCTAAAATCATTTAGGTTACATTGGCTTACAAGAATAAAAAGAGACAGAGGAAGGCATGAGCAACATATTGATTATTAGTTCCCAAGTAGATCGAGCCAATAATCTATGTACCATTTTAACCTTTCTTGGCGAGTCATTTTCTTTTGTAACGTTTGCGCAATGCATGCAATCCTTGCTTAAGAAAGAGGGCTATAAAGCGGTCTTTATTGATGCCAATGATCTTGAGTTAGCGCTAGAT
>TARA_R110002167_G_scaffold15727_9_pt1 | contig 13432 bp, 10 predicted proteins | sample TARA_R110002167 | Tara Oceans TARA_R110002167 (sample SAMEA4398238) | marine metagenome | biome: Polar Biome; feature: [MES] marine water layer (ENVO:01000295) within the mesopelagic zone...; material: water (ENVO:00002006), including particulate matter (ENVO:01000060) such as...... | reverse complement strand
GCCAGCACCAGCTTGTCGTACTCAAGCGTTTCGCCCCTGGCCGAAGTCACCGTTTTGGATGCTTTGTCGATAGCGACTACCTTGTCATCCAGGTACACAGTGACACCCTGGTCCTGATAAGTTTCCAGCGTGGTCATCGCCAGTGGCTCGGCACTGCGGGTCTTGAAATAATCGGTCAGGTGCATCCGGTCGTAAGCGACCCGGGATTCTTCACTGAAGGTGATGATCTGGTACTGCGCGCTGCAGTCGCTCGCAAGCAGACTTTCAATAAACTGATGCCCCACCATGCCGTTACCGACGACGATAACTTTCTGTTTGCTGAGGGTTGTTGATCTACTACTGACGTCAGTTGGTTTGCTCATGCCGGACTCCGCGCTTTCTGCTGCTAAATTGAACGCTATCTTCTCGTATGGACTCTTTAATGCAGGCGGCGTGCCAGTGTTGATATTTATCACAACAAGCCTTGTGTATAGGGTGTTTCAGGGCAGTTGTGTTAGGAGAATGTATGGCTTGGAAAGCCGTTTTTAGGTGACCGAAGCACCAAGAGTGTGCGCTCGGCTAGCTACTGTCTTTTGATGGTGCGCAGGGCCTGGTTAGCTTGTGACGAAGTCTTATAAGGGCTGATAACGGCGTCGAAACAGAGGAAAATATGCAGCTTATCGCTCCAGCCAAACTAGTATCAACTTTCCCGTATAGCGATCCGATCCTGCACGACTAGGTTGGTACACTGTGCTGGGGGCAAGTGGTACAAGCCAGCAGCAGGTGGGGTGTTTTAACCTAGTGAACCTCAGGCCGCCGAATTGATACCGAGCGTTGCGGGGGGCTGAGGCTAACCTAGCCTCAGCCACTGCACCACAATGACTACCGCTAACCCCAAGCTCAATCCCTTCCAGAACAACAAGGGATTTTTTTCCAGTAGCGGCTTCTGGCGTTCGCTGTGGATAAAGGCTTTGTTGGGATGCTCTAGGTCGTAGAGGAATTCTGATAGTGCGGCGTAGCGGCGAGCGGGATCTGGAGCGCAGGCCTTGCGCAACGCCCCTTCGATCCATTCCGGCAGCTCAGGTCGATGCTGGCGTGCCGGGATATAACTCAGATCGCTATAGGCCGTGATCAGGTAATCGTTGCTGCGGCGTTCCTTAAACGGTGTTTTTCCGGTCAACAGTTCGTAGCTGATCACGCCAAGCGAGAACAGGTCAGAGCTGTGGCTACCCGGTTGGCCGATCAGGTATTCGGGGGCGACATAGTTGACCGATCCCTGAGGGATATCCCGATCCAGCGGGCTACTGATCTCGTCCATACCGGCGATGCGTACGGTACCGAAATCGATCAGTTTGGTGCGCCCCTGGGCATCTACCAGCACATTCTCCGGCTTCAGGTCCTGGTGGATCATATCCAGCCGTTGCAACGCGCGCAGTGCTTGGGCAATCTGTTTTACCAGCGCACGGACTTGTTCAAGGCTGGGTTGGGGGTGTTGATCGGCCCACTGGCGCAGGTGCTGCTCGGGGATATATTCGGCCAGGTAGTAGAGGAACTGCTTCGGCCGCTCGGGGCTGAAGGTTTTCATCACCCCAGGATGGTTGATCCGTTTACCAACCCACTCCTCCTTGATAAACCCATCCAGATAAATCGGGTCATCGGCAAAATTTAGCGAGGGAGTCTTGAGGCAGTAGAGGCGCTTGCTGTCCTCATCACGAACCAGATAGAGGTGGCTGCGGGTGCCTGAGTACAGCACCTCCTGGACCTCGTAGCCATCGAGCCGGTTGCCGGGTTTGAGCACCGGCGGAATCGGTAGCTGGGTTAATTTGTGGTGCGCCTCTTCCAGCGCTTCCAGAGGCAGACTGTCGATGCGTACCAGCAGGGCGCTGATGTTGTCGTCGCTGCCGTTCTCCAGTGCGGTCTCTACCAGACTTTTGGCTTCAGCTTCCAGATCACTGCCCAGGGTTGCCAGACGAGATGCCAGCTCGCGTTGGGGAATAAACTCATGCAGGCCATCGCTGCTGAGCAGGAAGAGATCGCCGCGCTCAGCGGCCAGTTTTTGGTAGTCGACCTCCAGGTGAGGATCGACGCCCAGCGCGCGGGTCAGGTAGCTTTTGTCGCCACCGTAGGTGCTGGCGTGATCTCGGGTCAGTTGCTCCAGCTGGCCGGTGCGGCAGCGATAGATGCGTGAATCACCGACATGCAACAGATGGGCGGTAGTGGATTTGATTACCAGTGCCGAGAAAGTCGTGACCAGTGAGTTTTTGGCCCGATTGCCGCTGTTGCCATGCTGGTAGAGCCAACGGTTGAGTGCGTGCAGTACCCGTCCGGCGGAGGTCTTGACGGTCCAAGAGTCGGGGGTGGAGAAGTATTGCTGAACAAAATCGGTGACACTGGTCTGGCTGGCGATATGGGATTCCGCACTGGAGCTGACCCCGTCGGCCAGCGCGCAGACCGCACCCTTGAGTTCGCGCAGCGGCGGCTCTGGCAGTTGAGCGGCGAAGGCGTCTTGGTTCTCGGCCTTGATCCCGGCAATGGAGCAACCACCAAAGCGGACCTGAAGCGCTGTTGTCATCATCCATCCTATTGCTAAAAGCGCCCTGGCAGGACCAGGGCGCTCTGTTTTTAAACGGCCTAAAGGCTAGGTTAACTCAAGTTACATCAATGAGTTGTACGCTGCCATCGTCACCGACTTCGGCGATCTGACCGGAGGGTTCCTCCATCATTAGCAAAGTGACGAAGCCCACCACCGCGGTAGCAGCGATCACCATAAAGAAGGTGGAGTAATCGACGAGCGAGAGCACGGTCAAGTAGACGACGGCACCGACGTTACCGTAGGCACCGGTCATGCCTGCAATCTGACCGGTCAGGCGGCGTTTGATCAGCGGTACGGCTGCGAATACCGCACCCTCACCGGCCTGGACGAAGAACGAGCAGGCCATAGCACCGGCAACGGCCAGGAACAGCGGCCAAGAGCTGTCGATCATCGCCATCAGCGCGTAGCCGCTGGCCAGACCTGCGGTCAGTACCAGCAGGGTGCTCTTGCGGCCGAAGCGATCGCTCAACCAGCCGCCACCGGGACGAGACACCAGGTTCATAAAGGCGTAGGCCGAGGCCAGCAGGCCGGCGTAAACCATATCCAACTCGAACACATCGGCGAAGAACAGCGGCAGCATCGAGACCACAGCGAGCTCGGAACCGAAGGTGGCAAAGTAGAGCACATTGAGCACTGCGACCTGCTTGAACTTGTAGCGATGGATCTCGGGAACCTCTTCGACAAACAGGTTCTTGTTGATGTTGTAGGCTTTGTAGCAGTCATAGACATACAGCAGAGCTAGACCTGCATAAATCAGGGTGGCGACGGTTTGGCTCAGAGTCGAAACGCCTTCCGGAGAGAGCTTCCAGGTCAGCAGCGCCAGGGCTGCGTACATAGGCACCTTCATCACTAATAAAAAGAAGAAGTCGCCGGTGCTGGTGACTTCCAGACCACCGATCTGTTTGGGTTTAAAGTAGGTCGATCCTTTGGGGGTGTCGGAGACGTTCTGGTACCAGATAAAGCTGAACACCAGGCTGATCGCGCCGGTCAGTCCGACCGCATAGCGCCAGCCGTCTTCACCACCGAACAGCAGCGCCAACGTGGGTAGCAACATCGCCGCAGCCGCAGAACCAAAATTGCCCCAGCCACCGTAGATCCCTTCGGCGGTACCTAGTTCGTTCGCGGGGAACCACTCGCTGACCATACGAATACCGACCACAAAGCCGGCACCGACAAAGCCCAGCAAGAAACGGGAGATGGCCGCCTGCTCGAAGCTGTCAGCCATGGCGAACATAAAGCAGGGAAAGGCAGAGATAAATAGAATTGCCGAGTAGGTAATCCGAGGGCCATATTTGTCGGTCAGCATGCCGATCAATACTCGGGCGGGGATAGTTAGCGCCACGTTGAGAATTAGCAGGGTCTTGATCTCGGCGCGGGTCAGCCCCAGGGATTCGGCGATTACCCCCATCAGCGGGGCGTGGTTAAACCAGACAAAGAAGGTGATAAAAAAAGCCACCCAACTCATATGCAGGATCTTCATCTTGCCGCTGAAAGCGAGCAGGTTGAAGCGCTCGGGTTTGCTGTTCATAGGGATTGCCTCGTAGCATTAAAATTTGTTACAGAGGCTAATGCAGGGGTTATGCCAGAAGTGATAAATATCTTTTTTGTCCAGAGCTATCAATAGGTTTGGCGGTGTTTAGCGGGGTTTATAACGATCCTGGCGCATGGTTTTGGTGCCGATGCGTGCTCGGAAGCTGGGCGGGGACCTGTTTTTGTGCAAAGCAGAACTCGCGGTTGATTACTAGGCTTGGTTGCGAGTGCTGCTAGAGCGGATATTCAGGAGTGAACCCATTTAAGAGAGAGAAGGTTCAAGCTGTTTCCTGGCGTGCTCAGTGTTTGTAGCTTCTTCCCCGTGGACTGTTTGCCCTGTTTTTTGTTCAGTGCCCTCCTTTTTCTCTAAGGGTAAATTGTGCAACACATGCGCTGCAAATCCGGTACCGGCCTCGGCATAAAAATTAAACGCCGCTCGAACCCCGACCAATTCCAACTGTTTGAGTTCGTCCTCGTGTTTAGCAACCGCAGTAATAGGACCCTTATAGCCGATCGCTCTTAATCGGGTTACTGCTTGCAACATATCTCCTATGTTCGGCAAGGTCAGCATGACTAAGCGGAGTTGGGTCGCGTCCACGCCCTCCCAGAAATCAGCATCTTCGGCATCGCCCAGAATAACGTTGCGTCCAGCCTCTTGGTGCCGACTGACCTGAAGCGTATCCGAATCTATACCGCAGACGCGACCGCCATAGGCCTCGTGCATAGCACCCAAGGCTCCGCAGCCAACCCGGCCAACCCCCATTATAAGTACTTCGGCGCCACCTAGATCGATCGGCTGGTCTTCCGCTCGCAACGAAAGGGTTTGGTAGGGACGTAGATAGGCTTCGGCAGACGCGTAAAAGCTGTGCGCGTTGGTATTAAGAATGGCGGCAAAGACAAAGCTGATCGCCAGCGCTAGCGCCATAATCATCAGCCACTGCGAGTCGACCCAGCCCGCAGAGACGCCGACTGCGGTGACAATTAGACCGAACTCACTGTAGTTGGCTAAACTTAAGGAACTCAAAAATGCAGTACGCGCTTTAAGTTTAAAGCTGGCTAATAGCGCATGAAACAGCAGCGCTTGAATCGGCAGTAATAGCACGACTAGGCCAACGGCTACCGTAAGATCGGTCAAACTAGGCAGCGCGTTGATGCCGATAGAGAGGAAGAATCCTAGTAATAGCAGGTCTTTAAAGCTTAGCAGTGAGCGTGCTAGTTCGGTCGACTTCGAGTGGCTGCTGAGGAGGGCGCCGACAATCAGCGCGCCCAAATCTCCTTTCATCCCGACCAGTTCGAACAGGGCGCTGGCACAAACCGCGACTACCAAACCATAAAGTACCTGTATTTCGCCGTGGCCACTGCGAACCAGCAGCGCGCCAAGCAACGGCCTGATCAGTGGTAGCGCTAGCAGTGCAACAGCCCATAGAGTTGGCGTCTTATCGGTAGCCAGAGTCAGGAATACGACCGCGAAAATGTCCTGAATGATTAGGATGCCGATAGCGATTTGGCCGTGACGGCTCTTCAGTTCGGCGCGCTCTTCGAGAATTTTAATCGCGAAAACGGTGCTGCTAAAACTGAGGGCAAATCCGATCACCGCAGCAGCCTGCCAATCCAGTAGGGCGAATATCCCTAGCCCTGCCACTCCAAGTAGCAAGAACAAGCCTGCCACAAACAATACACTGAGGGTCATATGCGCAGCAGCACTGCCCCATACTTCAATCGCAAACAGGCTGCGTGGACGTAGCTTGAGTCCAATGGTAAATAGCAGCAGGGTCACCCCAAGATCGGCTAGTTGCTGTAGCAGAGGGCCCCCTTCTGCGCCCAGGGCATGGAGGGCGAAACCTGCGCCCAGAAAGCCGACCAGAGGCGGAAGGCGTAGTTGCTGCGCCAAAAAACCCATTCCAAAGGCGACTAAAATCCACAGCGGATCCATCGTTTACTGTCCTGCTAGTCTAAGTAACAATATTTCAGGTCTCAGTGAACCTGCCTAGTTTTTTGCTGCCTGTTTGGCATCTTGGCGTGCACACCACCACAACCAGCTGGTGCCAAGAATGCCGGCCAGCAGTGACGCGCTGAGTACGCCTGTCTTCGCCAGTACCTGGAGTTGAGGCTGATGCAAGTATGCCAGATCACCGATAAAAATCGCCATCGTAAAACCGATTCCGCCCAAGAGCCCGACCCCCGCAATATGCGCTAGTCGTGTTCCCTCTGGCAAGATGCCGATACCTAATTTAATCGCCAGCCAGCTAAATCCGAAGATACCTATCACCTTGCCCAGTAGCAGTCCTGCGATAACCCCCTGCGTCACCGAATGTTGAAATGCTTCCCCCAATGTGTCGATTCCCAGAGGGACGCCAGCATTGGCTAGGGCAAAGATGGGTATCACCAACAGTGCTACCGGCAGGTGAAACTGATCCTCTAGCCGTTGCAACGGCGCCTGCACCAGGGCGACACCCTCTTCGAGGGAGGCGGTCAGGCTGCGTAGCTCATCATTGGTGAGGATGTCGGCATCGCGGTCATAGGCCGCATCAAACCGACTTAGCATAGTGCGCACCGAGAGAGAAAACCGCTGCGGATCGTATTTTGGAAATGCGGGAATAGTAAAGGCGGTCAATACCCCTGCAACTGTGGCATGTACACCGGACGTGAGCATCGCCATCCACATTAATATTGCTACCAGGAAGTAGGGTACAGAGTGGCGTACACCGCCGCGGTTGAATGTGATCAACACCCCAAATAAACCGATTGCCCACGCCAGGGCTACCCCATTGATCTGTTCGGTATAGAACAGTGCTATGACCAGTACTGCGCCCAAGTCATCGGCGATTGCCAAGGCGATCAGGAAGGTGATCAGCGCTTTGGGAATGCGGTCGCCCAGCAGTACCAGTACACCGATGGCGAAGGCGATATCGGTCGCCATCGGGATACCCCAGCCACGCAGGGCGGTCTCATTGTCATTGAAGGCGATAAATACCAGCGCAGGCGCTAGCATGCCGCCGACAGCGGCGACGATGGGCAGGGCCGCATGTTTAAGTTCAGACAGTTCGCCAACCAGAATTTCTCGTTTTAGTTCAAGACCGACAATAAAGAAGAACAGCGCCATCAGACCATCATTGATCCAGTGCTGCAGGGATTTCTCTATCGACCAGCTCCCGGCGCCCACCGAGAGAGGGGTGTGGATCAGATGGGTGTAGCTTGCAGCCCAGGGGCTGTTGGCTATAGCTAAGGCGACCAGGGCGCAGAGCATCAATAACAGACCGCTGGTGGTCTGGCGATGGATGAATTTATCCAGCGGGGTTAATACCCGGTCAAAAGAGCGCTCCCAGGGGGCGTTAAACTCCTCGCCGGTCCGTCTAAAGCGTTTTTTCCGTTTACCTGTTTCTGACATGCGGTTCTCGTAATTTAGGGCTAAGGGTTATTTCGGACAAGTGTAGCAGCAGGGCAGTGGGTGGAGATTGTTCCAGCCATTCAACGAAAATCTGAATGGCCGGAGTGGATGCTTACCCTGTTTTAATCGTACTTAAGCTCTTCTGCAAAAGGCTGAGCATCGATCTCTTCGGTAATCCGTCCTACCTGACGCTCGGCCTTGAGACTCTGGTCAAAGCGTGCCAGATGGTAGAGCGCCTCACCTTCGTTGACTAGCGGAATGTTATTTTGGCCGATGATGATGCCAGAATTGGGGGCGAAGATCTCATGCTCCTGATCGCCGAAGGGGGAGGCGACGACTCCCATGATCTGACCGCGACTCACCCGCTGTCCCAGTACCACCACCGAGCGAAATACGCCATCGGCGTCGGCGCGAATCCAGGATGAGGAGTTGGCCACCACGGGAGGTAATAGCCGCTTGGTATTTTTTGAGGAGGGCAGCATAGATAGCTTGCGCATGACATTGATTACCCCGCGGATCCCACCACGGATCGCGCTGTCGTCGAAGCGTAGCGCCTCGCCTGCCTCATAGAGGATAAGGGAGATGTCGGCCTCATCGGCGCACTGGCGCAGCGACCCGTCCCTGAGTTTGGAGTCGATGATGACCGGCGCGCCGAAGGCTTGGGCCATCATCTCGGCAACCGGGTTGTCCAGATTGGCACGTATCTGTGGCAGATTACTGCGATGGATCGCACCGGTATGCATGTCGATCACATGGGTACAGTGGTTGAGGATCTGGGTGCGGAATGTATAGGCGATCCGTGCGCCCAGCGAACCCTTGTCGCTGCCGGGAAAGCAGCGGTTGAGGTCACGGCGATCGGGCAGGTAGCGGCTACGATGGATAAAGCCAAAGATATTCACCACCGGCACGATGATCAGGGTGCCCTGAAGTCTGTTCAGCGATTTGTGTTTTAGCAGCTGCCGGCAGACTTCGACCCCGTTGAGTTCATCGCCGTGGATGGCGGCGCAAACCATCAGTATTGGCCCCGCACGGCGACCGTGGATCACTTCGATATCCAGATCTAAGTTGGTATGGTTATACAACTTTCCCAGATCGATATGCAGCGATTTGCGTTCTCCCGGGCGGAGGGTCTCGCCGGCGATCTCCAGAGCAGGGTTCTTGTTTGTCATCGTTTAACCTGCGCCTCGGGTGCGGGTACGGTTGGTTTTTTTAGCCTCGACACTCTTTTCGATGAACTTGATGATCTCGCCGGCGACATCTTTACCGGTGGCGCGCTCTACACCCTCCAAACCAGGACTGGAGTTAACCTCCATCACCAGCGGCCCACGCGCAGAACGAAGCAGATCCACACCCGCCACGTTAAGGCCCATGGTCCGGGCCGCTAAGACAGCGGTAGCACGCTCCTGTGGGGTTATTTTGATCAGCGTAGCGCTACCGCCACGGTGCAGGTTGGAGCGGAATTCGCCCTCCTTGCCCTGACGTTTCATGGCCGCGACTACTTTGTCACCAATAACGAAGCAGCGGATATCGGCACCGCCTGCCTCTTTGATGTACTCCTGGACCATGATGTTTGTTTTTAACCCCATAAAGGCTTCTAGCACGCTCTGTGCGGCCTGGCGAGTTTCGGCCAGTACCACGCCGATCCCCTGAGTTCCTTCCAGCAGCTTAAGCACCACGGGAGCCCCACCAACCATCTCCAACAGGTCGGGAATATCACCAGGTTTACTGGCAAAACCAGTGATCGGAAGGCCAACTTTTTTGCGTGACAGCAGCTGCATAGAGCGCAGCTTATCGCGTGAGCGGCTGATCGCTACCGACTCGTTAAGCGGATAGACTCCCATCATCTCGAACTGGCGCAATACCGCAGTGCCGTAAAAGGTGACGGATGCCCCGATGCGGGGGATAACAGCGTCAAAATGTTCCAGTTCTTCGCCCAGGTAGTGGATGCTGGGGTCATCGGAGTTGATATTCATATAGCAGCGAAGCACATCGACAACGCGTACTTCGTGCCCTGCCTGTTTGGCGGCTTCCACCAAACGTTTGCTGGAGTACAGACTTTGATTGCGTGACAGGATAACTAGTCTCATAGGACAGACTCATAAGATGTTGAAGGAGGTTGTTTGGTAAAGCTAACGGGTGTAGAGCCCTAAAAGCGTGCTAATAGCGGCCTGTTGCTACACGAGTTTTATCCAGTATAGCTGTTCAAAAAAGATAGTTGAGAATCGACATTGAAGCGGCCTGCGAGTGCAGTTCTGCCGAGCAACATTCGAAAACGCATAGTGTCGCGGTTGGTCAGGGTTACTTCAATCGGAAAACGTTCGTTGCCGATCAACAGGGTTGTCGAGATCACATAGCGCTGTTCTTTGTGTCCGCCCGAATCGGTTACTGCGCGTATATCCAGCACCGGCGCTTCGCAGCTCAGACTGGTTTCCTGATCGTGCTGCAGCGGATGCAGATCAAACCGCACCCAGTCTTTACCTTCGCGGGTAAAGGCTTCCAATTGAAAGGCGTGTAGCGCCGAGGTTCTGGCGCCGGTATCGACCTTGGCTTTAATCCGTTCGATGCCTAAGTCTGGCAAGGCAACCCATTCACGCCAGCCTACTACTTTGTTCGAGTTAGAAGTCATTGCGATGCCTCAGACAGGTCCGTCTCGGTGAATAGCGTTCTGGGTTCACCGGTGACATTAGTCAAGTCGACAGGGTTCAGGTCGACATAGTATAGGCAGAAGTCTGGCTGAGCTAGTAGGGAGAGTAAAGCGGGGATAATAAGCCGGGTTTGATGGATGGAACTGGCTTTGTAACGCGGGTTCGGCAATGAAAGTCTGAAATGAAGGCACAGAGAACTCGCTACCATCCTGATAGCGAGTTCTCTGCGCCATCCTAACGGGTGTCATCCTGACTGGTTTCAAGCTGAAACCTAAAATCCAACCTCCTGTCGAATTCGATCTATCCCGATCCAGTTGAAGCTATTGTTCCGCCGCAGCAGAAGCTGCAATATCGGGAAAAGTCCTAAAGTTTGTCGCGAATAGGTTTTATGGTTCCTTAGAGCGGTTAGGAATGACGTAGTCTCGTCTCCTATCTATCGCTACAATAGCGGTTAGGTTTAATTAACAGCCCGATTAAAAAGGAACAAGCGAATGCTAGCGCAGTATCAAGATGTACTGATCGTGGCTGGAGTGGTCGTGATAGCAGCCCTTATCTGGCTGATAAGTAAACAGTTAAAAGCCCAGCGAGAGGCGCGAGAGGCGCAGCAGCAAGTGTTGGAAGAGGTGCGTGCCAAGGCGCAGCAGCAGCGTGATTACTTGATTGAGAGTGTTAGAGTGATCTCCGCTGCGGTGGGTGACGGCCAGTGCGAGTTGACGGAGGGCTGTATCCGGCTAAAAAAACTACTCGACCATTTAGCACCCTATCTGCATGAGCATGAGAGCTTCAGTATCATTAACCAGATGTACGAATCGACCAAGCATATGCCCATTCTGGATGAGTGGAAAAAGCTTAAATTGAAGCAGCGTTTCGCCTTTACCCAAGAACGAGAAGCGTTGGAAGACCAGCATCGGCAGGCGATTGTTGCGGCGGCGAAGGCCTTGAGCAACTATCGTTTTGAGCAGTAGGGGTTTTGAATAGTAGGCGTTTTGAACAGTAGGCCACTTTGAACAGTAGACCGTTTTGTTAACGGAGTAATCCCTGTGTTGGAGTTACTGCTCACCTTTGTCTTTTCGCTGCTGGTTATAGGGCTGCTGGCGTGGGTGCTCTCACGGAGTAAAACCAGCCGCTACCGACCTACTCGGCAACAGGTGGTCAGGCTGCTGCAGGCGGTGCTTGAGGGAAGCGCACAGCGCAACCAGTGGGATCTGTTTATCGGCTATCCGCTCTACCATGATCCTGAGTTGGAGCAGATCCGTTTGTACTGCGTCGCTCTGACCCAGGGTGATCCGGAGACAGAGCCGATGGCCAGCGGCATCGGCGGCTACCTGTTTGATCGCGCGGGGCGGGCCCGTTTGGCCAAGGTGTTAGCCGAGCTGCAGCAGTTGGTTGCGGATGAGCCTTTTCAGCGAGACTTCTAGCAGTAGGCTGCTACAGCCACTGCTTACGCTTGAAGACCCAGACTTGCAGTGTGGTTGTTACCGTGAGCAATGCACAGACGATCCAGAACGCAGCACTGTTATCCGTTCCCGGCATGCCGCCAACGTTGATCCCCAGCAGTCCGGTTAAAAAACCCAGCGGCAAGAATACCGCAGCTACCATCGACAGTGCATACATGCGGTTGTTGAGCTGTTCGGCGAGGCGGTTGGTGAGCTCTTCGTGGGCGACTGCAGTGCGCTCCCGAATCATGTCCAGCTCTTCGGTATAGCGGGTGATATGGTCTGACTCTTCACCGATAGATTGACGATCAGGGCTTTCCAGCCAGCTGAGCTGAGCGATCTGGAGCTGCTGCATCGCCTCTTTTTGTGGCGACAGATAGCGCCTTAGCGAAATGATGGCACGCCTAAGCTGCGAGATCCGATTACGCAGGTCGTAACTCTCCGCCGTGAGGATCAACTCCTCGATCTCGGCGGCCTGATCCTGGATATCTTCGATGGTCGATTTCATCCGTTCGGTCAGTCGCTCGGATAACATGGACAAAAACTGTCCGGCATTCTCTGGCCCGTCTCCTGACTGAATCAGCCCAACCAGATCGGTAAGTGACAGTATTCTGCGTTTACGGGTGCTGATGATTCTTTTGCCATCGGTCCAGATACGCACGCTAACCATATCTTCCGGATCTGACCCCGGGTTGAGGTTAACGCCTCGGAGCGCGATCAGTACCGCATCACCCAGTGGGGTTGCGCGGGGGCGGGTCTCCTCGCTGAGGAGGGCTTCTGCGACGAGCGCATCCAGGCCACTGGACTCGTTGATCCAGTCGATCGATTGGGGGAGGGTGTAGTCAAAATGTAACCAGAGCAGCCCCTGTTCTGACTGCCACCGAGCGGCCTGGGACAGATCGACCGGCTTGCCACCGCCCTGACCATCGAGTACAAATCCATATATTAAGCCGTCATCTGACATCGCTGCGTCCTCGCCATCGGTCCTGCTCTCACTCGTTGCGTAACACCTTCAAAGGGCTGAGTTTAACCAGCTTACGGGTACCGTACCAGCCAGCGCCACCCACCAGCAGTGCACCGGCTAGCGGGCAGAGCAACCAGAGGCCCAGATGAGGGCTGTAGTTGAGTTCGAGCAGCTGTCGATAGAGCCCGAACCGAAGTAGCTCAACCACGAGCGCGGCAGAGAGCCCGGCAACGGCACCCAGGAGCAGAAATTCAGTCCCGAGCATCCGCTGTAATAAACCCTTACGGGCGCCCAGAGTACGCAGCAGCGCTGCTTCGTGAATCCGCTGGTCGAGGCTGGAGGCGAGCGCGGCAAACAGCACCGTTATCCCGGCGGCTAATACGAACAGCAGCACATATTCTACCGCCAGTGTGACCTGGGCGATGATGCTGCGAATATTGCCCAGCAGTTGGTCTACCTCCAGCAGCGTCAGGGTAGGAAATTGGTTCATCAGCGTTACCAGCTCTCGGCGCCGTTCGCCAGGCAGGTAAAAACTGGTGATGTAGTTGGCGGGCAACCCCTCGAGCCCACCGGGCGGGAAGATGACATAGAAGTTAGGCCGCATCGAACTCCAATCCAGGCTCCGCAGGCTGATGATCTTGGCTTCTATCTGGCGGTAGCCGAAGTCGAAGCTCAGTGTGTCGCCGACCCCCACCCCAAGATCACGAGCCAGCTGATGTTCGATCGAAATCAGCGGTTTACCCCGGTCCTCTGGGTTCCACCAGCGTCCCTGGAGGATTTTATTATCCTGCGCCAGACTCTCGGTAGTAAGGCTGTCGCTAAAGGTCAGATTGAGTTCGCGGCGTATCGCGCGTCGCCCCGGAGATTTCCGGGGCAGCTGCGCCTGCGCATCGACCC
>TARA_R110002167_G_scaffold45066_7_pt1 | contig 13451 bp, 8 predicted proteins | sample TARA_R110002167 | Tara Oceans TARA_R110002167 (sample SAMEA4398238) | marine metagenome | biome: Polar Biome; feature: [MES] marine water layer (ENVO:01000295) within the mesopelagic zone...; material: water (ENVO:00002006), including particulate matter (ENVO:01000060) such as...... | reverse complement strand
CGAGAAGATTTGGCAGGCGTATTCTGAGTTTTTACACAGTCTGGGCACATTAGAGAAAGTCAGCTCTAGCTCTTTACTCTAATAATAACTGTATTTTTTAACTGATTTTCCTCTGTGAACTCTGTGTCCTCAGTGGTTCAATTTGTTCTTTTATCTACTTCGATCTAAAAGATTAACCCCATGACGGGCATTGGCACATGGCCGTTATTCGGCTTCGAGCGATCAACAGAAGTTCAGTATTGGAATTGCCTATGGCTGCAATGCCATTCAAAGAGGACTCTAAATGAACTGTTTTACCGAATTAGTTTCCCATTTAAATTAACTGTCTATAAAAGGCTGTATCCGCGTTATACCTAGGAAAATCTCGAAGTGTAAAATACATGTTAATCCTTGAAGTAGTTAATCCCTTAAACATCAACCTGAATGTTAGGCACCATTGATGTTAAGCGGCCTATGTCAGCAGAACTCACTTCATGGTTCATGAAGTAGCATTGCCATTCATGAACTAATTCTGCGACTTCTTTTACGATACGCTTTGCTTTAAAACGTCTTAACCCAAAACGCTTTGACTGACTTAATACATTGTCTATCTTACCAAAGCGCCCCTCTTCACCGACACCTATACCTTGCAGTACACTGTTATTTATAGGCAGAACATCATAGGCAGGAGATAATCTCCAAGTGCGCGTTGCGAACTCAAAGAGTAAAGCATGGTTACGTGAGTGGTCGTCAGTATTTCCCATCAGCACATTAAACACCATACGGTAATACAGCTCGTGGGCATCTTGTGGCTCAGCCCCATGCTTTCGAATAAACTCCGCTAGTTGACCATATGAGTAGTTTGTTTTAAGCGACGTATCACTGACCTTCTTGAGATTGAATAAAGAGTTGGCGCTCAGGAAGTGGGATGTTGGTACGCCCTTATCTACATCAAAGCGCTCAACTAATAGAACATCACCAGCTTCTGCTTTAAACACTCGCGTACCCGCCACTCGAACGGGCAACTCTGCTAGCATGTGCATACAGGCGTTTTCTACCCTCACCACATTAATAATGTCATCTGGCCGATTAAACTTTGCCAGGTACAATTTATCACCCTCAGATACAACCGTCTTGGGTCTTGCTCCGCCCATGCTACTGCCATATTCAAATGCTTTCTTGGCTTCGTCTGAAACATTTTCATCGTCCAATATCGCATCTTTAGTTCTTAACAACATTGGCAACATCCCAAGATTGTTTTTATTTACCTTATGCTTAGAGCCTGTCTTAGAGAGGCTAAATATGAGTGCGCCGACGCCCATACCCGATCCGGCCAGAAGGAACTCTAGTTTGTTTTTTGGCTTAGTGCTATGCAGCGATAAAATCACCTTCTCACCCCAGGAATCAGCGCCAGCATCTGACAGCGCACCGAATAACCCCTTATTTACTGTTGTCGTGAATTCTTTATCTACCAGAGGCAAGTTAACCGGATCAATAGGGAATGCATCATCTCGCTCAAGATACGATTTACCATAGCGGAAACGACCAAGCTTGTTTTCGGTGTCTAGCACGATGACACCACAAATAACTGGCTTGTTTTCTAAGCCATCGACAAACACATAGGCTTTAGAATTCATTATCTAACTCTTGATATTTACGTGACTTACGCCGCAGTTTTGTATCGTGTTCACTGATCTTTTCATCCACAAATACTTGGAATTCATCTATCAGTTCCAGTTGTTCAAGGACTAACAATAGTGAAAGTCCACTTACGCTCTTTCCGTTCTCTATATTGGATACCGTATTGCGACCCACGCCACTTCGAACAGCCAATTCCTGCTGCCCCATAGTGAGAGAACGAACGCCTCGCACGAGCTTTCCGATGGAATGTAGTAGACTGTCTGACTTCTGCATTAATTTCTAAACGTTAATAAGCTATTGCTTACATTATAGGACTTAATTAGGATAATTCAATGTATGCTTTTCCACGTATTAGCAACCTTTTGATTCGTTTTTAAATTATTTGGATGAGCGTTAATGTCTGCTTTGCAGTAACTTGAGAGGGTCACTAAACCAATGCCCAATGACCGCAATTGTGCCCTCAAGACCCATTCAACGACAGTTTGGAATGGAGAGCTTTAAAAACCAGATTAGTTAGTATCGGATATCGGATGAATAACTTCCGCTATTGGTTTATTGTTATTAGAACGTGAGTCCATTTCCTAGACTCAAATTTGCGAATCACACTATTTAGATTTCGTTTGAATAGTGATGCTGGGTATATAGCGTCGTACTCTTTGCTATATTGAATCATTGTGAGCAATTATATTCACCTATCTCTGTATGTTGTCGTTCTTTTCGGCTTACTCTCCTCTTGGCGAGTTCTGAGTTTCAAAATTAATTCGTCGAATTTTCAAAGTAATAACGCTTTAGCGTTGCACAATGTCAAACTTTACTTCAGTCATAAATGTGCAAGCTCATACCCATAAGGTTTTTGTGACTGCCTGCAGTTTCTTTGGGTCTCGATAATTGAAGAGCAGACCGGCTGATAAAGTGGTTTAATAGGATCTAATGCCTATTGTAAATGAGACTCAAAGGCGATGAATTTCTATATTTTAGCAGTGATTTCAAGTGTTCTTCTGTGGAGCAATCTGAGTTTTGCCAGCGCCTTGCTCAAAGCCCCACAACAATCCGCCAACTTTGCTGAATGCCCTCTTATAAGCGGGCAAGTATTAGCGCCTTGCAAAATTGGCTATCGAACTTACGGCACCTTAAATGATGATAAATCTAATGCTGTGCTTGTTCCAACTTGGTTCACTGGCACGTCTGCTGAACATGCTTATTTGGCATCTCCAGAATTACTCAATCCTGAAAAGTATTTCATCATTATTGTCGATGCTCTAGCTAATGGCGTATCCACTTCACCATCAAACAGCGAGACGCAAGCCGGTGGTCAGTTTCCGCAGATAAATATTTCCGACATGGTCGACAGCCAGCACAGGCTACTTACCGAAATCTTAGATATTCAGTCTTTACACAGCATAGTGGGCTTATCGATGGGCGGTATGCAGGCTTTTGAGTGGTCGGTCCGTTTTCCTAGCTTTGCTAAAAAAACGGTGGCAGTCATAGGTAGCCCTCGTTTAGCAGCGTTTGATATCGCTTTATGGAGTACCAACAATCGATTACTCGCTCTTTTTAGGGAATGCGAGTGCAAAGAGGTTCTCGAGGTGATGGCTGGTATTGGCATGTTAGCCGCAGTTCCCTCCAAGTTGGCTGAGGATATAAGCCGCGAAGACACAATTTCGATTATCACCACAAGAGGCCAATCCAACACCATGAGTGTGGCTGAAAGCTGGGATAGGCAGCGTCAGGCCGAAGCGATGATAGAGCATAATATTGCTCGTAATTTCGACAACGATTGGCAAAAAACAGCCGCCCAAATCAAGACTGAGTTTTTGATTATAATTGCTGATGATGACCGAGTCGTTACGCCCCAACCTGCGCGAAAATTTGCAGCATTAATTGGGGCAAATGTGCTAGAGCTTGACGAAGACTGCGGCCATGGTGATCCGTGGTGCGCGCCAGAGGTTTTCGCTCAGGCAGTGCGCAGCTTTATTAATAAATGATCAAAGGTTAGTCAGAAAACGTGCTAGTAAAAACTCGTGTATTGATTGTTAATTTGAATGCCAAGCTTAACAAACTAAACACTAAATATTGCGGATTCTAAGTACAGATTGCCCCTAGTACTTTATGTTTATCACGCCCAGTTATTGACTGCTTAGCAGCAAGCTTCTAATCTGACTGAGGATTAATACAGGAAAGTCGTCAAGTGCCGCAAAATAGTATTTCACAACGATTAACGATGTATTGTTGTCTGCTACTTATGCTTCTATCTGGGCACCTGCACGGTAATGAATCGCTAACTCCTTTTTCACTCGCCAATAACGAATTTATCAGAATCGGCGATGAAAAAAAGATCCCTGAAAATGTTGTCGCCTCTTTGGCTCAAGACCGTCAAGGCTATCTTTGGATTGGCACGGCAGCGGGAGTAGTAAGATATGACGGATACCGTTTTCGCCTATTTACACACGATACTCAGAAGCCTGAATCGCTGGGTGGAAACTTTATTCGAGATATATTGCCCTTGTCTGATGGTAGTATTTGGATCAGCACTGAGCCAGGCGGGGTATCGGTATTTAATCCTTTGACAGAAACCTTTAGTCATCTTTTTGATCATCAACAACTGTTGCAACATCCCTACTTATCGAGTGTCTCGGCCGTTGTACAGGATAGATTAGGTAACATTTGGCTAGGCACCAAAAGCGGTGTAGTTAAAATCAACTCTCTCAATAAATCAGCCATACAGCCCTTCAATAAAGAACAAAATCAACTGCTACACAACCATATTCGGGCCTTGCTCATTGATCAAGCTGGGGATCTTTGGGTAGGTAGTCGAGGTGGTCTAAATAAATACAATTCTAAAAAAGAGCGCTTTGAATCTATCTTAGCTGCGCCTGGCGAAGCCTTGGCAGAAAAGTTTATTCGCAGTCTTTATCAAGACGAAATGGGGCGTATTTGGATAGGCACCGACAAAGATGGTGTATACATACTAAATCCAGAGGAAATGACGATTCAGCCTGCTCTGCGGGGCATTCTGCCCCAAAACAATAGTAGCGCTGTGTATACCATTACTCAGGCTGACAAAAATGAAATATGGATAGGCCGATTTGGCGGGATAGATAGAGTTGATCTGCGTTCTGGCGAATGGTTAAACAGAATAGTGCCTGATCCATCAGATCCCAACAGCCTAGCTAACAATGATATTCGAGCTCTGCTTAAAGATAATTCTGGAATAATGTGGGTAGCGGGTTATGGAGGAGGTTTGCAACGCCATCAGCAAAACCATAATGGCCTTAATGTGCTTCGCTTTAGTATGTTAAAACCAAACTTATTATCTGATCCTAATATCAGCAGTGTACTTGAAACGCACAGTGGACAAATTTGGATAGGTACGCGAGGTAAGGGTATCGATATTTACGACATTAAAAACGGTGTTGTAGGTGGCTACCGTTCAAAACCAGGGGTAAGTGGCGCACTCCAAGCAGGTTGGATTACTGCAATGGCAGAGCGCATTGACGGTAAAATTTGGGTAGGTGTAAACCCGGGGAAACTCTACCTTTTTGATCCACAGTCCGAGGTATTTGAGCCCTTTGGTCATGATAAGGGTTTGATTAGTGCCAATATTAGGGTACTTAAACCTACTACAAACGGCGACCTTTGGATTGGTACTAATCAGGGATTGGCCTTATGGTCAGCATCAACAGATAAAATTTCAATGATATCTCTGCATGACGACATTGTATTTCGAGAGGGTATAAATGCTATCCAACAAGATCAACAAGGTAATGTGTGGGTCGCAACAGGCGCTACTGGCCTCTACAAAATAGCTCAGGGCTCTAACACGCTGCAGCAAATAAACGGTAAAGTTGATGGGGAGCTAGACTTACGTACTACCAGTATCGTGGGTATGTTAATCGACAGTAAACAACGATTCTGGTTAGACACGCCAGACGGACTCCTTAATATTACGAAGTGGCATAACGAGGACGATGTTGAGCTTACCAATATTAGCCGCCAAATGGGTTATGAGGGGCGCCCCCTTGGTGCCAACCTGTTAGAAGATAAGAGCGGAAGGATATGGTCGCAGAACTTCATATTCACACCTGACGAAAAACAAATTATCGAGTTACAACGGGCTGACGGTAATGACATTGGCACCCCGTGGTTCAGATCGTTTACCAAAACCCGCAATGGCACTCTACTTTTTGGCGGCAGCAAAGGCTTACTCATGATAGAGCCTGAAAAATTTGTCCCTTGGCAATTTCAGCCTCCCTTGGTGGCAACAGAATTGCGGGTTAACGGTAAGACTGCAAATATGGCTAGATTGTCAGAAGGCCTGAGTTTAAACGCCGATGAGCAAAGTTTTAGTATTGAGTTTGCCGCCCTCGATTTGTCTGAACCAGAATCGAATCAATATTCTTATAAATTAGCAGGCTTTGACCGTGATTGGATTATAACTGACTCAAGTCGCCGCTCAGCAAGCTACAGTAATCTTTGGCCGGGAGACTATATTCTGCATGTTCGCGGAACCAACAGAAATGGTAACTGGAGCGACGACGAATTGGCCATCAAGGTAACAGTCTTGGCCAAGTTCTGGCAAACCCTTTGGTTTTTGTTACTTGTGTTAACACTCGGTGGTTTATTAATTTACGTTGCTGTAGGTCTGCGCACTAAAATTATTTTGCAAAGAGCTCACGAATTAGAAGGCTTGATCGCCGAGCGTACCCAAGAATTACAAAGTACCCAAAACAGTTTAATTGAACAAGAAAAAATGGCTTCACTAGGCAGCTTAGTGGCTGGAATATCGCACGAGATCAATACTCCAATAGGCATAGCAGTTACTGCAGCCTCTACTCTGGAGGATGCCACAACAGAGTTACTGAACAAGGTCAATAACGACAAACTGACTCGCTCGGGTTTCGTCAAATACCTTACGCATTTGGCAGAGTCGGTAAAACTTCTCATCAGCAGCCTTGAGAGGGCAAGACAATTGATCGGCAGTTTCAAACAAGTAGCGGTCGACCAATCCAGTGAAAGCAGGCGTAAAATCGAACTTAAAACATTTTTCCTCGATACCCATTTCGCCCTGCAAGCCTTGTTAAAACAGCAAAATTGTCAACTAAACATAGTTTGTTCAGAAGGAATACTACTGGATACCTACCCAGGCGCGCTTTTTCAAATTATCAGTAACTTAGTCAATAATTCAATCACACATGGTTTTGCTGAAAATTTTTCTGGAGAAATTAACATTGACGTTGTTGCCAGCCATGATTTTGTCAACATTGAATATACTGATAACGGCATTGGCATGAGTGAGGAAGTGCAAAAAAGAGCTTTTGAACCCTTTTTTACAACCAAGAGGGGCAGTGGGGGCTCCGGACTAGGCTTACATTTAGTTTATAACTTTGTTACTCAATTGTTGGGTGGCGAAATTAAATTGCATGCCAGTCAGACCAATGGATTTAGTTGCTGTTTGAACTTACCAAAAATAGCACCAGAACCAATAAATAAAAAACTATACACCTACAGTTAGGCTACAGTAGTTTGTATAAGCAATAGTAAAAAATTGATTCTATCGAGTCTAATGGCTCACTTTAAATAGCGATTGGGTGTCATCTTGCGGCCATTATCCTCATTGGTCGCTGGTTAAATTTTATGTGAGGTGATATTCCTGCTTTGTAGTATGATTCTAATAAAAGCGGGGTTTGCAAGGCTTAGGGATCTGCCATCAATTGTTTACCTGCTCATAACACCCCAAATTAGATAGCTTAGGTGACTTGCCAATATCTCAATATTCGACTGGCTAGTTCCCTAAAGACCGTTACTTGGTCCAATAAAAGTGGTTTACCGATTTAATGAAAATTAGCCAAAAACTCTATGTCCGAGTCGCATTATCCATTGCCTTTGTCGCAGTAATAGTTTCATTGGCTTCATCGACACTGTCTTATTACAGCGGGCTTAAAGAAAAGCAACAAATAAACTACCAAATGGTTAAACAGTTGGCTGAAACGATGGCGAAAACAGCAGCAGTTTCGACTAATTTAGATAATAGCGAGCTTGGTCAGCAAATTGTCAATGGCTTACTCAGTAACGATTTAGTAAAAGGGGTCAACTTAGAAAGCAAAGACGGCATGGTCATCTTTGGTGGCCAGATTGGGCTTGATAAAGATAGCATTAGCATTAATTTAATGCATCCTTCTATCATTGATAATGTGGTGGGCACCTTAACGCTTTATCCAAACAATACTTATATTCAGAAACAGGCTAAAACATCCCTTAAAAAAGATGTGCTGCTGATGTTAATCCATTCCATCATCATTGCTTTTTTTGTATCACTTGTAGTGCGCAAGTGGTTAACAAAACCTATTCAGCTATTAACTGACAGCTTCGCGACGATAGATCCTAGTGCACCTGAAACCATGCGCATGTTAGTGATAAAACAAGGTAAACAAGATGAAATTGGTAAATTAACCCAAGGCATTAACTCATTAATGCACGAACTGCACCTTACCATCAGCAATGAGAGAGAATTACGCGAAAAGACCCAAGAACTGGAAAGCAAATTCAGACTTATTTTTGAACAAGCCAGTGCCGGGATTTGTTTATTAGACGAAAAGAATATGATCACTACTTTCAACCCCGCTTTTGAACGTTATTTTACTGTGAGTGAGCATGAAAAATTAGCCTCTTTGCACTTTCCTACCCTGCTAAATGATGTGGATAAGTTACAAGAACTATTATTTAGCATTCGGGCAGAAAATAATCTTCCACAAATCACCTTAGACATTGAATGTCGGGTAGGTAACAAAACCATGTGGATGCATTGTTTATTTGCAAAATTAACCGAGCAACGCGCCACTGCACGGAACACACAAGATAGTTTAGTTGAAGTTATTTTACATGACGTCACAGAGCGCGCAGAGAGAGAATTTCAAACCCGCTTTGAGGCAGATCATGATCCCCTAACCCATTTACTCAATCGCCGCTCAGGCGAGAAAAAACTACATAAAACCCTATTTTACTGCCTTAAACAGCAACAACACTTAGTATTGATGATGATCGATTTAGATAAATTCAAACCCATCAACGATACTTTTGGGCATGAAGCCGGCGATAAGGTCTTAGTAGAAATTGCCAGAAGACTCAAAACACGTTTTAATTTGGACACAGATCTTTGTATACGTTGGGGTGGAGACGAGTTTATTGTCGCTCGTCAACTTGGGCATTTTGACCAAAAATTAATGGTCGAACAGGCCAACGCTATACTCGAAGATATCAAGCAGCCAATCTATATTACTGAATATGAGCAATGTGAGATTGGGGCAAGTATTGGTATTGTAGTCGGCCCTAAAGACGGTAATGTACTTCACGAGTTAATGGTTAATGCCGACAATATGATGTACCGCGTGAAAGAAAAAGGTCGAGGCCAAGTGGCCTTTTATGAAAAGCCCTATTAACCTCGTATTGTTAGGTATAACCACGACTTAAGTTGAGCTAGTGTAGCTTAAGTTTGCTTCCAACAAATTTACTCACTTGGCGACTTAACATGCCAACTGCACCTTTGATATAACCGTTTACCGCGAACTGATGCATGCTATATAAGCTGTTATAAACGACTCGGGCCATATGTCCTTCAATAAACATACTGCTGTTAGATAAGTTGCCCATCAAGCTACCTACTGTGCTGTATTTACTCAAATGAATTAACGAACCATAGTCATTGTAAATGTAGGCTTCTAAGGGTTTGCCCGTCATAGACGCTAGGATATTATTATAGACCGTATTCGCCATTTGATGGGCTGATTGCGCTCGCGGCGGCACCCAACGACCATCGGGTTGTAAACAGGCACAACAGTCACCTAACACGTAAATTCGTTGATCTACGGTGCTTTGTAATTGCTGATTCACCATAATTTGCTGAATTTTATTGGTTTCAAAGCCCCATTCTTTCACCGCATCTGGCGCCTTTATACCGGCCGCCCACACCATCAAATCAGCTTCAATTAGATGTTCGTCTTGGGTCACAAAACCAACTTTTTCAGCGCGAATAACGCGAGTATTTTCAAGCACTTGAACGCCAATTTTTTGCAAAGCGTTTTTGGCTGACGCAGCTATGCGTTCGGGTAAGGCTGGTAGTATTCGGCTACCTGCTTCAATAATAGTCAGTTGTAAACGTTTAGCTGACAGACTTGTCATACCATAAGCGTTGGCCAGATTGGCAACGTGATGCAATTGAGCGGCTAGCTCGGTACCCGTTGCACCACCACCGACAATGCTTACTCGCAGAGGCGCTTGGTTTTCACTGACATAATTAAGTCGCAGAAATTGATTGATCAGGGCGCGATGAAACTGTTCGGCTTGCTTGAGTGAATCGAGAAAATAACTGTGCTCTCTGACACCAGGGGTATTGAAGTCATTACTAACGCTACCCAAAGCCATAACTAAGTTATCGTATTCAATGTCTCGCTGCGGCAATATTTCATTACCTTCGTCGTCAAGCAGTCTTGCTAAAGTTAAACGCCGAGCTTCAATATCGAGGGCAATCATTTCGCCTTGTTGAAATTCGTAATGATGGCCACTAGCATGAATGCGATAATCGACACCATCAGAATTTTTATCAATAACTCCAGCAGCAACTTCGTGTAACAGCGGCTTCCATACATGGGTGCGCTGTTTATCGACTAACACGATCTCTAACATCTCGCGTTTTTTAGCAAATTTACTTAACTTGGCAACTAACTCTAAACCGCCCGCTCCACCGCCAACCACAACAATACGTTTCACTTGTTAATCCTTCCCATTTGGCCGTGAATAGATAGTCACTATAATGCTTTATTCCTCTATTACTGCAAGTCTTGGCCGTGTTTTATGCGCGATTTTTTGCTTATTTTGTTCCTACTCAGACTTTAAGCATAGTATTGTAAGCTGCGAGTATGGCGTAAATCACTCACTGGATGCGGCATCGCTTTTAAATTATTTAACTGGGCAAAGGCCAATTCAAGTGTTGCCATTGCATCATCTAAAGCATTGTGCAGCGGTGCAGGCGGAAATTGATAACGATGACGGCAATCGGGCAAAGTAAAACTATGGCGACTAAATACCGCTTGGGCGCGTTCCATAATATATTTTTCAAGGCTCAAAGTATCCAAAGTCAGTAGACCGCTGAAATCAATTTGTCTGTTACGCATTTCTCTAGTAAGAATAGGCATATCCAAGGGCGCATGGTGAAATACCCACAGATGAGTATGTAACATGCTACTGAGTTGTTGTAAGGCTGGCGCCAGTTCATTGCCTTTAGCAATGTCCTCAGCTGTTAAACCGTGGATCACTGGACTTTGCTGTAAATCGGCTTGGGTATTAATCACTTGGTAAAAAGCGCTCGTAAGATCGATTGTACCGTTGGTCCCCGCAATCCATCCAATTGATGTGATAGCGGCCACATTGGTATCTAAGCAGGTCAACTCTAAGTCGATAGCCAATAGTGGAATTTCCTGCCAGGAGCGATTTTTCCACTGAGCGGGCAAACGTTCGCTTATACCCAGCCATTGTTTGTGTTTTGTCCACCAACTCATTTAACTCATTTCTCCACAAAATTTTAGCAAGGCACCTTGTTGAGCCACTTGAATAGCCTGGAATGCCGCTTTAAGTTGATGCTTTTCAATGGCAGACAAATCTTTAAGCAAAATACTATTGTCAGTGACTTTATTGTTCACCTGATGGCGCCAGCGTAAACGATTTAAAAACAACCAAATATCCCGCAGATTATCAGCATCTTTTTTGGTCAAACTACCCTCTTCTGGCAAATTTGCCAGCCGACTCAATGTACTGGGCATGCTGAGTTGAGCAGATAAGGCATAAATACGCACCAAGGAATTGATGATCACCACCGCGCCTTTTTTCAGATTAATCGCGTCTTCTGACCCTTTATCAAACGAAAAACGCTTAAATAAGGTCAGGGGTACGTGAAAGTCATGCACTTGTCTGGTTAACAGGGCTAAAAAACGGCTTTGTTTAAACAAGAGGCTACGTGCTTGATGCAGTTGTTTAAGCAAAGTTATATTACCTGCTACTGCGCGTACATCGAGAAAAATATTGAAACTTAACAGGGCTTTAGGATCAGGTGTATCGACCCAGTTATGGGCTTGATTTATCGCTTGCTCAATCGACAATCGCAATTCTGGGTTACTTGCCATAATGTTACCCGTACATAAGGCGATGCCACATTTATTCAAACCTTTGCATACATAATCTGACATGTCAGCAAAGTACTGCCCTTGTTGCTCGTTAGGAATTTTTTCTAACAACAAGCCATTATCTTGATCTGAGCCCATCGTCTGGTCTTCACGAGCCTGCGAGCCATACACCAACCAACAATAGTCAAAGGGCGCGGGCCCGTGCTTTTGTTGGAAAAACGTCAGTAACTTACGGGTCATAATGTCGGTGGCTTGCGATAAAATTTTACCCGCCACATCAAAATCACCTAGTCGTTTGGCATGAGTCGAAAAATACTGCGGTAATTGCCACGACAAACGAGTCAGCTCATACAAGCTTTGTGCTTTCATCAACTCGCCAATAATAAATAATACGTTTGCACGTTGATATCGCAACATATCGGTGGCTGTGACCAGCCCAATTGGAATTTGTTTATTACGTTCCACTATGGGTAAATGATGGATGTTTTTTTCGGTCATTAAGCATAATGCGTCAAACAAACTATGTTGTTCTTCAATCGAGCAGGGATTGGCCGTCATAACAGAGGATACTGGGGCTTGAGTATCATGACTGACAGCAACAATACGATTGCGAATATCCCGGTCTGTCATAATACCCACCAACTGCTCTTGGTCATCGATGAAGTCGGTAATCATCAAGGTAGACACTTGTTGCTGGGCCATGAGCTGGACTGCTAATAATATGGGCGTGTCTTGCCGAGCACTTACCAACTTATCGCTCAAGACCTCAGTTAGAGGTTTGTGCAACCAAATAGAATTAGAATCATCAATGGCTTGATTATGCAGAGTTTGTTCTTTATAAGCCTGAAAAAATGCAGCAAATTCTGGGTATTTTTGTAAGTACTGAAGCAAGGCTTCAGCGCCAATAACGTAGACTAAGCCTGGATGATTGACAGTCAAAAACTCAGGATTAAACAGGCCTTGTTTCGTCACCACCGTACCAAAATAGTCACCTTCACTTAAATAACTCTGGATCCCGTCTTGCTCTTGAATCGCAAACTGACCAGATTGAATCAAAAATAAGTTTTGTTGATTCGCGACAAGCAGCGTTGTGGCGTTTTGCGCCGTTAGATAGAGCACTGAACAGTGCTGGGCTAAGTTAGCGAGCTGCTCCCTTTTGAGTTTGTCAAAAGGAGCCGATGTAGCGAGGAAATTAATAACTTGTTGTGGAACAGCATGCATAAATGAATCCTCTTGTATCGGTTAATGCCAGCAAGATAAACCGTCTTTACTAGACTACCACTATATCTGCGGTGACGCGGCAACCGAATCCCGATCTAGCCCTTATAAGTTTGGCTACTGAGTGGGTGCTTGGCACTCTTTAAGTCTATGGTCAAATGTGCTGAATGAACAGCCACTTTCTGTGTATCATAAGACAAGGAGCTCGGCGGAACTTAAGCCTCATCAACTAAAGCTACCCCCTCTTTTTACAAGCCTACGCTAATAACAAGTAGTCAGTATTGCCAATACTTTGATCTAGCGCATAGGTAGCCCCAAATTAGCAACAACTAAACTTTTTCACTAGTACTAAGGTGTAAACAGCGCTCGTAACTGATGAGTAAAGGGTTTGACTAGCCTATCGATTGCTGATTATAGTGCCAGCCTTTGGACCCGCCATTT
>TARA_R110002167_G_scaffold38957_3_pt1 | contig 13456 bp, 11 predicted proteins | sample TARA_R110002167 | Tara Oceans TARA_R110002167 (sample SAMEA4398238) | marine metagenome | biome: Polar Biome; feature: [MES] marine water layer (ENVO:01000295) within the mesopelagic zone...; material: water (ENVO:00002006), including particulate matter (ENVO:01000060) such as...... | reverse complement strand
GGGCTGAACCCGGCCAAGGCCATCGCCGAGACCAAGAAGCTGATGGTCGCGCCGAACCGCAAGAAGGCGACGGCGACGGCCTGATGGCGAAGATCACCTATATCGAGAATGGCGGCCGCGAACATGTGGTCGAGGTCAAGGCCGGCCTGTCCGTGATGGAGGGGGCGATCCGCAACAATGTCCCCGGCATCGACGCGGACTGCGGCGGGGCCTGCGCTTGCGCTACCTGCCACGTCTATGTCGACGAGGCCTGGCGCGAGGCCACGGGCAAGCCCAGTGCCATGGAGGAGTCGATGCTGGACTTCGCCGAAGAGGTCGAGCCCAACTCGCGCCTGTCGTGCCAGATCCGGGTGTCGGACGCACTGGACGGGCTGATCGTGCGGCTGCCGGAAAACCAGCACTGAGATGATCGGTCCGCGGCGGGCGGTGGAAATCCCCTCCTCTAGTCGGCCGGCATACGGCCCGCATTGACGGCGATGCGGCCGATCAGACCCTTGACGATCAGATCCACGGCCGAGCCCTCGCGATAGTCGGCGGCGGCGACGAAATTGACCCGGTCCTCGCTTATCAGCCGGTGGATCTTGTTGGAATCGCGCGGCGTATTGTCGGGGTCGTAGACGGCGATCGAGAAGCCGCCCTTGGTGTGCATCATCTTCATCGTCGGCACGTCGGTATCGCCGTCGCCCAGGAAGATCATCCGCTCGAACGGCACCGGGCGTTCATCGTCGGGGATGAAGCGGTTGATGCGTTCATCGTCCCAGTGATTGTGAACGCCCTTGTTGATGCGGAACAGGTACTGGGTCTTGGTCGTGTAGTTGACGCCGACCGCCGGCCAGACGGCCACACCGTCGGCGTCATAGGCATATTTGGATGCGAAGACGTGTTCGAAGGCGGCGTTGATCGGGCAGCCCTCGATCATCTCGGTCAGGCCGGCGGAGATGATGTAGTGCTCGATCTCGAGGCCGTACTGGGCCCCGAAGGCGTTCATCCGGTCGAACCAGCTGAGGTCGCGCAGGCCCTCGAACAGGGAGACGTCCTGACCGTGGTCGCGCAGGGCCTTGCGGGTCACCGGCTGGCCCTGGTCGCGGGCGACCTGCAGCATCATCTGCATATACATCAGGATGCCGTCTCCATCGGCGGCGATGGTCTGGGGGCGGACCGTGTCGTTCCAGAACTGGGTCGGCGTCATGCCGATGGACGGAATGAAGCTGACCTCCTGCATGTTGCCGCGGGCCAGGGTCCCGTCGAAATCATAGATGAGGGCGGTCTTGAGGGGTTTGAGGGCCATCGGATGTCCAAAGGCGGTGGGCCGGGTGGCGGCTAGTTAGGGCCTGACGCGCAGGCGGTCAAAGCGGGCCGGCAAGCGCCGGGCCTATTCGGCGCCCGCCAGACCGGCCAGCCGCAGTTCCGGCGCGGCGGCAGTGACCGAGGCGCGCAGAGGGAGATGGAGAATGAAGGCCGCGCCCTTGCCGGGTTCGCTCTCGACCTCGGCCCAGCCGCCATGCATCTCGACCAGGGCTTTGACCAGGGCCAGGCCGACGCCCGGGCCACCGCGGTCGCGGCGCACGAAGCGGTCGAACACATGGGCCTGCAGGTGATAGGGGATGCCGCGCCCGGTATCCTCGACGCGGATGCGCAGTTCCGAGGTGTTGGTCTCGGCCGAAAGGTTGACCTCGCCGCCCTCGGACACGGCCCGGACGGCGTTTTCCAGCAGGTGATCCAGCGCCTGGGTGATGCGGCGCTCGTCGGCGCGGACGGTCGGCATGCGGGCGGCGCATTTGGCCTTCAGCACCGCGCCCCGGCCCTCGACCCGGGGCCGGTAGCGCGAGACGATGCCGGCGAACATGTCGCGGACGTGCAGGTCGCCGAGGCTGAGCTCCATTTCGCCGGCGTCGATCTGGGCCATGTCCAGCACGTCGTCGATCGACCGGGCCAGCTGGCTGGCGGCGACGCGGATGGCACCGGCCTGCTGGCGGCTGCGCTCGGGCAGGTCGCCGAGGGTCTCCAGCAGCTCGGAATAGCCGACGATGGTCGTCAGGGGCGTGCGCAATTCATAGGAGACGCTGCCGACGAACTCGCGCTTCAGCGCCTGGCTTTCCTCAAGGGCCGCAGCCTTGGCCGCCAGGGCCTGTTCCAGCTCGCGCTGGGCCGTGACGTCGGAGAAGGCCACGAGCGTGGCCCCGTCCGGCAGGGGCCGGGTCTGCCACGAGGCCATGCGGCCGTCGGTGGTCCGGCCCTCGCCCGAGATGGCGACGCGGCTTTCGGGATCGGGATCGGCGACCCGGGCCTTCAGTCCCAGCCACAGGGCCGGGTCGGGCAGGGCGGTCTTGCACAGCTCGGCAATGGCATCGAAATCGAGCGCCTCGGTCAGCTGGTCGCCGGTCAGCTTCCAGAAGGTCTCGAACGCCTCATTGTGCAGACGGATACGGCCGTCGGAGCCGAACACGGCGACGGCGTCGTTGAGCTTGTCCAGGGTCGCGGTCTGGACCTGGATCTGGGCGTTGAACCGGCTGCGCAACTGCAGTTCATCGGTGATGTCCGAGAACAGCAGCAGGATGCCGCCCAGCGGGTGGGGCTGGCGCACCACGCGCAGGGTCCGGCCGTCAGGCAGGGACCAGCTGTCGTCGGGGGTGGCTTCCGACGCGCCGTAGAATTCCAGTTCCCGCGCCTTCCAGCCGGCGTAGTCGATGACCTCGGGCAGCAGGCGGCGCTGGCGCAGCCGGTCCAGCAGCTCGGCATGGGTGGGGCGTTCGTCCAGCCAGGCCGGGTCGATATTGAACAGGGTCTGGAAGGCCGTGTTGTGGAAGGCCAGCCGCTTGGACGGACCGAAGATGGCGACCGCATCGGCCAGATGATTCAGGGTCTCGTCATGGGCCTCGACGTGGCGACGCAGGGTGTCGCGCGTCTCTTCGGCGTCGGTCATGTCGATGGCGAAGGCGACGACGGCACCGCCACCGCCGGGGGCCGGTTCGGCGACGATCCGCCAGGCGCGCCGGCGGCCGCCGCCGGTGGTCCAGCGGAAGCCTTCCTGGCGGGTGTGCATCCGTCCGGCCTCGGCGACGATGGCGTCGGCCCCGCGATCGAAGCTCAGCGAGCGTTCGACGGCGTCTTCCAGACTGTCGGCCTTCATCTCGGCCAGCCAGGCGCGATTGGCCCAGGCCAGGTTTCCGGCCGCATCGACGATCCAGGTCGGGGACGGCGATGAATCCGCCAGCAGGCCCAGGCCGCTCTCGGCCACGGGGGTTGCGCCGCCGGGGCGGGACAGGCGTAGCCAGGCATGGCCGGCCGAAGGACGTCCCTCGACGCACCAGGTGCCTGACGGCAACTCCAGACTCTGTTCGAACGGTTCGCCGGTCGCGATCAGGGCCTCAAGCCGGGGACCGGCGCTGCTGCGCACCGCCTCGAGCACGGCGTCGATCGGGTGATCCTCGGCATCGGGCAGGTTGCGGGCCATGTCGCTCCAGACATGGTTGGTGCCGATCACCCCGGTGATCCCGGTCGCGTCAAGCGACAGTCGGGTGTCGTCGAACGCCGACAGGGTGCCCTCGCAATCGGCCAGAGCCGTGCGGGTGGCGGCCAGTTCGGCCGCGCCGTGGCGGTCCCGCGACGACAGCCGCGCATGCAGCCGCCAGGCCCAGGCGCTGACTGCCAGGGCCAGTCCAGCCGCTCCCGCGGTCGCTACATAGGCAATTTCGGCCTCGGCCATGTCGCAGTTCTGTCCGCCCGTTCGCGATGAATCGCTCGGGTACCATAGCGCAAGTTGGGAAAATGCCACGCCCGCCGAACACGATTGCCGCAGAGGCGTGTCGTGCCGATATGAAAGGCATGACCCCGACCTGGACCGATCAGACCGCCCCCGCCCTCGATGACTTCGCCCGCCTCGCCCGGGCGGCCCTCGACGCCCTGCCCGAGCCGTTCCGCTCGCTGGCCGGGGACGTGGTGCTGCGCATCGATGACTTTGCCGATGCCGAGACGCTGGAGGCGCTGGATATCGACGACCCGTTCGACCTGACCGGCCTGTATCACGGGGTCGATATCGGCCGCCGCGACGGGACGGGACCCGCCCCCGAGGCGTCGCGCATCTTCCTGTATCGCCGGCCGATCCTCGACGAATGGTGCGAGCGCGGCAATGTCGGCCTGTACGAGATCATCAGCCATGTACTGGTGCACGAGATCGGCCACCATTTCGGCCTCGACGACGACGAGATCCACCACATCGAGGACAGCGCCGACTGATCGGCCCGGTTGGCGAAAAACACAGTCCACTGAGTCCACTGAGTCCACATCGACCGGGGCCGCCGTCGCCCCGTTGAGATCGGGCGCATTATAAGGGCGGCGGAAACGGGGGTGGGTCGATCACCCGGGCCATTCTGCACCGGGCGGATTTCGTTGATTGTTTTTTCGGGGCTCGCCAAAATTCGTGCGAGGTTTTTCCGGTCCCGCGCGATGTCGGAGGGGGCCGTCTCGGGCACAGAGCCTCGTGCGCCCGGGGACGCGCGAAACCATCGCGGCCGGAGGTCGATGCCTTTCTCCTGCCTGTCGCGTGGTCGTTCACGCAGCGCCAGTGGCGCCGTCTGGTCATTCGCGAACCCGGGGCGTGCATCGCCGTAACCGCGCTGGCCCCGTCGGCGGGACGGGCTGAGGGTCAGGACATCGGAGCCCGGTGAGCGGGCCCCCTGAACAGGATGTCCGCCATGAAGACCTTCGCCGCCGCCCTCGCCGCCCTGACGCTTTCCACCCTGACCCTGGCTGTCGCCGCCCCCGCGCTTGCCGGTGATCCGTCCAGCTTGACCCTGACGTTCGACACCGGCGCCTCGACCGGCAAGGTGATGGTCGCCCTGTATGACAGCGAGGCTGCCTGGTCCGGCGGTGCGCCGGTGCGCAGTGCCCTCGTCGATGTGGCCGCCGGTCAACGGAGCGCGACCTTCAATGACCTGCCCGAGGGTGACTACGGCATGAAGGCCTTTCACGACGTCAACGGCGACGGCGCGATGAACACCAATCCGTTCGGCATGCCGGTCGAGCCCTATGCCTTCTCCAACAACGCCGTCGGCAACATGGGCCCGGCGCGGTGGGACCAGGCGCGGGTAACCGTCTCGGGTGCCGTCACCCAAAGCATCCGGCTTCATTGAGTGGGCCTACCGCTCTTCATTTTTGAAGGGCCCTAACGCTCGCCGCGCGCACCGGCCTTCGCCGGTGTGACGAGGCTCGCGGCTTGAGGCCGCACCTTGTTCCTGAAGCGGCCTACCGCTCACCGCGCGGCGCCTCGCTGCTTGAGGCCGCACCAACACGACGATCTCACGGAGACCTACGATGCTCGCTTCCCGCCGTTCCTTCCTCATGGGGGCCGCCGCCCTGTCGGCCGCTGTCATCACGCCCGAAACCGTCCGGGCCATGGCAGCCCAGGATGCCGCCGCCGACTGGGCCTTGGCCACCGCCGACCTGGAGGCCGATGTCGCGCCCCGGGCCATGCGGCTGATCCATGGTCGCGCCCCGGCGGACCTGACCGGGACGCTGTTCCGCAACGGCCCGGGCAAATTCCGGCGTCCCGGCGGCTCGGCCACCCACTGGTTCGACGGCGACGGCCTGATGCGCGCCTTCCGTATCAACGAGGGGCAGGTGACGCTGGATGCCCGCTTCGCCGACACGCCCAAGCGGCGCTGGGAAAGCGAGATCGGCGCGGTGGTTACGCCGGGCTTCGGCACCGCCGGCGATGCGCGGGCGCGCCTCGGCTCCAATGACGATGCCAATGCCGCCAACACGGCCGTCATGGTGGCCGGTGACGAGGTCTGGGCCCTGTGGGAAGGGGGATCGCCGATGGCGATGAGCGCTTCGGACCTGTCCACCCGTGGCTTCGTGACCCTGCGCGATGACCTCAAGGGTATGCCGTTCCAGGTTCATCCCCGCTACGACCCCGACGGCACGATCTGGAACATCGGCCTGAACGGGGGCAAGGCCGTGGTCTGGCGGCTGAACGCCGACCGCAGCCTGCATACCGCCGAGGTCATCGACCTGCCGCGGGCCAGTTTCATGCATGATTTCACGGCCACGGCCCGGCACCTGATTCTGGTGCTGCAGCCCTGGGTCTTCGATCACAGCGGCATGCCCTATGCCTCGCAGTTCGCGTGGAAGCCCGAGCTGGGCACCCAGGTCCTGGTCATCGACAAGGCCGACCTGTCACGCCGCCGGATCTATGAGCTGCCGACCTTCAGCTATTTCCATCTGGGCGATGCCTGGGAAGACGCGTCGGGGACGATCCGGTTCGATGTCGCCGCCGGCAAGGATGTGGCCTTTGCCGTCGACGGGGCGCGGGTGATGGTCGAACAGCGCGGGACCTTTCCGGGTGAACCGGCCGTGCTGTGCCTGATCACCCTGCGGACCGACGGCCGCGCCGACATGGTTTCGTCCGGCGTGAACGCCGAATTCCCCAAATGCGATCCGAGGCGGGCGGGCCAGACCCGCCGGCTGACCGCTCACGTCGCCGGTGAGGTCGCCGGGCGGCCGCTGGCGACCGGCCTGGCGGTGCATGACTGGGAGACGGGGCGGTCGGACGCCTTCGACTTCGGCGACAGCGTCATTGCCGAGGAGGCGGTGTTCGTGCCCCGGCCCGGACGATCGGGCGAGGCCCAGGCCTGGCTGATCGCGCCGTCGATCAATCTGGCGCAGGGGGTGACTGAACTGCATGCGTTCGATGCCGGGCGGGTGGCAGATGGACCGATCGCCAGCTGGCGCGCCGATGTGGCCCTGCCCGCCGGCTTCCACGGCGTCTGGGCGGGCTAGTACCAGCCGGCCTCGCGCAGGGCCGGGGCGTAGCGGCGGCTGACCGGGGCGGTGACGCCGCCGTCGAGGGTCAGCATCGCCCGGCCGTCGCCGCGACTGACGTCGCGCACCGCGTCGCGCGCCACCCACCAGCTGCGATGGGTGCGCGCGCCCTCCAGCCCTTCCAGCTCGGTCAGGGCGTCGGACAGCCGCATCAGGATCAGGTCTGACCCCCGGTCGGTGTGGATGCGCAGATAGTGGTCCTCGGCCTGGACCGCGATCAGGGTCGCCCCGCGCAGTCTGGGCGGCAGACGGTCGGGAAACCGGGCCGGGGGTGCGCCGGGTGCGGCGGCATGGGTGGCCAGCGGGCGGGCGCGACCGACGAAGATGTTGAGCACCGTCATCGCCGCCGTGACCAACACCACCGGCAGGAGGAACCCCGGCAGCCAGGCCAGGGGGTAGAGGCCCTGGCCGAACATCGGGCCGGTCAGGGCCCAGACCACGATGGTCAGCGGGGCGGAGATGGTGACCGTCAGCACCGCGGCCGTGAGCCAGGGCTTCTGTTCGAAATCCAGCCAGCGCCCGATCATGACCGAGCAGAGGTGGCCCCAGAGGCCGCCGACGATCATCAGCGGAATCCAGTAGGCCAGCCGGACGAGCACGGAGCTCTGGCCGAGATTGAAGGCCCCGCTGATCGCGAGGAAGGTCCCGGCGGCGACGGCGACGATCAGGCCCCGCAGAACGGAAGGTCGGTCAGGCGTGGAAACGGTCCGGCTCATCGGTCCCCCGGGGGCATGGTCCGGCCTTGAAACCACGAATCGCCGCGACACGGAAACGGGCATTGGCGTTTCGCGGTTTGTGGCGGGTGTTCAGTGGCGAAGGCGGGGCGGTCATCGGCGAAGAGGGGCTGGCCCGGGCGGCGGACGGCGGTCACTGCGGTGACCTGTCCCCGCTTCCAGAGGTCCACACCATGTCCCGTCCGTCCGCTGCCCGTGCCTTCCTGTTCCGCCATCGCGGCAGCCTGACCGGCCTGCTGCTGGTGGGGGGGATTCTCGCCTGGTATTTCAGAACCTACGGGCGCGGGGCGGTCGGGGCGTCCTTCGTGCCCCATGCGCCGGACATGGCCCTGCTGGCGGCCCAGCCCCTGACCATCCAGATCCATATCGCCTCGGCGCTGACGGCCCTGCTGATCGGGATCGTCCTGCTGGCGGGGGTGAAGGGCAACAGACTGCACCGGACCCTGGGCTGGATCTGGGTGGTGATGATGATGACGACGGCCGTCAGCTCGTTCTTCATCCGGGTGATCCATCCCGGATCCCTGTGGTGGATTCACCTGATCAGCGGCTGGACCGTGATCGCCCTTCCGATGGCGGTCTATGCGGCGCGGCGGCATCGGGTCGCCTCCCACCGGCGGACGATGACGGGGCTGTTCGTGGGTGGCCTGCTGGTCGCCGGAAGCCTGACCTTCCTGCCGGGGCGGCTGATGTGGCGGGTGGTGTTCGGCTAGGCCGCGGGCGTGGCCGGGCGCGGGGCGCAGACCGCGCGGAACCCGGCCGAGGCGAAGCGCACCATATAGTCGCAGGCGCTCTCCAGATCGCCGGAGCGGCACAGGCCGTCGGACAGGCGGTCCAGCCGGCCGGTCTCGCCGAGGGTCAGGGTCAGGGCCCCCGACAGATTGTGCCAGGCCCAGTAGATGTCGACGTCCCGGGCGTCAGGCAGGACGACCTGCACCAGTTCCAGCAGGCGACGGATGGCCGGATCAAAATAGCGGGCCATGGTCTCGCCGCCAAAGGTCGGGTTGGCATTGGTCTGGGCCACCAGGGCGCAATAGTGTTTCCAGCCGGGCCCGCCCTTCAGCGACCACTGGAACGGCGGGCGCAGGAAGGCTTCCAGCAGGCCTTCCAGGGTCATGGCGTCCCCGGCGTCGCGGGCATAGCGGTTGATGGCGTCGGCCCGCTCATTGTTCCAGATCTCGGCCCGGCGCAGGAAAACCGAATCAAACAGGGCCCGCTTGGCCCCGAAATAATAGTGGACCAGGGCGGTATCGACGCCGGCCTCGCGCGCCACCTCGCGGATGGTGACGCCGTAGAAGCCGTGTTTGGAGAACAGGTCCTCGGCCGCGTCGAGGATGGCCTCGCGCGTCACGCCGGTTCCGGCGGAGCGGGCCTTGGACGGTCGGCCGCGTCGCGCCGGCGTGGCGACGGCTTGAACCTCGAGCGCCGCTTCGGATGCGGGGGCGGGGGCGTTGGGCGTGATCATGCCGACACGCTAGGCCGCCGGACGGGTCCTGTGCAACGGCGCCACAGGCCGGGGATTTGGCGGCGCGGAGTCGTCAGTGCGTTTGACAGGCCGGGGAAACCGGATAGGTTCCGTGAAAATCATTGAACGCTGAATAAAAGCGTCAACGGGTCGAAACACAGGAAACCGGGGTATCAAATGAACAGAATCGTGAAGACCGCCTTGCTGGCGGGTGCCGCCTTGAGCGCAATGTCCACCGCGGCCATGGCCCAGGACATGGCCCCCATGGGCGAGGCACCGCAGGCCTCGTCGATTGACGACGTCATCATCACCGCCCGTCGTCGCGACGAGCAGCTGAAGGACGTGCCGGTCGCCGTCACCGCCCTGGGGGCCGAGCGCCTCGAGGAAACCGGGGCGTCGGACATCACCGCCCTGCAACAGCAGACCCCGAACGCCACCGTCCAGGTCGCGCGCGGCTCCAACTCCACCCTGATCTCCTTCGTCCGCGGCGTCGGCCAGCAGGATCCGCTCTGGGGCTTCGAGCCCGGCGTGGGCCTGTATCTGGACGACGTCTATGTCGCCCGTCCGCAGGGTGCGGTTCTGGACATTTTCGACATCCAGCGCATCGAGGTCCTGCGGGGCCCCCAGGGCACGCTGTACGGCCGCAACACCATCGGCGGCGCGATCAAATATGTGACCTCGCGCCTGTCCACCGAGCCGGAACTGACCCTGCGCGGCACCTACGGCAGCTATAACCAGATGGACTTCCTGGCCAGCGGCAGCCTGCCGGTCAGCGACAGCCTGCGCATCGGGGGTGCGATCGCCAGCTACAACCGCGACGGCTACGGCACCAACCTGAACACCGGGGCCGAGTCCTATGACAAGGACGTCCTGGCTGGCCGCCTGAGCGTCGAATTCCAGCCGACCGACAACAGCTTCTTCCGTCTGGCCTATGACCGCACCGAGGACAATTCCAACCCGCGTCACGGTCACCGCGAAGTGGCCGGCACCGGTCCCGGCGCGGGCGTTCCGTCCAATGTCTATGACACCTATGCCGGTGTCGGCGACGACAACTCGGTCATCACCGAAGGCGTGTCGCTGACCGGTGAGTTCTATCTCAACGACAACCTGACGTTCAAATCGATCAGCGCCTATCGCAGCGGCGAGACCGACACGGTCATCGATTTCGACAACACCCCCGCCCCGACGCTGGACATCCCGGCGATCTACGGCGACCACCAGTTCACCCAGGAGTTCCAGCTCCAGTTCAACGCTGACCGCTTCCAGGGTGTGATCGGGGCCTACTATCTGAACGCCAAGGCCTCGGGGGCGTTCGACACCATCCTGGGCAACTACGGCATCGTCATCGGCACCGGCGGCTACGTCGAGACCGAGAGCTTCTCGCTGTTCTCGGACGTCAACGCCGACCTGACCGACCGCATGCACCTGTCGATCGGCCTGCGCTACACCCAGGACAGCAAGACCGGCGACGTGTTCCGCGCCAACTATCTGGGGGCGACCCGCAGCCCGCTGCTGGGCGGGACGCCGCGCGCCCCGATCCTGCTGCGCACCGACTATACGAACAGCCGCGACTTCACGGACATCTCGCCGCGCTTCGCCCTGTCGTATGATTTCAGCGACCGGATCACCGGCTATGCCTCGTTCTCGACCGGCTTCAAGTCGGGCGGGTTCGACATGCGCGGCGACGCCATCCTGACGCCGGACACGGTCAACGGCTATAATCCCGAAACCGTCGACGCCTATGAAATCGGCCTGAAGGGGTCGGCCTTCAACCGTCGCCTGTCGTTCAGCTCGGCCGTCTTCTACAACGAGTACCAGGACCAGCAGGTCACCACCCAGGTTCCGGCCGTGGGCGGTATCGCCAGCTTCGTCGACAACGTCGGCTCCTCGACCATCTCCGGGGCCGAGTTTGAAGGTTCGCTGAGACTCCTCGACTCGCTGACCGCGAATTTCGCCGTCGGTTATCTGAATGCCGAGTTCGACGAGTTCCAGCGCTTCAACCTGGTCACGGGCCTGTACGAGAACATCGCCGATCAGGTGGTGCTGCAGAACGCGCCGAAATACACCGGCTATCTGGGCCTGACCTGGCGCGGTCGGATGGCGGGCGGCGAACTGGCCGTCACACCGTCCATCAGCTATCGCGATGACTACAGCCAGTTCGAGTTCCCGAACCCGATCCTCGACCAAGAGGCCTATTCGCTGGTCGACCTGTCGGTGGTCTGGACCACGCCGGACGAGAAGCTGTCGCTGGGCCTGTACGGCAAGAACCTGACGGACGAGGAATATCGCGTCGGGGGCTACAACTTCCCGGGCGCCGTCTTCAACGACTCCCTGATCGGCTACTACGGCCCGCCGCGGACCGTTTCGGCCATGCTGCAGGTCAAGTTCTGATCGGCACGCCAGCCTGACGTCTGATCCTTCGGGATTGAAGGGGCGGCGGTTCTCCGGGGCCGCCGCCCTTTTTCTTTGGCGCTGCCGAAAAGCAACGCTACCGTTCCGGCCAACAACAAGAGCAAGTCGAGGGAAACGCCATGACCGACACGGACGCCGCTGCGCCGACGGTGCGGCCCGGATATCGCTTCTATGTCCTGGCGGTGCTGATCCTCATCTACATGCTGAACTTTCTGGATCGGCAGATCATCGGCATCCTGGCGGCCCCGCTGAAGGCGGAATTCGGCCTGACCGACAGTCAGTTCGGCCTGCTGGGCGGCATCGCCTTCGCCTCGGTCTATTCGACCCTGGCCATCCCGCTGGCCTGGCTGGCGGACCGCTACAGCCGGGTCTGGATCATGACCGGGGCCCTGGCGGTGTGGAGCGGATTCACCGCCCTGTGCGGCATGGCCGGCTCGTTCGGCCAGCTGTTCCTGTTCCGCATGGGCGTCGGCGTCGGCGAGTCCGGTGGCGTGGCCCCGGCCTATTCCCTGATCGCCGACTATTTCCCGCCGCATCAGCGGGCGCGGGCCCTGGCGGCCTTTGCTTTCGGTATTCCGCTGGGCACGGCGGCGGGGACGCTGGTCGGTGGCCTGCTGGCCGCCGCCTACGGCTGGCGAACGGCCTTTGTCGTCGTCGGCATGGCGGGTCTGGTTCTGGCCCCGCTGCTTCTGTTCACCGTGCGTAATCCGAAACGGGGCGGGACCGACACGATCAAGACCGAGGCCGAACTGGCGGTCATCGCCGCGGCCCCCGTGGTCGGCTCGGGCCGGTCCGGCGCGATCGCGGCCCTGATCATGCTGGGACTTGGGGCGGGGACGCTGGCGCTGGCGGCCCTGATCCGTTTCGGTGGCGTGGCGCTGGGCAATCCCCTGGTGTTCGCCTTCGCCGGCGGGCTGGCCACGGTCATCGGCATCTCGCTGGTGATCGCGCGGCGCACCGCCTCGGCGGTCATTCCCAAGCCCAGCTTCTGGCTGCTGGCTCTGGGCGCGGCCTCATCCTCGGTCTGCGGCTATGGCGTCGCCGGCTGGCTGCCGTTGTTCTTCATGCGCAGCCTGGGCCTGAGCCTGGCCCAGACCAGCTGGTACTATGCCGGCATCGCCCTGATCGGCGGCACCCTCGGCATCTGGCTGGGCGGGGCCATCGCCGACAAATTGTCGACGCGCGGCAAGGGGGCCTATCCGCTGACACCCGCCATCGCCTTCCTGATCTCGGCCCCGATGTTCATCCTGGCGATGAATTCGCCCTGGCTGATCGGCCTGATTATCCCGGGGGGCGGGACCAATGCCCAGCAGCTGATCCTGGCCTTCCTGATCTTCCTGATCCCGACCGGGCTCAACCTGGCCTGGCTGGGACCGATCACGGCCTCGGTCCAGCATCTGGTTCCGGCCCCGATGCGCTCGACCGCCTCGGCCCTGTTCCTGCTGATCAACAACCTGCTCGGCCTGGCCGTCGGCTTCTACTATTTCGGCTGGATGAGCGATCAGCTGCGCCCGGTCTTCGGCGAGGAGAGCCTGCGCTGGGCCATCTACACCGGCATGGGATTTTATGTGCTGGCCGCCGTCCTGCTGATCGGGGCCTCACGCACCCTGAAGAAGGACTGGGTCGACTAGGGGGGTCGGGGACGGTTGCACCTGCGAACTGGAGACGCCTATAAGCACGGCCAACTCTTCCCCCCGCGGTCCGCACTTCAGGAACGACTCCTCCCATGAACATCCACGAATACCAGGCCAAACAGGTCCTGAAGGGCTTTGGCGCCCCCGTTGCCGCCGGTGTGGCGGTCACCAGCGTCGATCAGGTCGAGGCCGCCGCGCGGTCGCTGCCGGGCCCGTTGTATGTGGTGAAGTCGCAGATCCACGCCGGCGGGCGCGGCAAGGGCAAGTTCAAGGAACTGGGTCCGGACGCCAAGGGCGGCGTGCGCCTGGCCTTCTCGGTCGAGGAGGCTGTGGCCCATGCCAAGGAAATGCTGGGCAACACCCTGGTCACCGCCCAGACGGGCGAGGCCGGC
>TARA_R110002167_G_scaffold5436_1_pt1 | contig 13466 bp, 11 predicted proteins | sample TARA_R110002167 | Tara Oceans TARA_R110002167 (sample SAMEA4398238) | marine metagenome | biome: Polar Biome; feature: [MES] marine water layer (ENVO:01000295) within the mesopelagic zone...; material: water (ENVO:00002006), including particulate matter (ENVO:01000060) such as...... | reverse complement strand
TTCAATGATGAATAGCGGTTGATCAAATTCAATAGCATCTTCGTTTTGCGCTAGAATCTCTTTGATAACCCCTGATTTATCGGCTTCTATTTGGTTCATCATTTTCATTGCTTCAATAATACATAAAGTTTCCCCCGCATTAACATGCTGACCAACTGCGGTAAAAACAGGCGAATCTGGAGAGGCTGACGCATAGAAAGTTCCAACCATAGGAGAACGAACAATATGACCAGATATTACCGGGGCTGCTTCACTTGCTGGCGCTACGGCCACAGGTGCTGCTACAGAAGCGGCAACGGGTGCTGTATGTACCATAGGAGCGGCTACTGCTGGAGTACCACGACATATACGTACAGACTCTTCCCCTTCTGAAATTTCTAATTCATTTATTCCCGACTCTTCTACTAACTCGATGAGTTTTTTTATCTTACGAATATCCATTATGTTACCTTATTTCAAATTTACATTAATTAATATTAAGTTAGTTAACGATAACTAACTGTTATTCTTTGTTATCTTCTATTGTTTAGTGACAGTTTATAACTGCTACTTAGAATTTATTTTATTTGTTTTTAAATAAGCCTCAGCTGAATTTAGCGCATAGCTATACCCGTTAGCCCCTAAGCCACAAATGACGCCTGTTGCAATGTCAGACAAATAGGAGTGATGCCTGAATGCTTCTCTTGCATGAACATTAGATAAATGCACTTCAATAAAAGGTATATTAACCGACAATAAAGCATCACGAATAGCGACACTTGAGTGCGTAAATGCTGCTGGGTTAATAATAATAAAATCTACTTTTTGATAAGCTTGATGAATTGCTTCAACAAGCAAATGTTCAGCATTTGATTGTAGATGAGAAAGCTTTATTCCTTTCTCTTGCGCTTGTGCTGTTAATAGATCAATTATTTCATCTAAGGTTTGTGCTCCATATATTTCAGGCTCACGTTTACCTAACATGTTTAAATTCGGGCCATTTAACACTAAAATTTCAAACTTTGTGCTCATTTTCGTCAAAAATACCTTTAAAGTGTGATTGCTAACAATAATTACATAAAACAATAATATTGTGAATAAAAAAAGATTTTTTTATTATTGGCGATTATTATAGTGTTTTCGCAGAATATAGCAGCAAAATACTGGTCTAATCTCTTTGTTACAGATAAATAGTGGTTTTATTAGTAATTATTTACTACACTAGGTAAAGATGTAGTTTTTTAAGGTGTTGTTTTTAAAGCTGTTCCATCTTGTTGGATTGTAAGATGAATTAGTAAAATATTTCGTAGCAAGCGGGTAGCAAGCAGTTTATAGCTTTTCTTGTCGTTAATACCAATTACCATACTTATTAAATCCCTCACTTAATCGTTGGTAAATGCTTAACCAATATTTACTTTAGAATATTGTTAGGTACAAAAGGGCTGTATTATCAAAACACTTTATTCTTTATGTTTACTAATGTTTTTTGGTTGTATTTTTTCAAAAGCTTATGCTGTTGAGGTTATTGTGCACCCGTCTGTTAGTGAATCTATACTAACCACCTCACAATTACGGCGTATTTATACCATGCGTCTAATGCAGTGGGTTGACGGTCGAAGAATTACTGTTTATGTTTTACCTCGTCAACACACTATTCATTTGCGTTTTACTAAAGAGCACTTGCAAATGTTTCCTTATCAGCTTGATCGTATTTGGAATAAATTAACTTATTCTGGCTTAGGGGTGGCTCCTATTACGGTAAATACACCAGAAGAACTTTTAGACGCAGTAAGAAAAACACCCGGTGCCATTGGTTATGTTGAGAGTATCAAGGATGAGGAGGAAGTAAATGTTGTTCAAATTAAAAACTAAAATGGTCAATATAGTAATGGAGAAATTGTTTTTTGTACTATTCACAGTACTTTACCTATTGGTTGTTAAAGTTGAAGCCGCAGAGCAAAATTTTCAGTACCATGGGTTTATCGCGCAAGGGTTGGTTGGTGTTAATGGTAGCGATTTTGTTAATGATGATGGTGCATTGTCTCCTAAACTAACCGAAGTTGGCATTAATGCTTCTTACCAGCTGAGCTCTAATTTGAGATTGGCTGGGCAGGTAGTTTATTTAAATGGCGGTAATAGATATGCGGAAGGGGTACGGGTTGATTATGCCTTATTAGATTGGTCGGTATATAAAAGTTCAGACTGGCAAGCAAATATTTATCTAGGGCGCTTTAAAAATATTCATTGGCTCTATTCTAGCTCTAGAGACATTCCCTTTGCTCGCCCTAGTATCATTTTACCTCAATCTGTTTATTTTGATGGTTTTCGAGATATTGCTGTTGGTGGTGATGGCGCAGCAATAAAAATTAGCCACAGTGATGATAATTATGGCAACGTTGATTTTAACTTCAGTTACGGTACTTCACCAATTTCTGATAACCAAGCTGACATTATTTTAAGTGAGTTTGCTCAAGGAACTGTTAAGCAAGACTCTGATATACAAGCTAGTTTTTATTGGCAACCGGCCTTTTCACCGTGGCGGTTTGGAGTTTCTTATTTAGATTCCATTTTTAATTATCAGGCAAATGATTCAGGGGATTTATTTTTTGATGGTGACTTTTCCTTTAAATTTTACACTATGAATGCTTTGTATGAGGGAGAAAAATGGGAGTTTAGTGGAGAAGTTTTTCAAGAGCGATTCACCACAGAAGGTTTTTATAATCCGCGGTATATTAAAGAGCCTATTGGTGACGGTATGTATGTACAATCTCGATATAAGGTGAGTAATGAATTAACATTACTTACACGTTATGAGCGCTTTTATAGTGATAGAGATGACAAAGACGGTGAAAAATTAGCTGTAGAAACAGGCGGTCTTGTTCCTGCCTATTTTGCATATCAAAGAGATACAACTATCGGATTATCATATGATTTTTCAAGTAATTTGCGGTTAAGATTTGAATACCACTGGTTTCAAGGCGCTGGCAGACTTACGCCTGTTATTTTGCCAAACCCAAAAATTAATGATAGCAAAAATTGGCAGCTTTGGGCTATGCAGTTGATGTATTGGTTTTAATAGGGAAGTTTACGGATGACAAAAAAATTTATTAGTGTTCCAACCAAGTTATTGATGTTGATATTTTCAACATTATTGCTTTTGGCTATAGGTTTTTCAGTGCTATCTTTATCGCGCTTACAAGATGACTATAAACAGTTCCATCAAAAAACATTAGATCAAGGGCAAGCTCAATTTGCCTTACACAGTGATATTTTACGTTCTAAAATCAATGTTTGGCTTGAGTCTTTTGCTGAAATCACGAAGTTTTCACAGCAAAAAAACTTAACCGTTTTTGCAGAGCAACTTGCTAATCAGTTTGATGGCTTGCAACTTAACTTAAATGTAGAGAATGTTTGGTTAGTTGATGCAAATAAAAAACCACTTTTTGTAACCTCAATTATGCCTTCAGTGGTACAAGAAAACATTGACCAAGTATTAAGGCTGCAACGCCCTAATCATCAAATTCAGTGTCAGCAGCAATGTCAGCTTTTACTTAGCGTACCTTTATTGAACAACCAAGGCGATATAGTGGTTGTTACGATGAGTGCTAGTCTTGTTGATATGCTTTATGCAATAAATACCTCGTTAAATAGCGAGGTTGCAGTGATTAGTTTTCCTTTAAAATCTAATGAATCAGATTTTAAAATAAAAATTATTTCAGCATCAAATATGGAATTAACACAATCACTTCTTGATGCCAATAAAGAAACTAATTTAGCGCTTGTGCTTGAAAAAGGTATGCAAATTGATTTAGCTAGTCATAACTATTTGGTTAACCTATTGCCATTAGCACAAAGTAGCGAACGAGTATTTTATTTATCTTTAATTGATGATGTTACGCCTTTTGAAGACAAAAATTCACACTATAGACAGCAGTTTTTAATTTCACTCAGTGGCATATTTTTTATGTTAGGTTTGTTTGTTTACTTTGTTGCTCGTCCATTTACAAACCGATTATTGCGTTTATCTGGGGCACTTCCCTTACTTGCGAATAAAAAGTTTGATCAATTTCGACAAGTGAGATTGAAAAGGCCGCTTTTATTCTCTGATGAATTAGATATTTTAACTCACTCTGCTTTAGATCTTAGTTATGAATTAGAGCAACTAAATATTGAAGTTGAACAAAAAACTAAAGAGTTAGAAAATATTGCAATGTATGACTTACTTACGGGGTTACCCAACCGTAATATGCTTAATTATCAACTGCGTAAATCAATTGCTCATATTGGGCGATATCCCAGTGGTGTTGCGGTTTTATTCTTAGATTTAGATGATTTTAAAAAAGTAAATGACAGTAATGGTCACACTGAAGGAGACAAACTTTTAATTCAAGCAGCAGAGCGAATTCGTTTAAGTGTTGGTAAAATAGATTTAGCCTGCCGTTTTGGTGGTGATGAGTTTGTGGTCGTTTTGGGGAATTTGAAATCTGTTAATCAAGCGGTAATTATTGCTGATCAGCTGCTTGCACTATTTAAAGAGCCGATAAGACTTGGCTCAAGCATTTTTTATGTTTCTACCAGCATTGGTATTTCATACACAGAGTCTAGTGAGGAGAAGGTCGAAGATTTGATTTCTCATGCGGATATAGCCATGTATGAAGCAAAAGATAATGGTGGTAGTCAATTTCATGTTTATCATCAAGAAATGTATCAGCGAGTTGCTCATAGAGTGATGCTTGAGGGCGAAGTTCGTCAAGCACTTGCTAAACAACAGTTCAGTTTAAGTTTGCAACCACAATTACGGGCAAAAGATAAAAAGATATATGGTTTTGAAGCCTTACTGCGTTGGCAGCATCCTGAGCGGGGCATGATTTCACCGGAAGATTTTATTCCTATTTTAGAAAATTCTCAGCATATGATTGAATTAGGCTATTGGATTATTCATCGTTGTTTTGAATTGGCTATAATGATTAGAGAGCAGGGGTTAACAGATGTAAGAATTGCGATTAATTTATCGGCGGGGCAGTTTGTTGATGCTAATTTACCAAGTTATCTTCAAAGTTTGTTGGATAAATTTTCTTTGTCAGCTCAAGTCTTTGAATTAGAACTAACAGAACAAACCTTAGTTAAGGATATTGATCACACGATTGAAATGATGGAAAGTTTAAAGTTAATGGGCTTTAGTTTTGCTATTGATGACTTTGGCACGGGTTATTCGTCATTGGCTTATATTAAAAAAATGCCTATTGATGTGATTAAAATTGATCAAAGTTTTGTGTTTGGCATGTTAGAAAATCATGCTGATTATCAAATAATTATGTCGACTATTGCGATGGTGAAGAATTTAGGTTTAACCGTTATTGCCGAAGGCGTTGAAACGGCAGCACAATTACGTAGTTTAACTGAAAATAATTGTGATTTAATTCAAGGTTATTATTTTTCAAAACCCGTACCTGAGATAGAATTAAATGAATTTATTAAAAACCATATTCATGACGGATATTGGAAAACACAAGTAGAAAAGCGGTCAAATAAAATTTTATAAGTAATAGCCTCACCTGCATATAAATTATGGCAGGTGAGGCTTTAAATTTTTTGATTATTTAAATATTGCTGTAATATGAGCACTAAATTCTTCTGCACTCATAAAACCAGTAATACGCTGCTGGCTTAATTCTTTGCCTTGTAAATCGAAAAACAAAATTGAGGGCAAACCAAATATATTAAAATGTTCCATTAATGCTACGTTTTGTTCAGAGCCAGTATCGGTTAAATCTATTTGTAGCAATACCGAATTGGCAAGCGCATCTTGTACTTTTTTATCTGGAAAAGTGTACTGTTCAAACTCTTTACATGCCACGCACCAGTCGGCATATAAATCGAGCATAACTGTTTTACCTTGCTTGTTTGCCTGAGCAACTGCTGTTTGCAGTTCTTTTAACGAAGTTACTTGCTTAAAATGTTGTATTTGGCTATTTTTACCCGCATTAATTACCGTTTGCTTATTACCCTGTATAATATTAGTAGAGACAAGTAACTGGTAAGCCATATTTGCACCAAAAAACATCATTAAAAAAATCAATAATGAACGTAAACCAAAGCCGAAACCTTTAGGTTTATCCATGGCTTTGTTTGTAGCGGAACTGTGATTTACAACATATAAATAACTCGCCGAGCCTAATATCAATAATGCCCACAACGCTTTACTCGCAATCTCAGGTATAAAACGCTCTAATAAAAAGATAGGTACAGCGAGTAGTAACAAGCCGAAAATATTCTTAATGATATTCATCCATGCGCCGGCTTTGGGTAATAGCTTACCACCAGAGCTACCTAAAATTAATAAAGGTAAACCCATCCCCAAACTTAATGCATATAACGCTGACGCACCTAATACTACATCACCCGTTTGCGAAATATACAATAAAGCCCCCGTTAAAGGCGCTGTTGTACAAGGTGAGGCAACTAAGCCAGAAATAATTCCCATAACAATAACGCCAACAATAGAGCCACCTTTTTGTTTATTACTCAAATTGTTCAATTTGTTTTGCCAACTCGCGGGTAGCGCAAGATTAAAAACACCAAACATTGAAAGGGATAAAAATATAAATAATATGCTTAGCGCAATTAATACTAAAGGATGCTGAAATACTGCTTGAAATTGTGCACCAGCAAGCGCCACTACAATACCTAATAAAGTATAAGTTACTGCCATACCTTGCACGTAGAAAAAAGATAAGGTGAAGGCTTTTTTTGTGGTTAAAGGCGTGTCTCGCTGTTTACCTGCACCAACAATAATTCCGGTTAAAATGGGATACATGGGGAATACACACGGGGTAAAAGAGAGCAATAAACCCCCAACAAAAAAGGCTACTAGGGTTAAGAGTAAACTGCCTTGTTTTAGCATGTCAACCAATTGATGTTGTTCACTGACAGGTGCAGATGCTATGTTTTTATTGGCATTATTCGAGGAAGATACACTTGAATTGGTTGCAGGTGCATTTAGGGCCGATACAGCAGCAGCGTTGTTGCCTGTTGCTTGTGCAAGCACTTCCTCTAATGCAATTGTCTTTATCGTTGGCGGGTAACACAAGCCTTTATCGGCACAACCTTGATAGCGAATAGTCATGCTGGCATTGTTGCTAGCTTCTTCAATGTTAATGACTAAATTTAGTTGATCTTTATAAATTTGCTGAACACCGAAAAATTCATCTTCGTGATCAATTCCTTGAGGTAATACTATTTCTGAAAAGCGCGCATTTTCACTGGTGAATGTGAATTGATGACGATAAAGATAATAGCCTTCATTAATATCAAAATTGAGATACAATTGATTGTTTTGTTGATCAAAGTTGATAGTAAAGGCCTGATCAACTCTTAAAAACTCATCATCATTACTAAACAGCGAGGCACTTGAGATATCAAAAATTGATTGTTGTGCTTGGCTAACCGTAGGCTGAAAGCTTGCTAGTGCGATAATTAAGGTAAAAAGTACGCTTAAAGGTAAGTTAAAAAACAACGATAATTTTTTCATTAATACTACTTTAAATATTCACGGATCCAGTTTAAATAGTGGTTATCGCCTTGCTGGATATTCAAAGCAATTACTTCGACTACATCATAAGGATGTAGTTCATTAATTCGAGCATTTAATTGTGCAAATTTATCACAGTTTGTTTTTATTAACAGTTGTAATTCATTGTCGTACTGTAATTCATTTTGCCAATGATAAACTGACGTTATATTTGGCAATATACTGACGCAAGCAGCTAACTTTTCTTTAACTAAGTGTTCAGCAATTAGTTTAGCTACTTGCTTATTTGGGCAAGTGGTCAATACGAGTTGAAATATCATAACGCATCCTCACAATAACAATTTAGCCTTATTCTCTTAAAAAAAACTTAACAACACCAGTAATAAGTGATGTAAAAATGCTCTGTGCTTGAAAAAGACCTGTTAACCCCAATATATCTTACAAAGAAAATAGGAGTCTTTATGTTTCGAGTATTATTTGCACTATTTATTATCGTACCTATTATAGAAATTACTGTGTTGATGCAAGTTGGAGCGCTTATTGGTGCATGGCCAACGGTTGCTATTGTTATTGTTAGTGCTTGGTTGGGTGCTAAATATGTTCGCCAACAAGGTTTAGCTACGCTGCAATCGGTACAAACTAAAATGGCACAAGGGGAAATGCCATCAAGTGAGATAGTCACGGGCTTGATGTTATTAGTGGCAGGTGTACTTTTAGTGACTCCCGGGTTTGTTACTGATATTTTCGGTTTGTTGTTACTTGTGCCTACGGTTCGTCAAGCATTGGCGAGTTCAGTGCAAAAGCATATAAAAACTAGTCCAGGTAGTACCTTTGGTGCCAATGTGCATTTTCATTCGTCTGCTTCTACCCAAGAAAATGGTCATGTTTATGATAATGAAGTAGATAATTCAGATGTTTTTACACCAAAAAAAACTATTACTCACCATCAAGGTGAAACCATTGAAGGGGATTTCAGCGAAAAGAATAATCACAGGGATTAAATTATCAAAAAAACACATTAAAGACTTGTGAAGTGTTTTTTTAGCCCCATTTCATTACACACAAACATATTTGTTATAACTAATAACTCTCTGGAGAAAATATATGAGTATTCGTCCATTACATGATCGCGTAATTGTAAAACGTAAAGAAGTTGAATCTAAATCAGCCGGTGGCATTGTGCTAACAGGAAGTGCCGCAGAGAAATCAACCCGTGGTGAAGTTATTGCTGTTGGTAATGGCCGTATCTTAGAAAATGGTGATGTACGTGCATTAGACGTAAAAATTGGTGATCAGGTGATTTTCAGTGAAGGCTATGGCGTTAAAACTGAAAAAATTGATGGTGAAGAAGTATTGATCCTTTCTGAATCAGACATTTTGGCAATCGTTGAATAATTCACTTTTAATAAATAAATTTTAATTTGATGTTGAGCATTGCTCCATCCCAATAACATAAACAGGAATAAATAACATGGCTGCAAAAGACGTATTATTTGGAAATGACGCACGTGTAAAAATGTTACGTGGCGTAAATTTATTAGCCGACGCGGTTAAAGTAACGTTAGGCCCTAAAGGTCGCAACGTTGTTATAGACAAATCTTTTGGTGGTCCAATTATCACTAAAGATGGTGTGACGGTTGCTAAAGAGATCGAATTAGAAGATAAATTCGAAAACATGGGCGCACAAATGGTGAAAGAAGTTGCTTCTAAAGCCAATGACGAAGCGGGTGATGGTACAACTACTGCTACTGTTTTAGCACAAGCTATTGTAAATGAAGGCTTGAAATCTATTGCTGCGGGTATGAACCCAATGGATATTAAACGTGGTATCGACAAAGCTGTTATCGCCGCCGTTGCTGCATTAAAAGAAACATCTACGCCAGTAACTGATAACAAAGCGATTGAGCAAGTGGGTACAATCTCAGCTAACGCTGATGAAACCGTTGGTAAAATTATTGCAACAGCAATGGATAAGGTAGGCACAGAAGGTGTCATTACTGTTGAAGAAGGTCAAGCCTTAACAGATGAGCTAGACGTTGTTGAAGGTATGCAATTCGATCGTGGTTATTTATCTCCTTATTTCATCAACAGCCAAGAAAGCGGCACGGTTGAATTAGAAAATCCTTTCATTCTTTTAGTTGATAAAAAAATATCTAATATCCGTGAACTATTAACAACACTTGAAGGTGTTGCCAAAGCAGGTAAGCCATTATTAATTATTGCTGAAGATGTTGAAGGCGAAGCCTTAGCGACATTAGTGGTTAATAACATGCGTGGTATTGTTAAAGTGGCCGCAGTAAAAGCACCAGGTTTTGGTGACCGTCGTAAAGCAATGCTACAAGATGTGGCAACATTAACAGCGGGTACGGTAATTTCTGAAGAAATTGGAATGGAACTTGAAAAAGCGACTTTAGAAGACTTAGGTCAAGCTAAGCGCGTAATCATTTCTAAAGACAATACCACTATCATTGACGGTTCTGGTGAAGAAGCCGACATTCAGGCACGTGTTGCGCAAATTCGTGGCCAAATTGAAGACTCATCTTCAGATTATGACAAAGAAAAACTACAAGAACGTTTAGCTAAATTAGCTGGCGGCGTTGCGGTAATTAAAATTGGCGCAGCAACAGAAATGGAAATGAAAGAGAAGAAATCGCGCGTTGAAGATGCGCTGCATGCAACACGTGCTGCGGTTGAAGAAGGTGTTGTTGCTGGTGGCGGTGTGGCACTTGTTCGCGCAGCAATGGCTATCAAAGATCTTGAAGGTGCTAACGAAGACCAAACCCACGGTATTAACGTAGCTATCCGCGCGATGGAAGCGCCACTTCGTCAAATAGTAGCGAACTGTGGTGATGAATCATCAGTTGTATTAAACGAAGTGCGTAACGGTACAGGTAACTACGGTTACAATGCCGGTAACAGTACTTACGGCGATATGATTGAGATGGGTATTTTAGATCCAACTAAAGTAACGCGCAGTGCATTACAGTTTGCCGCTTCTGTTGCAGGTTTAATGTTAACTACCGAAGCTATGATTACCGATGCTCCAGTTAAAGATGCTGGCGGTCCTGCTATGCCTGATATGGGCGGAATGGGCGGAATGGGCGGAATGATGTAATAGAGTTAAAACTCTATTCATATAAAATCTAATCATCTAAACGAAAGCCCGAATAGCAATATTTGGGCTTTTTTGTTTTTAATGAATTAAAATAGACTTTCTTAGCTAGCAGTTATTATAGATAGGATTAACTCAGTTTCTTTATCCGCTTTTTAACTTGTTCTTGAAGGACCTTGTCGGAAGATTCCTGAACAAGATCTTTATATAATCTTATTGCATTCGATTTTTTCCCCTGAGCTTCAACGATATTTGCTAGTCTAAACTTAGCCCAATCTTTTGAAGGCATGGAAGAAGAAATTACAGCTTCGTTAAGGTATTGAGTAATAGCCTTCTCACCTTCATCAAAGTTGCTGTTGCTAAATAGACTTGTTCGACCTACTTGAAAAACAGCGCTATATTTTGCAATACGCTGTTTGTCCGTAGAGGTTGTCATATTTGCCGCTTTACGGAAATTTATTAAGGCTTCACTGAAACTTTCTTTTTCTTGGTAATATATACCGAGTTGATAATATAACTCAGGTTCATCGGCAAAATTTAGCATTGCAATTTTTAATTTTTCATCAAATTTATCATCGTCTCCCCTTTTTCCATGAACTTGAATCAAGGCACTCGTACCAGATAATTCATTCACTCCTTTTAACACTTGAGCATGTTGCAATGCCTCATTTATATCACCACCGAGCATGCTTGGAGCATTAAGATGAAATTGAATTAAGGCACGACGATATTCAATATTTTTTGGTGCTAATTCAACAGCGACTATAAATGCTTTTTTTACTTTTTTAATATAACCAGTAAAACTAAAAATACTGCTCGCTTCAGCTTGTTCCGCCATAATCTTTGCATAGGTAAATTGCACCTCCGCATTTTTAGCGTCGAGCTCAATTGCCTGCTCAATATATTCTTCGGCTTCATCTAATTCTCCATCTTTTGCGGCTATCAGAGCCAGATAAAGAGGCTTTTGATAACGTTTATCGTTTTGCTGCAACAATATGCTTTTAGCTAATGGTAAATTTCTATTTTCAAAGGCGGTTATGCCTTGCTCTATACCGGCGTACAGTGGAGTACTTATCATACATACGAGTAGTAAAATTAATTTTTTCATTTGCAAATTCCAATTTTTATATATTTTTAAGGTGTAACATAAACTGAACTATCACTCACCTAGTCAGCCGTATTCATTTTTGTGTGCCTTACTTAACCCTTTAATTGAGTGTTTACTCATTGTCTACTTGCTGATTTCTCTATTCTTAATCCTCGGCCAGTTCCATGCATACCAAACAATCGCCACTGAAATTAAAACCTCTATTGCTGTTAAAAATAGGTAAAACACCCAAGTTTCTGTCAAATTAGTTGCAACAAGTATAATTATATAAAGTGTGCTCAATATTATATTCAGCCAGCGATTTATTTTAGGCTTAATCACTAAGGTAAAAAATATCATTACACTTGGCATTGCCATCAATAAAGCCACGGCAAAAAACTCTATTTGTGTTTCAGTTGTCGCGTTAACTTCCATGGCCTTTGCCAATATTCCAGGTACATAAATCTGTATATAGTCGCCATAGACATAACAAAACATAACCGCTATCCAAAGCGCCGAAATTTTCAATTTGACGTTTATTTGAAAGTCTTCAAAAACTGTTTTTGTACTATTTATAGAACTCATTTGTAACTCCATTTCTTATTTGTTATAGCCCATTCAACAGGCTAAAAGTGATGGTTAATATTCTTAGTGAAGGACAATACCAAGGTTTTTATTAATACTTGCTCAATGACAAGATAACTAAGTGGCGTTATTGCAACTTGTCCGAGATTGATTAAATAATAGGTTTTATAAGAGCTTATGTCGTCCGAGACTAGAAGCGCGGACACTTTTTTAGGTGTATTTGTAGATAATGAGGTAGAATTAAAGGCTTAAATATTCAAGTGTGTAAAAAGGTATGAAATTTGACAGACCCTATCGTAATGATTATCAGCATGGTTATGCTAGGACAGGTATTGTTAAGCGTTCCTATTTTTTTGAACCGAGCAATGAAGTCTGCAATTTTTTTACCTTTAGCGATATTCTTACTTACCAATAGCACTATAGCACTTGTGCCAATTGTTAATGCTCAATTTCCTGACTTGAGTCAATTGTACAGCGCGATAGTTTTTCCCACTCTTTTTTTGTTGTGTCCGTGCTTATGGTTTTATATTGAAGGGATCACCGCTGAAAAACCTTGGAAACTAAACAGAAAACAAATCCGTCATTTTGTTTTGTTATGGCCTGCTCTTATCTTTGCTGTAATGATCATGCTTTTACCAAAAGACATGTATACAGATATATTTATTGACGATATTGATGTGGTTGCCCCTTTAGCTATCGCCACCGCTATAAGTTTATTGATTATGGTGATGCTCTGGCTTGGTCAATGTGTATATATCGTTTATCGTATTATTTACCGTTTGGTTGATTATCGAAAACAGTTGAAAAATATGTTCTCTAATCATGACGATAAATCACTTAACTGGATGAACTGGCTACTATTCATTGCTATTAGTACTTGGTTGTTTTCTTTGGCTACGGTGTTTTCTTCAAACCTATTTGATAATTTCTTATTTAATATAAGAACGGAGAGTTTGCTGTCACTGCTGTTGGTATGGAGCTTGGCTCACTTTGGCTTGCAGCAAAAACCGGGACTTATTGGCTATAGTGAAAATGAAAGCGTCGATATTGCTGTTCGAAATAATGACGACAATGTTGAAATAAGTTCTCCAATGAAGTATCAACGTTCAGCGTTAGATAATGAGCAATCCAATCGTATTGCAGATAAAATTAATAACATTATGAGCAAAGAG
>TARA_R110002167_G_scaffold341691_2_pt1 | contig 13467 bp, 13 predicted proteins | sample TARA_R110002167 | Tara Oceans TARA_R110002167 (sample SAMEA4398238) | marine metagenome | biome: Polar Biome; feature: [MES] marine water layer (ENVO:01000295) within the mesopelagic zone...; material: water (ENVO:00002006), including particulate matter (ENVO:01000060) such... | reverse complement strand
AAACAAGAATTGTACGTTTCTCCGCTTTCTTTTTCTACAATTTCTTTAAGCTCTAACAATTCTTTTATCCAAAGATTTGCTGTTTTTGTAACTTTAGAATACGTATACGAATATTCAGAATCTCCATACCAAGCTACTTTTCTTTTCGTGATGATCTTTTTACCAAAAATAATTGCTTCATCATTTTTCCAATTAATGTTTTCTAACAATTGCTGATAATAGAAATCGCACTGCTTTTGAGTTAAAACAATTCCATGATAATTGGTAACACCATCAAAAGGCAAAATATTTTTTATTGTATCCGAAGAAAATAAATCCATAAAAATAAAGATATAAAAAATGTTTTGGTTTTCCTTTAAAAAAAATCTTCTAAATTATTGTTGAATAGTATTTCATGTACTTAAGATTATCAAAACACTTATACTGATGAATTTAAGTTTGATATAAGTAAACTTTCTACAACAATAAAAGCACACATAAATAACACAAAAAAAAAGGATAGCAAACTAAATTGCTATCCTTTTCACTCCCCTCTTCTAATTATTAATTCTTTATTTCTTAGCAGAAATAATATCAATAATTACTGTTCTATTATAAGAACGTTCTTCTGGTGAATTATTACCAAAAGGAGCTGAATTTTCATTTTCTCCAAAAGCTTTTATTTCAAATTTCACATTCGTAGTTCCTAGTTTAGAAACACTGTTTTGTAAAATTTCATTCACATCATTTGCTCTTGCCAAAGATAATTTTTGATTATACTCTTCTTCTCCAATTGCATCTGTATGACCTTGAATGCGTTCAATTGAGTTTGCAGGAATTTTAGGCGCTACTACTTCCGAAAGATATTTTTGATACGTCGCAATCGCTTTAGCATCATCAAATTCATAAATAACACTAAATCTCATTCCTTCTTCTACTTTAGATGGTGACCAAGCTATAATATGTGCATTTGATTCTTTCGTTACAATTTCTCCAGTTTTATTTGTCCCAATCATTTTTACGTTATAATATCCTTCAAGATTAGCGCCTAAAATAGCGTTTCCAGACATTTTGGTTTCTTCATCCATAAAAGGACCATAATATTGAACATTCCCTTTTGAATCGGTAAGTTCTAATTTCCAAGTACTAAAAGCATCCGCTGCTCCATCAACATTAAAAACAACAAAACTAGACATTGGCTCTTCTTGAATACCCAAAATTTGCACCGCTTTTAAAGGAGCATTTGGGCCACTTTGGAATTCCATTAACAACACAGGCGAATTACTTTGCACAGAAACTCTACGATTATCTTCTTGCATCAATGCTAGTTCTTTTGAATTCTGTTTTGTTTGAACGATTTTGCTTGATGTTAACTGACCTTTTATTGCTATTCTAGATGGATTAATTCCGAAAATAGATACCAAATACTCTTTTACAGAAGCAGCCATTTTCTCTCCATCTTTAACGCCAATTTCTGAGGATCCAACCAAAGTGATATTTGAATTTGGATTTTCTTGCATTCTATTACCAAGAATATTTAAAACATTGTAATACACCGTCATTTCACGTTTAGAGCGACCATCCAATCCTGTTTTAGGAGCAAATATTTCTACTTGATCTTCTTTAAAATCAGCTACTTGATTTTTATCTAACAACACATAACGTTTTGAAATATCAGTAGATTTTTCATCAAAATAAATATAGTTACTTAAAGGAAATGTTTCTGTTACTAATATTTCTCCAGGAATGTTGATTGGCGCATGCACGCTAAATCCAACTTGAGGAATTATGATTTTCGCAACTTCTTCTTCTACAGGTAAAATTTCTTGTCCGCTTCCAATTTTAAGTACGAAACCTGTTCTCACAGTAGTTATGTTCCAAGTTTCTATGGAACGTGGATTTTGTCCAAAATAAGGATGAAAAGAAACAAAAGGAGAAAGTACCAATTGTGTTTTAGTGGTTGATTTAGATAAAGGAATATCATAACCTGCACCAATTTGCATAGAAATAATTGTTTTTTCTACGTTACTTAAATCTCCAGTTACATTTTCTGGTGCAATTTGATTTGGAAAATCAGGATTAATTCCTTGTTTATACTTAAATGAATTGTCTATGTTAAAAGCAATTCTTGGTCCGCCATACAAATAAAAAGCCGATTTAAAAGGTGCAAAACGCAAACTAGGTTCTATGGTGATGTAATTCAAATTCGTATTTAAATCTGCCGGACAATTACAATCTGTTAATTGTTGATCAAAATTAGCTTTACGACTATCTAATCCTGCTTGAAATATAAATCCGAATAGAGTATTAGGTTTATAATATTCGATACTTGGCGCTAAAAATAATCCAATATCGTTTCCTTTATGAAAAACTACTGGAGGTGTAAAACTTGCGGTTAATTGCTGCGTTGAACCATCGTAAAAATTAAAATTTGCGCCACCTGCAAGTCCAAAATACCAAGAAGGTTTTGAATACTCTTTAGCAACTTCTTGCGCTTGAAGCGTTGCATTTGCTCCTATAAAAATTAAGATTCCAAGAACAAGACCTTGTAAGGTTTGTTTATAAAAAACTACACGCTGTAATCCTTTTTTTAAAGTTCTATTTTTTTTCATCATTTATGAATTTATATTTTTGATAATAGTTGTTTTAGTAAATCCCTCGCCTTACTATCAGCGAGAGAAACTAACTACTATTAAGGTTTAACTATGGTACTTGCGTTAAGTGTTATTGCAGATTGAGATAATAAAATTCCTAAAACATTTGTTCCTGTATTCACAGAAATTAAGGTTTTAGCAATCACATTTCCTTTAAAGTTTACATTAGATCCAATTAATGCTTGAGTTTGCGTTACCCAAAAAACATTTTTTGCTAATGCACCGCCAGACAAGGTAATTTTAGCGTCATTATCAATTGTAAAATCATCAGAAATTTGAAAAACCCAGGTATCATTTGGTCCTCCAGAAAGCGTTACACCAGCGTTTGTGATTAAAAGTCCTGTTCCCCATTTGTATAAACCTGGCGCTAAAGTCATACCACTTACATCACCTGCTCCTAAATCTACAATAACATTGGTAGTTAAACCATTAGCTGCTGTAAAAGCTGCTTCTTGATCTGAAATTGCTGTTGATACATACGCTGGAGTTGGTGGTGCATAATCTGCTGCATATATTTTCCCTACCACAAAACTTGATGTAGAAAACTCACCAGAAGCGTCTATTATTTGAGAAAACCCTGTAAGCGCTGTTTGCCCTATTGGACTAACACCAACATTCCCATTAATTTGAGTAGTTCCTGTTGTTGAAATTCCTGATTTTGATAATAATACAAAATCACCTGCAGTTCCTAAATTTATAATTCCAGGGCCAGTTGTAACACCTGTATACGAAAAGTTCGCAGTGATATTTTTATCAGAATTCATGATTACTGTTACTGGACTATTATTTCCTGATGTATCTCCAGACCAAGAAGTAAAATTATATCCTGAATTTGGTGTTGCTGTAAGAATTACAGAATCTCCATTATTGTATGATGTTTTATCTGGATTTCTTGATACCGTTCCGTTTTGCGCAACTATATTTAAAGTAAAACCACCCGTTACAATTGCTCTAAAATTGGCAACTAAATTTGTATTCGCATTTAAAACAAAAGAATAAGTAGCATTGGTTGATACTTGAACGCCTGCTAAAGTCCAATTAACAAAAGAATATCCCGTATTTGCTACTGCTTTTACAGTAATACTAGAACCCACATCAAACAAAGAAGAATTACCTGTAACTCCATCAATACTAGAAGAACCACCAATTGTTGGATTTGAGACAACCGCAACAGTAAATTGTGGCAAAGGTGGAACAGTGGTAAATGACCACACATAATCTTCTTGCAAAGCATTACCTGTTAAATCTTTAGCCGTACGTTTAATTTTTGCGGTATACACCGTTTCATGAGCAAGTAAAGCCGAAGGTGTAAAGATTGCTGTAGAATCTGTATACGAAACAACACCATCTATTAAAGTTCCTTCAGTTTCTAGTGTAAATGAAGCTTTAGAAATTGTTGAAAGATTCATTTTCTCATTAAAACTAGCTGTAATAACTTTATTTACTGGAATATTAATTGCATCATCCATAGGATTTGATGTTACTACAACCGGACAAAGACCATCGATTTCAACGAAATCGTCATCAGCACAACTGTAAAAGACAGAAACAAAAACTATGGCTAGTGATAAAAATATTTTATTGATTTTCATTTTTTTAATTTTAAGATGAAATAATTTTCATACCACAAAGGTGAAAATTTAACACACTTAAAGCGTTACACAATTTTGCATAAGAGTTGTATAATTCACATATTAGTATTTTTATAAATAAGATTATATGGCTTTTTTTTTATGAATCTTATGCCTTTTAAGTTCTTTTAAATTGATGACTATCTTATTCTGAAAAATTTTAAACAAAAAAATATCGGCATTAAAAATGCCGATATTTCTAATTAATAAAACAAGTTTTTAACCTTTGTTTCTCTTAATTTATTTTTATAAATCGCAGTTGAAGCTAAAATTATAATTGAGTAATTATTTGTTTAATTTCCTCTTTTGTTTTGCCAAGTTTTAATTGAAGCCGTTGTAACATTTCATCTTCCTTGCCCTCTTTTAATAGTAAATCACTATCTGTAAGCAATGCGAATTTCTGTTTTAATACCGCTTTTTTTTCTTGCCAACTTTCTTTTTTCTTAATTATTTTTTTATTCATCTTTCATTTTTTAGTAAACGTATTTTCTAAAAACAAAGGGGCATCTTTTTCTTACTTCATTTTTTACTACAACTTCAAACATCCGTAATAGCATTTTTTTACTAAGATAATTTTAAGTAAAGATGTGTTATTTTTTTTTATCAATTGCAATAAGCACAACGCCACCAATCAATAAAATAGCACCAATTGCTGGCGACCATTTTACAGGATGGTTTTTTTCTACACTTATTTCCAACGAACCTAAATCAACTACTTTTTCTTTGGTTGCATAATTAAACCCAGTATACATAATCATCAGTATTCCTATGATGGTAACTATAATTCCTATTATTCTTGTTTTCAAAATTTCTTGTTTTAGATTAGATTTTATGTTAAACCCTGTTATCACTATTTTTTACAATTTTAATTTTCTAACAAAAAAAACGAAGGGTAACTTGTACGAAAACTAGCAAATTTAAAAACCTAAAACACTGAATAAAATCTTCAATGTTTTAGGTTTTAGAATCTATATTATAATTTAAAGGTAAGTCCGAATTTTCCTCCAGAAAAAGCATTTCCTCCTCCAAATTCAAAATTTAAACCAACTTTATTAGATAAGTAATATCTAAAACCAAGTTGCGCCCCTAAACCTAAACCAGAATTATGATCACCATTATAACCATCTGGAGAATTCCATACATAAAATCCTAAATTTGGACCTACATAAAAATCCCATTCTTTAGACATGTTTAAGGCATTACTAAAATGGTAATTTAAATTTCCAGAAAATCCCATAATGCTATGATCGTACTTATTGCTATTATAGTTTTCGTTATAAGAACGATAAGAAATTTCACCTCCAAGAGTTAAATCTCTGCTTAACCCATGATCTAAACCTACATAAATTGGAACACCCCAACCAGATAATCCTACACCAATGTTAAATTGATTAGCACCTTCACTTAATGGATTTTGACCAAAACCAATTGCAGAAACTAATACGAAAGCTATTACTAAAATTATTTTTTTCATTTCTAAAATTTAAATTTTCTTACTTATAAAGAGACCAAAAGCTATTCTGTTCGTTTCTTTTAGCAAGCCGTTTTTAAAATGGGATCTGGACTCCATCTTTTTTATATCTTTTTAATGATTATTCTTAATAAATAAGCAGCATTAAAAGTACACCACAAAGGTGAAGCGTTTTAGAGAAGTAAGTGTTACATAGTTTTATGAATAAGTTGTATTATTCACACATTGAAATAAAAAATAGAAATAGAAGTTCTGTATATCCGCTTTTTAACATCTTGATAAAGATCAGCGATTATTTGCAAAATCAGCGGGAAAACAGACAATAGCTCAAAGGGGAATTACCCTATATATTTCGCAGATTACGCACAATAAAAATACATAGTTGTTTTTCTTGCTGTTACAAATTAGACGCTGTAAAACATCAATTTAACGTTTTTTTACTTAGGAAATCCGCTATTGAAATTACATTCTTTCCATATACCAATTTAATTGTTTTTCCATTTTATTAAAACGTAAAGCTTCTGTAATTACTTTTTTTAAACGTAAAAAAGCAGTTTCGCTTTTTACCACATAATCTGTTGCTTTGTGATGCATACATTCAATAGCAACTTCAATTTTATCTTGAGAAGAAAGCATGATTACAGGAATCTGAGAATTGAATTCTTTTATTTTATCTAAAGTTTCTAAACCATTTATAGCCTCTTTTTCAATACCATCAAGATGATAATCTAAAATAATTGCATCCGGTTTTTTTGATAAATTTTCTAAACAAAGTTCACCTGTAGAGAATGTTTCAATATCAAAATCTGCGTTATCCATAAAATCAATTTCTAAAGACTTTAGATAAAACGCATCGTCATCAACCAAAAAAAGTTTTATTTTATGTTCCTTATTCATTATTTCTATTTTTATAATTATTTAATTCTTCTGATAATTCTAAGCAAGCTTGGTTACAGATATTTTCTAATTGAAAAACCAACTCGGTAAGTACTTCTGTTTGTTGCATTGTAATAGCATATTCCTGAATTTTTTTTGCCATGTTTTCATAATCTGAATGAATACCAACAATTGAAAATGAAGGAATCATTTTATGAACAGCTGCATTTAAAGATTTCCAATCGCTTTCTAACAAACTCTGTTTCATAACACTAACAAGTACTGGAGTTTGCTCTAAGTAAAGAGAAATCATTTCCATCATTAAAACTCGATTCGATTTGGTTCGAGTATTCAAATACTGTAAGTTGGTACATTTTACCTTTACGCTTGCTTCAAGTATCGTTACATTGGGTGCTACTATGATGTTTGCTTTTTTTATCAAACTTAACATTTTACTGTACAATATCTGCTCATCTGCAGGTTTTGCAATATAATCATTCATTCCAATTGCTTTGCACTTTGCTAAATCAACGGTTGTTACATCTGCAGTTAAAGCAATAATTGGTATACTGCTGTTCATTGTATTTCTAATATAATCTGTTGCTTCAAATCCATTCATTTCTGGCATTTGCAAATCCATTAATATTAGATCATAGGTTGTGGTTTGCATCCTATCAATAGCCATTCTTCCGTTATCTGCAATATCACATTCAAAACCAAAATCATCTAACAACGTTCTCATTAGCAATTGATTAAGCGGAATATCTTCAACCACCAAAATTTTTATATTAGATACATCATTCTCAGCTTCTGTCAGTTCTAATTCTACGTGGGCAACTTCATTTGTTTTTTGAAAAGGTAATGTAAAGCTAAAAGTAGAGCCTTCATCAATTTTACTTGTTACCAAAATTCGTCCACCTTGTGGTTCTACCAATTGTTTTACAATGGCTAACCCTAATCCTGTTCCTCCATACAAACGAGAGGTTCCGTTTGTTGCTTGTTGAAAGTTTTCGAATATCGTTTCTATTTTAGAATCTGGAATTCCAATTCCGGTATCCGACACAGAAAACTTAATTGTTACTTCCTTTTCATTATCTTCTACTAGTTTAATGCTCACTATAATTTTTCCTTTTGTTGTAAACTTTACTGCATTACTAACTAAATTTAAAATTATTTGATGTAAACGAGCAGAATCACCAAGTAGCACCTCTGGAATTTTTTCATCATATATTTTTACCAATTTTAGATTCTTTTCCAGAATTTTTGGCTCAAATAAATGAAGCATTGCAGAGATCGATGAAGACATTTTAAAAGGTGTCTGTTCAAATACCATTTTGCCAGAATTTACTTTTGCTAAATCTAGAATATCGTTAATCAATACAATTAATGCATCACCACTTATTTTAATGGCTCTTAAATATTCTTTTTGTTTTGCAGTTACATCTGTTTTTAACATCACTTTTGTAAACCCAATAATTGCATTCATGGGTGTACGAATTTCATGACTCATATTAGACAAAAATTGCTGTTTAGCTTTTACCGCTTCTTCTGCAATTAAGGTTGCTTTTTCGGCTTTTATTTTTGCCTCTTCGGCAATCATTGTTGCCATTTCTGCAAATAACATTGCTTCTGTAAGTTCTTTTGCTACTTTTTTTTGTTCGGTAACATCTCTGGCCACAATTACAACGCCACCAACTTTTCCTTTTTCATTTTTATAGGTAGATCCATTAAATAATACATCTGTTAATTTGCCGTTTTTGTGACGAAGCGTCAGCGGAAAATCAGCAACAGATCCTTTATTAAATACTTCTTGATAAACGTTATGCGCTTTTTGGGGTTCTGTAAAATAATCAAGAAAATTAGAATCTTTTAATTCTTCTCTTGTCAATCCTGTAACTTTGGTTAAAGCCTCATTCATGTCTGTTATTTTACCTTTAGAACTAATGGTAATTAAAGGATCTAAACTGGCTTCAATAAGACTCAAGGAATACAAGGAGTCTAATTTTATATTATGATTTAAAACTTCTAATTCTTTGCTGGCTAGTTCTTGTTTTATTTTTTCAATATTTTGAAAAGCAAGTTCTTCATTAGCGTTTACTAATTCGGCGGCACGTTTTTCTTTCTCATTATTTTGATACGCCAATTCTTTATTGGCAATTACTAATTCGGCGGCACGTTTTTCTTTTTCATCATTTTGAAAAGCAAGTTCCTTATTAGCGATGACCAATTCTGATGCTCTTTTTTCTTTTTCTGTATTTTGAAAAGCAAGTTCTTTATTGGCAATTACTAATTCTGATGCTCTTTTCTCTTTTACTTTATTTTGATACGCCAGCTCCTTAATGGCAATTACCAATTCTGCAGCACGATTTTCTATTACTTTGTTTTGAGAAGCTAATTCCTGATTCACTTTTCTTAAATCTACTGCCCATTTTTGAAAAGTAACATCGCGCGCTGCCGCAAAAACGCCAAGTACATTGCCAACATTATCTTTATAGACAGAAGCATTGTAAAGCACATCTGTTAACGTACCGTTTTTATGTTTTATTGTTAACGGATAATCTGCCACAAAACCTTTTTCAAATACCTGAAGATAGCCTTCTTGTGCTTTTTTAGGATCGGTAAAATAATTAGAGAAATTAGTATTAATTAATTGCTCTCTTAAAACACCTGTAACTTTTATAGATGCTTCGTTTACGTCCATTATTTTTCCTGCAGCACTTATAGTAACAAGCGGATCTAAGCTGGCTTCAATTAAACTTCGTGTATAATTAAATTTTTGGTTTTGGTTTTTTAACATGCGCTGTTTTTCATTAGATTTTAATGATTATCTAAGTCCGATATCTTCTAATGGGCTACGTCTTTTTTCTTTTAATTGTTTAAAATGAGAAGGTGAAAGGCCGGTAACTTTTTTAAACTGATTGGATAAATGCGAAACACTGCTGTAATTCATTTTATTGGCAATCTCTGTAATATTTAATTCATCATAAATAATGAATTCTTTAATTCTTTCAATTTTATGAAAAATAACAAATTGCTCTATCGTTGTACCTTGCACTTCCGAAAATAAATTTGCTAAATACGTATAATCGTACTTTAATTTTTCACTTAAAAAATTAGAAAAATTCACTTTGATGAGTTCATCAGAATGATGAATCATTTCTACAATTACATTTTTTATTTTCTCTATCAGCATTGCTCTTTTATCGTCCATCAATTCTAAACCAGATTTAAGCAGCTCTTCTTTCAATAAAATTAGTTCTGTCTCAGTAATATGTTCCATAATTTCTACTTTACCCAATTCTACTGGCGTAAAGTGAAATCCATGTTTGGTTAAGGCTTCTTTCACCACCATTTTACAGCGGTTACTTACCATGTATTTAATATATAACTTCAAGAATTTCCTTATTTATTTTTGACAAGTTACAACAATAAGTACTCAAATTAACTTTTTAATTTTCAGCAAAATAAACACATTAAAACAGGGGTTGAATTTATATACGCTTTTAAAAATTACCATAAAAAACCTCCACTATTTTAAACTTTAGCTTTCTTTATTTTCATCAGATTAACTGGCAGTAAAGGCTTCGTAGGCAGCGTATCTCCTAACAAAAACCCCCAAGGTTTTAAGGGTTCTATATGATCAAAAATTACTTTTACAACGGCCAAAAGCGGGATGGACAAAAACATACCAGACACGCCCCATAATGCATTGCCTGCAATTACTACAATAATAGCAAAAAGCGCATTTATTTTTACTTTTGATGAAACAATTAAAGGAACAATTAAGTTATTATCGATTAACTGAATAATGTAATAGAAAATTAACACATACAAGGCGTATAAACTAGTAGTTTTAGTAGCTAAAGCCACCATCATTGGCAGTGCAACAGCCACAAGCCCACCGATATACGGAATAACATTAAGCAATGCGCCCAAAATTCCAAGTAAAATGGCATATTCAATACCAAGAAATAAAAGAACTATAATATTAAGGCAAGCAACAATAACTGCTTCAATAATAAGACCTGTAAGATATTTATGAATAACCGTTTTTGTCTCAGAAATAATGCTGCTTACTCTTTCTTGATTTTGACTTACAAAAACTCTATGGATAAATTCTATCAATAATTTATTATAAAATAAAAGGATAAAAACATACACAGGCACTAAAAACATAATCATGATCCAGTTCCCTACTGCAAAAAGTGTTTCACCAACTTCATCATTACTAAAACTAAGTGCATCTGATTTCGCTTTTTCGATCCATTGTTGCAATTTCCAGTGACTGAGATCAAAATATTTAGAAATCCATTTTGTAGCTTCGTTAAACATCAGAGAAAACTTATCAACCAAAATTGGCCAAGATTTACCAAACTCTCCAATTTGTTTAAAAATGAGAAAAGCAATTGCAAAAGTGATGATAAACGTTAGGAGAAGCGTAAAAATAATAGCGACTATTTTATTCATCTTTAATCGGACAAAAAAGTTGACAAACGGATGTAACAAAATAGCAATCATCACAGAAAAAATAAGCGGGACAATAATATCTTGAGCAATAGACATCATGCTGATAAGTACATAAAACCCTATTAAAAGTACCGTAGCTTTTATATAAAATGGTTGTGAGTAAATCGCCTTTTTATCAACCTTTGTAACTCGATTCATTGACACAATTTTTTGTTCTTTTTTTTCTTAAATTGATGGCATCAAACTTAAAAAAGCAGGAAGCCTTTAAAATAATTTGATACTTTATTTTATAACATAAATCCTTTTAATGGTTCATGTTTTTTGAAATTAACCTCGTTGTAACATATTGCACCACAAACCCTAAGACATTTTTAATAATAGATTTCGATTTGCCCACCACTATTTTCTTAGAGATATACCCCCCAATTAAACTAATAACAGATTCATACAAAGTCCCTTTAACCTCTGGCTCTTCTTTAATATCAACTAACGCTCTTATTAATAATTTTGAAGGTCTTAATTCTTCAAAGGTCAATTTAAGTTCGGTTGTTAATTCTTTAAAACATACGCTTTTTTTATGTTCTAACGCTATAATTCTAGCATCTAATAGTTGATTTTGATCTTTATAAGCTTTCATTCTCATCTTGTTTCGGTTTTTTAAAATCAACTCTTCTTGGGTTTAATAATTTACCAATTACAAGATTTGAAATTGGTTTCTTTATCAATTTATAATTAAAAACCTGCACAATAATGGCTATAATTAAGTAAAAGGCAGATACAAATAAGAATCCTAAATAACTAGACCCCATTTGTTCACCTATAAATAAACTAATAGCTATGTTTACAAATAAAGTAAATAAGGATACTACAATTAACAAAACAATTCTAGACACCAAAGACGATATAACATCTGCAGTAGTATCTATTGCATTTAACTTATATAGCTCAATGCTTGTTTCTGTATATTCTTTTGCTTTATTATAAAGTATTTCAACAGATTCGTAAATTGTATACATAGCTCTTAAGTTATTATGCTTTTTTAACTTTTTCTTTTATTTCTTCTTTTTCTTTGTGGATCAAATTTTCTGCGTCATTTTTTAGTGAGCTGTATTTTTCTGATACTGCATCTAAAAAATCATCAAAATTGTCTTTTAACATCTCTTTTGTTTCTTTAGATTTTGTTTTAATTTTCTTTCTTGTTGTTGACCCTTTTTCTGGCGCTAATAAAATACCAGCTGTTGCACCTACTACTAAGCCTACTACAAGACCTAAAATTCCTTTACTTGTTTTCATATTTTTAAAATTTAATTGTGTTTATATTGAGTACAAATATCTGTTTAAGAAGATTTATTTGATTTACATAATTCTGTTTAAGTGTTATATAATTCACACATTTTTCAGTAACAAGAACGTGTTAAAAAACACTTTTATTTATAAGACCAGACTTTAGTAAAATTATTTAAATTACTTACTTACAAGCAATTAAACAAACACAAAAGAAAGTTCACTGTGTTTATTTATACCTCTTTTTTAAGAACTATTTTTTTTATTGATTTTGGATTTTGATGCCAACTAGATTTGCTACTAAATATAAACTACATTTGATTGCATGCTATCGCAATGTTTCCTATTTTTATAAAATTATGGTTTCTATGTTCTTAAAAGGAAAAGAATACATTTTTTAGGTATTGAAAGGCACCTAAAACAAGACAACATTTTAACTAAACAATTAAAACAGACTATGAAAAACTTATTTGGAATTTTAGTATCGTCAACAATTCTATTGACAAGTTGCGGCGCACAAAAAGGAATTGTAAAAGGATCTTTATGTTATCCTTCGGATTATATACCAGAAATGAATGTATATCTAAAAAACTTAGATAATAATAGCATTTATTTGGCGGATGTTAAAGAAGGTCAAAAAACATTTAAAATTAAAAAAATCATTTCAGGCAATTATGTTGCGTATGCGTATACAAAAGAACAAATTGCACAAGAATTAGATGGAACCTCTTTAAAAGCAAGTGGCGGATTTACAAAAGCTGTTGATTGTGGTTTAACAGTAAATTGCAACGATCACCATTTAATTACATTTGAAGTTAAAAAAGGTAAAACCACAAATTCCATTCGTATTTGTGATTGGTATGGAGCACTTGTGCCTAAGGAAAAATAAAGAAATTTAGATTAAAAATAAGAAGCCGTTTCGTAATTTGAAACGGTTTTTTTGTGTTATAAAAGTGTTTGTTTCCTCTTTAATGGAATGCTATCATCATGACGTAAAGCAGCTACTAGAAAATAGGTTCTAAGGACTTTTTAAATCTTTATGGAAAGAATAATTTAGGGTTTATTATAAGCTCCTTTATTTTAGATACTTTTTAAGATACGGTTT
>TARA_R110002167_G_scaffold8150_5_pt1 | contig 13472 bp, 6 predicted proteins | sample TARA_R110002167 | Tara Oceans TARA_R110002167 (sample SAMEA4398238) | marine metagenome | biome: Polar Biome; feature: [MES] marine water layer (ENVO:01000295) within the mesopelagic zone...; material: water (ENVO:00002006), including particulate matter (ENVO:01000060) such as...... | reverse complement strand
TGTACTCTAATCTCAAAGTCTTCTGCTGGATTACCTTCATTGTATTCGTATGTGTATTTCGCAGCAGCTTCATTACCAGGAACTGATCTTGCTAACTTAGTCCATAGACCAGCTTCAAATATAAATTCTCGCACTCGAATATCTCCTTGTAGCCAACCAGGTTGGAACAACGGCATGTGGTAACCTCCCGCAGCGGTTGGTGCAGTAAGTGATTCGAGCCATCTCATATCTTCTAATGGCTGAGTAGTTCTAAATGGTGAAAGGAATTTATCTTCAACACGAAGTATACTTGTATTTTGTCTAGTTTCTGGATCAAACAATACCTGCTTTGGTCCGAACCAATGATTATCTCGTATAACAAGAAGAATAACACTCGCAAAGAATCTTAAACCAGCTGGATGAACTAGATTTACAAACTGTTGTTCCCAATCGTCAACTCGTATTCCGCTTCTAATGTTATACGAGAATTCCTGCCAAAATACGCTATCCTGAATCCTGTTAATTGAGGATGCTTGACCTTTTCTATCCTCATATTTACCAAGATAATTTGAAGTAAAGAGGTGAGTTATAGCAGCACCATCTAATACCGTGTTAATTCTTCCATCTCCCCAGTATATAATTTTAGAAGTATCAATTACGTTATTATAATCAGCTGTTACTTTAATCTTAGTTCCAATAGTTGGTTCTTCAAAAAACCAAAACGAATTAAATGCGTGACCAGATAACGTGTCGAACCTGAATGCCTCCTCTGATTCGGGTAGAGAAGAAATAGTATTAGCTCCAATTGTATTTCCACTGAATTGCGTATATACAATATTATAGAAACTTAGAACATTGTTATTCAAATATTCTACTATCTTATCCTTAGTAGCATTGCTCACCGCAGATGTATAGTATTGTGAATGACTTACTTCACCGTTAAAATATCCATCTATATTTCTGCCAAGTACAAAATTTGCTTCGGGCGATATCAGTAGATGCTTAAGAGTATTTCCTGATATTATTCTTTCGAAATCAGTACCGTTAAAGGAGATGTCAACGTATCCGTTATATCTATCAGCCCTTCCTCTAACGAGTATTACATTAAACTCATTGAATACAACATTTTGAGTATCTAAATATATGCTATTAGAAGGAGCCGTTGATATTACAAAATCGCTCTTGATTTCAGTTGATTGTAAGTAATAACCAGGACCAGGGTTGGTACCAGTAATATCAAATGTATAGGTGATAAGAGGGTTTAATACTCCTGCCAATTGAATAAGATTCGGATATGAAAGTATTGCGTTATACGAAGGAACGTTGTCTAAAATTCTTACGACTGCGCTGTCATTCAATCTTCCGCTATACGAAGTTACTACTGGAAAGTTATCTACTGGTTTAATTAGTGGGATAGAACGAATAAAATTATCTCCTAATTTTCTCCAGATATCGTACTTAACATCTGTAGTACTTTCACTTGATATACTTAAAGAACCTGGACCATTCAGTATTTTATTAACACTGCTTGGCTCAAGAGAAATTGCGAATGTATCATTATCGTTATCAATAGCAATATCTACTCCGTAATTCAATCCAATCTTAAAGGAATCTGAATCGCTTTGTACAAATTCTACAGAAGGATAGAATGTTTCATTTACTTTCCAATTAGAGTATGAAGTAAGATACTGACTCTTAATTTGATATACTACAGCTTGAGAATTGTGTTCTTTTCTGTTATATGAAGAAGACGTATCGAATGCTTCTACATATTGCTGAGCATTGTTCAATCCACCATTTACCAATAACAAATCATTACCAAAGAATTTGTATGAATATGATCTTGATCCGCTATGTGTAATATAATTATTGGTACCGGTCGTTATGGATGTTAACGGATTATAGTAATTTATCCAACCATCTAAGGTTTTTTCCCAGATATTAATACCGTATGAAGTAACCTTTATTATGATATTACCATTTTCGCTTACTTCAAAGTTTCCACCGTCAAGCAATGAGTTAATTCCTGTAGTAACTGTTGAAGTGTACTCACTCGATAACGATCTTTCTATTCTTTCGAATTCGATATGTGTAAGACCTTTATCGTAGAAGGAAATATGTGAGAGGGCGACATTAGCACCAACTGAAAACAATGTATTACTATTAACGTTGTGAACTGGACTTCTCTGAAAGTCATCATCGCCATCGTCAATGATATTAATTACATCAACAGACTTTGATCTCTTAAATCCATTAAGCGAATACCTTAGGCCTGTAATTACTTCTTCTGGATTTACTGATAGACTTCCAACCGTAAATTCTACTACTAAATTATTCCATTCGTCTGTTTTTATTTCGTCATTAAAGTATTCATCGCTGAATATTTCACGAGGATTATCATCAAGAATTATATTAGTATCAGTATTATCTAAAAATAAAGGATAATCTACCTTACCTGCTTCTTGCGAAACTACCTGAAGCGACTTATTACCAGAAACTGGATTAGAGGCAATCCGAAGTTTAACATTGCCGACTGTTAGTATATCAGAAACTTCAGTATATGCATCCTTTGTATTAAAACGAATAGCTAAACTAAACTTAGAATCAATATTAAATCCAAGAGGAGAGGAACTCGCAGTAGAAGAATTAAACCTAACACCTGCATCTAAAGATGTATCGCTTAGTATATTTGTTGACACAAGATTCGATAATCCATTAGTCGACTGCCACTGACCAGTTGTTACACCAGTATTAAGGTTAAATTCTAATTTAGGTCCAACACTTTTTAGTTTAACATTCGGTAAACTAGAGTACTGATCGCTCGACCAAATGCCGTCAACCATATCATATACATGAATAATTTGAGCAATATCAGTATCATTGAAGGTGTGAGTTCCAACAACAAGTTGAGATTTAACTAATTTGATATGAGTAAAATCAGCAGAGCCGTTATGTGTCAAAGGAAGATTTAAAGCTATTGTTTGATCATAGACATATTCGTTATACTCGTTAGCTTTAAAGACAACTATACGAGATGCTCCGTTGACAGGCTTATCTAAAATAGCAAGGTGTCCATCATCAACTGCATAATCCTGAATGTCCCACAATCTTTCTCCATTATACTCGGTCTTATCAGCAATAGTTATATCTTGCCATGCAATGAATTCACCGTTATGTTTATAATAGATTGACATGTAACCTCTATTATGCAGAGTAAAAATATGATCCGCATTTTTCTGAACATGATCGCAGTGCGCCGTAACTGGAAGACTCTCATCTCCTGGTTTACTTCCTTTAATCCACTTTAAACCAAGATCGTATGGCTCAATAGATGCGAAAGCACTATTATTGTACCAATCAGTGTAATATACGGACTTAGTAACAGATTTGATAGACCATCTACTCTGTGCATTAACTGGATGTTTTTCTGCGTGTAAGAATGTAGAAATACTTGCATTAATAGCAAGTTGATGCACCTTCACAAGACCTCTATCAGTGCCTGATAGGTTAGATCCTTCAGCGCCAATCGAAACGCGTGATCCTGTACCGTTTAAACTGACACTCGATCCGCTCTGATCAAAAGCTGCTATACCGTCAATATCTGTACCAACCTTGGTCCATTCATTTTCGGTGTATTGATATATTCGTACATGACCTGCAGCATCGAAAGCATCATCATTATTAGGTCCTCCAATTGCGATGACATCTCCTTTACTGTTAAGCGATACCGCTGCACCGCTATTATCTCCAATTCTTTCTCCTTTAATAGTTTCACCTACTTTAGACCATATATTATTACTTAGGCTATAAACTTCTACTTCTCCCTTAAAGTTTATATCATTCCCATCACCGAGAATACCAACAGCTAAAGTTGTACCACTGTTGCTTAAGCTAATCGGCAATTTAGTTCGATCAAAGCTAGCAGGAAACAATATTTTTTGTCCTGTAGGAATCCACTCGGTAGAACCAATGGCATTGCGATATGCTGTTACACACGCTCTTAAGCTTGAAGCATATGCGCAATGTGTTCCGATCAAAACAGTTCGGCCGTCGCTGCTCAATCTAACTGTAGATCCACTCGCCAAATCAATATCTAAATCATCAATATTAGATCCAACTTGGACCCAATCAGTACCGACATATTCAAATACCTTTGTTGTGTTATCGCCTATAGTTGCAGAAGCTTGAAAGCCTTCGCTTATAATTTTATTTTCGTCTTCGGTTAATATTGTCCCTCCTGCTTGAAGTCCAAGTCGGAAGTTACTATCAGGAACAATTGGGTTATTACCGATTGCTAAACGTGTACCATCGCTACTTAAACTAACACTACTACCACTCTTATCGTATGCATTTATACCATTGATATCTGTACCCTTTTGAACCCAAGTTGATCCAGATAATTCGTATATTTTTACTTTACCACTTTCAGGTAAGTTTACTTGGTCAGCGCTACCTTGTGGAGAACCAATAGCTAGAATAGTTCCATCAGCACTTAAACTAATATCGGTACCTGAACGTTCTTCTGTTTCAACACCATCTATATCAGAACCAATTTGTACCCATTGTTCAGGAGAGTTACTTAATTGATAGACTCTTACGTGACCTGAATTTCCACCGCCTGCATCATTGCCATATGCACCAATCGCGAGTGTATTACCATCTTCGCTCAATGCATTTACTCCACTGAAATCGCTTGAACCTTCGCCGATAATATTATTTCCAACCTGAATATTATTTGGTGCATCGAATGTTGATCCAGTAAAATTATAAAAGCGAAGATCGTCAAGTGTCAGAGTCTTTAATACTGGCGACTCGCCGTGAACATGAATTGGCTCTCCATTAAATGAAATAAGTGTTTCTTTCCACTCTCCATTAAATTTTAAACTCATAGGAGAGTGGAACAAATTCATATGTTCCTTCTTATCACCTACTAAATTATCTAAACCAGAGCTTGATGCATCTATAAAGTTACTGAATTGGTATGATGTACTGCCAGAAATTGATGCAATCCGAGGTTCGTTCGTATCGAGGAAGGATCTGCCTATCTTTCCAGTATCCTTATTGAAGAACAACTCATGAGAATGCAATTGTTCATAGTCTTTTGATAACGAAAACAGAGACTGAATCGGGGTATTTTCTTTGTTAATTCTTGGTCGAACTCGAAGAACGAAGGTGTGTTCTTCAGTATCAAGAGGAACATCATGTTTTCCTATATCTCCAAAATCGACATACGCACTTTCACCATCAAAATGAACTAACTCTTCGTACTGATTAAAGGAAGCACCATTATTGAAATATCCTCTCCAAGTATCTTTTAATAATACTGAGTCCCATGATTCAGTAATAGAGTTAAGATTTTTTGTTGAATTAACATCAAAGACTAGAGATTCAATATTTGGAGGAGTATCATAAAGATTAACTGGAGTGATGTCTATAATCTTACCTGCTCCTAATACTGCGTCATCATTTTTTAATTGAAACGGCGTATAGTTATAATCTAAAGATAGATCACCATACACCGATGCTGCCGTAATAGTACGAGTAAAATCGTCATTAGATGGCGCCCAATTACCAGAAGAAAGACTAAATAATTTTTCTTTTGGATAAGAAACATCAATGATTTCATCAAAGAAGAGTCTAAAAAACGTTGTAATACTTTCTTCAGAACCTTTGAGAGTATAATACTGAACAATCTTTTTGTACAGTGACACTCTATCCATTACAACTGAATTAGGAATGTTCTTAGCAATTTCTCCTTGAATACCATCTAAGTACTTGATCGAAACCTTATCGATGTCATGCTCGTCAATAATCCGATTTGTCTCATACGTCGGAAGGCCTTCGGTATTAAGATGCACATAATAATCCTTTATTAAAGATATAAAATTCTCTGAACTACCTCTCAATTGATCAGGGATAAGTTCTTCAACTCGAAGTGATTCAGTATTATGCGGTACAGTTCCTTGCGGCGCTGCGGATGCTATAGAGATATGAGACATATTTTATGAATTATCAGGACGGTGTCTTAAGAATGGTGTATATTCGCTAACTCCAGAAGAACCAGATATTGCAATGGTGTCGAGTTCTGGAGTGATAGTTGTTTTACCGATGTCGATTGAAAGAAGTTTATTTCGTTTTGAGACTACATCATTTGCTGCTGGAGTCACATATATATTTATAGTCTCAGTTTTATTAATTGGAAGAGAATCGATTGAAATTAAACCAGTGTTGAGGTTGAGAACACCTACATTTTTGAATATAATTCTTTTAATTCCATCAGAACCAACTGTGTAGGCATATATGTTTCTTTCATCGGTTGAACCTACAATTGGTTCATCTTCCATAATAAGACTAACTCCATTAAACATCCAAGAGTCTGAGCTCATTACTGGATCAAGTTGATCTGATTCTCCATAGATAGCCATTTGAAAATCAACTGGTGTTGATACAAGTTTACCGTATTGAACTACTGCTTTCTTATGTGCGTAAACTCTAACGAACGAATTAACAATTGCAATATCTAAGTCGTCAATCATAGAGAGCAGATGCGAGTAGCGAAAGACTCCTTCAAAGCGTTGAAGATTGTTCGTATTGAAATCTGAAAGAAGAGTCTCTACTTTAGTAGAAAGTTGGCCAGACGAGAATGATGTTCTATTTGAATTATACTTAAACAGTATATCAAAATATAAGTAAGTAAAATCTGGATCGACAAGAACAGGTTGAATACCGATTACGCGTTTTGCTTCTAATTCTTTTAACAAAAATGTTTTATCTAGATCAGTGAGAGCCTCAGAGTCAAACGGTTTAATCGATGCATATACTTTACCATACTGTGGTGGAACATTATCTTCTCCTCCCCAAACAGATACTGTTTCGATATTATTCAGAATTTGACTAATAAGAGTCTTATAATCTCCTGACGTAACAGCTCTGTTCTGTGTTATGAATGAGAGAGGAGCGTTCTGACGAATACTGTCAATATCTTCCTTACCACTACCATTTGTAGCACCAGACGCGGTTACTATAGAAGGCGTCACTGATGTTGGACTTGTCCACTTAAAAACATTAGCACCATTACCACCTTTACCTACAGTGCTCAGATATTTAATTTTAATTACATTAAGAGATGCTGGTCTTTTTCCAAATATATTATCACCAAACTGAATCTCATAATTGCCATCGTAGTTCTCATTAATAAAGTATGCAGCTGTCGATGGACCAATACCTGAAAGACTCGTGAAGAGAGAATATGTCTCAACTGATGTCGAGTAAGCGTTGTCAAATACATCAACTGTTAGATGATCTAAGTCAATCGATGTATCTTCAATAATAAATTTTTGAGCAATGCTACCAGATTCAACAATAAAAGTGCTTTCTTTCATTCTCCCCTGATATATAACAACATCAGTGAAAACATACTGTGCATTCTCTTCATCAAGAGTAGCGGTGTAATCATCTAATGTAACATACGTATACGTTACAGAATCAACTGTAGCAGTAAGAGTTTGACCCTTAAGAAGTGTGTATGTAGAAAGATTACGATTGACAGAAGATTCGAATGTCAATGTGATTTTTGACATCGCTGCGGTCTGACTCTTTGGTGTATATCCAAGAAGCTTGGCTCGCGAAACAACATTCGATCTAATTTGTGCTGAATCAATAAAGGATTCATTCATTGCGTTATGCGCAACAACAGCATTATAGTGTGTGTTATATGCTAAGATGTCTAATAGATGATTGAGTCCAGAACCCTCAAAATCCCAATCGGCGTATTCTGCATCTGGATTATTTCTAAAATAATCTTTAAGGTTATCTTTGATTGCATCAAAGTCTAATTCTGTAACATTAAGCTGTTTCATTATCGTAATCGTTGTAGGTAAAAATTAATCTCTTCTCTTTTTGGAGAGAATATGACATTGAATCCAATTGTAATTTCATACGAGTTTCTTTCAGAATTATCTGTCACCTCAACAACATGATCATTCGTTCTCGGTTCGTATTTTTTTAATACAAATAGTATTTCTTCTTTAATTGACATCGCTGTAAAGTTATCTGCTGGTTCAAACAACATCGCGGTTACATTAGATCCGATCTCAGGATGAAATGGTCTCTCATTAAAGTTCGTTAGTATCAAATTCTTCACTGCATGTTTAACAGCTTCCATATCTTTAACTGCAGAGATATCCTTTTTTGTCGGATGTACATCCGTAAAGAACATAGGGAAATCCCTATACAGGTTTTGCATCGCTACCTTATTTGGTGCCGCATTGAAATCTGATAGTTGGGTTGACATATAACCTATTTATATTAATTGAGGAAGATATTAGGCGCAGTAGTCACTTGATTTCCGCCATAAGACTCAGTACACGATGATCCTGTTGTTTGGTTGAGTGTTGTGCCAATCGATTCTGTAGCTGCTCCAGCAATATCAATAGCCTGACTGCCGTCAATATCAATAGTCTGATTAAGTTCTACTTTATGGACATGTTCTCCGCCGATATGTTCGTACTTATTACCAGTAACCTGAATATTCCAGTCGCCTATAATTTTAGTATTGCATCCACCATCAATCGTAAGATTGCATCCACCTTCAATATAAACATTCTCTCCTTGGACAACAACTCTATAGTTTTTACCGACAATCACCTCAGTCTTATCGCCGATTGGAGTAACCTCAGTATATGTACCAGTTCTGTGAATAGTAGATATTCTTTCTTTTCCAGGAGTTACATCGTACTCAACAATGTGTGCTGCTTCATCTGTATCGTCTGCTCTTTCGTAGGCAGTCACATGATTCTGAGGATAGGTTGGAGTCATGACAGTGTCAATACCTGGAAATACCCATGCTGCAGGCAAAGTTCCTTCTTTTTCAGGAGCTCTGACTTTAGCAGCTATAGTTATTTTAGGATCATATAACTCTCTCAACGATTTCTTTTCTGTATAACTAAATCCTTCTTTATATTTTTCTTCTTTGACTTGTGCAGATCTTGGGGTGTCAGGCATATTAAGATGTAATCCCATATCTTCGCCTTTTTCTTTTTCATTATTTGGGTCTTTTTTGACAAGTTTTCCAGCAAATTCAGGATTTTTCTTATTACTTGGATATCTCTCAACTGGATCAGAAAAACCTTTACTATAATCTCCTGGACGTGATGTAATAGATGGGATAGATCCCATAATAACTGGATCTTGAGCATTAATACTATCTCGAAAGAAGCCAATTACCCATGTACCACGCAATAATCCTGTTGCTGACTGACCAACACCTGACATCGATGCTGATGTAACAGGCAACATTGTCATCGCCCAAGGCAAATCTTTTGTAGGAATACCATCATCTTTAGTCTTGTCTTCGTTATGGTATCCGTAACATCTTACTCTATATCTTCCCATTTCCATAGGATCGTCGATATCTTCAATTACGCCAGTGAACCAAGCAAAACCTCCGCCATTATTAATAAAATTTTCAGGATTCATAATTTACAATTCAATGTTAAAGGAGTCTTTCTTTACTCGCAATTCTGAGAAATATTCTCCACCGTCAAATATATGATTTACAGAAGTAATAAGGTGTCTACCAGATAGGTGTTCATCAATCAAATCTCTATCTGTTTTTGATTTATTCGTCATGTTCGCGAGAAATTTTTTCATACCAGCTGGATCAACCGATTTAGGGAATTGTAAATTAATCACTGTACCAGGATTTAAACTAAAATCACCAAAAAGTTTTATATCATGAGATGCAGTTTCAAGAGCTTCTTCAATTGCACGAGTTTTACCATGCGTATTTTCTTGAAGGGTATTATAATTTGTATCTCTTTCATCTTCAGAAAAAGCCAAGTTGTTCACTGATGTGTGCTCAATATGCGACTTAGGCATAAGGTTTAATTTCTCTCCATTTACATCAAACGTTGCAGAAATCGGCTTCTTTTTATTTAGAGTAAGATCTTGCTTAAAGTCAATACCATAGTTATAATCGTATTTTGTATATGTTTTCCGCGAATAGTCTAAATAATTGTTTTCTGATGCCCATCCTCCATTGATTCCTTGATAAACCTTTCCAAATTTAAGATTGGATGTAACACTGAGAATACGTGATACTCTTTGATCATAGTCTTCTTTACTGTGAGGAACATGATTGAATTCTCTATGATCGTGGTATGTGTGATATTCTTCAGCAGTTAATAAATTTTGGAGTGATGATAAATGAATAGTATTATCTAGAGTATGATAAAAGAAAAATGGAGAATGATTTTCATCGTATGTCTTTTTTCTTAGCCATTCAATTGCCTCTAGAGGAGTCTGCCAATTGATAATTCCCTTCGCACGCGAAATGGTTTCTCCATCTATTGCAATGTTACCAGCAAACTGCAAATCCTTTTCGACAATCTTTTTAATCTCTACATCAGTGTTGTTAGTAAACGATCGAGATATCTTCTTCAGTTTCGAATAATATGCATGCTCTGATACACAATTTATCACATAAACATTAACATGTTCTTCGTCAGCACTCGCATATAGAGGATACTCAGTAACAACAAAATCAAGTGAAATCTTTCTTTCTTTAACACTACCGTTGGTATTCGGATTAGTAGATATTTTAATCTGAATCTTTTCTTGACCAATCAGTGGAGAACTTTCAAAGAAATTTGCTGCATCTTTTATGCTGATACTAGCAAGAATGTTTGGAGAATAAAGAGATTCTGTTATGTTTAGCTTAACAACAATGTTTTCAATATCATATTTTTTACCGTCATGCGTAGTTATCTCTACAGTCTCTAAATTATATGATCCTGGAGTTAATGATGCATTTCTCCCAAAATTTGCTCGTTGCGTTCCCATTTATTTTGTTAGTTTCTCTTGATATGATGCAACGAAATCATCGATGTGTTCTTCTCGAATTACTCGAATCTTCCGTGCCTCAAAATCCTTTGCTTCGAGATCTTCTTTAATTGATACAAACTTGGCTTGTTCAGAATAGTACGATTCAACAAAGCTTGGAATAAACTTCCGCTGTATACTAATCGAATTATAATCGGCTATTTCACTCTGATCAAAACCATCAATCCGTGTTGTCGCTACATTGATATCTATATCACCCCTAAAATACTCTCTGGGAAGCTCAACATCTTCGATTGCGTAGACTCGTGAGTATGCATCGAACGCTGTCGAATTATCTCCTTCATATTCGTTATCAAGAAAGTATGATGGAGCATTGTATGAACTCTCAAAGAATCTATGAGAAACAAATACAATCTTCTGGAAATAGCTTTCTAAGAAATATTTGTAATATTCTGTACCCTCGATTACTAACCCTTGTTTATTTTCTACATCTCTTAAGAATTCGTAGTATATAGTAGTACGATTTAACCGCACCCACTCAAGAGCTTCCTTTGTCCACTGAGTTCTATCATCTTCAAACTTTAAGTGATCTTGACCGTCCACATATGGATTATCAATATACTCTATATGCCATTCTCTGTTCAGTGCAAATTTTCCTTTATTATTAATATCATGTACCCAAAGTTGGTATCTCTGATCATCAAATTTTAGTATTTCAGCCTCTACATTTTTTCTATCATCGCGCGCACGTACTCTAATATTGCCAGTAGCTAAATCTAATCCTCCGAAATAGTTTGTCATTTCAAAACTATTCTCGTACTTACGGGCAACAGGATACTGTCGAGGAATAAAAACAAGGACAGAATACTCTGAATAGTCTTGCTCTAACATTAAATCAAAAGAGCGAGAAGTGTTAGGCCACGAGTTTAGTCCTTGTTTTAGTGTTTCGTTGACAACAAAGAATGTCCAATAATAATCAGGAGTACCGTATAAACGATTTGAAACAACATCAGGCCGTTCTCCATTGGCAATTTCATAATATGTGTATGTCGAATAATTATCAATAAAGCCGTCACGTACGTCAACGTGCCTGAACATATCAGTTATTTCGGTTTTAATACCATCTGCGTTAATGTCGTATGATACTTTAGGAAACTGTGAAAAGAATGACATAATTATTTTTGTTTAATCGGTGCTGGTTCTGACCCATGAAAAGTTGGTCTTCCGCTATCAATTCCTCTCTCATCTCCAAGTTGAGCTTTCTCCATATTATCTATATCTGTTCTATTTAACGCACGAGTTTCAGTGAACTGTAGTTCAATCTCGCATTCAAGAGGAGCGTTATCTGAAAAATAAATATTACCAGTTGAATTATACGTTGTATTTACAGCTGTACAATAACATGAGTATATGCGTGGGATAAACTTATTCTCTTCACCACCACCAATATTCATATTCATAAATTTAATTGTCCATACCGGAGGATACTCGAGAGTAATAGCGCTATTCGGTCCACCTCGAGAAGCATAAGTAAAATGTCTAAACTTAGATTGAATATCTCGGATTAGCACCGATTCTTTTTCATTCCGCGCTGACATGTGAAACTTAAAACCAAACTGTCTTACGCCGTTCGCATTAAACGTTGTGTTCGTATTTGGATTAATCACTTGTCCTTGTCCGAGATTAGCTGCTGTTTGAAGTCCATCTGGCAGAGCTGCAGAAGCTATCACCGCGGACTGAAGAGCTCCGATACTAGAAGCATTCTTAGCCTTTTGTACGATCTTGTCAAAAACGTTTGCACCTGAATCACCTGAAACTAAATTAGCTGCACCTGCAGCAGCCGTACCACCTATACCCAGAGCTGTTTGTGCATAATCTGCGTTATCTCCAAATGCCAAACTACCAGGCGCAGGAAACCAAATGCGATGCTGATTGGTTATACCAGACAGTGCACGCTCATGAGCGCAAAACACTATACATGGACGAGCTGAATCGTCTCTCATTTCTGGCGGATAAATAAGAGGGGAGACGTTCTCGTTCTTCGGTTTAGGATCAGACTTCTGAGCTTCGGGAATTTTAGATTCTTCAGTACGCGCAACTTTTCCCCCGCCGCTTAATATTTGATTTCCAAAAGTTTGTGGTGTAAACATATGTAATTCTATTTATAATAAAAACATGACATACAAAGGACGATATACCGTAAAAAATCCTCACAAATACGATGGTGATCCAACAAAGGTTGTCTATAGATCTCTATGGGAGAGACAAGTATTTAAGTTTATGGATGCAAATCCAGAAGTAATTAAGTGGCAATCAGAAGAAACTATCATACCATACCGTTGTAAGACTGACAATAAGCTTCACAGATACTTCATGGACGTTAAAATGGTGACAAAGGATAAGACCTATTTGATCGAGATTAAGCCAAAGAAACAAACTCAGGCGCCTAAGGAGCCGAAGAGAAAGACTAAACGATATATTACTGAAGTGATGTCATACATAAAAAACACCTCAAAGTGGGAAACGGCTGAAGCATACTGCGCTGATAGAGGATGGGAGTTTGTAATATGGACAGAGGAGACCCTTCAAAATTTAGGAATTAAACTACTTAATACAAATAAGCCAAGGCGAATAAAGAAACCAAAGAAAAA
>TARA_R110002167_G_scaffold341691_1_pt1 | contig 13472 bp, 9 predicted proteins | sample TARA_R110002167 | Tara Oceans TARA_R110002167 (sample SAMEA4398238) | marine metagenome | biome: Polar Biome; feature: [MES] marine water layer (ENVO:01000295) within the mesopelagic zone...; material: water (ENVO:00002006), including particulate matter (ENVO:01000060) such as...... | reverse complement strand
CCAGCTTCTTGATATAAACTCTTACCACCACCATAATAGTTGGTGTAAATATGCTGATATACACTAGCGGTTTTTATACCTACCTCTTCATCTGTATAAAAATCTTCGGGTAAATATAGTAGGTTGTCATAAATAGTACTTTTTACTTGCGCTTTTACCTGTCTGCTTTCTCGCCAGTTTTCGACTTTAAGTTTTTCAGATTTTAAAATATCTAACGTTTTAGCAGCTACTTTTTTAACTTGTTTGATTTCTTTAGCTGTAAGTTCTTTTCCTTCTTTTAATAAATCAAAGATCGCTAAGGTTTCTTGATCTGGTAAATTTTCGCGAACAACACGTTGCTCTTCAAAAGATAAATCTTTTATAAAATCGTTTAAATTATCAAACGTCTTAACGGTATCTTCTAAGCTCTTACCTTTATTATATTCTTCTATGATTTCTTTATACCGTTCATAAAAGGCAATTCGTAACGGATTTTCTTTTAGCATTTGCTCTAATTGCTGTTCAATAGCTTCTTGCAAATTAAAAACTAATGTGTTTTTACGAGGTGTTTTAGCAAATGCTGCTTTCAATTTATCAAAATCAAGTGATGATAAATCTACATACACTTCCTCTTCACCTTCATTCACTTCGCTATCTTGAATAACAACACTTTCACTTACGATGGATTGTAATTCCATAATAATTTGTGTAACATCTGCTGCTTTTACATTTTGGTTTAATGCTGTGTAAATAGCCTCAATTGCATTATAATCTTTAACGTGCTTCTTTAATTTATCATTAGGAAACAAAGCTTTGTATTTTCTAAATACATTTCTTGCCATCATTTCAAACGTAGTACGTGTGGTTTCATTTAAACACACACAATCTGTAGCATCTTTAATCCTTGCAATCTTAGACATTGGTTTTGCATCCTTTAAATCTTGAAGTGAGAAATCAAGCTCTTTTAAATAGGCTTTCACATCTTTTATCGCTTGCTTCAACTCTATTTCTACATCTTCTAAGGGCTCAACAGGTTTACCTGATGGTTTTCCATCCTTACCTTTGGATTTCCCTCCTTCTCCATAAACTGAATAAGCCTGCTCTAATTGTTTGTAAACATTACCATAATCTACAATTAAACCGTTTTCCTTTTCATCATCATACACACGGTTTGCTCTTGCAATGGTTTGCATTAACGTATGTCCTTTTATGGGTTTGTCTAAATAAACAGTAGAGACACAAGGTGCATCAAAACCAGTAATCCACATAGCACAAACGATGGCCAAACGAAACGGATTCTCTTCGTCTTTAAATTCTTTTTCTAGATTGCGCTCTACCATTTTTCTGCGATGCACTTCAATATCTAAATCCATTTTTTTGAATTTATCTACTTCGTTTTGCTCGCTACTAACAACAACACAAACTTCGGTTTCTTTTACTTTGTTGTATGTACGTTTTAGTTCTTGTTCTTCTTGTTGGTCTTCTGCATTTTTAATGCGCTCTTCTAATTCTTTTAGATATTCTGGCCAATAACCTTGAATCATCTCATACATTCTAACTGCCGTTGGCTTATCTAAAGCTACATACATTGCCTTTCCTTGATATCCTCTTTCGTTAAAATGCCAGACTAAATCCTTTGCAATTGCTTCTAGTCTTGGTTGCGCTGTAAGAATTGGATAATTTCTACTAAACAGATATTCTAATTTCTTCTTTTGGTCGTCATCTAAATCTTCGTTTTCAAAAACGGCAGCCATTTGCTCATCCAATTCTGGATTGGTGATATCTAGTTTTTCTCCTCTATTTAAATAACGTAATGGCAAGGTTGCTTCATCTTCAATAGCACGTTTAAAATCGTAAATAGACACATATTCACCAAAGATATTTTTGGTTAACTCTTCTTCTTCTTTTATAATTGGAGTTCCTGTAAAACCTAAATACGATGCATTTGGCAAACCATGAAAACGCATATTTCTTGCATAGGTTCCAGATTGTGTTCTGTGGGCTTCATCACTAATAACGATGACATTTTTACGATCTGTAATTAATGGGTACTCGGTTTCTAATTTTGGATCTATAGAAAACTTATGAATCAAAGAAAATACATAACGATGGTTTTCAGAAAGCAATTCGCGTAAATGCTCACGCCCTGTCATCCCTTTCTTTTTACCTGCAATACAGTTTTTATCGTTTACTGCTCCAACACCCGAAAAGGTATCGTATAATTGATTTTCTAATTCGGTTCTATCTACAGCAATTAAAAAGGTATAAGAGCCTCCTAATTTCCTATGAATCTTTTCGCATAAAAACACCATTGAATATGATTTTCCAGAACCTTGCGTATGCCAAAACACACCCAGTTTCCCTTCTAAATCTTCAATATTATTGACGTTCTCAATCACTTTATTAACACCAATATATTGGTGGTTTTTAGCCATTAATTTCACTATATCACCTTGCGAATCATCAAATAACAAATAGTTTTCAAAAATATCTAGTAAGCGATGTTTATCACAGGTACCTCGTAACATGGTGTCTAAACTTACTTCGCCTTCTTCATCTTCTTCTATACGTTTCCAGTCTAAAAAGTATTTATACTTACTGGTAATTGTGCCAACTTTTGCATCTAAACCGTTACTTAAAATAACAAATCCATTGTTATGAAACACATGCGGAATGGCATCTTTATAATCTTTTAAGTTATCATTATACGCATGACGTAAATCTTGATGATGTGCTTTTAACTCAAAAAACACCAACGGAATCCCATTTACAAAACCAATAACATCTGGTCTTCTTAAATACAACTCGCCTAAAACCTCTAATTGACGTACGGCTAAAAAATGATTCTCTGTATAATTCTTAAAATCGAAAACCTTTAGTTTGGTTTTAATTAATTCTCCTTTATCATTGGTGTAACTTACAGGAACACCATTTTTAAGTAAATTACTTTTTTCTTTATTGATGCTACCTAAAGTTTGATCTGCTACGTTTTGAGTGATTCTATCTATAGCTTGCTGATAGGCTAAGGCTGGATGATTTGGGTTTAATTTTTTAAGTGCTTGTAATACGTAACGTGTTAAAACAACCTCACTTTTATCTTCTCTACCTAATAAACCATTTTCTCCAAAAGATTCTTTATGCCATGCAGTTATAACTGTCCAACCCAATTGTTCTAAAACATCTTGTGTTGCGTTTTCTATTAAACCGTCTTCTGAATATTCGTAGCTCATGGTCGTAATAACTTTTTTAATCGAGTTTGATACCCTTGTGTATAATTTCGTTTCGATTTGTCATTTAAAAATGAGGCTTCAATAAGTGCTAAAACTTCGTCTTGTTTAGAGGTTAGGTCTTCAAAGACTTTTTTAGCTTGCTTTTTTGAAATCCCAGCCAGTTCAGCTAAAAGATAGAACTGTTCAGTTACTTTTCCTTGTGCTAAATTGAGGGGCAATAAACCATCATTTAGCGCAAAATCTTTATCATCTATATGTAATCTGCTATTTAATAAATCGTAAGCAGGACTTAATTTAAAATCTCCTAAAGGCGTTTCTATTAATGAAAAGTTTTTAAAATGCGCATCTCCATTAGAAAACAAATAATTAAAAAGTATCAATTTAAATAATTTTATAGATTCTACAGTATAAGCAGGTGTGTACTTTTTTAATACCTCGAAAAGCTCAAAATAATTACCAGAATATTTAAAATCTTCACCATGTGTTTGTGGTGTTCTACCTGCTAACGAAGCAAAATCTTCCTGAGCCCATTTACTACCATCCTCTGTCACATCAAAACGTTTTGTAATATACGCTGGATCTCCATTTTTAAAAAAGATAAGTGCATTTTCTGCTGTTTCCATAGCAAAGACCTGACGTGCAATTTGCATCGTTACATGCTCATTAGCGGGCATTTGGTTGGCATTTTTACCAATATATGGTATTGGTTTTAAAATGTATTGTCCTTGCTCTCCTTCTTCTATTAAGCGTAATTTATTTTTTTCTAATAAGATCGAAAATTTTTCTTGTACACCAGAAATAGACATTCGACTTCTATTATTGGTAAATAAAGCGTCTGTAATAGCATTACTTGCTGGCGAATCATACGGTAAAATGGTGCTTACCTTTTTACCATTAAATACGCGTCGTAAAGCGGTGTTGCTATATGATGTATTGTCAACAGCTAGTGTGCTTGGGCAATTATTTATTTTTGGTAAACCCATTAATTAATTATTTATTTTATGTATTTGAACAGCTCCAATAGTATCCTGTTTTGCAGTGGTTATTAAAATACCAAAATGGTCTTTGGTATCAATTCTATTCTCAAAACAAACCGTTTGTTTATTGGTACCTTCTGGTAACATATTATAAAAAAAAGAAAATAAATATGTCGATGTATATTCTTGTTGTGTTTTAGGAAAGGTTAAACTAACAGCCGGTTTAGCTGTATCATGAAACCATTGGTCATGATAGGTAAATATAAAACTACCATCGTCTAACTGCGTTAACAGACCTGCAGCTTCTTTTTTATACAACACTTGTGCTTGTCTCATGAATTCCCATTTAAGTCTTTCACACTAAATGTGAGTTCCATACCTAGCGTGTTCCCTATTTTGGTCAACGTCTCTAAGGTTGGATTGCCTTTACCACTTTCAAATTGCTTTAGTGTGCGTAACCCAACATCAGAAAGTTCTGCAAGCATTTCTTGTGTTATTTGTAACGTTTCTCTTCGTGCTTTTATGGTTTCTAACAATGTATTATAGTGCATTATATGGCTCTTTTAATGTAAATATATGCAATTTTATTAATTAGCAATACAATAAGTGCTTTTAAATGCACTATTAGAGTTGTTTTGTGATTTATGAATGGTTAATTATGTAAATAGTGCTTTTTAATGCGCTATTTGGGGTGTAAATAAAAACTTTCAATGCTTCTAAAAACATCTTGTGCTGCATTTTCTATTAAACCGTCTTCTGAATATTCGTAGCTCATGGATAGTATTTAATACTTATGTTAAAATAATTTCTTTTATAACATCGATTCAATAATCATTATTAAGTCTTTGCCTTTTTCAATAAAATCTTGTTTATCGGAAATAAAATAGTTTCCCATATCATCAATTATTCGTTTTTCAACAAGGGCAGTAAATAAATTAGTTTGTTCATTTGTTATCTCTATTTGGAACCCTGTCTGTACTGCATTTATTGATAGACCTGCTTTAAATAAAATTAATTTTGCAGCACCGTGAAAATCTAAAACAGTATCTTCTTTATTATCATCATATAAAATCCAGTTAAAAATATTCCATTCTAAATTTGATGCAGATTGATAACTACTATTTAACATAATTATTTCCAATGGATTATTATCACGATCATTCCAATAATAATAACCTTGGGTTGATTCATAATGCAGTTGGTTATCATATTTAATAAAATAGTATTTCCAATCTTTAGCCTCAGATAATAAATAATCATTGATAATTGTTTCAAGAGATTTATTTAAATAGTCACTTATAGAAATTGTATCTAGAATATGAATTATTTGCTCTTGTTCTATCCTTCTCCGATTTATAGTAAAAAAACTACGCCACGCATCCTTTCTATGAACTAAAAATCGCTTTCGGATATCCGTATCTTGTTGCTGAGAATAATCACCAATTGACAGTAAAGCTTGTCTTATTTTAGGAGTGTTTTTCTTATAGTTATCATCGAAAATAAAAACAAATTTATCTAAAGTTTCAGTATACTTATGAGGTTTACTTTTCATAAACAAACCTAAAGATCCTCTGAGAATTTCGTGATTTTCATAATAAAGAAGTTTGTTTTCTATATCAGTTGATTTCTCTAAAGTGTTTTCTTCATTTATCTGATTTTGATTAAATGTATCACATGGAAGAATTCCGTTTAGAATAAGTTTTTCGGCTGACAAAAGCATCTCATGAATATTTTCTGGACGCAATTCAGATGGACTATTTGATATTAAGTTACGAAGCTGTCTAAATCTAAAAAATAGAAGCTTTTCATCAATTTCGTTTTGTAAAGAAATAGCTAAAGCGTAAAACATTATTGTTTCCCCTCTTCCTAAAGATGAAGAGGTAGCCCTTAAAAAAAGATTATCTTTTGATTGCCAAAAGACTCTTATTAAATCATTCTTAAGCAATCCATCATCAGAGTTATAAAAAAAACGTTTATGATATTCACTTATTCCCTTTTTATCTGTGTGGTATAATTTATAAAATGCATCTAAAAAATTAATAAAGAAATTTAAATCATCTTCAGTACTTAGCATTTCACGAAAACATTTATCAGCATCTTCAATCTTTTTTACTTGTGAATCGTGTAAGTAATAATTGATAGAAAAAATGTTATGAAATAGATTTAAAAAGCCTTCATCAATTTCACAATCTTCTTTCCAAAGCATATTTGTCCATTGAACATCTAGTTTATTTGAAATTCCTTCTTTAAGGGTAGGATATTTTTCTTCTAAAAATTTTTCAAAAGCAGATTTGAATATTTCATATCTAGTCAAGCTTTTGCCTCTCGAATTCATTTTTATATATAAATCATCGGTTAAACCAAACTTCTCAAGATCCAAATAATAAAATATAATTCGCTCTTCAGTCGTTAGTTTTTCCCAAAGTTCATCTACGTTTGAAAACATTCTATGAATATCATCAAGTACAACTAACATTGACTGAATGGTAGGATCATCATCATAAGAGTTTAGAAACTTTGCTTGATTTTGGATCTGATCCGATATAGCAGTTTCAGATTGCAGATCATAAGTAAAATCATTTACTAAGGATTTGCAGAATTCATTTGCTGAATGTCGAGTTTCATAGCAAAATAGCAATAATTCTTTTCTCGTTACTTTACCTTCTTCAATAGAGGCATACAAGTGCAATAAAAACAATGTAGTTAACCTTTGTTGACCATCAATGGGAGTCATACTCTTATCCTTCAATATACTACCATATATAAAATCAAGAACCAAAGTATCTTTTTGAAGGTGCTCCTTATTATTAAGAGCATCAAACATCGCGGTAAGAAGATCATGTCTTACTGCTGCGGCTTTATTACTATCTCTGCCGTAAGCATAATCACGTTGTATTTGAGGAATTACAATTCGACCTCTTTCTAATAATGACCAAAATGTACTTTTTCTATTATTCATTCTGTTTCAAGTTCTAAGTTAATGTTTTCAGCAATTGGAGACAGCATTTCAATTGTAAGATATTCAGACAAAACATCATTGATGTGCGCTAAATAATTTTTGCGGTCATTTTCACCCCAGAAATATAATTGCTGAATAGCGAAGTTTTCTTCATTTACATTATGGTATTTAAGAAACACATTCTTAGTGCAGAGTGGGATGTAGCTTCCAGAGGCATCCATTTGAAGGATTTTTTTTCTTTTAACTTCAAAAACGGAATTACTCAATTTTGTATTTTCAATACCACCCAGTAAAGCCATATTTGAAAGAAAATGAACTGTATTGCCTTTGTCATTTAAATTATTTATCAATTCAAAAAATTTAATTACTCTATTATATTCATTAAGAAATGATAGAAAATCTAGCTTTTGATTTTTTCTTTGAGTTTGAAGGTTTTCAATTATTACTTTAAGTTCGTTTTTATCTAATTGTGAAATTATATTCATTTCGGTAATACTTTTTAAAACCGGAATATGTTCGTCTATCCAATTATACCAAGAGTCTTTATCATCCCTACTTAAATTATCTGAGTTTTGTGCGTGAATATGCTCTAACGTCCAATTCAATTCCTTGTGCAGATGAAAAGGGTAAAACTCTAAACTCTCTAACTTCCTCACTGCTTCAACATTATATAAAACAAGTAATCGCTGTATGTCTTCATAATGCTCTTTGTAATTTATCTGTGCTAAATCGAAATTTACACTTTCTCGAATAGTTAGATTAAGGTGTTCTAAAAATTCATCTTTTTTATTATTAGCGGCTTGATGTAATAAGTCAATCAATATGGTATCGCCATTAATGCAAATTAGATAACCTACTTTATGGTAAAGTTCTCGATTATCGAACCAATAGGATATGGTTTCAAAATATAATTCTATTTCCATCCAAATCTCCCAAAGGTCTTTACCTTTTCGCATCATGCGATCAAAATATAGAAATGTAAATAAATCATCATTTTTATTTAGTTCACTATTTTTTTTATTTTTTGTGTGTTTTTCGGAAACCAAATTAAATAACAACTCAATCTTAGAACTATACTCCTTTACATCACTGTTAGTTGTAAAATGCCAGAACTTTGTATTTCCAAGAGAATGCTCAATCATATCCCATTTTTTTGCAATATGATTTTGTTTTTTTGCCTTATCAATCTTAATTGCTATTTTTTGAGCATCTTCATCTTCATTTGTACCAGAAATATAATCAAGTTTAAATTTACTATCCTCCGAAAGGAATAATGCTTTAATTAATTCTGAATTAGTTAATGGAATTTTGGAGTCATTTAATCGATTAAATAATTTTTTCGAATCTGTTCCTTCGCTAAATTTACTTACTATTTGATTGACTTCATACCAAATTATCTGTGTAGATTTCCCTTGCCTTGGTGAATTAGTGGTAGATTTTTCACCAAAAAAAACGGAAAAGAAACTAGGAAACTGTTGCATTGTGGCTCTTTTTTCATAAGCCTTACCTGGTAGATTAAACCAATCTACAATATGTTTTAATCCAGACGTAATGTAAAACGAATCAATAGTTGTTCTATCAATTGCAACACTTAAATCATCATTATTGTTGGTGATTTCTAGCGTTTCAAAAACATCTTTAAGTTCTGGACGAGTTTGATAAAATAAATTATAGCAATTCTTCACTCGCGATATAGGGGTGATGATATTATTCATCTGAATAATAAGCCTAATCGTGGTAAGTCTTTGTTGCCCATCTATAACTTCGTACCATTTGTTATCGTCATATTCAGAATTGAGTGCGTATTTTTCAATTACATCTCTCCCACATTCTTTTACTACTATTGGTTGCAAGCAATAAAAATCTCCACTGTTCTTATTTGAAAAATCCCAGATATCGGACAGTAATTGAAAAATATGAATTTCTTGCCAACGATATCCTCTCTGATAATCAGGAATAAAAAAATTCTTCCCCATCAGCTCGGGAATAGCTTTAAGTTCAAGTTCATTAATATCCGTTTCAATCATAATTTTTAATTTAAATTTTGGTTGTATTCTTACACATCTATCATCCAATCCAACAAGCGAAGGAAGAAAATATCATTTGTGTTTTGTCTATTTACTCTTATAAAACCCATATTAATTAATCAAAATTTAGGATAATCACTTTTATCTTTAGGCAAGCTAATTCCTTTCCCATCATATTTCCAATATTCAGAATCCTTTAAAGATGAATGAACTTCAATCTTAAAATCTGAAGAAATACCAATCAATCTTTTTTCATCTTTATTCAAATCAAACAAGTCGTGAATATCTGAACGTAATAAAATACCATTATTCACAACACTTGTATAGGCGCCATCATAAGGTTCGATATGTGCAGCTTCTAATATTTCTAAAACTCTACTTCCCGTTACAGCGCAGGTATTATTATAGGCTTCTAAAAGTTCTTTTCTAAATTTCGATTGCCCTAAACGCTTCTTTATTTTTTGAAGTGTAAACTCAGGGTCCTCTTCATCGAATTTAGTAGCGCTCAATACTTCAAGTGGATTTTCAAAAAGCTTTTGTAAATCAAAATTATCTGAATAAATTAATAGTCTCTTGGTACTATTTCCTCCCGTAGTAGATTTTTTTTGTCCAGATTGTTTAATTTCTTTTTTTATATTTTTTAACAAACCATCAAAGTCTTGTACTTTAGTTAAATCTATTATGTACTTACCATCAAATGATATTTTGCGTTCATCAATGTTTGCATAATTTGAAGAATTAGAAGCCACATATATTTCTAAATCTGCAACTTTTGCATTACACATTTTCTTTAAAATATCGGCTAGTAATAAACTGTGTTCGGGATTTCTATAATTATTAGAATCTATTGTTCCTCCACGCGATTCTATAATTAACCCTTTTAGCCCTATTTTAGGCTCTAAACCATAATTTAAAGTTGCATCAAATTCTGTTTTAATTTCTTTCATTGTTTAATTTTAGATTGACTAATTATATTTCTCACTCCCCTCCGCAACCATACTCAACTTCCCTTCAACCTCCAAACCATCCACATCTATCATCCCGCTCATTAAACGTGGTAACAAAATATCGCGTGCTTCTTTTAAGTGTTGGTTTTGGTTTTGAAGATTTAATATAGATTCAAATATTGGTGTAACGAATAAACTATATTTCTCAACCATTTTAGAATCAGGCAAAACAAAAGGTGAAAATTTAAAAGTATCAACAACAATTGTATCAAAAACTCCGCCGCTTGCAGCACTTTTAAAAGATCCAACTATATTCAACATTGCATTATAAAGAAAATATTGAGTTACATAATTTCTACCTTTTAGAGCATAACAAGATTGATTCATTGCCATAGATGTTGCCGCTAAATTTATTTTACCAACAGTTCCTCTAGCTGTTATAAAAACGGTATCCTTTGGATATAGCTTAGAATTACACTTTGAAAGTCCAAGTTTAGTAACATGTTTTTCAGTACCATTGGTATAAACTCCATTTGATGCATCTTTTGGTGTATAAAATTCTATTATACCATTCCAATATTCGTCATTGTTTGTTTTAGGTGTACCGCCACTCAAAACCTCCATAACATCAAAACATTTCACTCTCTCCCAACCAAAAGGCAAACCACTTTCCTCATCAATCTCCACACTCTCATATCCAGGAAATTTAAAACGTACAAACCACTCTTCATAGGTTTGTTGTGCTTGTTCTTCTAATAATTTGATCCGTTTTAGATTGTTTTCTATTAAGTCATCATACTCAGATAAAATGGATGCTATTTTGCGTTGGGTTTTTAGTGGTGGTAGATTGATTTGAAGGCTTCTTAATGTTTCAAGTCTTATTCCTTTAACAGTAGAACCTGTTCCTAAATTTAACAGGTTATTTCTATTAAAAATAATTAGCCATAATAAGTATTTGTTATTTACTTTATCATTTGGAATTAATGCTTTAAGATCCTGATTAATGACCATATCTTTTCCTGCAATAAACGCTCTTCCTAAGCCCATTCTAGTAGCGGTAATCACAGTTCCTTTTTTAATCAAATTAGCCGAACTATTTTTTAAACCTAATTCTGTAATTCTATCCTCTGTATCATGTAAGGCAAATTTGTCATCCTGCATGTCTTTAACGGAACACCACAAAAGATCACCATTCCAATATTCAGGCTTGCTTTTCGACGGAGTTCCTCCACCAATTATTTTGGTTAATAAATCACCTAATAAAACCTCTTCCCAACCTTCCCTCATAACTTCACCGATTGTATTTGCTCCATTAAACTATTGGCTTCGGTATTTAGTTGTGCTAATTCGGTATGGATTTCTGTCATACGGGTTTTGTAGTCAAAATCCATATCAATATCAATCTTCACACCAACGTAACGTCCTGGTGTTAGGCTGTAATCTTGTTCTGCAATTTCTTCTATACTGGCTATTTTGCATAAGCCTTCTATGTCTTGGTATTTGTTTTCTGGGAAGTGTGTTTTTAGCCATTCGTTGTGAGACCCTTCGACTGCGCTCAGGGTGACATTGTTACTTCTAAACGAATTCATAATAGCAGTTAAACCTTCTAAATGTTCGTCACTAAAATCGTTAATGGTGGTACTTACTTTGTTAAAAGTGTTTCGTGCATCTATCATGAGTACTTTGTCTTTATTGGCTTTGGTTTTTCCTTTATTAAAAAACCAAACATGACATGGTAAACTACGTGTGTAAAAAAAGTTGTTGCTAATGGATACAATACATTCTACATCGCCAGTTTCTATGAGTTTTTGGCGTATTAGCTTTTCGGCATTTCCAGCATCGGTTGCAGAACTTGCCATGACGAATCCTGCGCGTCCTGTTTCATTTAAATAACTATGAAAATACTGCATCCATAAATAGTTACCATTGCTTATGGTTCCTTTTCCTGTTAATGGTGCTCCAAATGGCAAACGATCATCATCTGCTAGAAACTTATTTTTTGCATCAATTTTATCGACATTAAAAGGTGGATTCGCCATTACAAAATCGCACTTTCCTGTTAGGTTATGCGGATTGGTGTAAAAACTATTGGCTTCTATAATTTTACCCTCTATACCATGTATGGCAAGGTTCATTTTTGCCAAGCGTGTGTTGTTGCTTTTTAGCTCTGTACCATAAACGGTTATGGCTTCATTTACATTTTTATGTTCGTGGTCTTCTACAAAATGAGCAGTTTGTACAAACATACCACCAGATCCACAAGCAGGATCGTGCACAATACCATGATTGGGTTGTATAAAGTAAACTATTAGGTTTACTAAAGAGGGTGGTGTAAAAAACTCACCTCCTTCTTGTGCTCCTGCGCCTTGCATAGAGAATTTCATTAAGAAAAACTCATAAATACGACCAAACACATCGCCTTTGGCATTTTTTACGGCGTCTTTATTAAAAACACGTACCAAATCGCGCAATAGTTTATCATCAAACTCTTGGTAGCTTTTTGGTAGAATCCCTTCTAAATCTGGGTATTCCGCTTCAATAAGCTTCATAGCATTATTAATGGCTTCAGCTATGTTTTCGCCTTCAGGCAAATCGGCTAAATAATCATACTTTGCTTTTTCGGCAATAAACATAGCTCCTGCACCTGCATAATCTCCCTTATTAGCTTCACGCTTTTTACCAGTTCTTGGGTTTATTGGTAGTTTTTTGTCTACTTCTATTTTAGCGTCTTCAAAACGGTTTTGAGCAAAACGCAGTAATACTAACCCTAATAATGGGTCTTTGTATTCGCCTGCGGTTAGTTTAGAATTTGCTCTAAGGTCGTCTGCAGCGTCCCAAAGTTCTGTTTCGAGTTGTTTTATATTTTGTTGGTTCATGTAAAATCAAAAATAATTAGCAATTGTTTGTAATAAAGGTAGGTACATAATTAGAAATGTTGATATAAATACCAACAAAAAGGATCATTTATGTTACTCGTACTTTCATAGCTTTTAAGAACCTAAATGTACTACTCTTTTATTTTATAAGGAAATGAAAATGTGATAAATGTGAGGTTGGCTCATCGTCTTTGCGAGGATAACGAAGCAACCTGTTTACTAGTTCCCTTACAATCATGAGAATGTTTGCTATACAATTATGTAATTAATGCAGTCTTACTTCAATAGAAATAAAAATATTGAGAGTGTTTTCTGGATGTTTTTAGTTGATAACTAGGCTGTTTTGTTGATAAATATTTTTTTTTAGAGAAGTAATTACAAGTGTAACGAAGCAATCTGTTTCGGCTTTCTGCTGTTTTTATGGTGAGAGTTGGTTCTAATTATCCACCAAATCACAAGATTGTAGCTACTTAAAAA
>TARA_R110002167_G_scaffold133377_1_pt1 | contig 13501 bp, 4 predicted proteins | sample TARA_R110002167 | Tara Oceans TARA_R110002167 (sample SAMEA4398238) | marine metagenome | biome: Polar Biome; feature: [MES] marine water layer (ENVO:01000295) within the mesopelagic zone...; material: water (ENVO:00002006), including particulate matter (ENVO:01000060) such as...... | reverse complement strand
GTAGAAAACTTAAATATTTTCTTAAAATCAACCTGCGCACAACACTTTTTAGGAGTTGAACAAGCTGTTAATGCTATACATATTATTATTATTAATTTTTTCATTTATAAAGACATTGTTGGTTTATACGTTTTTTTACTTTTTTTCTTTTTAATATTTCTTTTAATACCAACATCATACGGTGTAGAACCTAACCACAGCTGAACTCTTTGCCAGTTTTCATACTGATCATCTAGAGCGTGTTGTATGTTGTCGTGTTTTTTCCAAAATCTATTTACAGGTGCGTTAGTAGCAGCTTCTATAACCTGAGTAAGAGCTTCTATTCCACGAGTATTATCTAAGCTAAACCCTTTTTTAAGAATCTCTTTTTTATTGTATTTATAAGTGTTACCAGCAGCATCAAACTTACTAAACTTAGATCCAATAGTAGGAGACATGTTTAGTAAAGCCTCGCCTGGTTCACTAAAGTCACCGTTCCAACCTTTGTCATTTTCTTTTTTAAACGATATTAAAGCATTTTTAATACCAGAAGCAACTACACCAGTAATACCCATACCTCTTAAAAACGAATCAAATATAGTGTTGTAAGCTCTCATTTTCTTTTCTTTAATAGCAGGCTCTTCGTCAGTGTTTGCAATCAAAGCAAAATAACCAGATTGTAAACCAGCAAATATAGCCGATTGAACAAAACCGTAGTATCCTATTTTAGAAACTTTATTAGTTAAAGAGTTCTCACCTACAACACCTTCAAAACGACCTTTTGATAAATCTAATAACTCTTTCATCATAATTCTGTTCATCTGCATTGGTGTGTTGGCAAAAGGTAATAGCAATCTACCTTCAAAAGAAACTTGTTGTTGAGACAATAAATCTTCTCTTGACGACTGCTGGGTTTTTTCAGCTATAGCTTGAAAATCTTCAAAAGCAATTTTTTCTATTGTTTTTTTATCAAAAGAAAGCTTGCCATCAACAAGCACTCCTTTTTTCTCGTACATTCTAATTCTATTACGATAATAAGTTGCTCCTCCAGATGAAATAGCAAAACTATCCGCAATTTTTGTAGGTATATAACCTTGTTTTAATATCCAAGATAAAGCCTGTGCTGCTTTGTTTCCTTTGCCATTAACAGCGGCAGCTAGTTCAGCTTCCGTAACGTTTATCTTTAAACCGTCTCTTCTTTGCTTCAGCATGTCAGAGTTCATTATGTACATAAAATCTTTCCAGTATTGCGGTTGGTTTGCAAAAGCTCTAGTAGCTTGAAAAGGATTGTTTTCGGCGTGGTTTATAAAGTTAACAGTAGAGATCAATTGTAAAACAGCAGATCTAGTGTTAAGGTTCATAATAGCACCTACAGATCCATTTAAGTAATTCATAACACTATTACCTATTCTACCTAGATTTTTACCTCTTGATCTACCAGTTTGCATTCTGTCTAACATAAGGTCAACAGCTTCTCTCCACTTAGGACCTAATTCAGCTTCCATTTTGTTTAGGTTTTCGGTAGAAAGTACAATGTCTTTAGCTTCTATCCAATCTGCTATATATTTTGATCTGTCAACTGTTTTACCTATATTTTGTATTTCACTTGCTAGTGTTTCTGACCACCAAGTTTCTTTAGGTTGAGACAAGCCAGTTTCTATTTTTGTTAGCTTAGAAATTTTTTCAGCAAAGGCTTGTAGTTCAGGGTTTTTTTCTACGTATTCAACTAATTTTTTTCTAGATGTCTCCGCCAAGTCAGGCGCTTTTAAACCGTTTTTACTCCATATGTAAACTCTAACAGCAGAGTCAACCGTAAAACTAGAACCCTCAATGCTTTCTTGTAAACTTTTAACAATAGCTTTGTTTTGCTTACGTAAAGCCATGTAGTCAGTTATAACTGCTTGTCTAGCTGAGTTTAAATCGTTAGTACCTCTTTCCCATTTTTTAAATAAATTTTCTTCCATCCACTTTTTATTAGCAATACCTTGTTTGCCTTTACCATAAAGTGGTTCCATTAACAACTCCATATCTGCAGCTGAATCTGGTATAAAAAACTTTCTTCTTTTTTTATCTTTACCTCTAAACTTACCCTCTGATTTAGAAAACTTTTTCTCTTTTTTTATATACAAAGAGTGTTCTAATATTTTGTTTATACCTTCGTTTAAATCTTCACTGTATTTAACAACAGCTTGTTGTACTTTTGATTTAATATCTAACTGTGACAAAACATTCTTAACAGCTTTAACGTTAGGCATGGCATCATCAACAAAGTACATGTCATTGTATCCTTCAGCAAACTTTTCAAGCATCCACATAGCTTTAGCTTCTCCAGTACTGTTACCAAGCCCAGTTATATTTTTTAAAGGTATGTTTATACCTTCGCTTTTTAAATACTCATGTATTGCTTGTTGACTTTCTTTAGCTCGAGCAGTAAGTATAAATACATTTTCAGGTCCAAACTTTTTAATTTGGTTTTTCATCTTTTGCATCAAAGGTCCTGGTTTTCCATCAGTAACCTTATTGAAGTCTGTAAAGTCCATTTTCCAACCCTCAGCCAACAACTTGTCACCAACAAAAGGCCATTCATTAGAAGCAATTTTCTTTTTTAATTTTCCTTTTGTAGCAAACACAAAGTTTTCGCTAAAGCCAACTGTTTCGTCAAAGTCAAACGTGCTCATACCTCTTGACTTTTTCTTTAACTTTCTACCTAATCTTATAGCTTTGTCAAGTGATTTAGAAAATTTTTGTGCTTCAGAGTTTAACCTATTTTCTACAGCTTTTTCTAAACCTACACTTCCAAAAAGCCTAGCGTTTGCTTTTTTAATAACACTTGCCCTTGCTTGAACTTGAGAATGTGTAAATGTAGGGTTTATATCGTAAGTTTTATTTTTTACAAAATTAGTCAAAGCTATGTTAAAGTCTGAAGGATGTGCATTTCTATAGTACCTCCACTCTAAAGCATCCATGCCTGGTAAATATTCTGGCGCTAGTTCAGAAAGATACAATCTGTTAACCATTTTGTCTAAAACCTTAGGTATAAATGTTGTGTGATAATCTTTAATAGTAAGGTCCATAGCTTCTTTAGACTGCTTGGTTCCAGACAGTATGTAGTCATATATACGAGCTTTAACAAATTGAGTAGGTATTATATGCTCTAACACCCAACCAGACTCATAAACGTCATTCCCTTTATCATCTTTTTTAACGTTACCGTTCTTGTCAAGCGACTTAATTCTTTCTGGCCATATTTTAAATAATTCTTTTGGAGAACCTTTTGGAAGCACAGCTAAAGACCCAGACTTTCTAAGTATACCAGTCATTGGTCCACCAGCAACTTCTAAAAAAGCCCGAACATGCCTATGATCAATTTCACTTGTTTTCTCGCTATAAAGCTCTCTAAGAACCTCTACAATTTCTTTTAAGTTCTTTTTATTTATCTCTCCAAATTCGTGAGCTTTTTTAGCGTTGACCATGTTAAACTCCGCTCCTCCTTTTAAAAGCCCTACGTATTTCATTAAATCTGATTTTATACCGACCATATTAGAGTTTGGTCTAGATATTTCTTTGTATATTCCAGAAGTTTCTATACTTTCAGCTAATGCTCTAGCTTCTTCAGCTGTTCTGTATATAGCTTTTCTCTGGCCACCAAGCCCCGTACCGCTAGTGTTTGAAAGAAGCATTATTGCTTCATACCAACCTTTACCTTTAAGTTTTTCAAACTTTTCCATTAACAACTTATCTAAAGATTGTGCTAGTTTTATACCTCCTTTTGGATCAAACAAAAACGGAACATCAGTTTGTTCTAATGACAATCTTTTTTCAATAGCATTTAAACTGCTTTCTTGCATTAACTTACTTGCAACCCTAACTTTTAAAGCTTCCATCTTACCATTTACTCCTTCTAAACTAAGTTTAGTTTCTAACTGTTTACCAGTTTTCATAAGCTCAGCTCTCATCTCTTTGATAAAGTTAGTGCTAAAAGATGATTTAACACCTAGACCTGTAAAATAATCTCTTAATGCTTTTCCTAGTGGATTTTTTTGATTTTTCTCTAAATAGCTGCTATACACAAAGCTAAACTCAGGAGTGTTTATACCTTTAAAAAACTCTTTCTTTTGTTCAAGAGTAAATTTCTCTAAAGACTCTGAGTAAGCAATTCTAGAATTACCCGCTTTTGTATTTAATAAAAACCTAGCAAGAGATTGTTTAGGTATTGTGTTAGGGTTTTCAATAACAGCTTCTCTTTGAGTTTGGTTTGTTACAACTTTGTCTATAATCTCCGCTATTCTTCTAACACGACCAGCTAGAGATCTGTTTTTAGATAAAGGTGTGTATACACCGTCTTTAATACCAACAAACTCCTTAATGTCTGAAGAAGTAATCTTTTGACCTTTTGACTTACCTCTTATAAATATTTGACCACCTGGGCCAGACGCAACTCTCCAACTACCATCAGCATTAGGAGTAGGGTTTACTTCGTAACCTAATTTTTTTAACTCATAAGGTTTATAGTTTTCAACTGTTGCTTTGTGAAAAAGTTCTGAAAGAGTACCTAGCCTAGCGTAGGAAGACGTGCCTTGTAGCTTGTCACTAACACCTTTGTCAAACTTTATAGTAGCCTCAGGCATAAAGTCAGCAATAACTTCTGCATTGTTAATTTTTCTAAATTCAGGGTTTCCGTTGTTATCAACCATCTGTTCTTTCTTGGTCTTACCACTTTCTAATACCTTCTCTTGCATTCTAGGTTGATTCCAAATACCGTCAATGTATTCTTGAGCATTTTTAAGATTAGTCTCTCCTAGGTCGTTAGGTTTAGTTTTTTGAGAAGGTGATAATTTTATCCCCATCATTTGGTGAACAAGGTCTATAGCTTTACCATCTAAACCTTTAAAACCTACATTTTCAACATTTTCAATGTTTTTTATTTCTTTGTTGATAATTTCTTTCCAACCACCTTTACCATTAAACACTTTACTATCTATAGGTAGTTCGTTTTTAATTCTTCTATTACCATTAAAATCAACCACTTCTTCAAAAGATCCTTTTTTATTACTAACCCACTCTCTTCCTTGATCTTTCATGTCAAAAGTTCCAATGTTAGGATCTGGCTTGCCTTCTAGCATATCACCAAAACTACCACCACCTTTTATAGGCGCGTCTAAAGATTTTCCAACGGGATTTTTCTTGTAGTAATCATTAACATCTCCTCTTCTAAACTGATATTGACTATTTATCCAACCAGACAAACCGTCATTTTGTTCTTTAGTTCCCCATTTGTTTTTATTAAAATTTTCTATAACACCATAAACACCTTTAGTAATAAAAGTCATTTTATTTTCACCTGTAGCTTTTACTTTTTTACCAGCGCCTTCAATACCAAACTTTACATCTCCTAAAAAAACTTCTCTTGACCTTCCTTGAAATGGAAACCTTAAACCACTTGTTAAAAGTGGGTCAAACAATCCTCCTTCTTTAGCTAGTTCTATAAGAGCTTGGTCTTTTCCACCACCTCTAGCATTCCATTGAGACTCTGTCATCATCACACCATCTTTCATGGCAAAACCATCAATACCACCTTGAAAAATATTTTCTTCTTTCGGCATGTCAGCAAGAACTTTTCTTTTTTTCTTAATAAGAGCGTCTAGTTCTTTTACGTTTTCCTTATACTCTTCTATAGTTATTTCACCAGCTCTTAACATAGGTAGAAATGGGTTGTTTTTTAACTGTGCTTCTAGTTCTTTTAAATCTTTAGTTAGACTTTCAGATCTTTTTTCAACAGTTTCGCCTTGCCCGTTTTCTTTTTCCCACTCTATCCTTCTTTTTCTTTCATTTTCAGTTTTAGTTCTTGACACAAATCTTTCTAGATTTTTAAGATCTTTTATAGCTGATTTTTGTTTACCAACAGTAGTTAAGTACTCGCTAAACCACTCTACTATTTCTTTTTCAGTGTTAAGATTTGTTTTTTGTTCAAAGTTTTTACCAAGCACGTTTTCTAAAAAACCAGCTAATCTATCAAAACCGTAAGTTTCTCTAACTTTTTTAAGATTTCCTTCTCTAGCTAAAAACTCACCTAGAAAAGTAAACATTTCCTCATGTTTAAGCTGTTTACCACCACCTTGCCTGCTGTAATCAGGAACTTTACTAGAACCATCTGCTTTCCAAACACCCTTACTTATAAAAGCATCGAATAGGTTCATTTCTTTACTTTCTCCAGTTTTAGGATCAACACCAACAGTTGTAATTTTCCTCATCACGCTTCCTAAACCATCTACAAATTTTCCGTTAAACATTACGTCTTTACCAAAAAGATGTTCTAAACCAAAATGTCCAAGTTCGTGAGGAGCTAAACCTGGGTTTACTTTTTTAGGATTAAAAACAAACTCATAAGCACCTTTATTTCCAACAATAGTACCATCGTGTAGTTTCTCACCTTCTACAAGCTTTCTAAATGACATGTTTTGACTCATGTTGTTTTCATAGAAAACCTTAGTTATACCTTTTACTTTAGCTCCTTTAGCTGTTGCTAGTATTGCTTCTTGCATTTTTAAAGGACCTTGAATAGGATCTATCCAATCCATAGTGTCGTGTATTTCAACTAATCTACGCTCTGCCATGTTTATAAGATCGTAGTGTTTTTGAGCCTTTTCTTGCATTCCTTTTTTAAGTCTCATCTCTCCACTTATACTATCTTTTTCAAAAAGATTGTCAAGCTTAGCTTTTTCTGAGTTTCTTACTCTTGTGAGTCTTTTTTCAGATGCAAAATCAAACTTTTTATAATGACCTGCTTTCATTGCAAAACCCATTATTAAATCAGTTATGTTATGTTTCATTACCTCATCATAGTCTCCGTAATGCTCATTCATAAAGTTCTGCCAAGTTTTCTTACCCATCATATCGTCAACAACTTGGTTTGTTAGCTCGCCTAACCTAGCACCAGCCACAAAGCTGATTGGAGAAGCCACTAAGTAATCGTACATACCTTTAAACGGTCCAGCTTTTTGACCTCCCATACCCGTGAACATTTTAGTCCAAGGTATAACTCCACCAACTAAACCAAAACCAACTCCAGTAGCAAAACTACTACCTACAGGAACGTCCATATCTGGGTTAAGGTTTAAAGGGTCTTGCATTGCAATCTCCATTTTAACACCTTCAATTAAAGATAATATACCTTGTGCTTTAGCTTGGTCACCAAAACTTGCTTTAACTTTTTCAACAGTAAAAGGCCTTCCTTTTGTTATTTTTGATTTTGGTCCTCTTCCAACAAGCCACTTTGAAATAGCATCGTCAGTGTTTTTAGTAGCAGAATTTTTAAAAGTAAAATTACCCACACTAACGTCATCAGCAGCTGGAGTTATACTTCTGTTTTTTAATAACTTTCTACCATCTGCTGTTTTTTTCATCATCTTTATCAAACCAGCTTTATCAACTCTTTTAATACCGTTGGCAGTTTTTATAGCATACTTACCTGCTTTTAAACTTTGCACCATAGTGTTTATTGTCGTCACCGCTCCCATTGCGGCAACAGCTTTGTTTGCAACCCAAAAATCAAGAGTTAGTTTAGGTATACCACCAAGAGCTCTACCTGTTGTCTCTGTAAAGCTTACTTTAGAAAACTCTTCTTCTAAATGTGTTAAATCTAAACCAAAATCCTCTGTCATTATATCTGCAAAATTAGACCTGTATTCGTCAGTAGAAACTTCTGGCCCATATCCAACACTTTCTGTGAGTCCTTGTAAAAGAGCTCCACCAAAACTTTGAGTTTCTTGATCCATCAAGGTTTCTCCTAAAGCATATATTTTGTCGTAACTTTTTGCCTCTATAGTAGCATTGTTTAGAAATTGTTTTCTAAACTTGTGATCAATATCATTTTCTAGGTTTACATTAAAACCAGTTCTAGAAGATTCTGCATCTGTAAGATAAAAACCTCCTTTTTGACCTGGTCGAGCTTTTTTACCTATGTCGCTTTTTAAAAAAGATTGTATTTCATTTTTATCTACTTGAAATAAATATTTTTTATTCTGCCACTTGTAAGCGGCATTGCTGTGAGCTAGTTTAGCTGAAAGCCAATTTTTCTTAACATCACGATAGCTTAAACCTTTTCCTTGTATCTCTTGTGTTTTGTTTTCAATTTCAGGCTCTAAGTCAACTAGGCTGTTTTTACTATTTTGTTTAGCCACGGTAAATCCAGTTGCTGGATCTATAAAAGTACCATACACATGACCTTCTCTACCCTCTATGTCAGCTCTTAAAGCGTTTAGTTGATATAAAACTCCGTCTTTATTTTCTCCATTTATCTCAGCTAATCTAGCTTTCCACTCAGGACTTTCGTTGTCAACATTGTCTTGAAGCTCCTTGTTGATGTCAAAAATTTTATTCTTTACACTTTTTAATTCTTTACTACCAGCAAAACTACTTCTAGTGGTTGCCTCTAAACCTTCTATAACCTGCTGGCTATTTGCACCACCCTCTTTAAGTCTTAAAACCTCATTAGCAACTGATATAGTAGTATACTTGTCTTCAGCCTCGTTAACTCTTTGTTGTATTATGTTTCTTATTAATTTTTCTTTATCAGATCTTTCTAGCTCTTTTACTTTTTCATCGTCCGCAAGAAACAATTGTTGCACGCCGGCAGACCCAGTTCCAAGCATAACTTTTTTAACTAAATTATCAAACTCATTTGGATCAGCGTAATCCAAAGGGTTTTCCATGTGTTTGTTTATTATTTGGTTAGCATAGTTAGATATTCTTTCTTCTGCTTCTCTATATACATCTGTGTTTACATAGCCTTTGCTGTCTGTTTTGATAAAGTTACCTATTAACTCTCTAGCTTTGCTAAGATTTCCTAAGTTAAATATTTGATTGTTACCATTTTCAAGAGTAACTTTTACCGCGTTTTTAAATATTTTTTGCTCTTCAAACTCAACGTTGTCACTAGCAAATAATGCGTTTGCTTTTTTAGCTAAATTACCGTCAAAAGTAACGTCAATACCCGTGGCAGTATTTGTGTTTTTTAAAATTGGATCATCGTTGTCATAATAAACTGGTTCCTCACCGTCTTTAGACTTGTCATAATTTTGGTGTTTAAAAAGATTGTCAAACTCCTCTTGAACTTCTGTGGAAAACTCCCACTTTTTTTTACTACCATTTTCTATATATTGAACAATATCAATATACGCTTTGTTAGCCTCGTCTTCGTTTTCACCTTTAGGCAATGGAAAAGATTGAGGATATTGATTTCCAGGTAATAATATACTTACGTTATTAGTAGCTCCTGATTCTTCAAAAACTATATTAGACTCATTACCAAGCTTATCATACTTGTATTTAGATTTTAACTTAGGTACTATAGTTTCTTCTCTGTTTGTAAAATTAGTACTAAGAAGGTCGTTTTTAAACTCTAACTCGTCAATATGATCAAACTTAAGTTCTCCAGTGTTAAAATCCTCAGCATCATGTAGAGGATTTTTTTGGGTGTTTATAATATCACTTACCTCCTCATCTGTTTTATCACCGAACGGATCTGGTGCTGGAAATGCCGAAAAAGAATCTTCCGAGCTGGAGCCCATATTTGATGACTCCACCTGGGCAGTTATGGCAGAGTCCGTTTGCTTTTCCACTTTGTTACCTTGTTCAGTGTATTCAACCGCGTTCTTATTTACTTTTAAAAAGTCTTCAATTTGAGATTCGTGAACGTCTTGAGTTGTTCCATCTTCTAGTTGAAATAATGGCATATTATTATAGTTTAATTCGATTTTTACTTGTTTTTACTTTGCTCCAATCTGGAGGACCTAAAGCTGCATTAACTTCTGTTCTTTTTTCCCCATCTTGTGTTATTTTAGTTTTGTAGAAGTCCATACCACCACCTAGTGTTTCAAACCTATACATTGAGGCTCCAAACATTCTATCCATAAGAGACTGAGGGCTTATTAATCTTCTAGCAACGTACCATTCGTCTTTAAAGCTACCTTCGTTGTCAGGATCTGGAACAGACCTTTTTGTCATTTTTCTTAAATATATATTTCCTCTACTTCTATCAATATCAGCACTTTCTCCGTTAGGAAGACTACTTATTGTTTGAATACCACCCACAAGATCTTTGTTACTTAAAATATCTTTAAGATTATTTAGTCTCTTTTGATCTTGCAGTACTTTTGCTGTTTGCTTAGGATCTGCTTTAGGTTCAAAGTTGTTAGAATAATCTCTTTGTTTCATTCCATCAAATAACATGTCGGCCATAACTTCTTGTGCTTTTTCAAAACCAATATAACTTGGGTTTTCTTTGTTGTCAAGCGGATCATTAGAAACTGTAAAATCTTTAATTAATTGAGATAGTTTATCAGCGCTTATATTATCTAAATCTTTTTGGTCAAACCCATCATCATTTAAATCATATTTTTTCATCAAACTTGGATCGTTTTTAGCTAAATCTAACAAGGCTTTAGAAAAAAGAGAACTTGGCTTTTTATTACTATCAACTAAAGCTTGTGAGTAGGTTACTAGCTCGCCGCTCGAGTTTTGAAACCTAGCTTTATTTTGCATGTGAGCAAGTAGATTTGGAGTTGCTATAACACCGTTTATTATTTGGTCTTTAGCATTCATTTCGTCTGTGTCTGTGTACTTAATACCTTTAACAGCTAACCCTTTCATGTTTGTAGCAATGCTAGTTAATGTTTTTGTTGGAACATCTGATTTTTTTTCATAAGAATTATACCAATCACTAGAGTTTATTGATACTTTGTCGTCTCCAGAAGCTGAGTAAATAAAATTATTATTATCATCAACAGTAACAACCCTATTGCTAGAGTTTTCATTATCTAATATTAAACCCGTTATCGTGTTGTTGTATATAGACCCGTTGCTAATAGCATTAGTACCTAGTTCAGCTCTTTCTAATTTTTTAGCAGCAAGAGTTTTTGATTTTAAACCAAGATCAACTATTTTAGCCTCTATTTCTAATCTAGAGTTTTTATCTGCTTTTTGCCACTCCGCAACCAAAACATCAGTTCTTGCTTGAACAGAAGATAGCTCGTCACTAGATAAAGAAGAAGCGGATGTCATTGTGCTTCTAATAGCTTTATTTAAATAGTCTTTACTTTTCTCAACCATTTGTTGATTTTGCTGAATAACCCCAGCAATAGCTTGAGAAACCCCTACAACATCTTTAGCTCTTTGCTGGGACATAGCTGTGGTATCCGTTTGTACCATGCTGTTTCCTAAGTTTGCAAATGCACTTGTTAAATTACCGTCTGCTGCCATATCTTATTTTATTTTATTTTAACTTATTAGATTGTTGATCCAACCATCTTCACCTCCACCAGAACTAATTAAACTACCAGCAACGCCGTAAGCAGCTGAAGTGTTAGCATTAGCGGCAGCCATTTGGTTAGCATAACCTTGTTGTACGTTTTTGTTGGCTCCAGCTGCCATACCAGCTTGCATACCTAAAAGTGTAGATTGTCTATCTCTTTCTGCTTGTTCTTTTGCAACTTCTCCACCTAGTTGAGCCATTTGAACTCTAGCATCTTCACCCATAACCATTTGTTGTATTCTAGAGGATTCTTGAGCTGTTGCCATGTTTATACCTTGCTCCTGTTGTCCTAGCATAGCAGATATTTCCTGTGATTGCTTCAAACCCATGTTAGCCATTGATTGGGCTAAACCAGCTACACCACTACTACCGGCAGCACCTCTTAAACCACTTAGAGTGTCAGCTTGTTGCTGTCTAAATGTTTGCGTAGCATAATCTGCTGATTGAGTGTTAACCTGCATGTCCTCCATAGTGTTTTCCATACCTTTATATGAGTTAGTCATTTTCTCATAAGGATTAGTAAAAACCATACTTTTATAAATATCTTTTTGTGCTTCTAACTTAGCGTCTTGCTCTTTTTGGTATTCTAAAGCTGTATCAGATTGTGACTTTGCTAATCTTCTTGCTTTTCTAGCAGATGACATTCCCATCAAGCCTGATGCTATTGTTAAAGCTGGCATTACCCATGCTCCCATAATATTGTTTTTTAATTATTACTTGTTTTATTATAATTACACTGTTTCAGTGTTATTTACTACTAATTTGTATTTCAGAGCTAACAGAAAATAATTCTGAAGGCCCTGTGTCTGTATTTACCATTTTAACTTCTGCATAGTAACCTTTTAAACCAGAAGTATTAACCTTATTGTCTTTAGAAAATAACAACATGGTACCACCACCCTGGTTAAAAGCATTGTTACCAAGAGTACGGCTCGATATAACATCTACCGTTATTGTGTTTGGAACCACCGCCACATTACTACCGTTTAAACTAAATTGAGCTATAGACTCTCTATGTATATGAGTTACGGTTCCTAAATCTTGTATACTGCTACCACTCTGAAAACCACCAGCAGCAGCGCTTAAGCTGACAGTGTAAACTTTATCGCCTACACTTAAAGATTCGTTTATACTATGACCTAAAGTTATGTTTGATGATGCCATGTTATTGTACTGGTATTATTGCGTCTAACGCTAAAACAAGCGTAATGTCTGTAGATCCAAAATTATCTACGTAGTAATCAAAAGTTATAGTTGCAGACATACTACTTCCTGTAAAAGTTAAATCTACGTTGTCTTCTATAGTTTGAGCTACACTTAGCTGTAACCTATTATTTGTTGATTCATGCGTTATAGCGTCCACGTGAGGAGCTACTGTAGTTCCATTTATACCTCTACCAGCAACAAACACTGTTGACCTAGCTAAAATACCAGCTTGACTGTCAACGTTTACAACTCTACTGTTGCTAACGGTTCCATTTGTTTTTGTAGAAACATCTGCTAGTACTACCTTAAACTTAGGGTTAGTGCCGTCCTCAGCTCTATAACCAACCCTAAAAGAATGTCCTGTGAAGTTCTCTGTAGTTACAGTTCCTCCGTATTGAAAACTTAAAGTTGCACCATCGCCAAGCGTACCATCAATATTCAAGTTATCGCTTACCGTTATTGTTTTTGTTGCTTGATCTACATATTTTATTCTAACATAATTTTGTATACTAGCATGTGAAACAGAAAGACCAGGAAATATACCTGTGGTATCATCTAAAACTATGGTACGTGTTGAATTACCAGTTATTGCCCCATCAATTGTCTTGGTTATTGTAGACCTAAAATCAAGTTGATCTGGCTGGTCAAGAATATAAAAAGCATTAGAAGTTAGGTTTACAGGCCATGTAACCTGCACTGGAGATGTTCTAGATGAGTATCTTTCTCCTGTTATAGTTACGTTGCTAGGTAAAGTGCCGTATTTATTAGCGTTTGCATCAGAAACTAATGATAAAGTTATTGTTACTAGCTTAAATTGTGATATAGTTTTTGTTACTAAAAACTGATTGTTTTGCAACACCGATAGTCTAGAGTCTAAAGTTGTTCCTAACCCAAAGTTTGGCACAACCTCTATAGTGTAGGTGTCATCAACTGTTGATGGAGGTATATTTATATTTGTGCTATACACACCACTTATGTCTATGGCAGCGTTAACAAGCTCTGTGG
>TARA_R110002167_G_scaffold237259_7_pt1 | contig 13559 bp, 8 predicted proteins | sample TARA_R110002167 | Tara Oceans TARA_R110002167 (sample SAMEA4398238) | marine metagenome | biome: Polar Biome; feature: [MES] marine water layer (ENVO:01000295) within the mesopelagic zone...; material: water (ENVO:00002006), including particulate matter (ENVO:01000060) such as...... | reverse complement strand
CTATCTATTACAATGGTGCAGACATATCACGCTCGCGCGGTTCCTACTTTGAACTATTTGATATTGAGCGAGTAGAAGTGGTTAAGGGACCGCAAGCAACCTTATTTGGTACCGCCGCTTCGGTTGGGGCACTAAGTGTCATTACTAAAAAACCAGAGCAGGAGTTTTCCGCTAAACTTAATACATCAGTTGGTAACTATGGTGCGAAATCATTTAATGGCTTTGTAACCGGAGGAAATGATCAGGTACAAGGGCGTGTGGCGCTCAGTTTGCGTAAACGGGATGGTTTTATTAAAAATATCGCTGGTGACGAAAACTCACAAACCCCCAGCGGCACTAAACAAGAGGATATGCATGCGATTGATCGCCAAGCGTTGCGGGCGTCTTTACGTTATACGCCTAATGCACAAGTCAGTGCTGATCTTGTCTACACCCACGAAAAAAATGATGACTCTGGCACCTCATTCAAAAATGGCAATTATGCACCAACTAGCGGTGATACCAGCCCTTATAGCTATGTTGAAATGTCGGGTAGCCCTTATTCAACAGAGGTGTTAGGTGCCAAAAAACTTGGTGTTGACCGTAAAGTTGATGATATTAATCTAACGGTAAACTGGGATATTTCTGACAATCTGACGCTAACCTCTATTACCGCTCATCGTAGCTTTGACTCTTTAGAAGTTTTTGACGCTGATGGTACTCAAGCCTGGTTTTTAGAATTTGCCGAAGATGCAAAGGGTAGTCAATCTAGTCAGGAGTTAAGATTATTGGCAAGCAGCGAAAAATTGATCACTATTGCGGGTATTAACTACTTTACTGAGAACGGTTCACAGCGTGTACCTTTTAGCACTGAGGAATCTATTTTTCTGAATTGTGTTGGTGCCCTTGCAGCTTTTGGTCAACCTTGTATTAATTCAGATGGCACAGTCAATCTCTTAACACCTGCGCTTACGGCTGCATTACCCGGCGGTCCCTTAACTGAGATCCCCTATTCCTCTGAATTCACTAATTATGGTGATAATCAGAGTTATTCAGCTTTTGTCGACATGACTTATAATGTGAGTAAGGCCTTAGAATTGACGGCAGGATTGCGTTATGTCAAAGAAGATAAACAAAGCAGCTATATGGCTGTCATTCCCAATTCAGTGTTAACTGGCGGTACATTTTTTGGCGCCAATACTAATGGCGAAAAATTTACTGCCAGTGAAAGTTATGATGGTTGGTTACCGCGCTTTAATGCTTTGTATCGTTTTAACCCTGATTTAAATATGTACGCCACAGTTTCAAAAGGACGGCGTTCAAACGTATTAGATGTAACCGGCAGTACAGTAACCGACGTACCCGCTGAGATAGTTTGGAATTATGAAACCGGTATTAAAGGTCAAGCATGGAGTCGTAAAGTCGATTATTCTGCCTCCGTTTTTTATCAAGACTACACCCATTTTCAGGTATCGCTTATTGGTGATGATGGTATTGCCTATCAAGCCGATGCTGGTTCGGCAACTAATGCAGGTTTTGAAACTGATATTCGGGCATTGGTGGGCGACGGTTTCGAGTTATTTACTAATTTTGCATATATTGATGCTGCTATTGATGATAACGCCACCAATGGTAACTTAGCGGGTAATCGCTTTCGCCTTCAGCCTGAAAAAACCTTCAGTATTGGAGGCTCTTACATTCAAGCTATAAATGATGAACTGAGCTTCACCAGTTCAGCTGTGTATAGCTTCCGTTCCGATGTATATTTTGAAGCAGCCAACCAAGATAATATCAGTCAAGGGGCAGTCAATCTAAGCAGTTTGCGAGTCGGAGTTGAAAGCGCTACAGCGAATTGGTCAGTTAATTTGTTTGCCAATAATGTGTTTGATAAAGAGTACTTAGTTGATGCAGGCAATACCGGTGGTGCTTTTGGGAATCCTACCTTTGTAGCTGGGGCTCCGCGTTTTTACGGTATTGAATTTATGCTTAATTTCGGTCAGTAATGTAAAATAATAAAGCCGTTAGCCCTAGGCTCAACGGCTTTATTATGCGTCAGTTCCCTTTAGTAAAATCCATATCGCTGTTAATTTACTTTAATCATCAGATCGTGTTTGGAACCATCTAATTTTTCCACTAATAGGGGCAAGGTATCGCCAACATTTCTAACCATTAATTTTTTAGCTTTACTGGCAGGGCAGCCCGGTATCTCACAGCCATCAATAGCAAGAATTTTTTCCCCGATCTCTAAGCCAGCCAACTCAGCAGGCGAACCGGCAAAAACTTCTTTTACTTTTACTTCAGTTAATTCAGGACTAAAAAAGCCGGAAACAGACACTTCTGCTGAGAAACCAATACTGCCTTTTTCCCCAGCGTTAACGCCGATAGAGCTAGATAAACACATTAGGGCAAACAGAGTTCTGTAAGTGTAACGCATGTAAATTCCTTTTTATGGTGGCGGATTTAATTAAAGAACAGTTATCATCAGACCGCGAAACAGTGACTAGTTCAATTAAATATTAACTAACTTTGTTTTGCAGCAGCCAAACCTGTTGCAGCGCCGCAACTTTTCCTTTCAAGCCACCGACTAAAGATTCGCTATATAAGCGGTCAATATGATAATGCTGAGCATAATGCTGTTTCACTTCATCTTCAGTGACTGAAAAAGGCGGACCATCCATTTTGGCTTGTTCATAGTTAAAACAAATCAGCAATTGTGGCGCATGTTGGGTAATGGTTCTGATGTGCTGGGTGTATTGCTTACGCATGGGCTCAGGTAAAGCCACTAACGCTGCTCTGTCGTAAACCGCAGCAATATGACCAAGTTGCTGTGAGTTTAACGAAAAGATGTCACCAACAAATATATCTAAGTTAGGGCCTTGATATCGCAGCCCTGCAGCGAAGTTGCTTATTTGGGGCTCAATCCCTAATTGGTTAAATAATTCTTTTATCGCCACTTCACTTAATTCTGCAGCGACGACTGAATAGCCTTGCTGGAGTAACCAAGAAATATCATGAGTTTTACCGCATAAAGGCACAAATACAGCTTGTCCAGATACGAGGTTTAAGTGACTAAAATGGGCGCTCAATAGTGGATTTATGTCTTTTTCGTGAAAGGCGGTTTCGCCTTTTGCCCAGCGTTCATGCCAAAAATCTGCTTGCATTTTTTATAGTCTATTATTTTGCCAAAGAGGCTCAACTTGAATCTAATTGTTAGCAAAGTCAAGTTGAACTCGCAGGAACTTAGGCTTGCTTGTTAAGCTGATAGCTATCAATAATACGGTAGTCTTCAGATAAAATATTGTCTACAAAACGCCACTCAGCAAGCATGTTTTGCGGCGTGACCGTGACCACCAAATATCCACGCTGATGTAAATTACAATATTCTAATTCGTCAATAAGTGCTGTGAGATCACTAGCGACTTTAGGTGCAGAGTTGTCGTCTAATTTGAGGTAAGTTTCCATGCCAGGGGAGGTAATACCTGGTGTGGCAAACTGCACGCCTATTGGATATCCGTCTTTATCTTTGAGCTTACTGTACCAAGCATTATGAGTATCGCCGGCCAACACGACTAAGGGTTTGTTAAGGGTTTTAAAAAGCGCATATACCGCTTCACGTTCGGCTGGATAACCGTCCCATGCGTCTAAGTTATAAGGCATGACTGATGCTAAGCGAGTACGATCCGCTTTACTCAGGTTGCCCCCTGCATCAAGTTGGTCTTTTAACGTTTTTAAAGCCGCTATACGTTGCGCCGTTTGTACAAGCTCACCTCCTGCAAATACTTCTGCAGGTATTAACATTTTGGCCATTAATACTTGTTGCCCCAGCATTTGCCACTGGCTTGTCGACTGACTGACGGCTTTTTCCAGCCAAGAAAACTGAGTTTTACCCATCAATGTGCGCTGAGGCTTATTGAGGTCAGTAAGAAAGCTGTTAACATCAAGTTGTTGGGTTTTCGTATCGCGATAGTCTTGGTAACTTAATTGCTTGTCACGGCCAATGAGTCGTGTATCTAGCATGTACAAGCTGAGTAAGCTGCCAAATTCAAAACTGCGATATATCTCAGGCTTTTGTTCACCGTAAGGCGGGCGAATTGGTAGCCATTCATAATAGGCCTGAATAGCGGCAGCGCGTCGTGCAAAAAAGTCACCTTCACCTGCATTATGATTTTCTGCGCCATTTTTATACGTATCGTTACATACTTCATGGTCGTCCCATACCACAATAAATGGGGCCGCAGCGTGCAAGGCTTGCAGACCTTTGTCGCTGCGATATAGCGCATAACGTTTGCGATAATCTTCTAAGTTTAAGAGTTCAGTAGCGTTATCTTCAGCTAAAGCACGACCAATCTCATTGGCTTTGTCGGTGGCATAACCACCCATAGGGTATTCGTATATGTAATCGCCTAAATGCAATACGGCATCAATATCTTTTATCTGCGCGGCATCTTGGTATGCATTAAAGTAACCTGCTGGATAATTTGAACACGACACTACAACGAGTTTTACTTGCTCAATACTACCTTGGGGCAAAGTGCGGGTAATACCTGTCGGACTGGTCATTTGTGCCCCAATAAAACGATAGTAATACTGCGTTGCTGGGGACAACTCTTGTACATCCACTTTGGCTGTAAAGTCCTGGTTCTGTTTGGTTTTAATTAAGCCGCTGCGCACGACGTCTTTAAATGCGCTATCACTAGCGAGTTCCCATTGAATATTGACTACCTGTGATTTGTCTTGTGGCTCAGCATGAGTCCATAGGATGACAGAACTGCTGCTAGGATCGCCACTGGCTACGCCATAATTAAAATTCACAATACTCAGGTTTGGCCTATCATCGCGGCTGATACATGCACTGAGGCTGGTTGAAATAGCGATAGTTGTGGCGGTAAAAGCCGACGACTTAAGAAATTGGCGACGTGATAATTGTTTCATGTTGCTTGGTCCTGATTATTTATAAACCATAGCTTAATGCAATAATGTTACAAAATTAAAAAAGCCGTCTTTAAACAAATTTCAAGTGGCTTGGCTTTTTCACATCCAAGAACGTTGGCTTGATTCGACTTGATATAAACAGCTATCGAGCATGTTAAAGGCTATTGATTGCGGCAACATGGGCAAAGTAATTGAACCTGAGGCAAGCACGTATTTGTTGGTGGCTAATTGGCGTCTTTTCATCATGACACTTTGGCTAAATTGGCATTGCTGCACTTTAAAAGCAGGAAAACAATAATAATCGACTCCCAATAAACCACGGCGCAAATATATAAAGTTATCATCAAAGGCATAACCCCAGCGTCGCCAGCGTAAATAAACACAAGCACTGGCCAGTAAAAACACGATAAAACCCAGAGCTGTAGCAGTCCAGTTGTGCTGAATAATCGTAAAAGTGGCGAAAATACAAAACAGCGGTGCTAGAAAATAGCCAATATAACGCAGTAAATAAAAAGCACTGATGGGTGTAAAGGCAATGCTGAAAAGTTGATTATTGGGGTACATATCCTTTATCAAAGCTTGGCTTTGTTGCAAGGTGATGGAAGGCACGATAATTTTGCTGTTAGCGCCAGAGGAGTCGAGCTGTTTGAGCTGAGCATTCATTTGTTCTAACTTAAGGTTAACCCGTTTCAGGACCACATCTAACCAATCTTGTTTTTGAATGACTAATTGTAAACGGCTTAAGGGCATGCTGACTTCATGTTTGGTAAAAAGTCCACTGCGCCGAATATAACGTCCTTCTACTTTACTTAGGGTGTAACCATAAAAACTGACAATCGCACCGGTGACAGAAAACAGCATTAACACAAACATGATGACTAAGGTCAGTGATAAAGCATAAAATCCAACTTGCAGTACAGAATGGGTTTCTAGACTAAACATATCTTTAATATTGATGCCATAAGTCATCATGCCTTGATTTATTTTGCCGGCGATATCATCGTAAAATGGGGCCAAGCCTCCTAATAAGATCCATATTCTATTGTTCGTGATGCCATGCAAAATTAAGTCAGCCAAACTACGTTGATTGATAATGTTCTCGTTGTTTGCTGAACTTGGCCTTACTTTTTCCGCGTCAGTATTTGCGGAATTTGCATGCTGTGCCTCATCGATTGCGGGAGTATTGTCGAGTATTTGTTGTTTTAGTTGCTCGGCGAGTATCAGGGGTAGGGCAACCAATTTAGCTTCTTGTTTGACCGAACCGGCTGTATCGAGTTGTAAGCAGGCAAAGCCGGTAGCACGATAATAGATAGGTTGTTCAATTTTGACATTTTGAATGCGTTCAAAGGGCAGATTTAGGTGCTTTTTACTGAATACGCCTGAACGAATTTCAACCACTTTGTTTGATAATCGAAAACGATAGACTTGAAAACTCCAAAAAGCCCCCAGTAGCAAAAACAGAAACAAGACCGCTATAGCGGGTAACCAAATCAAAGGGTGTTCTCGCATACTAGAATAGCTGTAAGCAATGATGGGAATTAAATAGACAATATTACCCAAAGCATTGCGCATGATTTGCATGGCGAAATAAAGAATCGCTATGGGTGAGAGTCGTTGCCAGGGAGCATCTATTTTCAATTGACTGGCATGTCCGTGTTTCGCATTATCCATTCTGAGCTAAGTCTTTATGTTGCAAAACAAACTGGTGAATTTGCTGTGCCGTTTCCAAATCTAAACCCGGAATTTCAAAGGTATGTTGCGCACCCCCCGCACTAAAAACCTGTAAGGTTGCTAGGTTGTTATAACGTTCTAGCGGACCGCGCTTTAATTCAACATGTTGAATTCGAGATATAGGTTGGCTAACCAATTTTTTAAATATTAGCCCTGAGCTAAAATGCAGATCTAACTCACGCATGGCGTAAAGCTTATGTTTATCGCCCATATAGTTGAGCGGGATCCCTATTATGCTGACAACAGCCACGAATATCAGTGCAAAAGGGATAAACTGCAGCATAGCAGGTGGCAAAATTATCCATGGTTGAGCAAATAACACGCCACCAATAATCACAATGAATAAACTTATTACTAAGTTTATCAATAGGTTGAGCGGGGCATATTGTAATGCTAAGGGTAATAATTTTAAGGTTTCTAATTGTGGCAGATTAACCTTGTTTAGCGGGTCAATATTATTATTTTCAAATTCTGAGTCTAGTATCATGACTGCAATAAGTACCTTGTCGTTTTGATGGCCCAATATAGTGGAAACTTATCTTTTAATCCTAAGAGAATTCAAAAAATTTAACGAAATCGCTGGCAGAATTACGGGTTATTGTGCGCTAATATTTCCAAAAAATTAACCAGTCTTAAATTTTAGGCATAAATTGTGTTATAACTAGTGCGCTAGAGAACGCCACTGTTTGCTTAAATTCGTTGCTTTATTTTGGGCATTAGTTCTGCGACTGCGAAGTGAGTTAATCGCCAATCTAGTATTCTTTAAACGATGAAACTACTGACATGTCATTTGGATATGTAGGGCCTCACTCGTTTTTAATAAAAGGAAAATTTATGAAAATAGGTATTTTGTCACGTAATAAAAAACTGTATTCAACTCGCAGACTAAAAGAGGCTGCAGAAGCCCGCGGACATGAAGTTGATATTATTGATACGCTGCATTGTTACATGGATATCACCAGCAGCCGTCCAGTGGTGCGTTTTAAAGGTGAAGAACTGCCGAGTTATGATGCCATTATTCCGCGCATTGGCGCGTCTATTTCTTTTTACGGTACCGCGGTGGTGCGTCAATTTGAGATGACTGGTAGTTTTTGTGTTAATGAGTCAGTAGCCATAAGTCGCTCCCGTGACAAACTACGCTCAATGCAGTTGTTATCACGCAAAGGCATTGGTTTACCTCGCACCGGCTTTGCTCATCACCCAGACAATGTGCCAGATTTAATTAAAAATGTCGGTGGTGCACCGGTAGTCATTAAATTGCTAGAGGGTACCCAAGGTATCGGCGTGGTACTGGCAGAAACAGAAAAAACTGCTGAAGCTGTGATTGAAGCCTTTATGGGCTTGAATGCCAATATATTGGTGCAAGAATTTATTAAAGAAGCGGGTGGGGCAGATATCCGCTGTTTTGTGGTAGGTGATCGGGTTGTAGCAGCAATGAAAAGACAGGGCGCAGAAGGTGAGTTTCGCTCTAACTTGCATCGTGGCGGCAGCGCTGTGCTGATTAAGTTAACACCCAAAGAGCGTGCTACTGCAGTAGCGGCTGCCAACATCATGGGCTTGAATGTGTGTGGTGTGGATTTACTGCGCTCAAGTCGTGGACCGGTGGTGATGGAAGTTAACTCATCGCCAGGCTTAGAAGGAATTGAAGCGGCAACGGGTAAAGATGTCTCGGCAATGGTCATTGAATTTATTGAAAAAAATGCCCAGCGCAATAAAAATAAAACTCAAGGCAAAGGTTAATTTTCGCGCCATTTGTCTAAAGTAATAAGCTTCCTATTTTCCTGCTCTTAGTTTAAGCAACTAAGGGCAGGCTATTCTAGCCGTCCTGCAAAATATCTATCATTCAGTCATGTAGAAACTCGACGGTCACTTGCAATTTTTTTTAATGTATTTCTTAAAACGATTTATTCTCAATACTGAGCTGCAAGCAGACGTAATTTGAGGCACAATCTACGCAGAATTCGCCTGCCTTATAGTTAAAAAGAAACATACCATGAGCAATATCGCCATTTTTGGAGCAAACGGTCGCATGGGCCGTGTATTAGTTGATGCAATTAATCAAGACACCAATTCAAGCTTAAGTGCTGCTACTGTACGCGCTACATCGTCTCTAGTCGGGTCGGATGTGGGTGAGCTCGTTGGTATTGGTAAAATAGGTGTTTTATTAGCGTCCGATTTAAGTGGTCGAATTGACGACATCGATATCGTGATCGACTTTACCTTACCAGCCGCTTTAAATGAACACTTAGCGTTTTGCATTAGCCATAAATTACCCATTGTTATTGGTACCACAGGTCTCAACGCTGAGCAAAAATGCGCCTTAGTCGACGCGGCTCAGTATATCCCTATCGTTTTTGCTGCCAATTACAGTGTTGGGGTTAATTTATTACTGAATTTAGTCAGGCAAACTGCCAGTGTCATGGGGCAAAGCGCTGATATAGAGATTATTGAAACCCATCACCGCTTTAAAAAAGACGCCCCATCTGGCACGGCCATGGCCATTGGTGAAGTTATCGCCGACGAATTAGGTCGAGATTTAAGCCAATGTGCAGTGTATGGCAGAGAAGGTGATACCGGTGAGCGTGACCAAAAAACCATAGGTTTTGCTACGGTGCGTGCCGGTGACGTTATTGGCGATCACACTGTATTATTTGCTGATATAGGTGAACGGTTAGAAATTACTCACAAGGCCTCCAGTAGACTGACTTTTGCCAAAGGCGCAGTAAAAGCGGCTAATTGGTTAGTCCAGCAACCTGCAGGATTGTATAGTATGGCTGATGTATTAGGCTTTAACTCGAACTAAATACCAAGATTAATCGATAATTTGGAACGGTGATTTTTGGGTATAACTTAGAATTTTAAGCCTTAAGCAGAGAATTTAAGTTTAAGGGCTTATTTCTGCATTTTAACGAATTGCTCGTAGACCCTAAAAGGCGATTCGTGTATAGTACTGCGAATTTGCCAAAAATTACGAAAGTTATGTTAATTTCGATCAGTTATATCTTGCAAATTAAGTTAAATTCTTTGTAAATCATTGGTTTATAAGGTTTTTTGTATTGGGCTTGGTAACTGTAAAAACCAAGTGCCGGAGTATTAACTTTAAGTTAATGCTTATATAACCTTACTTTTTATTAATTAGTAACCAGGAGGTTGACTTGGCTATTTCCGCCCTTTTAGTACTAGCAGACGGGTCTGTGTTTAAAGGTACTGCGATTGGAGCGTCTGGTGTGTCAGTAGGGGAAGTGGTTTTTAATACTTCCATGACAGGATATCAGGAGATTTTAACTGATCCTTCTTACGCCGAACAAATCGTTACACTGACTTACCCCCATATCGGTAATACCGGTATTAATGAAGAAGACCAAGAATCCACCAAGATTTGGGCCAAAGGCCTTGTGATCCGAGATTTACCTTTACTGGTCAGTAATTACCGCAGTCAACAAAGTCTTTCTGACTATCTTGAAGCTAACAATATTCTGGGTATCGCTGATATCGATACACGACGTCTAACGCGTATTCTGCGCGATAAAGGTGCGCAAAATGGTTGTATTATTGCCACGAGTGCATTAGACGAAGTCGACTTAGATGAAGTTCACGCATTGGCCTTAGCTAAAGGTTTTGCTGGTTTAAAAGGCATGGACTTAGCGAAAGAAGTAAGCTGTGAAAAAGCGTATAACTGGAATAGTGCCAGTTGGGATATTGAAATAGGTTATAAACCAGCACCCACTGTACAACCTTATCATGTGGTCGCTTACGACTACGGTGTTAAGCATAATATATTACGTATGTTAGTGGACAGAGGTTGTCGTTTAACGGTTGTTCCGGCTAAAACCAGCGCTCAAGATGTATTAGCACTTAAGCCCGACGGCGTATTTTTGTCGAATGGCCCAGGCGATCCAGAACCTTGCGATTATGCTATCAAAGCCATCAAAACCTTGTTAGAGACTAATATTCCTATTTTTGGTATTTGTTTAGGCCATCAGTTGCTAGCACTAGCCAGCGGCGCAAAGACGTTAAAAATGAAGTTTGGTCACCACGGTGCCAATCATCCAGTTAAAGATTTAAAAGCTAATCGCGTCATGATTACGGCACAAAACCACGGTTTTGCTGTGGATGAAACGAGTTTGCCAGCCAATATTGAAGTGACTCATATATCGTTATTTGATAAGTCTTTACAAGGCATTCATTTAACTGATAAGCCTGCGTTTAGTTTTCAAGGCCATCCTGAAGCCAGTCCGGGTCCTCATGATGCAGCGCCATTGTTTGACCATTTTATCGAATTGATGCAGGCGGTTCGCTAAGTTAGCGAACTCCTATCTGCAGCTACCCGAATATTGAGACGAGATTAAAAAAGAAGAGCACCATGCCAAAACGTACCGACATAAAAAGTATCTTAATTTTAGGCGCTGGGCCGATTGTGATAGGTCAGGCCTGTGAGTTTGACTACTCTGGCGCGCAAGCTTGTAAAGCCCTTAGAGAAGAAGGGATCCGCGTCATATTGGTTAACTCAAATCCAGCCACCATTATGACTGATCCTGAAATGGCCGATGCTACCTACATTGAGCCTATCCATTGGGAAGTTGTGCGAAAAATCATCGAAAAAGAACGTCCCGACGCGATACTACCGACCATGGGTGGACAAACTGCGCTTAATTGTGCGCTTGACCTCAATAAACATGGTGTATTAGCTGAATTTGGGGTCGAGATGATTGGCGCCACGGCCGACGCGATTGATAAAGCAGAAGATCGTGAACGTTTTGACAAAGCGATGAAGTCTATTGGTTTGGCATGCCCAGTGGCAGAAATTGCTCACAGCATGGAACAAGCTTTTGATGTCAGTACCCGCATTGGTTTTCCGTGCATTATTCGTCCTTCATTCACCATGGGTGGTTCAGGCGGTGGTATTGCCTATAACCGTGATGAATTTGAAGAAATTTGTCGTCGCGGCCTAGATTTGTCGCCGACTAACGAATTGTTAATCGATGAATCATTAATCGGTTGGAAAGAATACGAAATGGAAGTGGTACGGGATAAAGCAGACAACTGCATTATCGTGTGTACCATTGAAAATATCGACCCCATGGGTGTGCATACAGGTGACTCAATTACGGTAGCGCCTGCGCAAACACTCACCGATAAAGAGTTCCAAGTGATGCGTAATGCCGCCATCGCAGTATTGCGTGAAATCGGTGTTGAAACCGGTGGTTCAAACGTACAATTTGGCGTAGATCCTCTTACCGGGCGTTTAGTGGTTATCGAAATGAATCCACGTGTATCTCGCTCATCTGCGCTTGCCTCGAAAGCAACGGGCTTCCCCATTGCTAGAGTTGCGGCCAAATTGGCTATTGGATACACCTTAGATGAGTTGGCTAACGATATCACTGGCGGCTTAACCCCCGCATCTTTTGAGCCGGCTATTGACTACGTTGTGACTAAAATCCCACGTTTTAACTTTGAAAAATTTGCCGGTGCAAACGATCGTTTAACCACGCAAATGAAATCAGTGGGTGAGGTAATGGCCATTGGTCGTAACCAACAAGAGTCTTTGCAAAAAGCGTTGCGCGGTCTAGAAGTGGGTGTGAATGGTTTAGATTCTATCATTGACATTAAAGATCCCGATGCCAAAGCCATTATCGTGCGTGAATTACGCGAGCCTGGCGCTGAGCGTATTTGGTATATCGCTGATGCTATACGCATGGGCATGTCAGTGGATGAAATTTTCACTTTAACCAATATTGACCGTTGGTATCTAGTACAAATTGAAGAGTTGATGATCCTTGAACAGCAGGTAGCTGAATTAGGTTTGTCTGCCATTGATCAAGACTTGATGAAAATCTTAAAACGCAAAGGTTTTGCCGATGCGCGTATTGCCGATTTAACCGGCGTGGATGAAGCGGATGTGCGCGAAGCTCGCCGTAACTTCGATATCCACCCGGTGTATAAACGGGTTGATACTTGTGCGGCTGAATTTGCCAGTAACACCGCTTATATGTATTCCACTTATGATGAAGAGTGTGAATCAAATCCGACCGACAATAAAAAAATTATGGTACTGGGCGGTGGTCCAAACCGAATCGGCCAAGGTATCGAGTTTGATTATTGTTGTGTACACGCTGCCCTCGCGCTGCGTGAAGACGGTTACGAAACCATAATGGTTAACTGTAACCCTGAAACAGTCTCCACTGATTATGATACCTCAGATAGATTATATTTTGAGTCAGTAACCTTAGAAGACGTCCTTGAAATTGTCCGTATCGAAAAGCCGGTAGGGGTGATCGTGCAGTACGGTGGGCAAACGCCACTTAAGCTTGCCCGTGCTTTAGAAGCTGCAGGCGTGCCGATAATTGGTACTTCGCCAGATGCTATCGATAAAGCTGAAAACCGTGAACGTTTCCAAAAAATGGTCAATAAACTTAATCTAAAACAACCGGCCAATGCGACCGTGAGTAATTTAGAGCAAGCTCTGGTTGCTGCAGAAAAAATTGGTTTTCCGCTGGTGGTGCGCCCCTCTTATGTATTGGGTGGCCGTGCCATGGAAATCGTGTATGACATTAAAGATTTAACGCGTTATTTAAAACATGCTGTGAAAGTATCGAATGATTCACCCGTCTTGCTTGATCGTTTCTTGGATGATGCGATTGAAGTTGACGTAGATGCTATCTGTGACGGTAAAGAGGTAGTGATTGGCGGCATTATGGAACATATTGAACAAGCCGGTGTGCACTCAGGTGACTCTGCGTGTTCGCTACCGCCTTATTCACTCAGTCCTGCTATTCAAGATGTAATGCGAGAGCAAGTTAAAGCCATGGCCCTTGAATTAGGTGTAGTGGGTTTAATGAATACCCAATTTGCGGTTAAAGATGGCAAAGTGTATTTGATTGAGGTTAATCCGCGCGCCGCTCGTACCGTACCTTTCG
>TARA_R110002167_G_scaffold17648_1_pt1 | contig 13569 bp, 8 predicted proteins | sample TARA_R110002167 | Tara Oceans TARA_R110002167 (sample SAMEA4398238) | marine metagenome | biome: Polar Biome; feature: [MES] marine water layer (ENVO:01000295) within the mesopelagic zone...; material: water (ENVO:00002006), including particulate matter (ENVO:01000060) such as...... | reverse complement strand
GACATTAGATTTAACGCATTAGGCCCTGTAGGTGATGTTGTTGAAGAGTGGATTTGTAAAGGAGCCTATGTACAATCGGCTAACTTTGGGGAATTTGATTGGTCTTCAGACACACCAGCAAACATTTCAATTACCATCAGAATGGATTATGCTATTTTAAATTACTAATAGTAATAAAATATATAAAAAGAAAGCGCCTATTAGGGCGCTTTTTTATTTCCTTTATATATGTATATCTGAACTAGTTTTAATAAAAAAAATAACGTTATGGAACCAACCCAACAACCCCAACAACAAGCGCAACAAGCGCAACAAACGCAACAACAAGAACAAACTTTCCAATTCCCAACAGAAGAAGTTACATTACCTTCAAAAGGCCTACTTTACCCTGAGGGACATCCCCTAAAATCGGGAATAGTCCAGATGAAATATATGACTGCTAGGGAAGAAGATATACTAACAAACCAAAATTTTATCAAAAACGGAACAGTAATTGATAAAGTATTGGAATCTCTACTTATATCTAAAATCAACCTAGACGACATGTTAATAGGAGATAAAAACTCTTTATTAGTAGCAGCACGTATTTTAGGATATGGTAGTGAATATACTTTTAAATACCCACACCCCGATACGAAAGAATCTGAAGAAATAACTGTTGATTTAACTGATGCATCAGATAAGTATTTTGACAACAGTAAAATGATTAACGGTAAAAATGAATTTGAATTTGTATTACCTATGTCAAAAGTAGTACTTACATTTAAACTTTTAACTCAAGGAGATGATAAAAAAATCGACGCAGAATTAAAGGGTCTTAAAAAAATTAATAGAAATTCAGAACCCCAATTAACTACACGTTTAAAACACATGATTCTATCAGTAAATGGTGATTATACTGTTAAAACAGTTAGAGAATTTGTTGATAATCAGTTTTTAGCAAGGGATTCTAAACCTTTTAGAGATTATGCATCAAGCATTATGCCTGATATTGATTTAGATTTTAATATTAATTTTGAAGATGGAGCATCAGTTGATGGTGTAAGTATACCCATCAACATTAACTTTTTTTGGCCTGACGCCTCAGTATAGGAATATCCTATGGACCCAATTGCATGATCTAGTGTACCATGGTGGTGGTGGATTCATACACTCAGAAGTATATAACATGCCAACTTGGTTAAGACGTTTTCATATCAATAAGATTAACGAACATATTGAAAATGAAAATGAAGAAATGAGAAAATCTCAAGGTAGTGAACAAATGGGGGATGATAATAAAATACAGGGCCCAAATGTTTCTCCAAATAATGTATATAATTTTTAAGTAAAGGCATCGTTGATGCCTTTCTTTTTTTTATATTTATACGGGAATAATATATTATGTCAGAAGAAAAAGAAAATAATGAAGAGTTAAAGAAAACATCAAAACTTAAAGATGATATTTTAACTAAGGAGGAAAAAAGAATTAAATTTCTTAAGGAGATAAAATTATTGGTAGGTGAAACTAATGATGATTTATCCTCCCATTTATCTCATCAAACAAACATAACATCCCAATTACAAAAGTTAAAAAAAGAAACACAGGGTCATAATAATGAACTTAAGGCCTCAGTAAACCTCTCTAAACAGGTAGAAAAAGCCATAAGAGACTCAGTAAATGCAGGTCAGGATATGAATCAGATAGAAAAATCTATCAATAAAAATAAAAACACAACTAAACAAATAATTCAACAAATAAAGGCAGTTTCAGACGTAAATGGTAAAACAGATAAAGATATATTAGATAATGCTATAAATTTTGCAAAAACTAGAAAAGAATTATTAAAATCCGTAGAAGAAGAAAAAACAATAACATTACAAATCACAGCTGATCAAGCTAAAAGACATGAATCTTTAAAAAGAAACAGGGATATAGAATTAGAAATTAGTAAGCTTAAGAGTGAAATGTCAGATTCCTCCATAATTGATAGGCAGATAAATGATAATAAAATCAAAGATCTTCAAAAAGAATCATACCTAAATTCCGATAAAATATCCCAATCAGAAAAAAGCCTATCTAAGAATTTAGAAATACTATCCACAGTTGAAAAAATAACAACTGAAAAGCAGAAAGAATACAAACTCCAAAAAGAAATCTTACCTATAGAGGAACAACAAGCAATAGCTTTATCCGATTCAGCTTTAAACCTTAATGACGTAAATGTCAAATTAAATGAAGAATTATCAGTATTGGAGAATATAAATAACGCTTTAGGTCTTTCAGGTCAGGGTATCGCTATCATGAATAAACTATTTGGGGGGCAGTTAGGTTTTTTAAAAGATGTTAAAAAGAATTCTGAAGATATATTAAGAGCCGAAATAGACAAAAGAAAACAACATAATCTTACTCAAAAGGCTTTATTAGAAAACGGTAAAATTACAAAATCTCAATTAAATCTTCAAGATGAATCTATTTCTAAAATGTATGGTTTTGGGGTTCAGGTAGTTCAAGCAGGTAAAGCTCTAAAAGCAAACCTATTAGACCCCATGGTATACATAGGTTTAGCACTGTCATTTGATAAGGAAATAAATGAATTATCCAAAGGTTTAGCCACTACAGAAACTCAAACCAGACAAATAAGAAGAAATCTGGGAGCTATGGCCGCTGATTTTAATAGATTAGGAATAAGTTCCGCCGAACTTTTAAAAACAGCTACATCTTTAAATAAACAAATGGGGACTGCCTTTAGTCCTGATATAGGTCTTTTTAAATCAGTAATAGCAGATGTATCTGTTTTAACTGATTTAATGGGGTTATCAGCAGAAGCAGCAAGTGGGTTTGCAAGAGACGCGTATAGTTCAGGTAAAAGTGTAAAAGATATAAAATTAGAATCATTAGGAGTCATTACAGCTTTAGAAGAACAAAATGGTATATTACTTGATAACACAGCAGTATTAGAAACCGCAGGTAAAGTATCAGGACAACTTAGGGCCCAATTAGGGGATAGTGTTACAGAAATAGTAGAAGCGGAAGCAAAAGCTAGACAATTAGGTATGACTCTCCAATCAGTAGCGGATGCGGGTAAAGCATTATTAGATTTTGAGTCTTCTATTTCAAATGAATTAGAAGCAGAATTATTAATTGGTAAACAACTTAATTTAGAAAAGGCAAGACTAGCGGCACTAACGGGGGATTACAAAACACTAACAGAAGAAATAAATGATAATGTAGGGGATTTTAGTGATTTCCAGGATTTAAATGTATTACAACAACAAGCACTAGCAAAAGCTGTAGGTATGACAGTAGATGGGTTATCAGATCAATTAATGGCTAAAGAAGATTTATCAAAACTAGCCCAAGAAGCAAGATCAGAAGGTAATGAACAAAAAGCACTCTCATTAGAAAGGTTAGACACAGAAAAGAAATTTGCGGCAGTTATAATGGATATAAAACAAGCCTTTGTAGATATTGCTGGGGGGCCTATAGGGGATATATTAAATATGGTGGCAAAAGCATTAGGTTGGGTTACAAGTATAGTTAAACAAATTTCAAAATTAACTGGGGGGCTTTCAGATGTAGTTATTAAAACAATTGTTTTTTATAAAATGGTAAAGGGAATAAGAAACTCATTTTTAAGTTTAAAAGCTCTATCTATATCTATAGCAGCTTGGAGGGCTAAAACTCTAGGCACTGAAATTGCAATTAACGCTCAAAAGAAAACGGGAGTAGGTTTAACTCTAAAAGAAAGAATACATAGGGGTGCTATAAATTTAGCTGAAAAATTAGGCTTAATTACTAAACGTCAAGGGGTAATGATTAAAACTAGAGAACAAATGCTCAATAAAACGGCAATTGTTGATACTTCTGCAAAAAACTTTTATGAAAACGCTACATTAGTAGCTACCCTAAGAAGAAACGCAGCAAAACTTTATGAAAATACAATAAGTAAAGCAGGGTTAGGTATAGATGCAGCAAGAGACGCATGGGCTAAATCAACATTATTAACTAAAATAGGGGAGGGAACAGCTAGATTATATAATAATTCAATAGCAGCTATAGGACAAGGTATAGATGCAGTAAGAGACGCATGGGCTAAATCAACATTATTTACTAGAATAGCAGAAGGGGTAGTAAAATTAACAAATATACTTCGAAGTAAAGTAGCTTTAGGTTTAGATATGATAGGTTTAAGCACCACTGTAGCAAAGGGGGCAGCAGAGACAGTAATAACAACTAGTAAGGGGGCACAATTAGCATTTATGCCTGGATTAATAACAGCGGGTCTTACACGTTTAGGTGTAGCTGTAGCAACAGCAGCAGCTAATATAGCATCAGTATCTGCCTTAACCTTAGGTATTGGTACTGTGATAGCATTAGCAGCAGCTGCAGCAGGTATAGCATGGTTAACTTCTAAAACTAATCCTAGTAGAGCAGTAGGGGGGGAAATTATAGGTAAATCCCACAATCAAGGGGGTGAAGATTATAACTTAGAAGGAGGTGAATTTGTAATTAACAAACAAGCAGCAGGGATAATAGGGAATAAAGATCTGAATTCAATAAACACAGGAAAATTACCAGTTAAAACGGCTAACCAACAAGTAGTACAAAATAATAAAGTTATGGAATCAAAATTAGACAGAGTATATGATGGTTTATTAATGGTAGCAGATAAAACGGGTAATTCAAGAGCCTATGTAGTAGAAAATCCTAACGAAATACCATCAATGGGTAATTATGCAAATAACTTCCAAGATGCCTCAGTTAGTGGGGGGACAGGAGCAGTATCTCGAGGGGGACTTGCGTAGAAAATAAAAAAAATATATTTATAACAAAATAACAATTATGGGATTAAAAGATTTAAAATCAAGATTAGACTTATTAGGGGGATTTAACCAAGAAGGGGGAACATTAGGAGAAATGGAAGAACATAACCCTGCTAAATTTCAAAAAGAAACAACAGCAGCATCTCAAGCACACATAAACAGCCTAACAGTTGTACCTGGTGGTTCTGAAAATTCTCCCTTCCAAGATTTAGATGGTAACCCTGGACCTACCTTTCAAAGAGAATTAGATGCAGCAGATTTAGCACATAGAACATCCTTATTATCAGTACCCGGAGGAGATAGTAATTCTCCCTTCCAAGATTTAGATGGTGAACCAGGTCCTGCTTTTCAAAGAGAATTAGAAGCTGCTGACTTAGCTCATAGAACATCCTTATTATCAGTACCCGGAGGGGATAGCAATTCACCTTACCAAGATTTAGATGGTGAACCAGGTCCTGCTTTTCAAAGGGGATTAGAAGCAGCAGATCAAGCTCATAGAACATCCCTATTATCAGTACCTGGAGGGGATAGCAATTCACCTTACCAAGATTTAGATGGTGAACCAGGACCACAATTTCAAAGGGAACTAGACACAGCGGATCAAATACACAAAAGTTCACTATCCTTAGTACCAGGGGGTGATAGCAATTCACCTTACCAAGATTTAGATGGAGCACCGGGCCCATCTTTCCAAAGACCAACAGACATAGCTTCACAAACACACATTGATAGTTTATCAGCTGTACCTGGAGGAACTGAAAATTCAGCCCACCAAGATATTAATAATGGAGGTATACCTCAGTCATTTCAGAAACCAACAGATGTGGCTTCACAAGTACATGTAAGTAGTTTAGCTAATGTACCAGGAGGTAATAGTAATTCTCCCTTCCAGGATATTAATGATGGGGCTACACCAGGACAATATTTAAATAATTTACCGTCATAACTAAATTAAATGGCATTAAAAGAATTACTAACAGATTTAACTCAAGGGTTAAACTCCTATCCTAACCATAATACCCCCTCCACAGGGGGGGGGTTCAATTATGGTTCAAGTACTTCTGTATTTGATACTAAAATTTTTAACCAAAGATCCATGGGTTATTCTGATAAATTTACAAGTCAAGACAACCCAAAACCCCTAATACCTCAAATACTTCCTGGAGTAAATGAAGGGCCCGATTCTTCTATATTATTTTTAGAGGATTCCCCCGATGGTTTTATAAGGGGAGGAGGAACAAATTCAGTAATAAGAACAGCAATAGACTCTATAAGGATGGATAAATTCCTCCTTTCTCCAGCGGGGGGGGCATTTATAAACACTCAAACCCATCTACAAACAACTAACCCTATGATTCAAGAAGGGGGGAAAGGAATGGGAGCAGCTTTAGGAACTTTAGGACAATTTATATTTGGGACTGATTTAGGATTTGGTGTAGCAGATGAAGGTACTAATAGAAATTTCAATATTAATAATATATTAAAACAAGTCCAATCTAATTATTTAGGGATCCATTATGATAGAGCAGGAAATAAACCTATCTTTGAAGATGAATATAAATATTTTAAACAACATAGTGAGGGGAAAAGATATGACTCAGATACTGTAGGGACATTTTCACGTAGTGTAGGTTTAGAAAAGGGGAATCGTTTACTAACATTAGCTACAAAATTTCACTCAGGGATAGATGCGGTTAGTGCTAAAGCTCGAGGTTCCATTATGGCTCAAAATAATAGTTGGGGAATTGATTTAGGAGACGCTTTAGACATGTTCGATTCTTTAACATCTGGGTTTAAAAATTTAACTAATGATCCTTTAGGAGCCCTAGGAGGAAAATACACAGAAGATAACGTACTATTTCAGTACCACGGGGGCCCTAATTCAATATATGGCGCAGGAGATACTATACTATACAGATATGATAATACAAATTTTGACTCCCAAAATTATTGGACTACCCACACACCTCAAGAAGGATCTGTTAATTCAAATTTTGAAAATTTTCTCCATCAAACAATAGCAAGTACCGTTAATTCTACCCTTTTTGGAGGTTTACCTATATTTGGGGAAGAAGGCCTATTTTTTAGTGATAATTCAGGTAAACTAATAGGGGATAATTTTGGATCTAATTTAGAAACATTTGGTAGAAACGTATTTGGAAATGATCTTGTAGATCTCGTTACAGGGCAATGGGATAACCCATTACTGGGGGGGGTTAATGATTTTAATGTTAGTATAAATACAGAAGACCCTACATCACTCTTAATTAATGGAGGACAATTCAACAATTTTGGAGCCGAAGGTAATATTACTGTAAAAAATCAACTTACAGGTCCTATTTTATCGGGGCATTATCTTAAAGTAGAGGGTAAAACATTTTTAGGACCTCAAACAGGATATATAAAAGATGCAAATACAGATCAAATAAGACAAGCAAACGGACCTGGTAGTATAACCCCTACGGGACAAGCTAACATAAAAAAACTAAACAAACAATTATACTCTGAAACCAACCTTAAAGGTTATTGGGAATCTCACCCTCACTCCACTATTAGTAATACTTTTAATGTTAATTCAGAATCAGGAACAAAATTAACCATTAATGATGTTTATGGAAAATCTTTTGAAAGTCACGATAAACATTATTTTACAGGTGCTATATTATCTACAGCTTATTTAGGGGCGATAAATGTTCAAACAAGGGGCCCTCAATCAGGATATATATCTAATCCAAGATCAAAATATGACGATTCAGTAAGAGAAATACTTAAGGGAGATGAGATAACACCTAACGCATTAGCACAATATAAAGAAGATGTAAATCCCATCATCCACGAGGTTAATTCTACTAGAATATCTAAAAATATAAACACCCAAAACCAGTATAAGCCATCATTTAAAACAATGGTAGAAGAGGGGGCTAAAGTTTATAAAGATTCAAATGATCATTATTTAAAGTCTATACCTAAAGAGGGTTTTTATAGAAGAGAAAAAAGAATAACAGCTGGAGATCCAGGGGCTACTCAACATAATTGGAAAGATTCATACTCAAAACATGATAAAAATGCAGAAGATAGCATAAATATGTTAGACATACATGAGGTAACAGATGGTGATTTTACCGACGCTAAATACAGGGATCTTGCACGTTTTAGATTTGAAGTAGTCAATTCCTCATCCCCCAATAAAACACAGGTAATAGCATTTAGAGCCCTTATAGAAAATTTTAATGATAATTATTCAGCCAATTGGAATTCACATAAATATAATGGTAGAGCTGAAGAATTTTACACTTATAATTCTTTTAAGAGAGGTTATTCTTTTGATTTTAAAATAGCTGCACAAACTAGAGCAGAAATGAAACCTTTATATAGAAAGTTAAATTACTTAGCATCAACTTTAGCCCCAACGTATTCAGCACAGACATCAAGAATGAAAGCAACTTATATAAAACTAAGTATAGGAGCTTATATGGATAGAACTCCAGGTTTTTTATCTAGTATGACTATAAAATGGTCTAAAGAATACCCTTGGGAAATAGCGTTAAGTATGCCCGAAAACTCTACTATGACTGGAGATTCAGACTCTACGAATAGAGCTAAAAGTAATGATTCTGATATGCATGTATTACCTCAAGTTTTAGATGTAAGTTGTCAATTCACCCCTATACATGATTTTACCCCTAAAACATCCATAGAATGTTCACCATTTATAATACCTGGACAGGATAGCCCCTTACACACACCTACAGGAGAAAAAAGGAAATGGCTAAAAGGAGACTGTAAGGAGACCCAAATAATAGAGGATAATATAGATGAAGATTACGTTGTAGTAGATGAAGAAGAACAAGCAGGAGATCAAGTTAATAATGAATTTATAAATGATATGATTGATTTTTCTACAAATAATCCTAATTTAACAAACCCTACAGATAATCCTTTTTATGTTAGAGATCCACTCTTTGATATCAAAAGTGATAACACAAACTTAAACAATAATTCTTTTGGGGGTTGGTAAAATAATAAAATAATGGCAGAGAGATTAGCAAAAATCAAAATTAATTTTGAAAATAAACTAAGGTATTATAAAAATATAGAATATCCATCTATAAAAGTAGATGTAAATGATATATATATTATATCTAAAATTGGAGATAGACTTGACTTATTGGCAAATGATTTTTACGGAAATTCTCGTTATTGGTGGGTCATAAGTAGATCAAACCCAGGAAAAATAAAATCAGATAGTTTTTTTATAGACCCCGGACTACAAATAAGAATCCCCAACAATGTAACTGATGCATATTCAGTTTTTGATTCAATAAATAAATAAAATGTTATGTCAATTTTTAAAGAAACTTTTCCAGATTTTGTTACATCACAATTAACATCAAGAGAAAAAACCCTCTTTAATAAGGGTAGTGATAATTCCAATTTTTTTATAGAACATGTCCAAAGGCAATGTACTATAAGATTATCTTCAGGAGTAGATATTCATGACCAAAATTACTTAGAAACTCATGAAAGGGGCAAGGAACAATTTAAAACAGCTCAAGATTGGGTATTACAGGGGGGAATAGCCTTAGAAAAAAGTGGATTCGCTAAACCCGATGGGGCATATGGGGGGGTAAACACAAGATCAAACAATTCAGAGGATGGTTTTGGTATAGTACCTATGCCGGGTATTATAGATGCCCAAATAACTACAAAAACAGCCTATGGGTCTTTAAGATCCGCAAAAGTTAAATTTGTATGTCATAATAGAAGACAACTAGAAATTCTAGAATTACTTTATATGCGCCCTGGGTATACTTTATTATTAGAGTGGGGGTGGGGTACCTTTAATACTTCCTCCTCTACGGATGGATCTTCATCCATTCAAAGTCTTTCTAATAAAATGGACATTTATGATATGTTTTGGGAGAAGCAAACCTTACAACATGAAATGGAAAAGGCAATAGAAACATCTAAAATATCTACAGAAGGTAATTATGATGCCCTTATAGGGTATTGTAAAAACTTTAGCTACCAATCAAGATCAGATGGGGGGTATGAGTGTGAAACTGAAATAATAGCTAAAGGGGAAGTTATAGAATCTTTAAAGGCATCAGAAAAATCCTTTTCAAGTTTTAAAGATGATCATGGTGAAGCAAAAGAGTTGATTACTTTACACCCCATGCAACAAATATTAGAATATTTGACAAATTTTGGGGATGCTAAAAAAGACCAAAATGATATGGATACAGGGGCAGAGCATGATGTTACATCAGCAGATGCTTTTAAACTCTTAAAACAAAAACTAAAAGAGATGATGTGGGCTAATTCAAGGCCTAATAACCAAACGGGAGGAATACCTAAGGGGGGGGTACATCCTTACATATTAGCAAAAGACACACTATTTGTTAATTATTCAGGTAGGGGAGGAATACATGATCAAGCATATGACCCCTCGAAAATAAAACAAGATGCAGATGCCGATGGGTTTGCTGAAAATTTATTTATGACTACTTATGTAAGATGGGATGCATTATGTGCTATGATAAATAATACAGCCCTACCTAAAGATGATAAAGGGCAACCCCTATTTTCACTTAACACACATGATATTAGTACTACAAGGGGAGGGACATATTCCTCCCCCCCCACTATAATGCCTCTACAAATGTCTTTTGGAGAAAAATCAGTAAAGGACGTTTCTGGTAAAATCACACATATTGATATAGGGCAAGATACATCCTGGTATGCTTTAGGAGGGTATGATGAGGGGTATGCAAAACTTAATTGGGATCTTTTTGATATATCCTTAAATACATCTGTAGTTAGAATGCCTCATGACATTTTTCGTAGCCATAAAGCTAATGATGGTTCAACTAATGGTTCAATTTGGACAGATAAAAAATACCGAAAGAATTTTAGACCTATGGTAAGTAAAATATGGGATAGAAGTATTGTTAGTACATCCCCATACAGCGATAATAAAGATTTCCAAAGCCATATGGATACAGATTTTAGTACAGAGGAATGTATAAGAAATATAGGAAATATATATTTAGGATGCGAACATTTGATGTATACCTTTAAAAAGGAATATTATGATGAGGATAATAATCCTAAAAAATCATTTACTCTATTTAAATTTTTAGAAAAGGTATGGAAAGATGTAAATGAAAACATAGGCCCCACCCATGATTTTGCATTAAATGTATCTCATGATATGAAAGACATAGTTAGAGTTATAGATAGAAATGTAGATTCTAATGAAATTGATTTTAATAAAATTCACACATTAAAGATCCAAGGACTAGACAGCACTTGTAGATCTTTTACATATAATACATCTATTCCCTCTTCCCTCACAGCAACTATAGCTATAGCAGCACAGGCCCCCGATAGTATAGACGACTTAGATGCTGTGACTTTTGCAGCAATAAATAAAGGAATTAAAGATAGATTTGCAAAAGGAGCGGATGATGATGATGATGCCCCTTCAGAAGACCAAAAAAAGAGATGGAAGAAAAGGTTTGACGAGCATCTAAAATATTTGTGGAAAGCTATACATAAAAGATCATCTTATAGTCCCATGGCAAATAAATTTATTGACCAAAAGGAGGGAGTATTACAAATGCATTATAGAAGATTTGAATGGGAGTCTTATCAAAATACTTATAATTTTGGTGAATATGACGAACTAGAGACATCAGAAGCCTCTTCCAGAAATAAGGGAGCAAAAGGTCAATTATGGAAGGCAATACGTTTTTTTAAAACAGTATATGGAAGTGATGGTGAGTATGACGGTTCACCTTATTATAAAGGTCAACCTAGAAGAAGTTTATCAAATCAAAGAATATCATCCATAATTCCTCTAAAATTTAATGGTGTACTGGATGGAATATCCGGGATAAAAATAGGTAATGTATTTAAAATTCAACCAGATAGGTTACCTATAGGATATCAATCTAAAGATATTCATTTTATAATAATGGGGGAATCCCAAAAAATAACAAATGGACAAGATTGGACTACTGAAATAAAAGGAAATCTAATACTTTTGAACCAACAAAGTGAAAATGAGGATGGTTGGGAAAGTAGTTACCCACAAACCCGATATGGGACAGCAGCATCATCAACAGCTAGAGCTATTGATGCTGGTATCAGAACTAGTGATAATTTTGGTATGAATGATGAGATGCGTATTGTTACCAATAACCCCTACACATGGCATTCTGTAGGAGATGGAGTTGATCTTGGAAACCCAATGCCTGGTTACACTGATGCATTAACTGCTCTAGCAAAACTTAAATTTGATCCTACCCCCGATGGAGATTGGTGTGGGAGGGGAAGAGCCCATAATGGTAATGATATAGGTACAAAGAACTATTCCTTCTACTGGGATGGTCCTATAATTGACTCTTCGGGAGTAGAAACTTCCTATAATAGTACATATAAGAAATTTTCTAAATCAACCCCCATAATAGCCCCTGCAGATGGTGTTGTTAAACTATGGAAATCAAATAGAGGTGGTTATGGAAAATATATAGATTTAGAACATGACAACGGTTATACAACTCGATACGGACATGCACAGGCACTTTTTGTTGATGTTGGTGAAAGATTTAGTAGGGGAGACGTAATAGGAGCTTCAGGGGGAGATACAGGAACATGGTATGATGGTAATTCGCAGGGTCCTCATATTCACTATGAAATAAAAAAAGACGGAAACTATGAAAATCCCTTCCACCACTTACAAAGTGGGGGGGGAGTAACAAAACAAGACCACGCAGATTTATTTAATCCTTAAAATATAAAAAATGTCAACTTTTATACCAAAATCAAAATACTCTAAATCATCCACCTCAGGAAATGAGTACTATGACCCACAAACAGGTCAACCCTATACGGGACCCATCATTTTAACATCAAATGGGGCTTTTATGGGAACAAATTCAAATACCATTAAGGGAAAGTTATTACCTCTACAAAAACCAAAAATAGGTAAAACTAATTTAAAACAAATAGCTTCTACAAGTGAATATAGTGCTTTAAAACCTAAAATAAGTAAACATATATCTTCAACAAGTAATATAGTACCCTCAAAAAATACACCTACAAAACAAGATTATAAAAGGGGATATTTTATTAGACATTATGTTAAACGTACAAATAGTAGGACGTTTTTTGAAATTAATAAAACAACATATAATGATTTATCTTCCCAAAATTGGAAGTATGATCACAATTTATACATACCTCTAAAATTAAAATGGGCATTAATGGGGGATGTTGTAAAGATTAATGGGGGGATATTAAAAAGAATGGAAAAAACATATCCTAATATATCTACTTTATTTTTTAAATTAGATGAATTTAAATCATTAAAAACCATAAAAGAACCTACATCTGTTATAACTAAAAATACAAATACAAAGGGGCTAGAAGAGTATTCACAAATCAACTTCATCTCTAACCAACCAAAAAGAGGTGGTTATTAGATAAATCTTTCATACAATGATAGGGTATGTTCTACCTTATCGAAACAAAAAATCAATTAAACCAACTAAAAGAGGAATTATCCTTAGATGGTTTACCTTATCTTGAATTTATTCAAGGCAATGACAACACACACCCTGCATTAGCAGAAATTATAGCTATTTATTTAAATATAAATTTTGAAAGCTACATTATCCCTCTTAACCACCCAGAATGTATAAATCAAGATAAAAATCATGTGTTTAGTTTATTGCAGGATTTTGAGTTTTGTATTTT
>TARA_R110002167_G_scaffold26380_3_pt1 | contig 13608 bp, 13 predicted proteins | sample TARA_R110002167 | Tara Oceans TARA_R110002167 (sample SAMEA4398238) | marine metagenome | biome: Polar Biome; feature: [MES] marine water layer (ENVO:01000295) within the mesopelagic zone...; material: water (ENVO:00002006), including particulate matter (ENVO:01000060) such as...... | reverse complement strand
GCTGGCGCAGCGCCTCCGGGCGACCTGCGCTCCATGGTGAAGGCTGCGCTGCCGAAGCTGACGCCTGAGCTCAAGAAGGTCTTCGGATCCAAGGAAGCACGCGCAGCGACCATCGCACAGACAGAGACCGGTCAGGCAGAGAACACAGCGCGCATCACGCAGTACACTGCTTCCAACGTGGACCAGATCACATGGGTTGCCAGCGAGGACGAAGCCACTCGTGCTTCGCACCTAGCGGTCCATGGGACGATCATCACGCTGGGCGGCACATTCGACAACGGCCTCAAGTTCCCGCACGACCCCGACGGTCACGCAAGCGAGGTTGTAAACTGCCGCTGCAAGGTGCGCGTTGCTTCCCGCCGTGACCCCCTGGATGACCCAGACCTCGAGATCTCATGAGCTTCAAAGACCTACTCACGAAGTACCGCGCCGGCACTGTCGAGGAGACAGACCTCATGGACGTGTCCGCAGACGACTGGATGAAGGTTCGTCTTGAGGGCGGCGAGGGCTTGCTCAACTGCGCGCTCTCCACTGACGCTCTCATGGGCGTCACGCTCGCCAAGGCCGAAGACGAAGAGGACGACGACAAGCCGAAGAAGAAGACCGGCATGTCTGAGAAGTCGTTCTCCTACGTCATGGTCAGCGACGGTCTCATCCCGCCGTTCAACGACCGCGTAGAAGCGAAGGCATGGGACCTGAAGCAGTTCAACTACCGCGGCGGCGTGATCCTGTACGACCACAACATCGAGGAGACGCGCCCGCCAATCGGCAAGGGTACGAACTTGCAGAAGGGCGTTGAGCTCAAGCGCGGCGGCAAGAGCTTCAAGGCTCTGACCGGTGACGTGACGTTTGCCGACCGGGAGATCCATCCCTTTGCTGGGATGATCGAAGACCTCGTGCAGGCCAAGCTCCTCACGAACGGCAGCGTCGGGTTCGACATCTCGAAGATGCGTGCGCCGACCACACAGGAGCAGGAGGAGAACGGGATGAAGGCGTACAGCGCCGTCATCCAGAAGGCTTCGCTGTTTGAGTACAGCATCACGCCGCTCGGTCGCGACGTGAACGCGCAGCTCCTCGCCAACGAAGGCGTGGACCCTCTCGAGGCCAAGCTCATCGAGTTCGCCCAGGCTGGCGTCCACACCGACGACGTGATTGGCGAGTTCCGCGAGGGACTGCTGATGGGCTCCGGCAAGGCGACACGCTCGACCTTCACGATGCCGGCGATGCCGGCGAGGCATGACCAGGTGTTCCAAGGGACTTGGTCCACCACGGCCCATACTCCAGAGCCGCTCGTGAGCACCTTCACGATCTCGAACGACCGGCCCGTCAGCGTGACCTACGTGGACTCGTTCGCGCACAACCAGATCAAGGAGCTGCGCGCCGAAGTCGCAGAGCTTCGTGATACCCTCTCAGCCCTCAAGCGTTCGCGTGATGAGGAGCTCTATGAACTCTTGCTCGGCGATCCCGTCGAGGAAGTCAAGACCAAGCCGCGTAGCAGCGTCGGCTCTGGCGACCCACTGTTTGACGCTGCACTTACTCTGGGCTTCACGCCCGAACCCTGAATCCACCATGGACGAAGAAGAACAAAAGGACGGGCAGGCCGATCAGAGCAAGCAGTTCCGCGCTCTGCTCCAGTCTGAAGTCACCGCCGCAGTCAAGATGGGCATGGTCGACACGACCAACGCCATCAAGCTGACCAACGAGCGTCTAGACGCACACGAGAAGGAGATGGCTGAGACCAAGCAGTCCTTCCGTAAGCACGACCTGCCTGGCGCCTCGGAAGAGTCGCACGATGGCGAGTCCTACAACTTCGGCAAGATCTACAAGGGTCTGCTCCTCGGCAACCCTGAGAAGCACTGCCCGATGGAGTTCGCGATGTCGCAGGAACTCTTCGACATGGGCACCGTGCCGGATACGGCTGGTGGCTTCCTCGTGCCAACGCAGGTCTTCGAGGACCAGATCATCCCGCTGCTCCGCCCGCAGGTCATCGCCATGGACCTCGGCATCACCCAGCTTCCCGTCACGGGCGCTGGCGTGGTCGAGATCCCGAAGGAGGTCACCGGACCGACTGTGGACAACGTCGCGGAGAACAACGCCAACACGGCGTCCGATCTCTCGTTCGGTAACCACCGGATGGAGCCGCACACCGCTCAGAGCTATGTGAAGGCGTCCCGTCGCTTCCTGCAGCTCGGCGTTGGTGCTGACCAGTTCATCCGTCGCCGGATGGCTCAGGAGCTTGCGCTCACCTGGAACTCGTGGACCCTCAAGGGCACCGGTTCGCTCGGCGAGCCCATCGGCGTGCTGAACACCGCTGGCGTCAACGTCGTGGACTTCACGTCCGCTGCTGTCGCTACCGGCAAGGTCGCGCCGCTGTTCTTCCAGAAGCTCCTGGAGATGGAGGACGCGCTTGCTGATGCTGACGCGCTCTCCGGTGCTCAGTCGCTCGGCTGGGCGTGTGCTAACAAGTTCCTGCGTGCTGCACGCCAGATCGAGTCGGGCAACACGACCGCTGGCGCCGCCGCATCGAACCTCGAGATGAACCGCAAGGTCTTCTCGGCGGGCATGGAGGAGTTCATCCTGGGCTACAAGTATCGCCGGACGACCCAGCTCCTCGGCGGGACCAGCACCGAAGTGATCTTCGGCGACTGGAGCAAGGCCGTCCTTGCGACCTGGAACAACCTCAGCATCGAGGCTTCCAACGTCGCAGACGACGCACTCTCGAAGCGCCAGACGCACATCGTTGCGTACATCGACGTTGACGTTGCCGTTACTCAGCCGACCGCCTTCGCGGTTGGTAGTAACCTCAACACGTCCACGCTCTGATAGCTTTGCGCCGGGCGGGCCTTCAGTGGCTCGTCCGGTGCGTACACATCCCCGACCTAAGACACCTGCGAACACATTATGGCCGCGTCAGACTTATTCTCGTCCACGCGGCAAGTGCTGCTCTTCCCGCCCGAGAGCGTAGGCGTGGGTATCGGCTTCAACGCATCAGGCGGCGAGATCGACACTAAGGGATTCTCCTGGATGCGCGTGACCTACGTGGCTGGCGCCAACAAGTTCGGCGGTGACTCGGTCGCTGTGCTCCGGACATCCCCAACGCAGGGCGGTACGTTCACGACGCACCCGGGTACCGTGATGACGATCCCCGCCGGCTCAAGCACACCGATCACAGCCATCGTGAACCTGGAGCAGCTGGACCGCTGGGTCAAGCTTCGTGGCACTGGCGGCGACAGCGGCACAGCGACTGTCCTTGCTGCGTACGGCGAGCTATTCGGGCCAGGCTCCACAGAGAACTACATCGACCGCTCAGTGGGCGGGCCAGATGAGTTCGAGTTCGTGGTACTGTGATCCACACACAATCACCGGGCATGGCACTTCGCCGCGCTCGGACCTGTCTCTAGTCAACCCACACAAGGACCTATCATGGCCGCTTCCGACCTCGTCTCATCCTCCCGCACGATCAACGTGTTCTCCCCGCAGTCGGTCGCTGGTGCCGGCGCCATCGTCTCGACCGCACTCGACACGAAGGGCTGGCGCTGGATGGTCATCTCCGTCAGCATCGGCGCCAACACCACGACTGGCGCTGGCTCGCTGCCCGTCCAGTTCTCGGCGACCAGCGGCGGGACCTACGCCACGCCGACCGGCGCGACGTTCGTTCTGCCCGCCGCGACGGATGACTACATGATCCACGGCGTCATCGACCTCCAGCAGATGAACCGCTGGATGAAGATGACCGGCGCTGCCGGCGCTGCGAACACGCTGCTCATGGGCGTCTCCGTCACGCTGTACGGCTGTGACGACACGACCCAGTACATCAACTCAGGCGCCGGCGAGGCTGACGTGCTTGAGTTCACGGTCCTGACGTAGGATCCAGACTGAATGGGTCGCTGCCCTCTGGCGGCGACCCTGCCCCACTTGTCCCGTAGGCTCCCACCACACACGCGACCCAGATGAACCGATTCCATATCAAGCCCGGCCAGGAAGGTCTGTACCGAGTTCAGAAAGGCCGCGCCCTTCACTGGCCCAGCAACGACGGCAAGCCCGTCATCTGGGCTCGCCCGAGTCAGTACGTCGATCTGCGCTCGCCGTTCCTCTGTGAGCTTGTCCAGCGCACCGGTCAGCTCCACAAGCTCGACCAAGTTGACGCCGTGCCAGCCGATGCGAGCCTGGTTCGCGAGACCGACGCGCCCGCTGCTGTCCGCGAGGCCATGCAACTCTTCGAGGCCGGCAGCCCTCACAGCGTGCCAGGCAAGGCCCCTGTCGGCCACGCCGAGCAGAAGCGCAGCATCGACCTGACTCAGCTCCCCAGCGCCAAGGTCGAAGCGCCGGCAGATCTCAAGTACAAGCCCGCTGACGAGAAGGGCTCCAGGAAGCCGCGTAGCAGCCGCAGCGGGAAAGAGGAGTAAATACGCATGAAGAAGTCCAAAGGCCGCTACGCAGGCGCTCAGGCGCCCCAGGAGGCAGGGATGCGCTTGCGCTCCTGCTCGCATCGCAAGCTCGATGGCGTGACGTTCAGGTCCGGTCAGTCCTACCCGGCTGACGACCCTATCGTGGCGAAGTACCGATTCCACTTCCGGGTGGCCGCGTTCCCGCCCAGCGTGGAGCCCGAGCCCGAGCCTGAGCCAGCAACCGAGACCGAACGCCTCGCCGACCCTGAGGAGTAACACCCACCCATGCCGAACCTCACCAATCCACTTGCGCCGATCAACCTTTCGACCAGCGCATCCATCATCGCAAAGATGGATCTTGCGGACTCTGGGGATTCGCGCGTGACGTTGATCGACTCGCTCATCCAAGAGGTGTCGAGCCAGATCACGGAGTACCTTGGTGTTCACACGCTGGCGGCAGAGCGCACAGAGCGCTATGAGCTTCGGCGCTTCTCAAAGATCGTGTCTCTGGACGCTGTTGACATCACGGGCACGACGACGCTACTGGTCGCCGGCACGCCTGCGTCACTTGCGAGCGTCGTGGCTGAGACCATCGACGAGGGATTCGTGCTCAACGCGCGGTCCGGTGTGATCCGTCTCCTTGGCGACCAGCCGCACGCTCCCGCCTACTGTCAGGTGACATACACAGGTGGGTACTTCGCAGACACTGGCGAGCTTGGCACGAAGCACCTGTGGCTCACCGATGCCGCAGAGATGCAGATTCTCTATCGCCTGCAACGCCAGGACACGCTTGGCGGCAACGTCGACACGTCGGGCGGGCAGGGCACGAACTTCCAGGGCACGTACAACTTCCTGCGTCCCGTCCGGGACGCTCTGCGCGCACATCGCAGGATCGTTGTCTAGCATGGCCGCCAATCAGCCCATCCTGAAGTTTGACTCCAAGCGGTACCTGAAGGCGCAAGCCAAGGTGCCGAACCTGCTTCGTACGTCGCTCGGGTTCCGGTTCCAGAAGATCGGCGATGAGTTCGAGCGCCTGATGGATCGACGCTTCACGGGCAAGCCGTCAGGTGCGCTCGGCGTGAACAACACGAAGAACAAGCTCATCAACCGTACAGGCTCGCTTCGGCGCTCGATGAGCTTCAAGGTGCTGGGCGCCAGCACAGGTACGGCTGACGGGCTCGTGCTCCGCTCATCCATCGGCAACGCCAGGACGGCCAACTACGTCTTCACGCAGGAGTTCGGTGCGACCATCAAGGCCAAGGGTGACGGGTGGCTGACGATCCCGCTGCCGGACAACAAGACCGCGGCAGGACGTGTTCGCTTCAAGAAGGCGAGCGACGTGCCCGGTCTATTCAAGATCACAGCGAACGGCAAGCAGTTCCTCGTTCGCAAGAGCCTGAGCGGCGAGGGTTTGGACTTCATGTTCATCTTGAAGAAGGAAGTCACGATCCCCGCGCGGCTCGGGTTCACGAAGACGTGGCGCAGCAAGGCTATGCGTCGCTTCCGTGCAGTAGAGATCGACGCAGGGATCCGTAAGGCTCTGAGCAAGGCGGGGCTCTAGGATGGTCACCGCACGCTTCACGTATCCTGGCGAAGGCCCGAACAGCCGCGCATTCTCTGGAGCCCTGACCCCGCAGGTCACGCGCATCACGGGGATGAAGTCCTCGGTCACGCGCGGCAATGCGGACGGGCCGCTCTTCGGAGCTCGAGGTCAGCACCTCAGGCGCGCCGCCTTCGAGCTCAGTTGGCCTACGCTGACGCACGCTGAGGCGCAGTCGCTCATGACGCAGTGGGATGAGTCCAACGGCGGCACGAGGCCTATGACCTACACGCCGGACGACCAGACGCTCCCCATGACCGTTCTGTCTACTGGCGCTCCGCAGATCACCTACACGAACAGCATGGTCGCCAGCGTGACGCTGAACGTCCAGGAGCAGCGCTAATGGCCTACGCCAACACGACTAGCAAGCGCGACCAAGTGCTTGCCCAGCTCCACGCCAACATGGTCGCCATCGCCACGCCGACGTATGCCAACAACGTCAAGCGTGTGTTCACGTACGATGCCCAGCGTCTCGTGCTTGGCGGCGAGTCGCCAGCTATCGCTATCGTCCCCGTCACGGACACGCGCGTCAGAGCGCTTGCGTGCTCGTCTGATGAGTACCGGATGCTGGTCCAGATCGTAGGCGTGCTCCGTGTGGACTCTTCGGCATCGGCCTGGAAGTCCAAGATCCAGTTGCTTGCAGGAGATATCCAGCAGGCAATCGCGAACGACCGCCAGCTCACGAGCAAGGCGGTCTACATCGAAGTGGACGAGGTTGACATCTCGGACGCACCTGTCTCTGGCAACCGCGTCCTTGCGGTATGCGCCATCGCTGCAACCATCGTGTACCGCGTCGGCGTTCTCGACGTGACCACCTAATCCGATCTCCGGAAGAGCAACCAACATGCCACTTCTCACACGCAAGAAGGTTCTGACGATTGATCGGAACCGCATCACAGTTCTGCCGACCACGCTCGGCGCAGTCGCACAGGCAGAGAACATCGTCATCGACGCAAGCGCGTCCGTTGACGTTGAACGCATCGACCGCAACTTCGCTCTGTCGACGCTCTCCGCAGTCAAAGACCTCGCAGGTCAGAAGGCTGCTGAGTTCACGTTCGGCGTCGAGGTCAAGGGCTCCAACGGCGGCACCGCTGAGCCTGAGTGGTCCAGGATTCTTGACGGCTGCGGCTTCCGCGGGGAGGCCATTCGCCAGTGTACGGTCTCTGGCGGGTCGGGCACGTTCCGTCACGGCGAGCTGCTCACGTTCTCTGCTGGCTCTGACACAGCCACCTGCGTCATGGACACGCACGAGGGCGAGACGACCATCTACTTCCACAGCCTGCTCACCACGCCAATCACGGCGTCAGGTACGGTCACTGGTCAGGACAGCGGCGCGACCGCTACGGTCACGACCGTAGACTCGGCTGCTGGGTACGCTTGGTGGCCTATCAGCTCGGTCGTGAAGCAGATCATCTTTGACGTCACTGGCCTCACGGCTGCGCTGACCGCTGGCGATCTGGTTGAAGGCGTCACGTCGGGCGCACGCGGTGTCATCACCGAAGACGTAAGCACGTCAATCAACACGGTCATCAAGTACAGCCCCGTGCGCGGTACGTTCACGGATGGCGAAACCATGTCGCGCATCAGCGCTGTCATAGACCTTGACATCGGTGCGCTTGCGACCGGTACAGGCGAGAGCTACGACCAGTTTCCGGCCTTGGGCATCAGGCTCTTCACTGACGGCAAGGCCATCACGGGCAACGGCTGCCGAGGCAACGTGTCCTTCAACTTCGAGGTCAACCGCCCAGTGCGGATGGACTTCACGTTCCGTGGCGCACTTGACAGCACGACCGACGCGCCGCTGCTGACTGGAATCGACTATGAGAACTCGGACCCCCCTCTCTGGGAGACCAGCGCCATCGGGTTCGCACGCAACGAGACCGCGGCTGAAGCGCAGCTCGCCGACGAGGTCGAGCCGTGCATGACGGCACTCAGCATCGACATGGGCAACCAGAACGCCGACCGCAAGTGCGCTGGCGCGGCTGATGGCTTCCTCGAGGTGCTCACGTCGCAGCGGGACGGCTCAGGGTCCATGACCGTCGAGGACACGCTTGAGTCCGACCTCGGCTGGCTCACGCGCATCCAGGACAACGAGTCTGTTCGTCTCCGCCTGACCGTTGGCTCGGTCGCAGGCAACCGCTTCACGTTCTCCATGCCTGGTGTCCAGTTCACCGGGCACAGTGAAGGTGACGCCGACGGCATCGTCACGCAGGACATGGCCTTTCGCCTGACCGGCGGCAACCTGTTCGACCTGGCTGCGAACAACCGCCTGAGTGCGACGGGTGGCGACAACGAGCTTGTCATCATCTACCACACGAACTAAGCCCCACCGTATGGCGCGCAGCTCTCAGTGTTGCGCGCCTGGGCCGCGCTGATGCTCGGGAGCCTAGGCGCGGCCCACTCAAACATCTCTTGCTCCCGGAGGCTCCCGCCAATGATCTTCACACGACCACGAGGCTCACGCGAGTACGTTCTTGAACGTGAGCGTGCCCTACCCACTGACGCACAGACCATCTTCCTCCTTGACGACCTGCGTGAGCGCGACCGCGTCAAGGTGATGGACAGCTTCCGCATCAACCTGGATGACGAAGGTTCGTCTGTGGGCGGTAGCGGAATGCGGACGTACACGGCGATCAAGTGCGGCCTGCGTGGATGGCGCAACGCCAAGTACGCCGACGGCTCGGACGTGCCGTTCACGAGCGAGTCCGGGTCCAAGCAGCCGGATGACGAGACGCTCGCCATGCTCTCCTGGGAAGACAAGTCGGAGCTTGCGGGCGAGATCATCAACGCTGCCTTCGCCGACGAGGACGACAAGGAAAAGTGAGAGCCGTGGCGCGTGGACTCTTCTTGGACACTCAACCACTCTGCCCTGAGCAGTGTGGTGGGTGCGGCGTGGACCCGTCCACGCTGCCCGCTGAGAAGCTGCGCCACCGAGCGCGCCATGGCTGCGACGCGCCGATCCCCGAGGGTGAGCGTGTCTGGTACGCCATCAGATGCCCGCGCTGTGATGGCGCGGGCGCCTCTGGATCGTACTGCGGCGTGTGCTCCGACAATGGGATGCCTGGCTTCAAGCGAATGCGCCGCTGCCCAGCACACCACTGCACGCCAGACATCGGTGACGCAATGAAGGCCCTCCTTTGGCTAGGCGATGGCATACTGCCACAAGGGACCGACCTGGGAGAGCAGACAGCTTCCTTCGTTGAGTTTCGCACGCTGTTCGACGCAGAGAAGAATGAGACGCTGTCAGAGCAGCGGAAGGAAGGCTGATGGTAGGACAGGACACGAGCATCGACGTTGTACTCCGGTTGCAGGATCTTGCGACCAAGGAGCTCAAGCAGTTCGCAGCGCAGACCAAGAAGGGCGGCAAGACAGCAGAGAAGTCATTCAAAGGTGTGCAGCGTGAGGTCAAGAAGACCGGCGTGTCCCTCAAGAAGCTCGCTGCTGGGGCCGTTGGGTTCTATGCAGCGTTCCGCGTAGCCAAGGCGACCATCGGCGCCGGCCTTGGCTTTGTAGATGCTGCATCTGAAGCCGAGGAGTCTCTGTCCAAGTTCACTGTTGTGTTCGGGAAAGAGGCGAAGAGGGTCGAGGGCGCGATTGACGGGATGGCTGCTGCCGCCGGGCGATCACGCTTCGACCTGATCCGCTTCACGGGTGGGCTGCAGGACACGTTCGTGCCGCTCGGGTTCGCACGCGACCAGGCGGCGGACCTGTCCTTGGCGATGACGCAGCTTGCCGTTGACGTTGCGTCGTTCTCCAACCGAGCTGACGAAGACGTGATCCGCGACTTCACGTCAGCGATCACTGGCAGCTCGGAGACCGTCAAGAAGTACGGCATCATCATCAACGAGGTGAAGATCAAGCAGGAGGCTCTCAACCTCGGCCTCGTGAAGCAAGGCGAGACGATGGACGACGTGGCGAAGACCATGGCGCGCGCCTCGCTCATCTTCAAGGGTACGTCAGACGCGCAGGGCGACGCGGCACGCACGTCAACGTCCTGGGCGAACACGATGAAGTCGTTGAGCGCACAGATCGACAGAATCCGCGTGGAGGTTGGCAGCTTCGTGCGTGACGAGCTGCTGCTGCTCATCAACAGCTTCGGCACCGCAGAGGAGATCGGCAAGAAGCTCACGAATGCCTTCGCTGCCGTAGGCGTCGCGACTGTGGGCGTTGCACGACTGCTCGCCGCTGTCGGTCGCGCCGCGTTCGACATGCTTGAAGACTTCGGCGGCCTGGGTGGCGTGGTTGAGGCTATCGGCCAGTTCGGCATCACCGTCGCGACTACCTTTGAGAAGCTGGCTGCGACGATCCCGCTCGCCGTGGCTCTCATGGCTCGTCAGTTCCTCCGGCTCAAGAAGGATGTCCAAGAGCTCAAGCTGACCTTCTTTGAGTTCGCCAACAGCATCGCCGACATACCGATCTTCGGATCTGGTGAGCAGATCAGCACTGCTGGCACGCGCAAGAAGATTCACAAGCTGGCGAACGAGATCTCTGCGTCAAGTCGCGATGTCGCCAAGGAGAGCCTGAAGCTTGCCGCGGCGCTCGTGGTCATCGCGACCGAGGAGGAGGCAGCTCGTGCTCGCATGACCGAGTTCACGGAGTCGCTGAACGCGTCCAGCGAAGGTGTCGAGGGATTGAATGAGCGCATCGGTAGACTGCTCACGACCAAGGACGGCTTGCTCGGGTTCTTCGATGGCCTGAAGGCCCGCGTGACTGCGTCCAAGAACGAGGTCAAGGGACTGACTGGTGCCATGGGCGGACTCGCCAAGTTCGGAGCTCAGGCAGGACTCGCCGCGGGCACTGCCGGCCTTCAGGCACAGGCATTCAACGATTCAGCGCTCCCTGGCGCAGTTGAGGATCGCGACCGTCAGGACGAAACAGACGCACAGACCGCTGCGCTGCGAGAGCAGGCCGACGCGGCTAAGGCTGTCTGGGAAGAGACGGAGAGGCAGTCGAGCGCGTGGATGGGTGCGCAGGAAGCTGTGGACCAGTACGCTGCATCTCTCTCCGACTTCGCACTCACGAAGGATCTCGTGGGTGGCTTGTTCCAGACGCTTGAGTCCGGGCTCGGTCAGTTCAGCCGCGACCTCGTGGAAGGCGAAGCCAACTTCAAGGAGTTCGCACAGAACACGATCAAGCAGATCGGCGCGATGATAATTCAGTTCCTCTTGCTGAAGGCTGTGCGCGGCGCGCTCGGTATCGGCGAGTCGGGCGCGGCGACTGGCGGCGGGCTTCTAGGCGCACTCGGGTTCGCTGATGGTGGGGTCATGCAGGGAAGCATGAGCACGCCGGTCCACGCCTACGCCAACGGTGGCGTTGCTAGCAGTCCGCAGGTTGCCGTGTTCGGTGAGGGTCGAGGCGCTGAGGCGTTCGTGCCTCTGCCTGACGGCAAGAAGATCCCCGTGGACCTAGGCGGCGGAGGCGGCGGCGGAGCCAACGTAACCATCCAGATCTCAGCTATCGACTCACAGAGCGGCATGGAGTTCCTAGACAAGCACGCCAAGATGATCGGCGACAACGTCGCGAACGCGATTGAAGCTGGCGCCAACCGCAAGCTCATCAAGGCTGTGGGGCGCTAACGTGGCGAACCAGTTCTGGGGCGATGAGCTCTTCACGGACGGCGCGACCGTCTACGGCACGTACCCGACGCTGTACACATCCATCGAGCCGTGGTCCACGAACCCCGAGCCGACGACGGGCTATGGCCTGAACGTCGATGACGGCGAAGTGTATGACGGCCATCAGCGTGCGGTCATCTCGTCATCCGGCTCCGCAGCGTTCGTTCGCCGCAACGGCGTCGGTGACTTCTCCGGCTGGTGTGTGGAGCGTCAGAACGTGCTCGACAATGCAAGCGTGTCCATCTCTCCGGCGCTCAGGACGCTGGCCGGCACACCGGACAATGACAGCTTCAAGCAGTTTGGCGTGTGCTCGCACGTCTCTGCTGGTACGCTGACAACCCCCGGTGGCGACAGCTCGTTCGAGTATTACACGAACGTCTCAGGGTACTTTCTCATCGAGGCGAAAACGTCAGCCAACCGCCACCGGGTCTTCTTCATTGAAGTCGCAGCCGGCGCCATCACAGTCGTGGACTCTGAGGACGTGCAGGACACAGACCCGCTTCACGCGGCGGGCGGCGCGGCGAACTACTTCGACCCGACGCGCCTCCGGCTTCGTGTCGACACGTCAGGTGGCACTGCTCTCATCAACTGCTACCGTACGACCAACGCTGGTCAAGAGGTCGCTCTGTTCGGTGGTCAGCTCGTGCGCGGCACTCCGCTCGCCGATGGCCGTTGCGGCTTCGGTTGCCAGACGCGCCGCACGACGGCTGGCGGACACGAGAGCGTTGGCCTCATCCACGAGTTCACAGTCAGGAGCGATGACGAGGCAACGCTGCACTTCAACGATCGCTTCACCCGGTCGCAGCCCATCCTCGGCCAAGCGCTCTCCGATGGCGTGACGGGCTTCAGCCTGGCGTCCGCGTGGTCCGGTGACGGCAAGACACGCTTCAGCAACCTGCTCGGCACAGCGGATCACCTCGTGCGCGGCGGCACTGCGAACCAAGCGGAGATCGGCGCGAACCTGACTGGGTCCGTAGACTGGCCTGGCTTCCACCTACGCCAAGATCCGCCGAACAGCAGAGCCCAGCGCTACGCAGCGACCATCCAGCGCTTGAACGTGGACGCCGGCACACGCACAGAGACGGGGATGCTTCTTCGCTTCTCCGCCATGCCGTTCCCTGGCGGGACCATCGACACACGGGGGCGGCACATCAGCTCTGGTCTCGTCGCTGGTTACAACAAGACAGGATACGCCGTCTACGTGGTTCACGACTCTGGAGCGACGCCCGTGTGGCAACTCGAGGTCAAGCACTTCAACGGCAACACGTCAGGTAGCTACGAAGGCGACCTGCTTGCGACGGCGAGTCTGACATCGTTCGGCTTGCTCGTAGGAACGTCCTACGTGCTGGACGTGGAGGTTCGCAACTCTGACGGCGAAGCGTTCGGCGTTGGCGACTTCGTTGCGATCAAGGTTCTGCTCGACAGCGTGGCCGTGACCCCCGTGCCGGCGCCAACCGTTACTGGACTGGCCGAGGTCGATGACATCCTGTTCGACACGCGCTCTGCTGCACAGACTGGAGCTGCTGGCGTTGGGTTGTACTTCAACCCGGACGCACTCGGCAGCGCCAACATGTGCGCGTTCCTGGACTTCTCCAAGCAGACGCTCACAGACCCGCCGCGCACAGAGCCCGACGAGCAAGCGACCATCAGCGTTGCCGCGGAGACCGCTTCGGTCTCAGGTACGCTCACGACTCCGCTTGACGCCAAGGTGTCCGAGTCGGTCGTCACTGAGCCCGTCCTGCACAGGTTCGAGAGCGGGACCATGCAGCCCATACGGACGCAGGTTCAGAAGCGCGTCCGGTACACGGTCAGCGCCGTCATGGACTCAGCAGCGTGGACTGCGCTGTTCAGCCTGTACGAAGCCAACGGCCCGCACACGCCGATGAACTGGACGCATCCGTACACTGACGCCGCTCACGTCGTGCTCTTCGTCGATGACGCTCTCACGTTCGAGGCTCGACACATCGCCCTGAACAACGAGACCGTGTACGCGACATCGTTCGAA
>TARA_R110002167_G_scaffold140677_3_pt1 | contig 13609 bp, 3 predicted proteins | sample TARA_R110002167 | Tara Oceans TARA_R110002167 (sample SAMEA4398238) | marine metagenome | biome: Polar Biome; feature: [MES] marine water layer (ENVO:01000295) within the mesopelagic zone...; material: water (ENVO:00002006), including particulate matter (ENVO:01000060) such as...... | reverse complement strand
GTGGCTATTTTAGGCCTACGCACCGCATTTTTAGTGGGTGTATCTATTCCCGGTTCTTTTTTGACGGGAATTCTCATTATTTCTTTGTTTGGTTACACCTTAAATACAGTAGTGCTATTTTCACTCATTATGGCTGTGGGCATGTTGGTAGATGGCGCCATAGTAGTGACCGAATATGCCGACCGCTGTATGAGTGAAGGCATGGATAAAAAAGTGGCCTACAGCAAAGCCGCACAACGTATGGCTTGGCCTATTATTGCTTCTACTGCCACCACCTTAGCGGCTTTTGCACCTTTGATGTTCTGGCCGGGCATGATGGGTGAATTTATGAAATATTTACCCTTTACCCTGATTGCTGTGTTGTCCGCATCTTTACTAATGGCGCTCATTTTTGTACCTGTGTTAGGTGGTGTTTTTGGCAAGCCTAGACATGTTTCTGAGTTCGACAAACAGCAATTACATGAAGCTGAAAATGGTGATATCAAAAACTTACAAGGTTTTACGGGCAAATATATCCGTGTTCTCGCGACAGCTATTCAACATCCGTGGAAAATATTATTAGCTGCCATAGTGGTGGCCTTTTTATCTTTCACTGCTTATGGGCTATCAGGTTTAGGTACCCAGTTTTTCCCAAATGTTGATGTGCGTGGTATCAATGTCACAGTACGTAGTGCTGGTGACCTGTCGATTTACGAAAAAGATCAAGTGGTGCGTAAAGTTGAGGATCGTCTGCTGGATATGCCAGCCATTGAAACCTTATATGTACGTACCGGTGGTCAAGACCAAATAGGGTATTTGCGACTGAATTTGGTTGATTGGCATTTACGCCCTCATTCAGATGAAGTGCTTAAAGAAGTCCAAACTCGTCTAAAGGGTATGGCAGGAATGGATATTGAAATTTCTCCCGACCAAGGTGGTCCGCAATCAGGTAAAGATTTACAGATCCAGTTGTCATCTCGATTCCCTGAATTGTTAGATGAGGCAGCCCACAAAATACGTACGGTGTTAGATAATAACGATAAATTTACGTCTATCAGTGATACCGCCTCTAAACCTGGAATTGAATGGCAACTCAAAGTCAATCGAGCCGATGCCGCGCGTTTTGGTGCCGATGCCACGCTAGTGGGCAGCACAGTACAATTTCTCACTAATGGTTTGAAAATTGGCGAGTACCGTCCTGATGATGTGGATGATGAGTTAGATATTCGGGTGCGTTATCCCCTTGAATCTAGGTTTATTGGCAAACTTGATGAGCTTAGGATGAAAACCGCTGGGGGCATGGTGCCCATCTCCAATTTTGTAGAGCGCACCGCTAAGCCTAAGACGGACCTTATTAGGCATATCGATAGCCAAAGGGTGATCACAGTGCAAGCAAACATGGTACCCGGAGAGTTATTAAGTATTGAACTCCCTAAATTGCAGGAATTGTTACCGACACTGGGGTTAGATCCTCGGGTAAACCTAACAGTAAAAGGGCAAAATGCAGAACAAGATGAGTCGACCCAGTTCTTAGAAAAAGCATTTTTAATTGCACTGTTTGTGATGGCAATTATTTTGGTCACCCAGTTTAATAGCTTTTATCAGGCATTTTTAATTTTAAGCGCAGTATTATTTTCTACTGTAGGTGTGTTCCTGGGTTTACTTATTTTCCAAAAACCTTTCGGCATAGTGATGTCTGGTATAGGTGTGATTGCCCTAGCGGGCATAGTGGTGAATAACAATATTGTGCTTATCGACACTTACAATATTTTACGTAAAGAAGGTGTGCCTGCTATGGAAGCCATTTTACGTACCGGTGCCCAGCGCTTGCGCCCGGTATTAATGACCACTGTCACCACCATTTTAGGTTTGTTACCTATGGTGGCAGAGATCAATATCGATTTTATTGGCCGCAATGTGGATATCGGTGGCCCATCAACAGAGTGGTGGTCGCAACTTGCTACTGCTGTGGCTGGTGGCTTAGCATTTGCTACTGTTCTAACCTTAGTACTGACCCCTTGTATGTTGGCATTGAAGGCTAGAAGGGAAGAACAAAAAGTTACAAGAGTGGCGTTTAATACTGAACAAGATGCGATCTAATGTTTGCTGCCTTGGATGAGTATCTGCGTTAGCTGTATTTAGAAGATCAAAACAATGTGATTTAGTGAATAGACATTTTTAACATGTAGCCTTTGCTTCGAAAAGTCACTATATGATTACTATTGCTGCCAATTACAGCCAGTTTTTTTCTAACTCTAGCCACTAAATTGTCTAAACTGCGCCCCTCTATGTCCCGTTCATTGGGCGGCAAAATATTACTTATATTCTTTCGGTTGCAAATTTTACCATGATGAGCGATTAAATATGCCAATAAGTCGAATTCAACTATACCCAATTCAATCTCTGATAATGTGCCAGTAATCATCCTAGTTTCAATGTTGATGGAAAAATCTAATAGCTTCAGTTCAGACGATTCTTCTTTACAGTCTAGAGAATTATAATTAAGTCGGGCTAACAGTGCTTTAGTTCTTAACAATAATTCGGTTTGATCTATGGGCTTACATAAATAATCGTCAGCCCCTAATCTCAGCCCCTTTATACGGTCTTCAACTTCTGATTTACCAGAGATAAAAATCTTACCTAAATGAGGTTTTGAGCTTAATTTTTCGAATAGTTGATAACCACTTTGTTTAGGTAAAACAATGTCGCAAACTAAAACGTTTGTATCGTTTGTTTGAATAAATTCGAATGCAGACTCGGCCGTTTCAAAGTCATTAACAACAAACCCTTGGCCCACAAAAAAATTACGTAAAGACACACGTAATAAAGGGTCATCTTCCACCAAAGTAACGTGAAATACTGGCTGCTTAGTCATTATGAACCTCAAAATAATGCATTAGATTTGTAATTGAAATATCAACTAATGGATTTATGCTATTCAGAATAAATTGTTTTCTTTCAAACGAGCTGACATCAAGTTGCTGTATTGCTTTTGCCAGTTGTAACATACCAAACTGACCTATATAACTGGTCAGTTTATGCAGATGTTTGTCTATTAATTTTTCATCATCTAGTTCCAAAATCGTAGACAGTGAAGTGCTTATGTATTCTGGTAGTTTCTGTATCTCTAGATTCAGTTGCTGTTTGCTCAAATTTGATTGTAAAAATATGAACGGACCACAATCAAAAATCACGGGTTTTGCAGATGTCCCTGTTGATTCAGCAATATTAAAGGTCTGTGACTGACTGGCGCTTATGGCCAAGGCAAGCGTGTCTTCCATGATAGGCTTTTCGACCACGCTGGAAACGGGTAATTGATTATAAATGGCTTTATCTTTTGGTGTTACCGCTGCAGTTAAAACAATGACAGGTGTATTGATATTCCATCCTTGGCTTCTAATTTCTGATAATACCTCAGTACCATGACAATCAGGCAATTGCATGTCCAGTAGTATGAGATCAAATTGAGTATTAATACACATAGCGATGGCTTGCTGCCCAGTTGTTGCACAATGCACAGAATGTTGATTTTTGACTAACATTGCTGTTACGACATCTATATTTAATTGCCCGTCCTCTACTAATAAAATATTTAATGCTTGCAACAATGCATTGGCTGGCTGTTTAGTAATGGGATTGGGTGCTCTTTTGTCACATAAAATGGAAAACGCCATTTTAGTTCCTACATGTAATTGGCTGCTGACTTCTAAGGTGCTATCCATAGCCTGTAATAGTTTTGTGGTTAACGCCAATCCTACGCCTGAACCTTGTTGTTTTGAAAGTACTTGCTCAGCACGGGCAAAAGGCAACAACAGAGAACTTTGCTCTTCCTCACTCATACCGCTGCCAGTATCACTCACAGATAAAGTAATTAGATATTGGGCGTTTATTTGTTTTTGATAATGGGCGTGGATTGTAATCGTGCCTTCATCTGTGTACTTGATGGCATTATCAACAAGGTTAATCAGTATGCTGTGTAGTTTATCTGCGTCAATGAGTAAAGACTCAGGAAAGTCGCTCGGTGCAGTTATGTTTAATGTTAAGTCTTTGTTTTTTGCCATAGGGGTGAGCAAGTGACTTAATTCGCTAATAAGGCTCATGACATTGATATTGGCGGGTTTTAAGTGGATATTTTTACTTTCCGAGACCGCATACTCTAAAATGTTAGTGCTTAATGTGGCCAAATTATTGCCTGACTTAATTATCGTATTAAGATCATCAATTAAGGACTTATCGTTAACTTTGGGTTTCATCAATTGGGCTAAGCCCACTATACCGTTTAAAGGGGTTCTTAGCTCATGACTTAATGTGGTTAACATATTATTCTTTAATTTCACTTCTTGAGTCGCTGTCAGCTCTAATTTTTTGACGTCTAGCTCTCTTTTTTCATAACATAAAATAAATACGCTTAAAGTGATGGCACTAGGAACAAAATAGGCAAGAAATGGCCCAAAAAAGTTGCTAATAGACAGTTCGTATAGTTTTACTGTTACGTCAAAAATCCCCAGAGTTAATAGCCTAACAATGACCACAGCGGCAATAAATAAACAAATAAATCCATATATTTTGCTGCCAATAGTTTGCTTGTCGGATTTTAAAGAAAAAGCACAATGACCTGATAAGCAGATAAATACAAACGAGTAAGTGTAAGCAATATAAATTCTTGCGATAATGTTAGGTTCAATATAAATGAAATATGAAAATACGGGGATAAATGTACAAGTTGTTAACAAAAAAATCTTCCAATTCTTATTTTGTTTACCAAAAAAAACTCTTGCCCCTAAATAAATCAATAACAGGGACCACATACTAATACTGTTACTCACAAGTATGCTTATCCAATTCGGAATGATATCCCTTAAGGCTGTCAAAGCTGTTGAGATGGGTTGTCCAATTACGGCTAATAACCAAAGCCCTATCCCTGGCATATTCGGGTTTAGCCGCCATACCAATATGAAAAATACAGAGCTAACGATACTCGCTAAAATTGAAGAAAAACTGAGGATTTGTAAATCCAAATTCATGGCGGGTAACTCATAATGTATATGCGCTCTATCTGATAAATTTAAGACGGTGTGATTTGGGACAGTTAATACATTAAAAAGCTTTATATATCAAATCACTAAACCAACTTCGATAGCGGTTACACAAGGTTACATAGTGGGGGTTTTTCGCACATTTCACTCCTTTTCTGAATGATAAGATCTAATCAAGTTTAAATTTTCCATCCATGGGCTTGAGGTTGTTGCAGTGAAAAATAAAATGAGCGGTGTTAGTGTTTTATGTCAAATATTGCCTAGAGGGCGAGCATTGTTTGCAGCCTCTTTGCTTTTGTTAAGTCTAACAGCAGCAACAGCTAATGGCGCTATTAATAGTGCTCCGCAAATAGTGACGGGGGATAAATGGCAAAGTGTTGGCGCGGCAGGCTTCTCGTTAGGCTCTGCTGAATTCACCGATATTGCCTTTGATAGCAACGATGTGCCCTATGTGGCGTATGAGGATGCTGGCAATGACTATAAAACTACAGTGAAGAAGTTTGATGGCAGCGCTTGGATGGATGTGGGCGGTGCGGGTTTCTCGGCAGGCATTGCTTACAACACCAACATCGCTTTTAACAGTCACGATGTGCCCTATGTGGTGTACAAAGATGGTGGCAATAGTAGTAAAGCCACTGTGATGAAGCTTGATGGCGGCACTTGGGTGGATGTTGGCACCGCGGGCTTCTCGTTAGGTGTTGCTAATAATACTCATATAGCCTTTGACAGTAACGATGTGCCCTATGTGGTGTATCGGGATTATGGCAATGACTCTAAAGCCACGGTAAAGATGTTTGATGGTAGTGATTGGCAAAGTGTTGGTACTGCGGGGTTCTCGGCTGGTGCTGCGAATGACACCGACATCGCCTTTGATAGTAACGATGTGCCTTATGTGGTGTATGGGGATGGTGGCAATAGCAGTAAATCCACGGTGATGAAGTTTGATGGTGGCTCTTGGGTGGATGTGGGCGCGGCGGGTTTCTCGGCAGACTTTACCCGATACACTAACATCGCCTTTGACAGTAATAACGTGCCCTATGTGGTGTATCAGGATGGTGGCAATGATACTAAATCTACGGTAATGACATTTGATGGCAGCACATGGGAGAATGTGGGTACTGCGGGCTTCTCGGTAGGTAGGGCTCTTTTCGCTGATATCGCTATTAACAGCAACGATGTGCCCTATGTGGTGTTTCGGGATGTAGGCAATGCCAATAATGCCGTGGTGAAAACGTTTAATGGTAGTACTTGGGTGGATGTTGGCACGGCAGGTTTTTCGGCTGGTACTGCTAGTTATACTAGCATCGCCTTTGATAGTAACGACGTGTCCTATGTGGTGTACAAGGATGATAGTAATAGCGACAAAGCCACGGTAATGAAGTTTGATGACATTGTTTTTACTGGTTTTGATTTAACCCTAAACGAAGACATTACTACGCCAGTATCTTTTTTCACTGGTTATCAAGTCAGCGATGAAGAAGGTCAGGATGTGACCTTAACGGTGAGTTTGGCTAATACAGCCCAAGGTCAACTAAGTTGTGGTTCAGTGGTAACAGGATGCAGTGTAACAGGGGGCACTCTGACCTTAACGGGCACGGTTGCCGAGGTGAATACTGCGCTTACATCTTTGACCTTTTTACCTGCTGCCAATGTCAGTGGCACGGTAAACCTTACGGTTGCATTGAGTGACAGCGGTGGTGCGTCTATGAGCCCCGTGAGTACTAATATTACCGTGACTAACGTCGATAATGATGCACCAACGCTGGACATCAACAGCGGTTTAACGTTGGATGAAGGCAGTACTAAAGCTATTACCGCCAGTGTATTAAGCAGCAACGACCCAGACGATACCCCAAATGGCCTAACTTATACTATTAGCACTTTACCTGCCTATGGCACTTTGTTTGTGGATGTTAATACTAATGCTCAGTTAGACGACACAGAAGCGCTGGCAGTCAGCGGCACCTTCACCCAGCAAACCATTATTGATGGGCAGTTATATTATCAACACGGTGGCGCGTCTACCTCTGTCAGCGATAGCTTTGTGTTTGCTGTGGCCGACGGCGGCGAAGACAGTGCCGCTGGAGTAAGCAACCAAACCTTTACCTTAAACATGACCCCGGTGAATGATGCTCCGCAAATAGTTGGGAAAAAGTGGCAAAGGGTAGGTGCGGCGGGTTTTTCGGCAGGCGTTGCTGATTTTACTGATATCGCCTTTGACAGCAATGATGTGCCCTATGTGGTTTATAAGGATGATGGTAACCACAATAAAGCCACGGTGAAGAAGTTTGATGACGGTACTTGGGTGGATGTTGGCACCGCGGGCTTCTCGACAGGCATTGCTAATTACATCCAGATCGCCTTTGGCAGCAATGATGTGCCCTATGTGGTCTATCAGGATGGTAGCAATGGCGATAAAACCACTGCGATGATGTTTGATGGTAGCACTTGGGTGATTGTAGGTACGGCGGGTTTCTCTGTAGGTATGGTTGGTCGCACCGATATCGCCCTTGACAGCAGTGATGTGCCCTATGTGGTGTATCGGGATGAAGGCAATAATAATAAAGCCACGGTGATGAAGTTTGATGGCAGCACTTGGGTGGATGTTGGTGCGGTAGGCTTCTCGGCAGGCACAGCTAGCTACCCCCATATCGCCTTTGACAGCACCAATGTACCCTATGTGGTGTATAAGGACGGTAGCATTGGTACTAAAGCCACAGTGAAGAAGTTTGATGGCAGCACTTGGGTGGATGTTGGTACGGCGGGCTTCTCGGCAGGCACGGTTAATTTCACCGGTATCGCCTTTGACAGTAATGACTTGCCCTATGTGGTGTATGGGGATGGTGGTAATGGCACCACGGTGAAGACGTTTGATGGAAGTGCTTGGGTAGATGTGGGCATGGCGGGTTTCTCGGCAGGTACTGTTAATTACACAGATATAGCCTTTGACAGTAACGATGTGCCCTATGTGGTGTATCAGGATAGCGGCAATGGTTATAGAGTCACGGTGAAGAAGTTTGATGGCAGTACTTGGGTAGATGTTGGCATGGCGGGCTTTTCGACAAACACGGTTGGTTACACTCATATCGCCATTGGCAATAGCGATGTACCCTATGTGGTGTATAAGGATGGTGGCAACAGTTTTAAAACCACTGTGATGAAGTTTGATGTTGGTGATTTTGCTGGCACCATAACAATCTCAAAAGACGCAGGCGTCGCCGTGGCCATTATGGATGGTTATCGTATTGACGATGAAGAAACCGACGATGTGACTTTAAGCATCAGCTTGGCTGATGCTACTTACGGCACCTTAAGCTGTGGCCTGGTGACTGGTTGTGAGGTCGCAAATGGTACGTTAACCCTTAGCGGTACCCTCAGCGCGGTGAATGCGGCGCTTGGTTCGCTTACTTTTATGCCTGCGGCGGGCTTAAGTGCAGATGTGAACCTTACTGCTTCCGTGACGGAATTCGCCGATACAGGGCCGGTTATTGTTGTTCCACCTGTCGTTGTTGTCCCACCTGTTACCAACACTGCGCCGGTCATTAGCGGCGCACCTGCAACAGCGGTTGCACAGGGGAGTGCGTACCGTTTCACCCCAAGTGTGTCGGATGCCGATGGTGATACCGTGACTTTTAGTATCAGTGGACAGCCAAGCTGGATGCTTTTTGATACCGCCACGGGCACATTAACAGGGACACCAGGTAATGCTGATGTAGGCATTACCTCTAATATTGTTATTACGGTAAAAGATAGCGCTAATGCAACAGCTAGCTTAAGGGTCTTTAGCATTCGAGTGTCAAATACCAACGATGCGCCAGTCATTAGCGGCACACCCGCAACAACAGTTGCAGAGGGGAGTCCTTACAGTTTCACTCCGAGTGTGTCAGATGCCGATGGTGATACAGTGACTTTTAGTATCGGTGGGCAGCCAAGCTGGATGCTTTTTGATACTGCCACTGGCAGACTGTCAGGCACGCCGCAACAAGATGATGTTGAGCTTAGTAGTCATATTATTATTACGGTGAACGATAAATCAGGTGCTGATAATGCAACAGCCAAGCTAAGTTTCAGTGTGGCTGTGAGTAATGTTAACCAAGCGCCCAAAGCCGTGGCCGATAGTGCTGAGTTTAAGCTGAATGACAGCAACACTTATACCCTAGATGTATTGAGTAATGACAGCGATCTGGACAATGATAGCCTGTCGATTAGCGGTGCCAATAGCAGCATAGGCACAGTGAAGGCGGAGGGCGTAAACCTAACATTAACAACCCAAGCCGGATTTATCGGTCAAGTGCAACTGCGCTATACCATCACCGATGGTCACAACACCTTCGCTGACACCACGGTAGACGTATTAATTAAAGGTGATTTAAGTGTTACCGCACCAGTCATCACGGTTCCAGACGATATGGAAGTTAATGCAACTGGGCTATACACTAAAGTTGATTTGGGTGTAGCAACAGCAGTTAATAGCCAAGGACAGTCTGTGCCAATCTCATTAGTGGATGGCCAGCCGCTATTTAGACCAGGCAACAACATAGCCTATTGGCAAGCAATCGATCCAAACACGGGCTTAACCACCATCGCGAGTCAGCAGGTTGTGGTACATCCCATTATCTCATTAGGTAAAGATCAGGTTGTGGTCGAAGGCAAAGCGGCGAGTATCGACGTGATACTCAATGGAAAGGCGCCACGTTACCCGGTAATAGTCACCCTTAATATAAGCGGCAGCGTAGATGAGAGTGACTATGTAATTGATAATCAACAAGTGACAATTGAGTCGGGCACCCAAGCCAGAGTGATGATTGATATTATTCAAGACGATTTAATCGAAGGCAGTGAAACACTGACGGTGAGCCTTGACGAGGGGAATCTCAGCAGCAGATCGAGCCAGGTTATGACTATTGTTGAGATGAATGTGGCACCTGTTATCAGTTTGAGTAGTGTGCAAAATAGTCAAGCTCGGCAGGTGGTGACTCCTAGTGGTGGGTTAGTGATCATCAGTGCAAGCCTAGTTGATGCAAATGAGGATGTGATGAGCACTCAATGGGTCTATGACGCTGCCCTTAACATCCGCGAGACAGATGCGCACACTGTCGAACTCGATCCAAGCGCATTACCTGCGGGGATTTACAGCATTGGCGTAACGGCAACCGATGAGGGAGAAGGTCACTTAAGCACCACTCAAACCCTTTATTTAGAAGTGCTTGATACCTTGCTTGAGCTGAGCGATGTTGATTCTGATGGCGATGGTATTCCTGATAATGCAGAGGGATATGGTGATAGTGATCAAGATGGTATTCCCGATTTCCAAGATACGATAGCCGAATGTAATGTAATGCCTGAACAAGTCTTAAACCAAAACGCTTTTCTAGTGGAAGGTGAACCAGGGATCTGTTTACGTAAAGGTAATACCCTTGCGGCTGGTGAAACCGGCGGTTTACAGCTGACCGATAAGGATATTGAAACCAGTGTTGGTAAGGATGCTGAGGCAGTGATAGTGGGTGGTATATTTGATTATATCGCTAGCGGTTTGCCGCAGGCAGGCCAGAACTATCAAATTGTATTGCCTCAAATACGCCCTATTCCTAGTGGCGCGATATACCGTAAATACAGTAAAAATGCTGGCTGGGGCACCTTCATTGAAGATGCCAATAATTACCTGCGCTCTGCGGCTGGTGAACCTGGGTATTGTCCTCCACCGGCCAGTAGTGCTAAGTGGTCTGAAGGTTTAACAGAAAGTCATTGGTGTGTGCAGTTAACCATTGAAGATGGTGGGCCAAATGACAATGACGGCATCGCCAATAGCACAATTGTTGATCCCGGTGGCGTAGCTGTATTGTTAACAGACAATTCAGTACCTGTGGCCCAAGGGGATATCGCCAGAGTTAAACGTAATGAGACCATCATCATAGATGTGTTGGAAAATGATTCTGACGCGGATGGCGATAATCTGACAATTGGTGTGGTCACCGCCACGTTTGGAAATGTCACTATCACCGCTGAAAATCAATTGGCTTATCAAAGTAAGGCTGACTTTATCGGCCAAGATAAGGTTATTTACAGCGTATCAGATGGTAACGGTGGTACGGATAGTAGTACTGTTAGCATGACGGTTTATGCGAATGATGCGCCCATTGCCCAAAATGACAGTGCCAATACTAATGATCGCACCAGTATTATCATTGATGTGTTAGCCAATGACAGTGATGTTGATGGCGATGATTTAACCATTGTCAGTGCCTCGGTGGATGAAGGCAGCGTTATTATCAATCAAGACAATACCTTAACTTATAAACCTTCTAGTGGATTTTCCGGTTCGACCACCATTGATTATAACGTTGATGATGGGCAGGGGGGGCAAGCTAGTGCAACGGTGACAGTTGACATAAAAGCGTATCAAAGTGTGACGGTGAAAAATAAATCAAAGGGCGGCAGTATAAGCCTAATGATAATCGGACTGATGGGGCTAGTACTCTACCGTCAGCGCCGCAGACTCCTAATCAGCAAAAAGGGAATGATACACAGTGCGGCGGCTGTTACCGCTGCAGTAAGCATGAGCCTTGCGGCGGCTGAGACGCAATGGTTTATGGCGGGCAATATTGGACACAGTCAGGTGAAAGGAGCATTCACTCTGCCTGCCAACACAGAAATTAATAGTCAAACACGGGATGACAGCGGCACCAGTTACAGCATTGGTGGCGGACTCCGCTATGTCGACATTTCGTTCATACTCAGTTATGAGCACTTAGGTGAAGCAGCAGCTAGTTATACTGGGGAGGTGTTGAATGCTCAACAATACCATCAAATACTGGCGAACACGGGCCCTAAGTTGGTCGAAGGAATTAGCCTGCAAAGTCAATACTCCTTGTGGCAACACCAAGACTTCAGCGCATCAGTAGGTATGGGGTTGCTACATTGGAAATTAGATTTCCGCAGTGAGCTTAATGGCAGTGTGGCAGTAACCAGTGATAGTGATACCAACCTATTTTACACTTTACAGATGGGTTACCAACTAGCAGACAATATCCAAATGACTGTAAAAGCCACCCGTTATAATCTGTCAGTGAACAATGTTAATAACCTAGCGCTGGGATTAATTTATCAGTTTTAGCTGAGGGTAAACTAAGGTATATCATAACTCGATTTAATGTTGCGAGACGATGACAAGAACGAAATTGAGTGTCTGACAATAATGCTGATACCTTGTATTTGGGTATTAAATGACTGTTGTCATTAAACCGTCTCAAAAATGAAATAATTTATTCAAACTGCGATGTTAGCTTAAGCCAAACCCGTTGGCTTAAGCTAAACATATGCAATTCAGTTACATCGCTTATTTTGTTTTAATTTTATTTGGATGTTACCTAGTATCGAAGGTCTTCATCCGTCTGCAACTTTCTCGAGCTAAACATCCGTCTCTTCGAGGCCACAGTAAATGGTCTAGGCGTATTGCCGCTAAAATCCCATTTTTCACTTATACAGACTCTGAGTATTTTAGTACTGATGGTGCGCCGCATAATATTGCTCTGCTCAGACGAACGGGCATGCAAAAATTACAAGATAACCTTGCAAAACAATCTGCAAAAACCTTGGCTTATTGTGAGTCAATTGAGCGAAGTATTTCAGATGTACGTTTTACTAGTCACTACCGTATTCCCTTCCCATATCGAAAGCAGTTAAGCAAAACATTCAAACTCGGCTCTATTGCTGATGAAACCAAAGGCTGCCAAATAAAAGATTTGGATGATAACTGGCGTTATGATTTATCCGGCTCTTATGGTGTGAACCTGTTTGGTTATGATTTCTATAAAGAATGTATGGAAATCGGTGCCCAGAAAACCAAATCATTGGGTCCAGTACTTGGCGCCTATCATCCTGTGATTGGCGAAAATGTGGCACAAATTAAACAAATATCGGGATTAGACGAAGTTTCCTTTCATATGTCTGGTACCGAAGCTGTTATGCAAGCCGTACGTTTAGCACGATATCACACTGGCAAAACACATCTTGTGCGCTTATGTGGAGCTTACCATGGCTGGTGGGATGGCGTGCAACCGGGCATCGGCAATAGTCGTAAAACCCAGGATGTGTTCACCTTAGCTGATTTAAGTGAGCACACTTTGCATGTGCTTAAAACTCGCAAAGATATCGCTTGTATATTGATTAACCCACTACAAGCCTTTCATCCTAATGCCGATTCAGCATCAGACGTAGCGCTGATTGCTAGCGACCGAAACACCCACTTTGATAAAGCTGCCTATAGCCAGTGGTTAGGCAAAATAAGAGATATCTGCACCCAGAAAAATATCGTACTGATATTTGATGAAGTGTTCACGGGTTTTAGATTGAGCTATCGCGGTGCCCAAGGTTTCTTTGGGATCCAGGCGGATATGGTGACCTACGGTAAAACACTAGGCGGTGGTTACCCCGTAGGTGTGTTAGCGGGTACTCACTCACTTATGAAGCGTTTCAAAGAAGCTAAACCAGTAGATGTGTCATTTGCTAGGGGCACCTTTAATTCTCATCCCTATGTGATGGGAGCAATGAATGAATTTCTCAGGCGCATTCAATTGCCTGATATTCAAGCTATG
>TARA_R110002167_G_scaffold19688_1_pt1 | contig 13614 bp, 14 predicted proteins | sample TARA_R110002167 | Tara Oceans TARA_R110002167 (sample SAMEA4398238) | marine metagenome | biome: Polar Biome; feature: [MES] marine water layer (ENVO:01000295) within the mesopelagic zone...; material: water (ENVO:00002006), including particulate matter (ENVO:01000060) such as...... | reverse complement strand
AAACCCCCAAGGAGGAAACCCCCAAGGAGGAAACCCCCAAGGAGGAACCTAAGGAAGAGGAAGTGGATTTCTCCATGAGCTTCGGCTCCAAGAAACCTGCTAAAAAAGAACCTGAGGAACCCGCCGAGGAGGGGGAGAAGCCTTCTGACAAGGAGTCCTCCCCTGCACCTGCCGACCTCACCGCGATCCGCGCGGCCTACCGCAAGAAGAGTGGGAACTCCAAGGACATTACCGGTCTCAAAGCCAAGTGGGGGGTTCTCTTCGAGGACTACGACATCGGGAACATCGCGGAGTTGACCAAGGATCAACTCGAGCCATTCCTCAAGGAACTGCAAAATCTCTAAAATATGGCTACCGAAACCAAACACCAAAGTGGGTCACACAACACCCACGCCCGCCTGTCCCCGTCTTCCTCCAAGAGTTGGTTGGGGTGCCCCGCATCTCTATCTCTTATCGAGCAGAACGAGGAGAGGATCTACCCGCAGAAACTCCGGGAGGTGCGTAACCTCACGGACTACATCGAGGGGCTCCCAAAGGACGAGGTCGAGGACTACGAGACCAGGGCCATCACACTGGCGAAAAAAGAACCCAAGTACAAGACCCTCTCCAAGGAGGAGGTCAAGTTGATCTTTTCTGCCTCCGGTTCTGTCCCCGCAAGGGAAGGGACCCGGGCGCATGAGTTCGCCACAGACATCCTCCTGGGAACCAAGAAACTGGAGAACATCCCAGAGGACTTCCAGGAACCCGTTGGTATGTATGTTGACTACTGCCGGAGCGTCACCCCCGAGGATGCCGTCCCGTACGTGGAGGAGAAGGCTCCTCTGTTCTACTCCGAGAACCTCAACGACACCGGAACCTGTGACTATGCAGTTGTGACAGACGAACATGTCTTCGTCTGCGATCTCAAGTATGGGAAAGGCCACCTGGTGCAGGCGGAGGGGAACGAACAACTCGCGATCTACGCCATGTCGTTTATCAAGAGCCTCGAAGGTCTCTACGCATTCACGCGATCAACCGAGGTTTCTCTCAACATCATCCAGCCCCGGCACCGGGAAAGCAGTGGGGTCTCCACTTGGACGATCTCACTCAAAGAACTGGAGAGGTTCTGTGAACCCATCGCCGAGGGTGCGGACTTGATCCGGAAGAATGAGGACCTACCCTTCGGGCCAAGCGACGATACCTGCCTCTGGTGTGATGCCAAGGCGTTCTGCGCGGCACGGGAGATCTTCACCACTGGGGAGCTTCTGCCAGCACTTGACCCTGAGCAGGCTATGTCCTTGCTCCCGGACTACAAACCCAAGGAGCGTAAGGAGAAGGGTTCCGACGTGGTGACGGAGGAAGGACTCACGATCCTCGGTCACGAGACCGTGGACGACAAGCTCCTGATCTCCCTGTGGAAGAAGTCCAAGGCGATCAAGTCCCTACTCGACGACATCGCAGGTCACATCCAAGCGCGTGGCCTACTGGGTGACACCTTCGATGATGCCGTGAAGATCGTCGCGGGAACTCCGGGCAATCGGAAGTGGGAATCTCCGGAGATTGCGGAGAAATTCCTCGCCGGTCAGAAGCTAAACATAGAAGAAAGGTTCTCCCGAACCGTTATATCTCCTACGGTTGCAGAAAAACTTCTCGCAAATAAGTTTAAATCCTCGACACGGACCAAGAATAAGTTTGATACTCTCATTTCCAGGGCGGACGGAGCCAACAAAGTGGTCCCGATGGAAGACAAGAAACCGGCGATCAGTTCGCCAATCGACTTGCTTCCGGAAGACTGAAACAATCTACAAACCAGCGGGCGGAACAATACGAGGAGCCCAGTTCAATCCTCAATCGACTACAAACCAACAACTACAAAAGTACAAATACAATGGCTAAACAAGCAGACCCAAATCAACTCGTCCTCGTGGACGTTCGCCTCGCATTCCCATCCCTCTTCACTCCTAAGGAGCTTGACGGAAAGGAGCGTTATGAATCGACCTACTTGCTCGACAAGAAGGCCGACAAGAAACAACTCGTTGCGATCCACGAGATCATCGAGCGTCTTATCGAAGATGAGTTTGACGGGGATTCCCCCGGCCCAGCACGCCTCCCGATCCAAGACGGTGACGAGAAATCGTACGACGGATACGCGGGGAACTTCGCCCTCGGAGCCAACCGTTCCGCGAGCCAAGGTCGTCCGGTGGTCCTGAAGAAAGACAAGACCCCGGCGGCTGAGTCCGACGGCATCATCTACGGAGGTTGCTACGTCAACGCCGTGGTTCGCTTCTATGCCATCAACGGCAAGAACGCGAAGAAGAAAGGTCCAGGTGGTAAGCGTGTTTGCTGCTCCGTGGAGATCGTCCATTTCAACCATGACGGGGCTCGCTTCGGTGCCCCGGCTGCTGACATCGACGTACTCCCGGACATCGACTGATCCACCCTCCGATAATACGGAACCCATAGCCTCACCCTCGCAAGGGGGTGGGGTTTTTTGGGCGACATCATGACATCAAAACTGAACCTCGACTTTGAAACCCGCAGCCTCGCCGACATCAAGACGTGTGGCGGCTACCGATACGCAGAAGACCCCAGCACCGAGGTCCTGATTATCGCGGTGTCTGTGGATGGCGGACCCATCTACACCTGGGACATCACCCAGAAGAAGACCCACAACGAAGCTATCGAGATGATCCACTACGCCGTGAATGGGGGTTGGGAGATCCATGCTTTCAATGCTCAGTTCGAGTGGGCGATCCTGAAGTACGTCTGCCCGAAGCAGTTCAACACCCCCATCCCGAACATCAACAACATGCGATGCACGGCGGCGGTGAGCCGGTCTGCCGGTCTCCCTCCTTCCCTTGCTGCGGTCTCCGACTTCCTCAAGACCTCAACCCAGAAGGCCAAGATCGGGTCTCTCCTCATCAACCGTTTCTCGAAACCGTTGAAAGGGACCACTGATTTCCTGAGTCCCGAGTCCGAGGATACCTTCACCCTCGGTGGGGAGAAGACCACGGGTCGTGAGGCATTCCAGATGTTCGTCGAGTATTGCGAGGACGATGTCCGGACCGAGATGGCAGTGGCGGACACCCTCAAGGACTTCACCCTCAAGGGGGACACACTCGCCAACTTCCAGATGGACATGCGGATGAACGACCGCGGAGTCCCGGTGGATGTTCCAGCTCTCGAGAACGCGAACCAGATTATCAAGGACCACTCCGCTCGATTGAGGGAGGAGTACACGGACCTGACCGGACTGGACATCACCCAGAACGTGCGGAACCTTGAGTGGTTCAAGTCCCACGGGTACAGGGGGGATTCCCTCAACAAGGAGACCCGGGAGAAGAACCTCACGACTCTCGAAGGGGATGCGGCCAAGGCATTCAAATTACTCTCCCTCTCCCAGTTCGTCGCGATCAAGAAGATCCCCGCCATGTTGAGGTTTGTGATGTCCGACGGAGTCATCCGCGGTTCCTTCATGTGGTACGGCGCACAGAAAACGGGACGCTGGACTTCCAAGGGTGTCCAGTGGCAGAACATGAAGAAGCCGAGCAAACCAGTGCGGCAGGTCATCGAGGAAATGTACGGCGATGTCCGTGAAGGAATGGAGGAGGAAACTTTCGACAGCCTCTACGGGAACACCTACGAGATGGTCGCATCTCTCTGCCGGTACTTCGTCCGGTTCGAGGATCAAAAACTCTACGACGCCGACTTCGCTTCCGTGGAAGCACGGATTCTGCCGATGCTTATCGAGTGCCAGAGGATTCTCGACAAGTTCGACCCTGGTGAGAAGGACTTGTACGTGACCACGGGGGACGCTGTTGGCGTGGATCGCGACACTGGTAAGACTCTCGTCCTGGCTACACAGTTCCAGGGAGGTTGGTCTGCGGTGTTCACGGCGACCGGGGGCACCTGGCCTCGCTCGAAGTGTGAGCGTGCCGTCGCTTTAGTCCGGAAGGAGAACCCTGAGTTCCCGAAGGCATGGGGGTTGTTCATGGATACCGCTCTCGAAGCACTGGACAACCCCGGCACGTGGTTCTCAGCCACCAAGTATGTCAAGTTTGGTTACACAAATGCTGCTCCATACCCACGGCTCACGATGCGCCTCCCATCCGGTAGGAAGATCCACTACCCACTCGCCCGCAAGGAACCCTTGACGATGATTAGGACTCGCCTCTCCAGATCCGGGGAGCCGGACAAGTTTCAGTGGACTCAGGCCGAGGGTCAATTGACCGTGGAGGAAGCGGCGAACTACCAACCTAAGCCCGGGAGCTACTCGACTTCGTTCCATACTTACGAGATCACTTTCTACGGACACGTGAAAGGGACTAAGTACGGACGGGTGAAGACCTACGGCGGCGACCTGCTTCAGTCGTGCACCCAAGGGACCGGCGTTGACCTGCTCTCCCACGGTGTCAGGGTGGCGGAAGAGAAAGGCTACAAGTCCTTCTTCGTCGTCCATGACCAAGGTCTCGCCAAGGCCGACAAGGGGTCTCTGCAAGGCTACCTCGATGCACTCTGTGAAGTTCCCGACTGGTTCAAGGGATTCCCCCTCGAAGCTGACGGATGCGTGGCAGACTCTTACTCCAAATCTTAAACATGATACTACTAGAAAACACTGAGAAACTGACCAAGAAGGAAGTCCTTTACTACTTCGACAAGACGATCAACCACCGGACCACGCACGCATTCGTGAGGGATCACGACACCACGTTGCTCGATCTGAAGAAGGCCATCGAGGTCGAGGTCAAGCGGGCCAAGACAACCCCCCGCCCCATGAACTCCTTGAGACGGGGGATCTTGGTGAAGCTCGTCCGCAAGATGCAGGCCCTCGAACGCTTCGAGCTGGAGAAACAGATCGAGATACACCTACTCCAAGAAGAATGAGAGAGTCTGAAGTAGAGAGGCTCGTCAATGAGTGGGCCGAAGACAACGGGTTCACCAGCATCAAGCTCAGTGGACCAAACGACCGGGGGAAAGCGGACCGAATGTTCCTCCGGAAAGGTGTGACGGTGTTCATCGAACTCAAAGCAACGGGGGAAGTCCCCTCGAAGCTCCAAGAACGGTGGCTCCGGAAACGCAGAGAGGACGGGTTCGATGCCACGTGGGCGGACCGTCCTGAAGACGCAATTCTCACCTTGATGAATCACCTATGAAATTTACCCCAGAACCATACCAGGAGACGATGCTCGAATGGGCAGACTCTCGCCACATCTTCGCCTACTTCGTGAGCCCCGGGATGGGGAAGACCGGCGTGTCGTTGTCTGTGATCGACAACCTCATCACGTCTGGTCGATCCAAGGGGGTCTTCCTCATCGCGCCTCTGCGGGTCTGCAAGATCACGTGGCCGGAGGAATCCCAGAAGTGGGATCACAGCTCATGGCTCAAGGTGGTCAGTCTCAGAACCCCCGAGGGCCTACAAGCCTGGGAGGATGGGTCGGCGGATGTCTACCTCATCAACCGCGAGATGCTCGCGAGCTACTCGATCCGCAGGAAAGACAAAAAGCCTACCCGCAGGATCGGGATGATGGAGAAACTTTTCAAGGGGAAGAAGACCCTGCCGGTGGACACCTTCCTGTGGGATGAACTCAGCCAGTGCAAGGACCCATCCTCGAAGTCCTTCAAGTCGGTCAAGCCATTCCTCGATATGTTCACCCAACGGATCGGTCTCACCGGCACGCCTGTCCCGAACAACTACCTCGACCTCTACGGACAGGTCTACCTGCTGGACCTCGGAGCCCGACTCGGGGAGACTTTCACTGAGTACAAACGCCGATACTTCACCTCCGACTACATGGGGTACTCGTGGGAACTAAAAGCAGGTGCCAAGGAGGAGATCGACAAACGCCTCTCCGACATCTGCCTCTCACTCTCCAGTGAAGACCACATGGTACTGCCGACGTGCAGCCACATCGAGATCGCCTGCCCTCTGGGGAAAGGTGCCAAGGATTACAAGGAGATGCAGAAGGAGCTACTCCTGGAACTGGAGAGGACTGACGTGGTTGCGACCAACGCCGCCGTGCTCGTCGGGAAATTACTCCAGATCACCGGGGGTGCCGTCTACGATGAGGACCGCAACGTCCACGTGATCCACGACGAGAAGATCAAAGCCCTCAAGAAGCTCCGGAAGAAGCACGGTAAGGAGCCGATGTTGATCCTGACCGCATTCCGCCACGAGATGGATCGGGTGCTCGAAGCAATCCCCGGTGCCGAGAAGTTCGATGAGGACCGGCTCGACGACTGGCGTTCTGGGAAGATCCAGACCTGGGTCTCCAACCCCAAGAGCCTGTCCCACGGGATCGACGGTCTCCAGAAGGGTGGACGGATCGCGGTATGGTACACACCAACCCATAGCCAAGAGGAGTTTGTCCAAACGAACGCGCGGCTTGTCCGGAAGGGGCAGACCTGCGAGACCTTGATCTACATGCTCGTCTGCAAGGACACCGTGGATGAAGCTGCCATCGAAGCTCTCCGCAGCAAGGAGGCCACGCAGTCAGGACTTCTGAAGACCCTGAAGAACATCCAGACCTTGGCCAAGGGTTAGTAGAAGTTCTGGATGGGAGCTGCCGAGCCACCCCCGGATAGATCAACCCGGATAGATGGCTTGGCAGCTCCCATGATCGACTTGAGTTCTTGGTCAAGGAGGTAGGCTGCTTGGCCCCAGTGTCTCCCTGCTCGCTCGAGATCTGAGTTGTCTTCCGAGATGACCGCGAGGAGTCCGTGTTTGATGGCCCCGATGTTCGAGATGAAGATCTCGGTCGAGGAGTCGATGAACTTCGGGAAGACTCGTTTGAGAAGCAGGTGGACGTAGGTCGTGCCGTACGCGACTCGGAATCTACGGAACCGGAGAGTGCCGGTTCCGACCGGGATCGTAGCCATAACCATCGTTGGGAAATTTGGATCTACGATGTCAAGGGGTTCGAGTACCCCAGTGTACGAAATCTTGGTGACCTTGGTGAAGCCCTCTGAGGCCACTATGTTCAGGTTGGTGCTGACGAACGCCGCTGAGACTGTCTGGGTCGCGCCGGTTCCATTGACATTCATCTCGACGGTGATGGTTCCATCGAAGCTCGTTGGGGGAGTGGTCCTCCCTGAGTCGAGGACGGTGAGGGTGGTGAGTGGGGCTATGTCGGCGACAAGTTCCACTCCTTGAACATCCTTCATGTCGAGTGTGATCGGGTAGAACCCATCGTCAACGATGCCGGTGTTCGAGGAGATGATGGGGTGTCTGCCGGAGAAGATGACATCGTGCCACAAGGAGCGGACAGCGGCAGGGTACTCATCGAGGGAGCACGCGAGCACTGAGTCCGTGTCCCCGGGGAGCGAGACATAGCCGAGGGCCCCACTGTAAGTGATCGGGTAGGTGAGGTCCTTCCACAGGCCCATTTCCTGGAGCCTCGGGAGGACCTGGGATAGGGACATCAGGAAGTCCCCGTCGGGGGAGACGTATGCTCCCAGAATATCCTCCACTTCGGCGACCGTCATTGACATGCCTGTTGGTACCTGAAAGGGGCGGCTGGGTCAAGTGGGGACTCGCTTGCTCACCCCATAGCCCCACCGTTTGCTGGTGCTCCCGTGGTTGCGCTCCACGCATCTAGTCCCGCTATGTCGAAAACTGGGCTTTAGGAAAGTTCCCACTCAAGATTCGCGACTACGCTGCTTGTGATCCCGCCTGTAAACTCAGGCAACGAATACGAGATTTCAGCGACGCTAGCCGTCTGGACTCCGGTTTTTGCTCTCCAGTCAGCATTTGTCCATCCAGAGATGTCCGCGTTCATATAGCTGTTGTTTGATCCAAACAACACGGAGGGAGCGATGGTAACATTGGTGGGATTGCCATGAAATATATTGGAATGAGCGGTGCGAGTATAATCAAAAACAGGTATCCACGGGGTCGGAAGCCGATCAATATCAATATCGCCTGAATCATCGTTATTGGAATCGCCCTCGTCTGTGTATGTCCAATCCCCGCAAACCTCGGATGTAAAGCCGCCGGAGTCATACAGGAAAAACGTAAGGTTCTGCCAGCCGATATGCACCGGAATACTCCCATAGGTGCGGGTGGCTAGCTGGAACTCGTTAGCGGCAGGAATAGGCGTGGCTGGTGAGCTGATTAACTCAAATAGCCCAGTGTAGGGGGTTAGGGCAGAGCGTGTATTGTAGGCGGATATTGGGAGCGGAACCCGGGTGTATGTGATCTCCTTTGAGTAGGACAGATTTTCCTCTTCTGTTATGTTTCCCACGGTGCGGCTACGGCTACCGGAAAGGGTCAGTTTGATCCGGAGAGTGTTGATATGCGGTGATGCCTCAAAATACCCTCCGTCAGGATGTGGAACCGAATACTGAATCCCATCCGAGAGATAGGCTGGGCTTAACAATAGCGGCGAAACGACTCGAATGCTCACGCCTTCCACCAGAGGTTGATGTTGCCAAAGCTATCCACCCCAAAATTCCCTCCAGAATGGACGTTGGTGATGTCATAGGTAGCCGGAGAGCCTGCCGTGAAGTCCACGCTTCCAAGCGGGCGGAAGGATATGAAGCCCGTCGCCGTGATTGTTGTCCCGGTCGGGGCGGTTGCTGTGGTCGTTGTTTCGACAGTCACGACGTAGGTGTCAGGGCTGCTGAACGTGCCTTCACATTTGAGCCATACCCACACGTCTGCGGTGACGGTGATCTCGGGTGGGGTCGCTTGATTTAGTGCTATTCCGCCGAGAGTCGGCATTTCTAGGTTCACATATCCGGGGATGATCTGGATATCGTCCACATCCGTCCCCTTTTCGAGTGTGAGAGGTAAAGAAGGGCTACTTACTAGCGTGTGTGGCTCGTTCTGGTTGCCTCCTCCCGTCGAGTCCTCTGAGGTTCCCCCACCGGGTGGGAAGGGGTCCGCGGAGTCTCCTTGAGCAGACTCAACCGAGTTGCCGAACGACCCTATTTCGGCGGGCGAGTAGTCTTTGAGGAGTAGGTCCCCTTTGGCGTTAGTTGTATTATCCAGTCCCATATAGATCGTTGATGTCGATAGTGGTGATGCTCACCTCAAAAAGCCCAAAGGGCATGTCGCGAGTCTGGTACCCGATCACTGCTTCCGTCAGGTTGAAGAACGCAGTCGCTCCTGGAGTCGCTGGGAGGCTTTCTATTCTGTGATGTTCCGCCGACCCTTTTTCCGTGGTTGATGGTATGGTCGATTCCGAGGGGAAATACCCGGTCACATCAATCTCCTCGTGCAGGGTCGGGGGGACCACCACTTGCTTCGCCCTGGCGGATGTCCGGTTCCCCTGCTGCGAGGCATACCACCACCAACTAGTAATAGCAATGGTCTCCCGTTTGGGTGCCGGGACGATTGTGATTGCTGTGTCCGCCAGGGCGTCAGTGTTGGGGTTGTCGGTTATGATCCTCTTGACGGTGGATTTGTAGGGTCCGGGTCGAGCCTCTGTGATCTCCCAATCGAAGTAGTAGTCATCTGAGTAGGAGGACGGAGCTCCGGTGCTCCACGCCACCGCCCACCGCACCACGACGTTCGCCGACGACAACTTGGGCGGGAACCGGTAAGATGCGTAGCCAGGTGTCGAGGAGAGGGTGTACGGATAGGACAGTGCGACTCCTGCGGAATCCACCAGTTGTTGGGTGATCTTGACGTTGTGGAACATGTTGCCGTGTTTTACCTCGATCTGCTTCCCAGAGACCGGGGTCGGCGGAGACACAGGCTCGGTGTGCGCGACAATCTCCCGGGTGACCTTCATGTTGGTTCGGAACTGGCTGTTGTACGTTATCTCCGTCGTGATCGGTTCGATGTAGCGGCGGCGGACGAAGACATAGAGGCTGTCGAGTTCGGGGTCCTTGGTTCGGGTACAGGAGTCATCCACAAAACCAAAGTCAACGAACCGGACATCTGCTGTGGTGACTGGGGGGTAGGTGAACTCCCCTGGTATCAAGCTCGCATGACCCTCGGGGCGGGCGAAGTACTTGTCCCGAGGAACGACGTATGTCCGGGTCACACCATCTCCGGTGGCTTCCCAGTTGTAGTCATCTTGGGAGTCCCTGTCGGCGACGTAGGTGAACTTGAAGAGCAGACCGGAATCCCCCACCGGTTCGATCAATCCGAGCTTGTGGTCCGGCCATCTGGGTGCGTTGTAGTGATCGTCCCCGTACTCAGGTTCTGGGCTCGGCATCGAGCCAATCTCTGAGAATATGACATCCGTGTCGAGGGGGGTGACTCGATTCACCTTGCGGGTCTTGGCCGGGTTTATGGCCGAGTTCACGGAGTCCTCCGGGAGGACGTTGGAGGTCTCCACGGCGAACCAGTTGTCTGAGAGTTGTCTCAAATCCCGGTACTCCCCGTTCTCTTGCTGCCCCCAGTAGTCATCGGAGAGGTCATTAACCAGTTGCTCGATGGGGGTCCCCTCGACATCCTCACCGAGGAAGAAAAGTTCGGTCGAGCTGCGCTTCGGGCGACCGGTGGCCCCATCCACCCTGACCTCGCTGGTGGAGACCTTGCGGACGTAGACCTGGGTCTCGAACACCAGGTGGCCATCTAACGCCCTGTCATTGACTCGAGACTGCTTGCGTTGCGCGAGGACGTACCCGTCTGGGGTGGTGGACCCCGAGAACACCGGAGCTGCGGTGCCCATCAAGGGCAGATCCGGGGTGAACATGGATCGTGGGGTCGCGTAGACCGCGGAGATCGAATCGAACTTGGTTCCCCCGATGTCGGCTACCGCGTACTCCCAGTTGTATCCCTCCTGATCGGCTCGTGGGGCAACATAGAAAAACGTGTATAGAAGTCCCTGATCGTCCGCCACCTTTGCGTGGCTGAACCGGTGATCTGGGTACTTCTCCCGGTCTGGGTGCTTGCTCCCGACTTCGGGGAACACCTTCGTTTCGCACTTCTCGATCTGCTGAAGAACGAAGTCGCGGATGTCGGGCGTTAGAAAACCCTTAACCGCCTGCCGTTTGGGTGTTGGATTCATGCGTTAGAGTGTGAGGTAGTCCGTAAGGGCGATAGACTCTGTGGGAGCCGGGTCATCGAAGTCGATGGTCGAGTCTCGAAGTTCCCCGGTGGCGACCTGGGAGCGGAACGGGCCATACCCAGTTGCTTGAATGAGGATCTGAGCCTTGATGCCGAGGGTCTCCCCTGAGACCATGGCTGCTGCGGCTTCGTCCGTCCTGAAGTTCAGGGTCGAGGTGAACCTGCCGGTGGATTCCTTGACCCAGGTGGAGGCGAGAGCCAGAATAGTTCCGTCGGAGGCTTTCGTGATTCCGAACTTAATCTCCCGGGAGGCGTCGGGTACGGGTCCCACGTCGTTGACGACAAGTTCTAAAGGGACTTTCGAGTTGGCGTAGAACTCGAAGGGTGAGATCGCGGGTCCCGATCTCTGCTTGGAGAGTACTCCATTCGCCGTGTTGAAATACATTCTCATCTCCGCCCGACCATGGTGGAATGTGGCGCGTACGTCAAGACCTCTGATTATCGTACCCCGGTCGCCATGTCGCACAGGAGTGCCTCATCCTCCCTGTGGCTGAGTATCCCGTCAAGACCCTTGCCTACCCACAAACGCTTTGAAGCACGGAGGATGAAAGCAAGAAGCCCCGGACTGTTTGGGATGGCGTCCCGGGCTTCCCGTTTCTCTTTGTCACGGGATTTCGTTTTACTGATCGCAGTGCCACGGTTGAATCCGTTGCTCAAAAATGCTGATTGAATGTGGGGGTGCATCGTCTCGATGCCGGGGTACGCCTTCCTCACCAGGTTGGCGAAGCGGGGGATGGAACTCTTATTGAAGACCTCGAGGGCGACATCGTAGGGGATAGAGATGGATCTCATGCCCCGTGCCATGGATCGAGTGCCTCTCTTGCCTGCTACAGCTTGGAGCCTCTTGATGACGCTGGGGTGCAACATGTGGAAGTCTGCCGCAATCTGATCCTTGGACTTGTATCTCAAGTCATACCCTACACCGATGGTGATCCCCGACTGTTGGGAGACGTAGGCAGGGTGAATGAGATAGCGATTGTAATACCGACTACCACCCCCCACCTCGTGCTTCAGGATGTTGTTGTGCCCCTCCTTGCTGATCTCGAGACCTCCCACCCTCATGTAAACGTCCTTGTCCCGATTGGTCGGAACAGGAAACCCCCCAAACCCAAGCGCAGGGGTGAGCAGCGCAAGTAGTAGGAGGGTGGTTTTCATTTTAACCCGCGATTACAATTGCACAGCCGATGAACCACCCGACAGAGATGCCAAAGTAGCTGGCGAGTTTGCCCCACTCAGGAAGGTCTTTCCACGCACTGTCGAACTTGAAGTTCCCGAACTTATTGACGGAAGGCCACCCGACTGCCAGTAGTATGAAAACCACTACATGGGCGACACACAGACCAGATAGGTCTGCAAATACATTGCCCACCCGGGTGAGCCAGTTGTGACTGGAGAACAGCGTAGCAAATCTTTCGGTCATGTCAGCTAGGAAGGCGAACCCGAATGCCAGTGGGAGGAGGATGATGAAGTCCCGCACGCTCGTCCAGAGAGTACGAAGGATGTTGATCGAGGCTATCCAAGTGGCTAGTGCTTTTATTGATTTCATCGAGTATTTGGGGTTACGCGACTTGGCCACCAGAGTTGCAGATGGCTACGAAGAGTTCGGACGAGGAAGTGGCGAAACCAATACCTGTCCCAAAATCAGTACTCCCGGCGTCACCTGCTGGTGCGATGCCCCCTGAGGTGGTGGACAGTTCGTAGGATTTGCCCTCAGTGAATGGGGCGGAGGAGTCTCTGAGCATACCTGCGGTGAGGACCGTGGTCGGGGTGTCCGCTACCGCGGCACTCAGGACGATCCCGAAGACCGTGGCTGTGGCGAGGGTCGTGTTGTCCGCCAACCAGTATTTCTTGTCTGACGCTTTGAGGTAGACAACTTGGCCAGGGGCGAGAGTCTCGCCTGCTACCAGGCGGCTCTTGATCGAGGCACCGAGTCCATATCCAACGGTTGCGGGAGCGAGTGTGATGTCAGCCATAAGACCAGAGGTTGGTTCATTCCTCGGGGGGTGTCAAGAGTGGAGATCCTACTCCCAACTGAACTTCTTGGCTATATCGTGGGCTTTCTCGTCAACCGGATCGAATCTGCCGGTGAAAATCAAGGATTTCCCAACGGACTCGCATGGGGCGATGACCCCCCACCTACCTCGGTGCTCCTTTGTATATGGGTTGATGAAGTCAACAGTGGAACGGAATGTTGTTTTCGACTCCTTTGCCGCTTCAAAGGTATGGAGGTAATCCCCTTTCAACTCCCCATGTAGAAAATCCTCCCAGAGATGGTCATCTAAATCGCCAGCAGTGTTCAGTCCGAGAAGCTCCAAATACCCGGCACTCACTACTCGGTTCTGACCGGCTTCATTGTACAGGAAAAAGGGCCGTTCGATGGACTCCATCAGGAGCTTCATCTGAGCAGTCAGCTCAACCTGCTTGTGGCTGATGCCGTTCTTCAATGTGGCATCAATGGCGGCAATGTCCGCGGTATTCTTCTTTGCATCTTCCCTGTGGCGAATTGAGTCCTCGGCGTATATCTCCAGGAAGGCGAGCCGTTCCTTGTCAGTGCTCACCATCCACTTTCGCATGTCGCGTTTAAAAGTGAACTGCTCCCAAACCCAAAGACAGCA
>TARA_R110002167_G_scaffold42855_7_pt1 | contig 13623 bp, 5 predicted proteins | sample TARA_R110002167 | Tara Oceans TARA_R110002167 (sample SAMEA4398238) | marine metagenome | biome: Polar Biome; feature: [MES] marine water layer (ENVO:01000295) within the mesopelagic zone...; material: water (ENVO:00002006), including particulate matter (ENVO:01000060) such as...... | reverse complement strand
GTGCTTCTTCTTTGAATTTTATACAAAATCTAAATCTAAATAATACTGATACAATTCTAAATCCAGACGAATCTCCATTCGCTCCGAGTGGGTTATCTTATGATGAAGCCCCCTTATCTGATATAACGATGGAGAGTCACAATAAAGAAGTACATATTGGATTGGGTAGAAATCAAAAACCTAAATGGATTGGATATACTAATCATTCTTCTTTAGAAAAAAGTGCTGGTCAAATCTTAGCTGTAGATGCAGAGGTTGTTTATCCTAACGCTGTCCCATATTTAATTAAAGTAGTGAGAGCTGCTAACAATCAATATTTATACGGAGTCCAATTAGGAGGAACAAGAATATGGAAAATAAATTCTAATACTGGAGCCTTGGAAGATAAATCAAATATAGGAACATTTAGCAATTTACAATCTATATGTACAAATGGAACTGATATTTATTTATTAGATAGGGTTGGAAAAGGTAAAATTTATAAGGTAAGTGTAGATAATCTTAACCAAATAGACGTTACATATTCACTTCCTGAAGTTTACCCAGGACCAAGTGGTTCTAATTACACTGACTTAGAGTGGACAAACAATGGAGGTTCGGCTGATACTCTATGGATAGCTGCTCATTGGGATGGTGGTTCAGCTGCAGATCACTCTACAAGTAATCAATTTTTATGGAATTTCGCAGATGATGGAACAAGTGAGTCTAAAACTCCAGTATCTAAAATGCCAAGACTATCTGGAGGTGATAATGCCACTACTGGAACATGGGTTAATGTTGTGAAAGAGTCTGGAACTTTAGTAGCTAGTGATTTTAGTGTTACTACAAATTATATAGCAGAAACATTTACAAGGAGTCTAACAAGGCATCCTGATGACGACACTGTAATATATTGGCTTGCTAGATATAAGAATGCAGCTGACTCCGATATTAATGCAACTGTAGCTATCTCAGTTGGGCCATTATGGCTAAACAGGACAGCTTCGAGTCTCTCAGGGAGTACTAATAGAGAAAAAATGGAGTCTGTTACAGAGTCGAGAACTTTGTGTTTACATAGAGTGAAACATGACCACAATGCAAGTACGCCTGAGTTTGTTCCTATCACCCATGTTTATCACCCAGATGGAGAAACTAGTTTTGGTTTTTCAAAGGTAAATATATCTAGTTGTGGTATAGAGGCTAATACTAAAGATTTATTCATAACTTCTGATGATAAAATTCAAAGAATGAGTACTGCACCAAGTACAAGTTGGACAGGAAATGAGACAGGCTCCCCTTATAATGTTCATACATTAGGAGTTAAAGTCGAAACAGTCTATGATGTTCCAGTAGCTAACCAGGATAATAGAACTGGGATTAAGGTTACTTTTGGTTTTCAACCTTCTACCTCAAATAGTAGTTGGTCTGCTGATACAAACAGCCTATCTTTAATGAGACAGAGTGGTGTAGCTGGAATAGATAAAATAGCAAAAGAATTTTCAGCTTCAGCTGCTCAAACTTTAGTCAAAGATAATAGCGTTATATCAGTAGGAAGCTTTTCTGACGATGGTACTAATAGCGGAGAATTGATTGCTTCCTATAAATATTTTTATAAATTTTCTATGTTATTTGATGGATATCAGGAAACTCCACTATCTGTTGAAAGCTATACTAATACAATGGGGAACAATGATTATAATCAAACAGCTACAATAACTATAAATGAGAAATCACAAATACCTGAAAGAGCTTCTCATATTAAAGTCTATAGAGCTGAAGCCTCTTCAGGGAATGCTGCGACAGAGCCTGAATCTTTATATAGACTAGTTAAAACAATAGCTTTAAATGCAAATTGGACTATAAGCGGTGACAATGCGTATACTCAACCTATAGTAGATAAAGGGACTAAAGGAGCTTCATTCGAAGCTGATTCTGGATTATCTGAAACATTAGAGGCTACAATGCCTAATTTTGCTTTATCAGCTCAATTAAACAATGTTCATTATATAGGTAAATGCAAGCATGATGGTTATATAGATGATGCTTCTTCCTATCTCTTTGCATCTAAAACAGGTAAATTTGATGTATTTGATTGGGTAGTGGATTTTATTAAACTACCTACTATCCCTACAACTCTAATAGGTTTTAATGGCAGGTTGTATGCATTTGATGAGATAAATACTTATAAAATAGTAGGAGCACCAGGACTTTATATTGAGGATATATTTGAAGGTGTTGGGTGTTTGAATGACGACGCTATAGTTGCTACTGATTATGGATTATACTTCGCAGATAATCAAAATTTATACTGGCATAATGGACAAGTAGCTGAACCTATTGGAGAATCGATTGTAAGAGGCCATACCCTATCTTGGCAGAATAGAGATACAGACTATCACACTAGAGCTATGTATGATTCAAAAAGAAGAAGTGTTTATTTTACATTTAAAAAAGGAACTAAGTACTATGCTTGGGCTTGGAATATACCAAGAAAAAGGTGGGATTTGTTATCATTTGGAAGTGATGATGGTAGCACTGAAGGGATAAAGGAGCCTAAAGGCTATTATTTATTAAATGATGGAAGTATAAATGTAGGGCAAGATAGCAATGCTGGAACTCCAGTATTTTCGATAGAGAAATTTTTAGGACACGCTAGCACGAAAAGAGTATGGACTTGGATATCAAAGAACTTAACAATGGGGAATGATACCCAAGAGAAGAATATTAGGTCAATATTACTACCAACTAGAATAAAAGCAGCTTATAATGTAGCTTCTGGAGATATAACAAGTGCTGGGAGCGTAGTTGGTGCAGATGCTAATGATAAAACAAGAGGAACTTATAGACTGGATGTAGCTTCAGCAGATAGAAAAACAACTACTTTTAAGGTAAGATTAGATGCTAATGCTGCTGGTGATGAGTGTGGTTCTGTTGGAATATTATTTAAGACTAAACGTAGTCCAAGATAAATGGCTGATTTAAAGATAAAAAGAGCTCCTTCGGTAGAGTCGAATGATAGAGCTTGGAATCAAGTATATGATGATATAAATGATATTATAAATGCTGTTAATAATAAATCTGGTAATGAAGCAAGGACTAAAGGAACAGATGGGCAAGATGGGGATATTAGATTATATAAAGATAGAGATGCTGGTAAGTATTTTATAGAAGGTAAGTTTACTGATGGTTGGGCTAAACGCCAGTTATTGTTTACTGATAGCAATGAAACTGGACAAGAAGAAGTAGTAAATATATCGAATACTGAAAATTATGTAAGAAAAGATGGTACTATAGCTTTTACAGCTACAGTTGGAGGGGTTGACCCAACTGCAGATGTTCACTTGACTACTAAAAGTTGGGTTGAAGGTAGAATAGCTACTAAAGACACTCTTGCTGAATTATCTGATACAAACATTAGTACTACTAATGGTCATATGATAAAGTATGATAGTGACAATAGCGAGTGGATAAGTTTTGCTGCAAACTTTCTTACAGCCTATGCTGTCAATGATTCTTATACGGGTAGTACTCTTAGCCCTGCAGTTTTTGGATTAAAACAAACTGGAATTTCTAGTTCTACTACAATACGTGGAGTAAGAAGCCAAGATGAAAGTACTTTAGTCATAACTCTAGTAGAAGATGTTTCAAATGGTGCCTATTTAAAATTTAATGTACCTTCGCCTACTGGGATTCAAACGGTTCAAGGATACGACCAGGTTAATGATAATTATGCTTCAGCTATAAGTGGTAATACAAATTTAAAGTTTAATGATGCTTGGAATACTGGTACTTCTACTGGTATATTTTTTACAGTTACAGATTCAGGGTCAGATACTATAATCTCTCCTACTATAGCTTTTCCAGCTAACTCAGATACTACCTATACTACTTCTTTAGTAGATTCTGGAGACAATGCTATTATAAGACTAACTGCTGGTGGCTCTGGTAGTGGAAATGATGATTTAACATTAGTAGCAGGTACTAATATAACTTTAGCTCCAAGTGGAGATAACTTAACTATAACTGCAAATAACACTACTAACTACAGTCTTGTTAACTCTGATAAATCAAGTAGTCATAGTTTTGTAATGACAAATACTGGTACTGAGGGTCGAATAAGGAATATAAAAGCAGGTAGCAATATAACCATGACGACTACAGATGATGATTCTGACACTGGGTATGTTACTGTAAATGCAAGTTTGTCTAATGCTACAATAGATGTTTCAGAAGTAAATCCTTTAGGGGGGTATCTTACTTATGAATCATCGAATTTAAGATTTATAGACAATGGGGGAATTACTTGGGCATTAGGAAGGCCTGGGAGTAGCGTTACAACCGTAACTCCATCATTCACTCTACCTAGCCACAATCACAGTGCTACTGAAATAACATCTGGCACTATAGCAGATGCTCAACTACCTTCTGATTGTGGAGCTAATACAAGTTATGCTGCGTCAAGCCATAGTCACTCTTACATATCAACATCACATCAAGCTAATAATATTACATCTACACATATTACTGTTTTAGGTAATACTTCAGGTAGTAATTCGGGTGACCAAACTCTTTCAACAAGAGCTTCATTAGGAATAGATACTGATGATGATGTAGCTTTTGGAAGTATAACTTGTGAAAATGGAGTTGTTATAGTGGATACAACTGATGAAAGTGGGGCGACTGCTGGGTTTAAATATATTCAAGAAGATAGGATAGATATAGGATGGGGCGGTTCTTATGGTGCTAATATGGAGTTATATAGTAAAACTCACAGTAGTAGAGCTGGAGAATTTAAATTAATATATGGTACTGGGGGAGCTGCTGGATCGGTTTATTTTACACATAAAAGTGGTAGTCATGTTGATATGGCAAAATTAACTCACGATGGTGATTGGCACGTAGATAAAGATGTCTATGCATACTCATCTTCCGTTGGGTCAGATAGAAAACTAAAAGAAAATATTGTAGACACTAAGTATGGATTAAAAGATGTATTAAAATTACGTGGAGTTGATTTTGATTGGAAAGAAAAAAGAAATAAAGCTCACGATATTGGCGTTATTGCCCAAGAAATACAAGAAGTTGTACCAGAAGTAGTGATGGAAGTAGAAGATTTAAATGGCGAGGATACTCATTTAACAGTTGATTATGCCAAGCTAGTCCCTGTGTTAATTGAAGCTATCAAAGAATTGAAAAAGGAGATAGACAATGGCTTTTGCAAATGCAAGTGATTGTAAACTTAGCGACTTAAGAAGGCTAGTAGATGGTGATGGTGGAAACACTGCTGGCAATACTTCACAAACTAGATTAAGAGCTGATTGTGCTGATAGTTCTAGTGCTACAAATGTTCAGATGTGGGGTTCATTTTATCCAGGAACCAGAAGCCTTTCTCATTCGTTAAGTTCTTCTGGTGATGATACTAATTGGGTATTACCCAATGGACAGGCAACAGCTAATACATCAACCCTTACATGGGGTACTGGTGGTACTTTTTTTACATCAAGAGTATTAACTCCTAATGCTACTTTTTTAAGTGCAAAATGGCAAGCAAATCAAACTTCTGGAAATGATACTGTTTCTTATGGAAGTGGTAGTGGTACACAAAAGACTTTTACATTTACTACTGGTTCTCCAGCTAGTACAGATTTTTGGGTTATAAAGATGGTGACAGCTTCCAGTTCTGCTTGGGAAGGATTTTTTTGTGATAGTAGTGGAAGCAATAATGATATTGTTTCAGAGAGTATTACAATTTACGATTCTGGAGGCGGTGGTGCTTAATGAGAAAACTGTTTGATAACAACAATTACCTTTGTATATTCAATGGTAAAAAAATAAATTTATAGGAGTAAAGACATGTGGCCTGGATTAATTAGTGGTGGATTAAAACTTTTAGGAGGGGCTGGAGGAAAGGCTCTTGGAGGATTATTAGGTGCAGGAATGCAAGCAGGAGGCTATAGTAAATTTGGTCAATCTGGCCAGACTCAATCACAAGAAGACTTAGAATCTCCCTTTTCAAAAACTCAAGGGTTAGTTGATAGAATGACTAATTTTAGTCAGTATTCAGCTCCTATGGCTGATATGAATTTACAAGCTGGTAATAAATCCGTAGAGGACTCAATGATGATGGGTCAAAGTGGAAGTCAGGCTAATGCTATAAAAAATAGATTAAAGAATCAAAACATGGGTTCTATGTACGGTCAATATCAACAAGGTTTAAATTCTGCTACTCAACACCAGATGGGTATAGATAAACAAGTATCAGGCCAGATGCAAGATCAAAGAATTAATTCTCAAAGAGTACAAAGAGCTCAAGGAAATAAATTAGGGTTAATGGGGCAATCTTTAATGCCTCAAATGGATGCGTTTGGTCAAGGCGGTTTAATGGATTCTTTATCTGGAGGCTTGGGGCAAGCTGGTAAATGGATGAATGCTAAGTTTGGTCAAACTCCTATGCCTGGAGGTGGGCAATAATGGCTGAGAAAAAACAATTAGATAAGCGTATAGGAGGATTTGGTAATATTACAAGTCCTGGGATGATGTATGGTAGAGGTTTGCCTCAAACAGCTCAACAGCAAACTGGTCCTTATGAAATGGGAGCATGGCAAACAGATGCTTTCGGTAGGAAATATCCAACTCCAACAATGACAGATTCAACTTCTGGTATATTTCCACCTTATCAAGGTGGAAGCCAATCTACAATGAATAATGGTCATCAGCAGCACACAGGTCAAGAGCACGATGCTGTTCGTCCACCTCCCCCAATGAGAAATGAGAATTATGATGAAAATATACCTAAACCTTCTAGTCCTGGCTTAATAGATTATTCAGAATATGGCCCATTTACTGAAGGTTATGAAACAGGCAGACCATCTGATGTTTTAAACTATAGGCAAGCTCAGCCTTACGATCAAAGTATGAATGCTCAAGTAGAAGGTGGCTCTCAAGGATTTGATAAAGGTTTCAGAGGCCTAGACCCAGGTGAAGCAATAAATGAACCTGGTGCTTTAGTTCGTCCAGAAATAGGTAAGTATGCTCCAACAAGACCTCAAGATAGAGAGTATTTTGACCAAGCGGCTAGCCCAGGATTAGGTTTTGAAGATTTACAAGGATACGCTTCACGAGGAGGCCTAAATGTGGCAGATGCACTTGGCAAAGGAGTAAAAGGTACTGCTAAGTATGGAGGTAGTTTATTAAATGCAGCATTATATGGTAAGGATAGTGATAGGACTATAGGGCAAGATTTAAAGAAAGGTGGAGGTTTTTTACAAAAACTTCTATTTGGAACTAGGCCAGCTCAAGAAGGTCAAGGTGAAGGAGCTCCAAATAACTTCCAAATGACTCCAGAGCAGCAAGCTATGAGGGATAAGGGGATGGCTCAAAATCCTTGGTTAGCAGAAGAAGATAATGAAGGTTGGTTTGATGAGCAAGAATATGGACCAGCAACGCCTGGCGGAAATGTGGCAACAAGAAAATTTAATAGACCAACAAGTTATTATGGCATAGGAACAAATTAATATGGCTGATCAATTCGAACAATTCTCTCAACAAAATCCTCTTTCTTTTCTTAGGACTCCAGAAGAAACAAGAATGGAGAAACAAAGAATAACAGGTGAGCAATCTAATCAGGCAAATATAAATTTTGGGAACGCTATTGCTGCAGCTTCAATGCCTGTAGCTAGAATGACAAGTCCTACTGGACAGATAGATAAAAATGCAATAGCTAACTTAAAACCATATCAAGATGTAGATAGTTTTTATAATAATCTTCGTTCAGAAATGCCTGAAGATATAGATATAGACCAGCAAGCTGTTCTTGATAAATACTCTCAAGGTAAACAGCAGTTTGATATGCAAAAGATGAATGAATTAAATCTTATGCGTCAACGGGGTATGAGTGAAAAAGATATAAATAAAACATTTAAAGACAATCCTGAATTTAGAGATTATTTACAAAGAAATGGTATGCTTGAGATTACTCCTAAAGGTGGAGGATATGGCGGTGTAGCAGCAGGTGTAGGAGCTTATGGAGCTGTAAAAGGAGTTGCTGCAGGTAGTAGAATGCTTGGGGCTCCTATAATGACTGATGCTATAAGGAAAGAATTGACTAAAGCTGGATATAAATTTACTGAAGGTAAGGGTATTGAAAGACTTTCGGGAAAGGATTTAAACAAATCTTTAAAAGTTAAAGCTTTATATAACGATGATAATATACCAGAAAATTTTAAAAGGAAAAAACCTGTAGAGCCTACAAAGCCAAAGACAGCTAAGGGTAAGGCTAATTATACAAAGAATTTAGCTAGTTATAAAGTAAAAATGAAAAACTGGAGAAAAGCAAGAAATGCAGCTATTAAAAAAGCTGCTGCTTCAGGAACTGGCGATGCAGTAAAAGCTGCTCAAAGCTTGACTGGTGAATATAAACCTAGTATAATAGGCAAACAAGCTTTAAATAGAGGAACAAAAGGAATGGCTGGAAAAGCTGCTACTAATTTTGCTTTAGGCAGGGTTGGAACCACACTAGGGGCTAATGTAGGTAAGGGTTTATTAATGGGTGGTGCTAAATTTTTAGGTTTAACCACACCAGTTGGAATAGCAGCTAACGCTGCTTTACTTGCCGCTCCTTGGATATGGAGCAAATTAACAGAAGATGAAGAGGAATAGTGTGTGGCTGTTCAACCAGGATTTAAACCTAAACTTTCTCCCCAGCAAGTAAAAGACTACCAAAGGCTGTATGAACAACAGCCTGATCAATTTAACGAAGAAACTGTAGAAGCGTTAGAACAACACGCTGAATATTATAAAGTACCCTTTGCTCAATCTCAAGAAACTTTCTTAGGTAAAGTTAAAGGCACTATGAAGCAATATGGTGCTGGTTTTGCAGAAGGATATACTACACTAGGAACAGGAAAGTTCGTAGACCCCCCTAAAAATGACGCTGAAGCTATAGGTCGCAATTTAGGACACTTAGCTGGTTTTGTTGGTTGGCTTCCTTCTCCAGGAATTAACTCAAAAGTAACTGGGATAAGAAATTTAGCAAGAGCTGCAAGAGCAGTGAAAGGTACCTCTATTCCTCTTAGAGTAGCCGATGCTACAAGTAAGTTTGCAGGTAAGCAAATAAATACTATTTTTGGCAAGGCTTTAGGAGATAGAGCTAAAGCAGCAGGGGTTGCTAGAGGATTCTTACAAAATAATGTTGTAAAAGATATGGCGTCTGGAGCCTTTCATTTAGGAGTTGCAAGTGCTGTTGGTTCTTGGCGACATGGCGTAGACGAAATGCTAAATAGTTTTATACATGGTGCTGAGACTGGAGCTGTATTTAGAGGTATAGGCAATATAATGCAGACTGGCTCTGATAAGGCTGATAAGGTATTAAGAAGTTTATCTTCATCATTATACACTGGCTTACCAGCTACTATGCGTGGGGATACAACGCCTATGCAAGTATATGAGTACGTATTAGGTGCGTACTTTGGGTTCAATGAAATGCCAGTGCATAGAAGAATGGGTAAGAAACACTTAGCTGAGATGATGAAGGAAGGAAAGATTGACCCAGCTACAGTAGAGGGTTCTTCTTGGGAGACTCTTGATAAGCCAGCTCAAGATTATGTAAATAAGGAAGTTTCTAGACTTCAAGACCCAGCATTACCATTAGCTCAACAAATTATAGCTAGTATGCCAGGCACTGATATTAGAACAGCTACTAAGATGGCTCGAGAGCAACTAAAGAAAATTAAAGAAGAGTCTAAAGTAGAATTTTCTAAAGAGGGTGAGCCTATGAGAGAGCTTACTAACGAAGAATTAGAATCTATGGATTTTAGTAGAGAAGAGGGGGATGCTCAAAATAAACCTGAAATGATATCTTTAAACGCTAAATCGTTTACAGAAAATAGATCATTTGGAATGGAAAACCAACTAGAGGGCTACACTAAAGGGCAAAAGCTATCAGTAGCAAAAGATTTACACACTAAATGGACAGAATTAATTACAAAAGCTAGAAAAGAAGGTAATAATGTAAATCCTGGTAATGAAATGGTTGAGTATCTTAGGGAGTATAACCCTGATTTCTTAGAAAACTATGCAAGATTTTCTCCAGGTAAAGAAGCTAGGAACTTTTGGAAACGCCTTGGGTTTATGAGGTTAAGAGATGAGCCAGTTCAAATGGCTACTGTTAAAAACGGTGTAGTATCAATAATGGAAATGGATGCTAAAGGTGGCTCTGTTAATATTTCTGGAGAAAGAAAGCAATTAACTCAAGAAAGAAAATTATTAGATGAAGTTTACTCAATCGATTCTAAAGGCGAGCAATCACCTAGCCATATAATTCTTGACCACTTTGCTAGGACTGGTAAGAATGGGTGGCAAAGTTATGATATTGGTAAATATCAAGATTCTTTAATAGACTACCATTCAGAGAGACTAAGAGCAGAGGGAGTTAAGCGATATCGTGTAGAAGGGGAAGCTGCTGGTAAGGAGCAGTATAGAAAAGAATTAGCTAGGACATTTTTCCATATGCATCAGCAAGGATATTTTTATCAAGGTGGTAGAGGAGATGCTCAAAGAATGTATTTTGCAAAGTATCATCCTGGACTTAGAAATTCTTCAAAGAATTTAAATGCTCAATATAAAGATTTGGTAAGTGTTTTAAAGAAAACAGCCCCTAAAAAATATAGAGGGGTAATAGAAAAAGGTTTAAACGAATATATAGCAAGAAATACAAGAGGAATGACAACTCTTCCATCTGAGTGGATTAGAGGTAATCCCTTAGGGAAAAGAGAAAAAAGAGTTTGGGCTAAAAGACCTTACGGGGAAGCAAAGAAGAATGCCGAAGAGATGTTTAAGAGAGCATTCATCTCTAATGTTATATATGATTTAAGATTAAACGGCTTTGAAGTTCTTAAAAATGGAAAAGTTAATTTCAAGGATGCGGATGTAGTAGCGCATTTAAAAACAATGAAGGGTAATGGGTTTATAAATAATGCGAAAGGTAATAATAAACGTTCTCAAATATGGCTCACATCTGGTTACTCTGCTGACCCTAAGGCTGTTATTATGGATATTGAAGCTAATAGAACAAAGAAAGGGTTAGAGTTAGGAGTAGAGAATGACCAATTCAATGTAAAATTAGTTAGTGAAGAGGGTTCTAATCTTGTAGGAAAGGATGGTAAACCTTTAGGTCATAAGCTTGGCGCAGACGCTTTAGAATATTTAGAAGCATCCGATGGTCATATTATAGGAAGAAATGACGTTATAGATGGCTTAAATAACTCCACTGGACTACCAAGTGAAGGTGGAGTCAACAAATCATTTATCGTGTCACCACACGCCCAAAAAGGGGCTCTATTAGGCAAGTATATGATATTCTCACCTACTAAAAAGCTGAATGACTATATGGAAGCTAATAATATTCATATGATTATACCTCAAAGCTCAGCCAAGCAGCATGGTACAAGAAAATTTGAAAAAATGTCATATAAAAAGGGTGGAATAGTTATAACAGATAAACATAAAGAAAATCTAACTATCCCTATTAAAGATGTAAAAGTAGTCATGTCTGAAATAACTGATGGGCACTCTATACAAAGTCAAAGATTACCTAAGCAGATGTTGACTAATCTTACATCCCAAGCATTTTTTGATAAAAGTAGAGTTCCGTTTAGTACTGCTAAAAAATATCAAGAGAGAATGCAGGAAATAATTGATGATATATATGAGACGGTAACAAGGAAAAGAGTAAACGGAGACCCTGAATATAATAAATTAATAAATGATATTTCTAGTAATCCAGGGAGTGCTTCACGCAAAGAAATTGACAGAGCTATAGCCAATCTTGACAAGGTAGGTGTGAGAGAGCTATTAACGGCTTTAAAATCTCCTGGAAATGAGTTATTTTCTAATAAGGCTTATTCTAAAATACAAAAAATTAATCGTGAAATTATAGAGATGGAAGCAGCTGAAGAAGGTCATACTTCTGAAGAAGTTGCTGTATCCAAAAGAGAAATGGCAGAATTTCAAACAGTTCAAGATAGAATATCTAGAGTAGTTGACGATAGCTTAGCTGGATTTTTACATAAATTTAGTCGTGATTACAGGATGGCTGTAATGAGAAATTATATTATAAACGGAATAACAAGACCAGAGATTGAAAATAGTGGCATTACAAGGATTAGGCCTTATGAACTTACTATGGCTAATGAGGGTCCTACTAAAAAATTAAGAAAAGATGATACATTGTTTTTTCTTGATGATGGTTTTAAAAATATGCTTGTTGATGTTAGTGGTCTTGGCAGGGCTAAGAAAAGAGAGAAATTAGGGGATTTATGGCTAGAATATGAGTCAAACCCTAGCCCAGAAATGAAAGAGTTTTTCAGAGCTGTTCTTACTAGAGTCCCAATGGATTCAATGTCTGGAGCTAATGTTCTTAATTTTTCAGGGTTTACTGGAGTTAGGGGTTATGGCTCTTTAATGCATGGTAGGTCATTGAAGGCTTTAGGTGGTGCTGATTTAGATGGTGATAAAGCTTGGGTGTTTTTCGGTGGTCAATCTGAAAGTGGTAAAGGTGTTGGATTTAAGAAAAGTTGGAAAGATGCTTATGACTGGTCAAGGAATGAATTTTTAGATAAGAATGGTAGAGAAAGCGATAGTAAGGAGACAATCAACCCTTTAAGTAAATTAGATAAGAATAACAAAAAGAAGACTTACAGGGATGAGCTAACTATTACAGATAAAGAAAAAAGAGATGAGATTACAAGTAATCCTTTATCTCAATATTCTCCTCAGACAAGATTGGATACATCAGAGGCTGCTTACGGTGGAAGAGCTACTCTTGGTCTTGCTGTAACTCAAACTGCTGCCGTACGAGCTGCACATGCTGCTATAATGTCTATGCCTAATCAAAAAATGCAATGGTTTCAAAGAATAAAAATAGGTGATAAATATCATACAATGTCTTTTGAAGTAAAGGCAAATAATAAAGGTGAGAATATGGTATCGTTCAGAGGTGTATCTAGAGCTGCTGTAGGACTTGGCTCTGACCCTATGGATGAGGCTGGGTTAAATATTGGTAAGTATGGTGAGAATTTAATGAAAAAGCAATCGGAGGCTTTATTTGATTTTAACATTTATTATCCTAATGGAAAGCTGTGGAAAAATAGAGAACAAGCTACAGAAAAATTTGGAGACCCACTAACTGGTTCAAATTCTGGTAACTATAAAGCTCCTAGAGTTATTTCATTAATGAGAAGTATAAACTCTGCGTTATATAGTAGAAATTGGAAAGAAGGCAGACGCTTTCATATGTTTGAAATTCAAGAAAAGCTTAGGGAAATAGAATCATTGACTAGTCAAATGGGTGCTAAGCAAAGAAATACTTTATTACCAAAACTGGCTACTGACTTACAAAATATTGATTGGAGCGATGGAGCTTTAAGAAGAGTTGATATAAAAAGACTTGATGATATATATATAGAGCATAATAATAATTTAAGAAATTTAGATTGGCTAAAGGATGTTTTAGGAAGGGAGTCGTTAGCAGTAATGCGTGGTAAATATGATCCTTCTTCTAAAACTGGAGAAAAACCATTTCAAGACGGTATAATAGATTTTGTTTTAAAAAATAGACTTCATAAAGAAGGAATGAAGGAACAACTT
>TARA_R110002167_G_scaffold169121_4_pt1 | contig 13623 bp, 12 predicted proteins | sample TARA_R110002167 | Tara Oceans TARA_R110002167 (sample SAMEA4398238) | marine metagenome | biome: Polar Biome; feature: [MES] marine water layer (ENVO:01000295) within the mesopelagic zone...; material: water (ENVO:00002006), including particulate matter (ENVO:01000060) such... | reverse complement strand
TTTCAGGGTCAAGATTCCAATATATAATTCCATCATCCATATGCTAGTAAAAATTTCGCGCTTAATTTAAGCGTTCAACTATTATATGCCCAAGTTAGGAAAATAGATAGGAAGAATTCATTTATAGATTTTAAACAATCCTTTTATTCAATTTTTATATTTACCAGCTGCCTTTCTGATATAAGTCTAGAAATGCAGCAGCCGAGACTCCTAGAAAATCTACTAGAAAATGGGAAAATATTGCCCATCTAATACTATTGGTCTTCTTATAAACCCACGCCCAAACAATACCCATTATAAAAGTGGAAATAACCAATTCCAGGCCGCTATTAACTTCAGAGTTTATTCCAAAAGCTGCATGGTTTAGGGCGAACAAAATGCTTACGAATAAAACCGAAGTCCAATTTGACCAACTTTTAGTGTAGTCCAAAAGCAGCCCACGCCAATAAAATTCCTCAATCCATGGGTTAATTAATGCAAGTAATATCCATGGCAACCATATTGTCCAATGGTTCAATAAATCATAATGCAGCAAAAATAGTGGCAATGGAATTAGCCCTACTATTATTGCCAAGATATTCCAACCAAAAGATCCGGTGGGCTTCCTTACCCATTTCTTAACGGATTCTTTCCCCCCGTATTTAAAGATAAAGAAAAGCCAAAGTACCCATCCTAAAAGAATCATAGGAATAAATGCCCATTTTCCTATTATTTGACCAAAAGCATAAGCAAGAGCAAAATTCGCTGCGATAATAATAAAAGGTGAGGCAATTACAATATCTCTTTTTGCTAATGCCATATGTTATCCTTTATTTAAACTTTTATATTATGATAGGCCATCCATCCTACCATTCTGCCTACGTACATCTTTAGATAGTTTTCGCTTAGAAATATGTTAGACCATTCAAACCTTTTGGTTTGAATACCAAGATAAAACATGAATACGGACCATCCTAAATATGGTATTAACTCTAATTCTTCAGAATTAATCTCTGTTTTCTTTAAATACCCTTGAAGAAAACCATCTTTTAGTTCTTCATATTTTTTATTATCAGGCTCTATATGAAAAAGCTGTTTTAGGAAGTAAGCGACATCAGTAATTAGTAATCCATTGCCACAAAAATCAAAATCAAAAAGGGTTATTTTATTGTTTTCGGAAATAGCCATGTTATCGTACCAAATATCCAAATGAATTATTCCTTTCCTAAATTTCGATGCGTCTGCTTGCTTTAGTTTATGAGCAACGATATTATTTATTTCCTGCAAAGATTTCATCGGCTCAATCGAACTATCGAAAAAGGTTTCTGAAATTGCGAATGACTTTTCGAGCATAGTGCTGACATCATAATCTATCCTTCGAATATTTCTATCTATGACCTCATTATGAATTGTTGCTACCAAATCGCCAATTTTCGAACAAGTATCAACATTTAAATTCCGTACTTTATTACCTTCAGCAAAGGAAAACAGAACAAAATACCTAAGTCCTTCAGGAGCAATTATTTCATTCAAATATTGTTTGACATTATCTTGGATTGGAAAGGATACTGGGAGGCCTAATCTAGATAACTCTATTAGTAAATCAAGTTCTTCCTGAATTTCAATCTTAGAGCGCCAATTGTAACTATATAACCTAAGAACATAAATATCGGCTGCAGATTTAATCTTGTAAGTATGGTTCATGCCAGTCCTTAAAAGCTCACATGTAGTTCCTTTTGTCAAACCATATTTGGAAATAATTAGGTCTTCCAGATATATAGGAGATATTATTGATGCTAATACTGGAATAGTACTCATATTTAATTTTTAGCTATCCTTTATTTGAACTTTATAATTTTTATGAACAAGAATAATTATGTGTTTTAATTGTTCCTTTTGGTTTTCAGATGTTTGTTATGAAGTTCCGAATGGAGCATTGAAAAGACATATGCTCAAAGGAATTTTATTATTATGCTTTGGTTAAAACTAAGTTTAGGGGTATAGCTTACGCCGTGGCTTCATAAACTATTTTAATCTCATCATTGGTCAATCCGTACAATTCATAAACTATTTGGTCAATTTCATTGTCTAGCTTTTCAATTTCGGTAATAATGTTTTGTATTTCTTCTTTTTCATTATTGAAATATTCCATCCATTCTGCTTCTTCTTTCAAACTTAATTCGATTTTGTATTTCTTCAATTCTTTTAAAAATATCCCAAAGTCATATGTATACCAATTTTGAACTTTTCTTGAAAGCTTTTCAAGAGAATATTTGTTTTTAAGAAGTTTTTGAAATGACAAACTTCTCGTAACTATATTTCTGTTTTCCTTGACGATGAAATCAACATTAGAAATCACCTTTTTTTGAATGTCAGAATTTTTCCATTTTGGAATTGGTATTGAATCAAGATTCGTTTTAGTCACGGTAATTGTGTAATTAGCATCAAGAGAGTAATTTCTTCGATAAAAATGATCAATCAGTCTGGAATTAAGAATACCTAATAAGAATTTTAAATTGTAATTATCTTCCTTTAGCACTAGATTGTTTACTGAATTGAAAGTATAAAATTTATCGTCATCAAAGGAACAAATTAAACGTGATGATACTCTTTGAATTAATATTTTATCTGAAAGAAATGTTTCTTCTTTTCTTGGACGATGCAGAACTTCTTTATCATAGTTTATATATGCATTTGGCCAGATAAAACCATATCTATATAAGTCAGGTGCTTCAAGTAATTTTTTATATTTATCTGTTAATTTCTGATTAGCTATATAATTATTTTTTCCTGATTTAGTAGCAATACCATTTCTAACGTCAATAAAATCGCCTAAAAGAGAATTGTTTTTTCTCATTTTCTTGAATATATTTCTATCTAAATTTGAACTTCCATAAAGAAATCTATTTTCAGGTGTTTCGTTAAAACCATCTTGATTTTCTGAATATTCTTCAAAAATTTGAATGCTTTGATGTTTGTAGAAATCTACCGTGTTTTTTAAATCGAAACTCTTACGAACTATTAATGTTATAGTTTCTGCTGTAACATTATCAAAAACACCAATACCATAGACGCTAATACTTTTAATCATTAATTCATTTATAAGATACTTTCTTATTTGTCCATAAGTACTTGTTCTAATGAATGTTTCAGGTGTAATAAATCCAAGAAGTCCATTTGGTTTTAAAAGCTTGTCAGTAGATAGCTCCATAAACACACTATACAAATTAACTTTTCCGTGATTATGTTTATACTTTGACCATATGTATTCATTAAAATTTTGAAAATGTTCATTTCCTCTTGTGAAAACATATGGTGGATTCCCAATAATTACATCAAAACCTCCTTTTGTAAAAACTTCTGGAAATTCGTTTTTCCAATTAAAAGCTTTATCTCCAGCAAAAGTTGGGTTGTCAATTAAACTATTACCACATTTGATGTTATTGTTTAATGAAGTTAGTTTTCTACCTTTTTGTGCTGTTCGCAACCAAAGTGAAAGTTTAGCGATTTCTACACTTTCATCGTTAATATCAACACCAAATAAATTGTTTTCTAAAATTGAGTTTTCAACTTCACTCAACACTAAAGCATCTTTGTTGTATTTTGCAGATAGTTCATCGATATATAGATGTTCTGTTATCAAAAACTCTAAAGCCTGATTTAAAAAAGCACCACTACCACAAGCTGGGTCGCAAATGGTAATATGTAATAACCAGTCACGATAGGTTTGAAGATTATCTAACCTTTTCCTACTACGTTGTTTAGCTGGTTGATAGGTATCATCATTAATATCCAATTTGATTTTCCTTTCTTCGCAAAGTTTTCCAATTGTATTCTCAACAATGTATTTTGTAATATACTTCGGTGTGTAAAAGACGCCATCTTTTTTGCGTTTAGTTTTGCTTTGTTCAGTTTCAAAACCTTGAATTTCCGCCTGAATTTCATCAATATCATTTAATGAATGCTCAAAAATATGTCCAAGAATATTTACGCTTACTTCACTCTCAAAATCGTAGTTACTTAATTTAACTGTGTGTTTGTAAAGTAATTCGTCATTGATTTTGATGTTATCCAAAATCTTGTCTGAAGCAAATAATCCACCATTGTAAGCGAAAATGTCGTGTTGTTGTCCCTTGTGTCCTGTATTCATATAACCGAAATACTTTTTAAATCGGTCGTACAAAGGAAAATACTCGTCATATTTGTCTCGTAAATCAGTCCATTGATTAACGATTGAGCGAATTGAGTTTGGCGGTAACAACAATCTATCTTCGGCAAAAAAGATAAAAAGAAACCGGTCTAGTAGTTTTTGGGTTTTCTTGAATAAGGTTAGTTTGTCGTATTCTGGGTTTTCGTTTTGAATACTATCAAAAATTTCGTTTCTAAATGAAGCGTAATCTTTATATAATTTTTTAGTGATATTTTCCTCTTGAGTTAAGGATTCGTCTTTAATATTTTTAGGAATGTCCTTTAGCAGATATTCTGATGAAAGACAAAGCCAAAGAATTTTAAAACGTTCTTTTGTAATTTGAAACAAATTAAATTCCTCAAAATCTACAGCGTTGTCAATGTAAAAGCGCAATTTCTCAAAGTTGGAAGTAATTACATAATTACAACCTGGTTGGTTGTTTTTATATCCAAATGCTTGCGTTTCTACTTTGCTTAAATCGGTTGTGTTCGTTCCTTTTAGCTCAATTACCGCAAGTGCTTTTTCGCCTTTTAGAATTGCACCATCAGTCTTTTTTGAGCCTTTTATATTTTTTAATTCCGTTGTTAGATTAAAGTCAGGCGTTGGATTTTTAACGTATCCTAATACGTTTACAAAAAGGTCAATCAAAAATTCGCCTTGATATTGTTCCTCTTTAGAATTTCTAATGTTATCTTGAATGGTCGGATTATGGAAATGGCTTGTAAATCTTTCGTAAGCTTCATTAACTTTTTCGGACTCTAATCCTTTTAAATATTTGTTTAGAACAGAGTTCTGAAATAAGCTCATATATGTTTGCGGTATTTTCTCAAATTTAATGTTATTCAGAGCGATGGCAAAAAAATTGCGTGAGCCTTGTTAATAATCTTTGTTTTGTACGGTCAGCTCATTTTTAATCCAGCTTAAACCTTGCCTAATCACAATGTAATTAATCCAAAATCATCTAAAAAATGGGGATTTTGTGATATTTTTTAATATACGCATAGTTTGAGATGTTCCTTTAATTGAACTTTGAAGGAAGATACTAAAAATCTTGTCACGCAGTAAACTCTTTACAAAAGGTGCAATCTGTAAAGAGTTATGCGGTTAATACTTTAAAACAAGAAATAAAGCTAATGGAATATTTTGGAAACAATGTACGGCTCAGTTGCTATATTCTAGAAAGCATTCTAACTCTTAAGACTGCTTTGAACTAATTAAAACATTATACCAGTCAACAAACTTTATTGCCGGCCCTCTAGAATATGGCCGCTTCCCTCGCCTATTGTTTTGCTAAAATTCTCTTAGGCCAGAGAAGTTGTACATAAAAATTAAAGTCAATCAAAGCTGAAAAAACTTAGATAATCTTTATCGGTAACCGCATATCGCCACAAAACTAAATCAACAACAGACAGTTTTTCATCTGTTATTCCAGAAATATCTGAGCATAATTGATGTGGACAATTATATCCTAAGCTTGAGGCAATTCGCACTAAATGCCTATCAGGTTTTGCAACATCCAAACCTATATTTTTTGCAAAATGATACCCAGTTGCGGGCCCCATAAATGGAAATGTACGGATATAGTCAAGCTCTTCCCTTTTAATTGATTCTAGAATATATTTAAAACCATTCGAATTTATAACATCAGCTATCTTCAAAATGGCATTAATCTTCTTAGTGTTACCAAAGCTTTCCATTGCAGTTGAAAAACAAAATTCTTTATTTTTCACGATTACGGAGGCACTTTCCCAATTAAAAAATGATGCGGAAATCATCGGAAACACTTTTCTAACTACTGTTTCCCTCATGCCACTTGATAATATTACCCAAGCTGCTTCACGTATAAATGTACTTTCCTGTATGTTATCAATATGTAAATTATCTTGCCATTCAATTTCGTCCGAGTATCCTAGATTGGTAATAAAAACCTTGGCGTCGAGATATTTTGAAATAATATAATTTAGATTAGATTTACTCATATTTTTAATCTTCTGGATTAAGAATTTTGTTCCAATTTTCTATGTTTTGTGCTCCATCCGCATTGTTCATTCTTCTTGCAATTCTATCAAAAGAATTTGAAAGAATTCTTCTTTTAAGACTGTTAGCAGAACCTAAATCAGCATCTACACTTATCTTAGTTCCTGCACTATCCTTAATTGGATTGAGAATTTTACCGCTAGCATCTTTGAAAAAATGCTTTAACATTGATTTTGTATTGCTATCTCCTTTATAGTTTTTGAACACATCAATAGCCAGGGATTCAGCTTGATAACCGCTCATTTTACTACTTGGACTTTGGGCAATTATTGATTTAACTAATTTTATTGTAGGAACGAGCTTCCCGCCTAACTGCCTATTTACTGCAGTTAACTTGCTAGCAAACTCCTTAGGCTTAACGTTGGCCCAAGTTTGACCAGATTCATCTGAAATTCTATATCCATCGTAATACTTAGCGGCTGGTAGAACCTGAATTTTAATATCATGGAAATTTATCGTAATAGCTTGACTTCCAATTTTTACTTCGGTTTTTGGCAATCTTTCTTGAATTAATTTACCGATAAGAGTTCTCACCTCGGTCGGTGATTTACCCTCCAAACTAGATTTGTCAAATACCAACAAAGCATCCACATCACTAAAACCGTCAACATAAGTATGCCTTGCAACGGAACCATTAAAAACTAAGTCTACCGAACTTTCTAATTCTTTATCAAGTTTGTTTTTAATGATTTCCAAATGCTTCGAAGTTGATTCAACGTCACGATCATTGTATCTAGCCAATAAGTCAGATAACAGTTTAGAAACCTCTATGTCAAACTCTTTGCCAATACTTTTTTGTTCGATTTCTCTTAACTTTTGCGCGTATTCCATTGAATCACGATCACTACTTCTATAAAATCCACCGCCACTGCCTCCCATTTTATTTTAATTTAGAGATTAATGTATTATAAGATTCTTTCAGAAAGTCCTTATGATGAGGAAATACCTCGAAATCACCTGTCTTGGCAAACTCCTGCATCTTTACTTGCAGATTGTTAAGATAATATATATTGTCAGATAGAGTTCTAACCTTTACCATGTCATCGCTTACGTGTATTCCATATTTTACGGCCCCATTGTTTGCTTTATAAGTTGCCATTCCATCACAATATGACATACGAGACCACGTGAGACCGTCAAAAATCTCGGCACCTGCCAAAAAATATAGGCAAGTCGTTATTGGGTCAAGACTACCAAATACATGAATTGGTGCAGTTATGCCGGCCCTGTCTAGGTCATTTCTAAATTCAGCCAAATTCGTCATTCGCTTTATTATTGAATGCCCAAGTTCTTTTTCAGTAATACCAATGATATCAAAATGCTTTAATTCTTGAATATCCGGTAAAATTGATTTTAACGGAATGTTTTTGTTACCTGGCTTTTCAGGCTTTATTAAGAAAGTGGAAAGTTGATTTGGAAATTCGGCACTTAATTTTTGAGCATCTTCAATTTGCTTCGAGTACTTTATGTTTTGATCAAATGATATGAAAACTGATGGCATATGTTCGGGCCATTTTCTTAGAACTTCAAGATGTTTTTCCTTATTCCAATCATGATTGTATGGCGGACCCTCAAAAAGTTCACTTAAATCATAATAATTGGATGTTTCATATCCACCACTATCCACAAACATTAATTCTACGTTTAATGGGAACCCTTCTGGGGGAGCAATAAAACCTTGGGCAACATCAAAAGCACTAACTAAAGCTGTATCCGTTATAACCGTGCTTGAGGTTGTAATTATTTGATTAGCTTCAGAAATTTGATTTACTTTGTCTTTTTCTAAAAAACCAAATTTTTCATCAAACGGAATAAACCCTAAACCTTTACTTGAAAATGATGGCACTAATAATGGTGTCGTGATAGGGTTTCCAATTTTATGTATGAGTTTACTACTTCGAGCTAATTTCATAAAGTGCTTTTTTATCTTTGCATGAAAGGCATTGCCCGCATTCTACTATTGTGCCGTTCTCGCAACTATAAGTTAAATTGATTGGTACATCATTGTCTGAGCAAAATTGCCAAATATCAGTTTTTTGCATTTCCAAAAAAGGTGCTTCAATTTTGACTTTTCCATCGTAATAAATATCCAAATTTTGTTGTGCTGATTTGATGAAATATGGTTCACAATCACTGTAGCCCGTTCCAGAATGTACGCCGAGAGCAATAGTTCCAATTTCTTTACTGAAATTTAATAGTGCAAGACTAATTAACATTAAATTTCTTCCGATAATTTCACCAGAATTGAAATTTTTATTTGTTTTTAGTTTTGATGTAGAAATTTCTACATCAAAATACTCTGATATCTCATTAATAGCTTTTTCTTCTAGAGTATTGGATAATTGACCAAAATCTACAAATAAGCCTCTAACTTCATATTTTAGATTTAAGTAGTATTTTATAAGAGCGGTTGAATCTATACCCCCACTGGTCAGAATTAGAACGTGCTTATCATGCGAAGTATTCAACCTTGAAGAAAATTATTTAAATAAAGTGAGATTATTCAACTAAATTAGTCTTTTATGAACATTATTAAAAACAAATGAGAAGGTTCTTTATTTATATCGTAATTTTTTTGGTCTCTGGAGTTTCTATCTTTTTTATTACAAATAATGAAATATTGTCTTTTGCAATAGGCTTATTTTCAAGTGCATTATTTGTAATTATAGACCATATTACAATCATTTATAACAGGATTTGGCTAGCCGTTTTGTGTAACACAAAATATAGGAAAGAACTAATACGCTTTTCTATTTCATATCTGTTCAAAATTAAGGTTGATGACAAATATTTATTGGTTAAGGGAAATAGACTTAAAGACCAATATCAACCTGTAGGCGGTGTTTATAAAAGATTTAAGCCTACAAACACTTTATTTAAAAAATATAAAATACTTGATGATGAACATATGCCGATAGACGATATCAGTAAAGATGATTTGAGAGTATTGGTTCCTGGGCCCAATGTTATTAAGTTTTTAAAATGGTTTAATTCTAAAACAGATAGAGAACTGAGTCCCGAAAGAGAATTTAGGGAGGAGCTAGTGAATACAGGGATTGTTTCAAAAAAGAATTTTGATAAAATCACATACCACTATTTAGATACAGAAGAGACCAGAGTTAGATTTAGTGAGTATTTTCAATGCAACGAAATTTTAATAGCGGATATTTTTGAATTGGATTTAAATGAAAAACAGGTAAAGGAGCTAAGGAAACTTGAGAAAAAAGTTTCCACAGAGTATACTTGGGTAGATGCTCAAAGTATTAGGCAAAAAGGTTTTAATAAAGGCCAGCACATTAGGATTTCCGATACTGCAAATTGGATACTTTAATTACTTTACATTCAAGATACATCTGAATATTTGAACACACTAGAATATGGTCTAACACCTATTTATATATTTCTTTATCAAAGCTCTTCTAGTCCTTCAGACTATTTTTTTTTCATTTTAGGATGAATACCACCACCTTCCCATTTACCGGTAATATGCCAGTTTTCATAATGATATAGCCATAAACTTGTCCATGGGATAATACAATCTGATATTAATTTTTTGGAGTTAAATTCTTGATAATTTGGATAGTACAGACACAATTCGTTAAAGGGATAAACATGAGGGATTTTTTCGTTCTTAAAATTTCTTTTTAAAACAGGGTTTGTAATAGTGACCTTCGGCCGAGTTCCCACTTTATAACTTAATTTAAAGGTATAGCTAACGCTTCTTGCAGTTGGTCTTAATTGCCCTTTACAAAAAACACGGTTTTTTTCTAACCTAACTTTGAATTCAGGATAATATCTTTTTAAAGCAACATATTGTTCTGCTATGGTATATTTCTTTTCACCGTTCACTTCCAAAAAAAGTATTGTCTTTAACCTTTTTTATTCCGACTGCTAATGATTCAGTCAAAATTCCGGTTTTAGTGTTTATACCTATTTTACTAGATTTTCTTGCCTTCTCAATATAATTCACTTGGGAGTTTTGAGCTTTTAAATATGCATTTTCCCCAAACAAGCCTTTTAAAATATTCGCTTCCTCTAAAACACCGTTATCCTCTTTAAGATTTTTCCATTGAGAATCTAGATGAGCAACGAACTTCTTAAAATACTCGTATAATTCAGGTTCCTTATCCTCATCCCATTTATCGCTAAAATCTTCGTCATTATTTACTGGGTTTACTACTTTCAAGCGTTCTCCATTCAAACTTAGGTTACTCAAGCTTTGTTTAATCGTGCTTATTATATTATCAATAGTATCAAAAATAGAATCTTCACCATCATAAAATTCGCCAGCAATGGTCGTTAAAATTATACTAGAGGTAGCCATTTCCTTATTATCATTAAAATACTCATCTCGATACATTTTGATAAGTTGAACTGCTCTTTGCAATGGTTTCTTTTTTGAAAATTCGTCTGCAGGTAAATTCTCCATAGCGTATGCTTTTTCGAGTAACGACATTTTAACCTGATTTGACTTATCAATGAACCAGTTGCCATATCCTCTAGGGTTGCTCGAAGTCCAATCTCCTAATTTTCTGTCCGGAACAACAAGTTTATTTTTATCAAAATTTGTTTCTTGACAGCCAGGTAAAATATCCATATGGAAGTCACCTGCATAATTCAATCTAATACATCTATTTTTTAGTTCAACCTTGTCTCTATATCTTTCACTATTTACTAAAACTCTTTTCAATTGATTGTATACGAATTGCGGAGAATATTCTTCCCAATCCATAACAATATGAACAACAATATCTAAGTCAAATTCGTTTTTACCTATTGGCTTAACAGTAGTTCCAATGCGGACTGAACCTTGTGGATAAATTTCAAAAAGAGCATCTTTAAAAAAACCAGTATCTTCATTAAGAAGACTTTCAATAGCTCTGTAAGCTGACTCCATTTTTTCTTTACGCGTAGCATCCAATTGAATTTCCTCCGCCATTCTAGCTAATAAATCATCTAGCTGTGTATTCCTGTTGTTGAATTGTATCATTCTTTACTCCACTTTAAATTTATAACCCATTTAGCATGTGGGCACATTTATATTTGGTTATCAAACTCTAATGAGTAATCAATAAAAAAGGAGATGATTTTGGTCACCTCCTATATATAGAATCCCTAAGGGATGAAAATTCATAGGGGGAGTCGAACCCCCACATTCTTAATGAATACTGAATTCCAAATTCAGCGCGTCTACCAATTCCGCCATACGTGCATTATTAATAACCAGCTTGCCTATTCTAGGCCATTGGCCCCCAAACTGACCGTTCTATTATCATCAATTCCCTTTATTTTATTCAAAACTTCCTTTGAGCTCGATTCATCGAAAACAACAAAATAATCATAGATTACTCCATCCTTACTTTCATTAGAATCAATTTCATATTCAGTTTGCGAAAGCTCATCAGATGTTATTCCTAGTACTTCTGCCAGTTTGTTATGTTGTTCGTTTTCTAATTTTTCTTCAAATTGTCTACTGCTCATAATTGGATATTTTCTAATTCTTTTCAACATTCATACCGTAGTAAGTATTGCTAATAAACACGAGTTTATTCTGACAAAATTGGCAGAATGCTGTCAATTTATTGCCAAATTGTCAGATGTTTCGTTAAAAGAACTAGTAAAACTAAATCACACCATTTCACACACATTACACTCCCCTCATATCGTCGGTCATTTAATAATAGTTCCATTACCTTTTTAGAAGAAGCTTTTAGAATTTGTACGCACCGTTATACTACTCTTTACTTTACGCCATTCGGACATTGTATCAGGATTGAAGTTGAACCCTCTGAAATATGCCTCAAAATAATCGAACTCTTTACAAAATCCGCTATTTGTAAAGAGTATATACGACGCAGAATATGAGACCCAATCTATTCCAATTTCTTCCTTGTAATTCTTTCCCGTGCCTCAATGAGTGCGGAATGTAGTTTTGCCTCCAAGAGATCCTTTGAAGGGAGTTCCGTCCAATATTCTGCCACCATTATGCCATCTTTGCCCATCTCTAAAAGTTCCACTTGCTCATTGCTCTTCTCGGAACATAAGATTAATCCGATAGGATGTTCCTCCCCTTCCTGTCTTTCATACCTGTTAAGCCATTTTAGATATAGTTCCATTTGCCCTTTGTGTGCCGCTTTGAAATTTTCGAGTTTGAGCTCTATGGCCACCAGTCTCTTCAGCCTTCTATGATAGAACAAGAGGTCAAGATGAAAATCGATACCGTCGATGATCATTCTCTTCTGGCGTTCAACAAAAGTGAACCCTTTACCCAGTTCCATAATGAAAAGTTCCAGTTCCTTGATTATGGCGGATTCCAGGTCCTTTTCCAAGTAACCATCTTTAATACCTAGAAAATCCAAGATATAGGGATCTTTGAATGAATTTTCTATATTGGAAGGTGCAAGCATAATTTGGCTCTTGGCAATCTCCTTGCGCTCATATGCCTTTCGTTCTATTTGATACTGCAACTGTCTTTTGCTCCAACCTTCCTCCGAGGCCTTGTCCGCATAGTAATTGCGTTTATTTCCATCTTTGATCGGTAACAGCGTTATAAAATGTGTCCAGCTCAATTGTGTCACCAGTGGTGACACAATCTTGATATCGGGAAAGACTTCGGCAAATTGCATCATACGTCTAAGGTTCCTTTCCGCAAAACTTCTACCGTAGATATCGGTCAATTGGGCCGAAAGGGTCGGAACTATTTCCTTTGCGTAGGGGGCACGTTCATTCTCCAGTATATGGGTGTTTATCCTTCGGCCCACTTGCCAGTAAACAAGAGTGAGGGTTCCGTTAAGATGACGCGCCACGGTGCGCTTTCCTTCGACAATAATTTCGCTAAGTTCCGAGAACAGGACGTTGTTAAGCTTATCTTCCATATGGCTTTAAATCAATTATCCGATTATATATTATTATCCGCATTGTAGGGACGAAGCTTACCACTGAGTCCTCTATATCTTAAATACTTATAATAGGTTGCCCTAGAAATACCTACACGGTCGCAGATTTCAGAAACGGTCAGTTTACCTTCTTTAAAGTACTGTTCGCAAATTATGGCTTTTTGTTCATTTTTCTTACTGATTCCCGTAGGCGCACCAAGTATTTTACCCCTTGCCCTAGCAGAAGCCAAACCGGCTTTTGTACGTTCTATGATAATATCACGCTCCAACTGGGCCAAAGCTGCAAACAAATTTACAATGAATTGTGAATGCGAAGACTTGTCGGTAGTATCCAGAAAAGGTTCAGTAATACTGCGGAACTTTACACCTTTCTCATTTAGTTGATTGATGAAATTGGTGAAATGAATTAGGCTTCTGGCCAAGCGGTCTAATTTCCACACTACAATAGTGTCGCCTTCCCGTGCATACTCCAAAAGTTTACTTAGACTTTTACGTTCTTCCTGTGAACTGGAAACTTTATCC
>TARA_R110002167_G_scaffold34445_5_pt1 | contig 13634 bp, 12 predicted proteins | sample TARA_R110002167 | Tara Oceans TARA_R110002167 (sample SAMEA4398238) | marine metagenome | biome: Polar Biome; feature: [MES] marine water layer (ENVO:01000295) within the mesopelagic zone...; material: water (ENVO:00002006), including particulate matter (ENVO:01000060) such as...... | reverse complement strand
CCTCAAAGAGGGGAAAGAGCGAGGAGTAACGCCTTATCAAAAGCGTTACGCACACCTCAAACTCAAACTGTAAAGAAAAACCCTAAACCTTCTAGCGGTTATTAAACATGATTAAAAATACACAACAAAAAGTAAACAGCACGTATGATCAAAATTTTGAAAATATTTTTGGCGGCAAACCGCCAGAAAGCGGGTCGTTTATACAAAACAAAGAAGGCAAGTTAGTTCCTCGTGAAACTTATGTGCCAGATAGTGTAAACGCTCCTATGGTTATGAAACCACTTAAAGATTTTAAATCTCCAATTGACGGGCAAATTATTACAAGTCGATCACAATTAGCCAAGCACAATAAACAGCATGGCGTTACTAATTCTGCTGATTATTCAGGAGGCTACATAGCTAATCGAGCAAAAGCTAGAAATGAAGCGGGCGAAAAGTATTTGAAAGAAACTCGCCGGTCAGATATACACGAAGCAATTAACCAACACACCTAAAAACCCTACGACAGTGAGAAAATAAATTATGAGTGATATGAGAGAAGCTTTAAACGCAGCCCTTGATGCAAATGCTGAAGGAGATGACACCCAAAACTACGACGAAACACCGCAGGAGGTGGAACTTGCGTCAGAAGAAACGACAGAAACGGAAACAAGCGAAGAAGAAAGCTCTAGCTTTGACACTTCAGCCGAAACTCCCAACACCCCCTCAGAATCTGACAAACCAGACATTACCGCCAGCAATGAGGGAACTGATAAATCGCAGACCGTAACAAATACAGGTGACAGTATAAAAGCACCTATAGATTGGGGGCCGCAAGATCGTGAAGCATGGTCAAAAATTCCAAGGCATTTACAAGAAAAAGTAATGAGCCGTGAAAAAGAATTAAACACTATGTTGCAAACTACAACAGATGCAAGAAAAACGCATACAGAATTTAATGATCTATCTAATAAATATGGGTCAGTGCTATCAGGTATTGTAGGCGATACACCTATGGAAGCAGTAGGCAATCTTTTTAATACAGTTGCAAATTTGCGTATGGGAACACAAAATGAAAAAGCTCAAATTATATCAGGGCTAATTAATGATTTTGGTGTTGATATAAACACGTTAGACAATACACTTGTTGGCTCTGCTCCATCACAAAACGACCAACAAAATTCTGAATTAGAAACTATTATTTCTAATCGTTTAGCTCCATTTGAAGAAATGTTAGGTCAGCAAAACGCGTATAGACAGCAACAAGAAACACAGCAACAAGAATCAGCTAATAATGAAGTTCAACAATTTAGTAAAAACGCTGAATTTTTAAGTGACGTTAGGCATGATATGGCTGATTTTATTGATATGGCTAGTAACCGTGGACAGCCTATGACTATACAAGAAGCGTATAACAAAGCTTGTGCTTTAAATCCTCAGATACAATCAGTGATACAACAACGCGCTCAACAAGATAAATTTAAAGGTAATAACACTACTATGGCTAATAAGCGTTTAGCTGCAAGCAGCATAACAGGTAGCAAAGGTGGTGTAGGTGGTGGAAATAATGGTGGGTCTATGCGAGATACTATAGCCGCAGCATGGGATGGTGCAGATAAATTCTAAATGTTTGACCTTTGTGACGTAAAGTGTAAACTGTACGTCACAAAGACTTTTCTTTTGTCCCGCAGCCAGCCTTCGGAAGCACTGCAAATTTAGACTCTTAGAATGGTTATTTGAGTAACGAACTAATCAATCAACCTTTTTAGGAGTATACATATTATGGCTTTCGCCAATACAAATATTAGCGATATTCTCGCTACGACTATTGAAAGTCGCACTCGAAAAATTGCCGACAACGTAACTAATAACAACGCTCTTTTGATGAAACTTCAAAAGCAAGGCCGTATTAAGACGTTTTCTGGTGGTAATAAAATCATGCAAGAGTTGTCTTTTGCTGAAAACACAAATGCGGGTTGGTATTCAGGTTATGATCTGTTACCTGTCGGCGTATCTGATGTTATTAGTGCGGCTGAATTTGATATTAAACAGGCTGCGGTTCCAGTAGTTATTTCAGGTCTTGAGCAACTACAGAATAGTGGTCGTGAAAGAATGATCGATCTTATGGAAGCACGGTTAGAAGTAGCTGAAGCTACAATGGCTAACCTTATTACCGGCGGTCTATATTCAGACGGAACAGCAGCAGGCGGCAAGCAAATTGATGGTTTGCAAGCAGCTTTACCTGTTGACCCTACCGCAGCACCTTACGGTGGTATTGATGGAAATGTTTTTACTTTCTGGCAAAACGGTGTTAGTGATCAAACTGCTGCTAACGGTCTTGATTCTACTAAGATTCAAGGTTTTTGGAATGCGCTTTGGGCTTCTTTAGTTCGTGGACAAGATCGTGCTGATCTAATCATGGCAGACACTACTGTTTGGAATACTTATGTAGCATCATTGCAAGCTCAACAACGATTTTCAAATACAAATTCTGCTGATGCAGGTTTTGCTACTTTGAAATTTATGGATGCTGATGTTTGTCTTGACGGCGGTATTTACAACGGCAATACAGGTTCAGGCACACCCGCAGGAACAGCTTTTTTCCTTAACACTAAATATATCCATTATCGTCCACACGCTGACCGAAATATGGTAAGCCTATCGCCAAATCGTCGTTACTCAACTAATCAAGATGCTGAAGTTCAAATTCTTGGTTGGGCTGGTAACTTAACTTGCTCTGGACGTATGTTCCAAGGCAGATACGATGCAAATGGCTAGGCTAAAGGTTACTTTGGCGGTTAAAACGTCATAGTGAAAACCTTGTCGTAGGGGTTGTAGGGAGTGTGTAAACACTCCCGATTTTAAATAAAATTTTTGGAGTTTAGAATAATGAATATTATCGGTTTAAGTGTTACACAAGTAGACGCAACCGCAATTTTTAAATTGGGAACTGTTGCTGGTGACATTGGTGGGTATGGCCCACAAAAAAATTACAAGTATGTTCAATACGAAGCTGGAGCAGCAGCAGTAGCCGGAGTAGCAGGCGAAGTAGCTTACTATTATGGCGCTGGAGGTACAGCTACTAATATTGTTACTTCTGATTTATCAGACAGTAAAAATATTGGTGCTGGAGTTCTTCAAGCTGTTATGGCAGATGGTACTTACGGATGGGTTCAAATTTCCGGCCCAGCCACTTTAACTATTGCATTAACCGCAGGCTCAGACGGAAACGCTCTAACACCTGTAGGCGCTGGCGATGGAACACTTGATGTTTCTGGTGCTGTTACTGATGCAGTTTGTGCATACGCTGACGACATTTCTGAAAAGAAAATTATGTGCGCTTTTCCTGCATAAAGTTGTTAAGTGTAAACTAGCTAACAACCGTCTTGTAATGAGGCGGTTGTTAATTTTAAAAATCCCTACGAAATAACAAGGAACATGATATGCAAACAGCAGAATATAACCACGAAGTTTTTACTAACCAACAAGAGGCTGATAAAGGTCTTATGGTTAGATTTTTTTATAAAAACGTAAAAAATAAAATGGAAAGTGAAAATCTAGGTCGTCCTATTTTTAAAGAAAAAACCTATATTGAAATTAGAGTAGCAGGACAAAGAGATGTGCAAGCGTGTAGACCCGCTACTCATGCAGATAAACAACGATTTCCATTACATTTTGACGCTTTTGAAAAACGCATGGAACCACCAACAGAAGGAATGCCGCTTTCAGAATGGACTAAAATTACTAGAACTCAAGCAGAAGAATTGTCGTTTATGAATGTTAAAACGGTTGAACAACTTGCAAGTATGAAAGATAGTAATTTACAACAGTACATGAACGGGTATAAATTACGTGATGAAGCTGTAAAATGGTTAAGTAAAGACACCGCCGAAACTAATGATCGCGAAAAAGAAGAGTTAAAAGCCACCGCCGAAATTAATCATCGCGAAAAAGAAGAGTTAAAAGCCTCAGTGCTTGAACTGCAATCGCAAATAGCTAAATTAATGTCATCAAAATCAGCAGAACTTGACGAAGTAAAAAGTCTAGCTCCCGCAGAACTTGAAAATACTGAAGGTGTTGCAGTGTTAGTACCAGCAGCACCCGCAGGAATTCCGCGAAAAACTAGACGAAAAACAGAAACATAAAGGTATGGTATTATGGCTGGAAATACGGGAATAACAGCATCAGAAATTCTTAACAGAGTTGCAGCAGAAGTAGGCATAGCGCCTATAAACTCCCCTTTGGAAAGCCAAGACCCTTTTTTTATACAGTTAAGGTATTTGCTTAACACGGCTGGCGAAGAATTAATGCAAGCCTACCCTTGGGAGCTATTAGTACGCTCCCATTCTATTACAACTGAAACAGGAGACACAGGTGAATATTCAATGCCTGCTGATTTTGGGTACATATTAAATCAAACAGAATGGGATAATACTAACCGTGTACCTATGGGCGGGCCGCTTTCAGCCCAAGATTGGGCATATTTAAAAGGTCGGGATTTAGCGTCAAACACGTTATACGCAAGTTTTCGTATAGCACAAGGAAAATTTAATGTGTTTCCTATTAACCCACCTGTAGGGTTAAATTTAAGTTTTGAGTACATATCAAGCTATTGGGTTATTGACGGTCTTTCGTCACCTTCGTCACCTACTTATAAAGATGACGTAACAATAGCAAGCGATGTGCCATTATTTGATAAAACACTTATTACTAGAGCGTTAAAAGTTAAATATCTTGAATCTGGCGGTTTTGACACTACCAAAGCTCAAGGTGATTACAATCAAATATTTGCATTTCTTACTGGAAACGATAAAGGCGCACCTATTTTAAACGCTGGATATTCAGGCGGGCGTTTTCCATATCTTAACGCATATAATACTCCTAACACTGGTTACGGTGGGGGAACATAAGTATGTTAGGTTCTGCAAGACGAACTGCTGGACGACCCCAACAACGTGCTAATGACGTTATGCGTTTTCCTGCACCTGTTGGCGGTATTGATATTCGTCAAGCTATTAGCGGTGAAGGAGACATGCTTCATTGCGTTTACACGTATAATTTAAGTCCTTATGAGTACGGAATGCGAGTTAGGTCAGGCTTTCGTGAATGGCAAATAGAAATTACTGCGGGTGCTGGAGTAGGTGTCCACACTTTAATACCTTTTGATTCAATTCAAGAAGGTAGTGTAGGCAACAAACTTTTTGCTGTTACTAACGAAGGTATTTGGGACGTATCTACTTATAACGGAACACCTGTTAGGAAAGCAACTTTTTCTAACACTGATTCAGATGCGGGATATGGCACGTTTACACATTATGTTAATCAAGCTGAAAAAGACGTTATGTTTTATGCCGATAATATTAACGGTTTATGGCAATACGATGCAGCAACTAATGCGTGGACTGTACCTACAGGAATAACAGGTATAGCTGTTGCTAACGTAAATTTTGTAATGGCACACAAAAATAATGTTTGGCTTGGGTTAAAAAACAGCACAATAGGATATTACCTTCCTATATTAGCAGATTCAGGTGCGGCTACACCTTCGTATTTTGGTGATAAATTTAAACATGGTGGCACGTTATCAGGCATGTTTAGTTGGACTGTAGATGGTGGCAGCGGCATAGATGATATATTTATTGCTGTTAGTCACGCAGGCGATGTTATTGTTTACACAGGCTCCGGCCCTGACGAAGATGATTGGGGCATGAAAGGTATTTATTATATTGGTGAAATACCTAACACACCTCGTTTTGGTAGTGAACAAGGCGGTGAATTGTATCTGTTATCTGCATACGGTTTAATTAGTATGAATGATTTGCTTCAAGGTGTAGATACTGGCGTGTTAAAATCTGACATTGGTGGGTCTAGTCCTTCATATAAAATTGCGGGTTTAGTTCGTGACAAAATGAAAACTAGCATTACTGAACGAGGTTGGGACGTAGCTATGATACCGGCTGAAGGTGGAATGTTAGTGTCATCTCCGCAAATAGGTACTCAGGCTTTTATTCAATACTATTACAATTCTGCTACTCGCGGTTGGGGTATATGGCGCGGTGTGCCAATGCAATGTTTTACAGAATATACTGAAAATGTGTATTTTGGAACGGCTGATGGGCGAGTAATGCGAATGGACGTAGCTGTAGATAATGCGCTTATTAGCCCTTTAGTGCCAGCATTAAACGGCGATGACATAGAATTTTCTATTCTTTCAACATACAACAATATGGGCAACAACAGCCTGTATAAACGTGTTTCTCTTATCAGACCTGATTTTTTATCAAGTTTACCGCCTGCGTATAGCTCTCAAATTAGATGGGATTTTGATATAAGTGAAGCAACTAATCAAAACCTTAAAGACCCCCCATTGTTAGATTCAGGATTGTGGGACATAAATAATTGGGATAATTGTTTGTGGGGTTCAGTAGACAATGTATCTTTTCCTACTATTGGAGGTTCATGGGGTACAGGGCGATATGCGGCTGTAGCTACTAGAGGAACAAGTAGAGCCGACACAAGACTTATAGGTTGGGATATAGTTTTTTCTACCGGCGGGCCGTTAATATAATGAACATTGAATATAGAGAATTTCAAGGTCAACAAGATTGGAATTGGATTCAAGCACAAGTTGGTATAAAACAATGTGAAGATACTAACGGTATAATGGCAGTTGATTTAAATACTAATGCTACAGTAGGGGCGTGTATTATGGATAATTGGACAGAAAACAGTGTGCAATGTCATTTTATGGTGTCTACTCCAATGGTGTTAAAATATGAATTTCTTGAATGCTGCTTTAATTTCATATTTAATGTAGCTAATGTGGAGCGTGTATACGGTCTAGTTCCTGCAAATAATAAAAAAGCAGTTAAATTTAATACTCGTATAGGATTTACAGAAAAAGCATGTATGGAAGGCGCTTTTTCTAAAGGCGTAGATTATTTGCTAATGGAGCTTAAACAAGAAAACTGTTTACATCTCCCTAAACATAAAAAGGCAGCGTAAAATGGGTAAAAAATCAGCAACACCAACAGATGTAGAAGCAGCAGCGGAAGTAGAAGGTGAATTTTCGCAAGAAATTGCACTAAATCAATTATACGCTGACCGAGCTAATCAAACTAATGCATTAGGTTCTAGTACGTGGTCGCAATCTCAAGGTATAGACCCGTCAACCGGCAAACCTATTACTAAATGGGAAAACACACAAACCCTAGACCCTAGATTACAATCAGTTTTTAATTCAGATATGAAAAGAAACGCATCTTTAGGCAATCAGGCTAACAGTATGACAGGTCGGATTAAAAAAGAATTAGGCCAGCCTCTTAATTATGAGCAGTTTGGTCAAGGACAAGCAGGGCCAGCGGCTATAACCGCAGAGGAACAAATGTCGGGTAGAAGCAGAGCAGAAGATGCAGCTTACGGGCGGTCAACACAACGCTTAGACCCGCAATTTGAAAAACAACGCGCTACATTAGAACGTCAAATGGCAGGGCGGGGTTTACGAGCGGGTGATTCAGCGTATGATTCAGCAATGGGAACTTTTAACACTGGAAGAAATGACGCATATGAAATGGCTAGAATGGGTGCAACTTCAGAAGGTAGAGCAGAAAATGCTCAATTTATGAACGATAATCAACAAAGATTTGATCAAGGCACTCAGGCAACTAATCAAGCTAATGCTTTACGAAACCAAAACATACAAGAATATCTAGGTAAGAGGACTCGTAGTTTAGACGAATCTAACGCTTTAAAAGCAGCACAAACAACAAACGATACAATAGCCGCATTTGGCGGGGGTTAGTTAAATGGCAATTCGTTTTAACGATTACAAAAAAGCACCATCAGTAACCACACCTCAATTTGCGGCAGCAGCGGCAGCAAAAGGTAGAATGGAAGCAGCAGCTAAAGCTCAAGCTAATGCTTTGCGAAGTCAAAACATGATGGGCGCAGCCGACATATATAACGCAGGCATGGGTGATAGAACGCCTATTGGCGATTATCTTTTTGGTGAAAACTCTACATTAAATAAAACAGGCGTAGAACAGTTTAACCAAGCAGGCGGGGATGAATTAAATAGAATGAGTACAAACCAGTTTAATAACCCTACAGCAGCAAATAACACACCTATGGAAATGAATAATTACAGTGTTGATATGGGTTATCAAGAACCTATGAATATGAATATGGATAATTACAGTGCTGATATGGGTTATGAAGAACCTATAAACGCAACGCGTCAAGCAGACTTAGCAACAGGAGCTATGCCAGATCAAACAACAGCTAATGAATTATTTATGCAAGATGCAGAAAATAACATGCTAGAAAACATGGTTTTAGAAGAAACAGGCGCAGAAGCAGCTTTAGAAACAGGCGCAGAAGCAGCTTTAGAAACAGGCGCAAATGCAGCTTTAGAAACAGGCGCAAATGCAGCTTTAGGCGCAGGCGCAGGAGGAAGTAGTGCGCTTTTAGCTTCTATGCCTTATTTATCGCTTGCTTTAATGGCAAGTAGATTTTTATAGTTTAAATTAGTAGGAATATATTGTGGAAAAATTAGAAGCGTTATCATTAGCTCTTAGACAAAAAGCACAAGGCGAAGCTGATTTAATGGGTTTAGATGAAGAGTATGCAAGAGCAAGTAATTTGCGTGATAATACTAAATCAAAAATTAATAAATACGGGACTGTTTCACCGTTATCGCTAGTAGCTGATGTTATTAATCAGTCGCGTGGGCGAAAAGAAATGCGAGAACTAGCACCCCAACGTACCGCAGCTAGAACAGCCATTTCGGATAATGCTAATGCTTTGCCATTATATCAAGAACAAATAGCAGCAAATAAAACCGCTTATGACAAGACTCAGGACGTACTGGATCAGTCTAATACAGATGCAGCAGCCAAAGAAAGTATACGGCGCTTTGGTTTAACCCAAGCAACCGCAAAAATTAAACAAGATGCGCTGGATGCAAAAAACAAACAAGACCGCCTAGATAAAATGAATGAACGTGTCAACGCTACTTATATCAACCCTACTAGTCAAGAAACCTTTACTGTCCAGATAGGAGTAAATGGGCAAGCACAGGTGTTCGATATAGATAATAAACCTACGGGAATGAACATCACAGACCTCGTACCTTACAAAGATTGGATAGCTCAACAAAAGGCTTTAGCAGAAGCAAAATCCGGTGGTGGTGGTCTAAGCTTAAATGCTTTACAGACCGGCCTAGATAAGTTAGAGAAAAAAATAAAGCCTGTAGAATCTATGCAATTAGCCGTGGAAAGATTAGATGCGGTACTTGCACCCTATGCTAAAGGTGGAGCTAAAGAAGGCGAAACAATAGGTGGTATTGGCGGTATTGGCGGTATGCGCGGTGAAGGCATAACAGGTCATATTGGCGATGTGTGGCGTTATCTGGATGATGCTACTACTTCCGGTCAAGGCGATAGTGCTGAAATGTCCAACGCAGTAGCCGGTGTAATTGCACCGATTATCCGTAACCAAGCCGGTTTAGCACAAACCATGTCGGAAACTAAAAAAGTCATAGACGCTTATGGTCTTCAAAACATATCTAACGAAGAGGATATGTTAAAGGCGCTGCCATACATTAAAGAAGCAATTAAACGTGATTTAGACCGTATAAACAGCACGACTATGCCGGAAGTCAGAGAGGTGTATGGTAATGCTGCTGGCAATCTAAACGCTTTTGACAGAAATAGTCAAAATTTAGATTTTACGCAACGGTATGACCCACGCCCTAAACTTAATGCTATACCCGCTCCAGCAGGGGTTGACCCAATGATATGGGGTAGGTATTCCCCAGAAAAACAGCAACAATATATTGACAAATTTGGAGGCTAAACAATGGCTTTAACTTTTGAACAGAGGATGGCTTCCCTCAATGCCGAGCAGCCTAAACCTGAAGGGTCAATGACTTTTGAGGAACGTATGTTATCACTAGATGCTATTCCTGAGACTGAGCCTGTACCTGAAATGTCAACGATGAATAACATTAAAGGCGGTATAAGAGCGTTAGGTCAAGGCATGACGTTTAATTTGAATGATGAAGCAGCAAGTGCTATGGGCGCTTTTGGCGGCATGGCAAGTGATTTTATTACCGGCGATGAAGACGACAGGGGTTTTGGGGAAAGATACTCAGACCAAATGGAGGCTTCTAAAACACTACGCGATGAATATTCTGCTGCAAACCCAAAAACTGCGTTAGGCTTAGAAATAGCAGGGGGTCTTACTACTGGCGGTTTGGGAGGTGCAAAGGTTTTATCTACTCAAGCCGTAAAAAACGCACCTAAACTAAAAAAAGCTATAGCAGCGTCACTTACTGGCGGTACAGAAGGCGCGGTAATGGGCTTTGGTTCTGGCGATTCTCTTGAAGACAGAATAGATAAAGGCAAAACGGGTTTGGGTTTAGGTTTGGCATTGCCTTTAGCTTTAAGCGGTGCAGGGGCTTTAACTCGCGGTGCGGCTAATAAATTTAAACTTGATAAAAAATTAGAGAACTTTAAAGGCAAACAAATGTCACTTGCTCTTGCCGACCCTGATGGAATTCGTGGTAGTTTCTACCGAAACATCGTAGCCCCTGCTTTTGGCGGTAATAAAATTGTAGAAGATGCCGCGCCATTTGTTCAACGCGCTGAAGATAAAGTAATTTCTGCCAAAAACAGAGGCAAAACTGTAGCCGAAGCTCTTAGAAAAGCCGGTTTACGCTCAGACGAAAATGCTAATTTAGCGGCTGTAAACGCAACAACAAATGCAACTAATAAGGTTGCACAGGTTACAGAAGATGCTAGACAGGCTACTTTACAAGCTAACCAAACAGCTAATGCAGCAGACGTAGTAACTCAAGCTCAAAGTAAATTGGCTATTACAAACGCTACCCAAGCTGCAAAAGACGCAGCTAAAACTAAAATAGATGATGTTGATACCGCGTTTAGGGGTAACGTAACTGTTCAAAGTATGCCAGATAAAATTTCAGATAATACACTTTCAAAACTAGGTGGGGCAAACTCCCAACAAATTACAAAAATGTTAGGTGATGAATGGGTTAAAAATGGTTTTAAAGTTGTTACTCAAAAAGGTAAAAAGTTTACACCGCCTGACGTACAAACTTTAACTTCATCTGTTAAGCGTATATTTAATAACGACCCTGTTTTGCGCCGTCAATCTGAAGGTTACGCTGACGACTTTATAGATATGTACAAACAAATTATACGAAAAGATGGGACTGTTACAGGTGCTGATCTTATGGAATTTAGAAACACTTACGCTAGAACAGCTAATAACGCAACAGACCCTATACAGCGTCAAATAATGAACACGTATAAACAAAAAATAGACGACATAATCCAAGACGGTTTAAAAGGCAGTGACGACGATTTAGCCGCATATGCCAGAGACAAAAAAGCATGGGACATGTTTACCAACATGCGTACTGCCACCGGTAAAGCTGCTAACCGAAAGCAAGGCGATTGGACTGCTGACGATTGGCTATCAAGCACCCAAAACCGCCGTTTAGCTAAAGAAGGTGGGCCAGAGCAATCAATGGCGCAAGACGTACAACTAAAAATAAAAAGCATTAATGAAGAAATGGGCTTTAACATTAGAGATTTACCTGAAAGAAAAGCTGCGGTAACACAAAAAGCTAATTCCAAGGTAACTCTTTCAAAAGCCAAAGAAAAAGCACGGGCTGAAGGTGCGAAAAAAATAGATCAAGCAAAACAAGGATTAGCAAAAACAAAAGCAGCTAATACAGTAAATAAAGCAAATGCTAAAGAAGCTGTGCGGGTGCGAGGTCAGAGAGCTACATCAACAGCCGAACGGCAACTGACAAAAGCTAGAGACGAGTTAAAGAAAATTGAAAAAAATGCCGGTACTAAAAAAGCTGGCCTAGCTACAAGGTTAATAGCTACGGGATTACTTGGTGGGGCTGGATTTGTTGGTGGGCCAGCGGGTACTGCGGCTATCGGTACATTACATGCTAAAACGCTGGCTAGTGATTTTGTACAACGTATTATTAGTGGTCAATCGGTAGACGAAGCGTTAGATGCTCTAAGCGCAATTAACTATAAAGGTTTAAGTCTTGCTGATACACTTAGACAAGGCACAACAGCGGGTGCAATTCAAGGCCAAAATGAATAATTTTAGGAGATTAAGTTATGCCTCGTAATGCAACAGGCACGTATACACTAGTCACAGGTAATCCTGTAGTTACAGGAACTATTGTAGAATCAGTATGGGCAAACAACACAATGGGCGATGTAGGCTTAGAACTTACTGACAGCTTATCCCGATCAGGTAAAGGGGGCATGTTAGCTCCTTTGCGTGGTGTAAACGGTTCTGCTGGTGGCCCAACTTTTACATTTACTAACTATCCTACTAGCGGGCTATATTCTGCAAACCCAAATGATGTTCGGATGGCGGTTACAGGAATTGATAGAATGCGCTGGCGGCAAGCAGGCGAGCCTACTCAGTTTTGGGATAATGCTGCTTCAGTATGGAAAGATTTAGGTGCTGGTGGAACTGTTTGGGCTTACTATCCAGTAATACCCGCAACCGTAGAAGCTGGTGTTGGGTATATTTCAGCCGGTAATCAATCAACTTTAATGCCCGCCGCACCTTTAGATGGTGACGGTATTTCTTTTGCTGATCTTAATAACGATTGGGACGATAACCCGTTTACACTTAACGGTAATGGTCACACTTTTAGTCAAGACGATTCTTCTAGCTATATAATAAATTTAAAAGGTGCTTACGCTCATTTTGCATTTATGAATAACCAGTGGGTCATTGTAAATTTTGGTCGTTTGTCTGATGCGTATGGTTATGATCTTCAAAACTATGCCACAAAAACCTTTGTTCAATCTGTCTTACCTGTACCTAACGTAATCATCAATGGTAACTTTGACATTTGGCAACGCGCGACAAGTCAGACGGCTAGTGGATATGGTAGTGATGACCGATGGTATAACGCTTCACAAGGGTCAACTCAAGTAGTCAGTCGTCAAAGGTTTGCACTAGGTCAAACTGATGTGCCAAATAACCCTAGAAATTACGCAAGAACGGTAGTCACCAGTGTTGCTGGCGTGTCTAGTCGTGTATTTAAATTTCAAAGAATTGAAGGGGTAGGAACCTTTGCAGGAACTACAGCAACACTAAGTTTTTGGGCCAAAGCTGATGCTAATAAAAACATTGCCGTGGAGTTTCAGCAAAATTTTGGTTCAGGTGGCTCACCATCAGCTACTGTTACAGGTATTGGTGTAACAACTGTCGCCTTAACAACATCGTGGGTAAAACACACGATATCGGTTGCAATTCCTTCGATTAGCGGAATGACTTTAGGTACTGCTGGTGATGATTATCTACAACTTAATTTCTGGATGGACGCTGGCTCAAATTGGGACGCACGAACAAACTCCCTCGGTCAGCAATCAGGCACGTTTGAATTCTCACAAGTACAAATGGAAGCTGGGGCAGTAGCTTCTACCTTTTACCCTAGATCACCTGCCGAAGAGATGGATTTGTGTCAGAGGTATTATATAAGCCTTCCAAATTCCGTTAGATTCCGCTATCGAAGTGGTACTGCTAGTTTGTCATCAGTCCGATTTAATGCTTTAGGTTTACCTACCACAATGAGAGCGCTTCCA
>TARA_R110002167_G_scaffold248469_1_pt1 | contig 13645 bp, 6 predicted proteins | sample TARA_R110002167 | Tara Oceans TARA_R110002167 (sample SAMEA4398238) | marine metagenome | biome: Polar Biome; feature: [MES] marine water layer (ENVO:01000295) within the mesopelagic zone...; material: water (ENVO:00002006), including particulate matter (ENVO:01000060) such as...... | reverse complement strand
CCAGCCGCGGCTCCAGTAGCACTTTTGTCCTCAGCTACTTTATTAAAGTTCTTTCCTTTACCAATAGACTTCTTTACATCTTGTTTTAGTGGCGAGTACAAGCTCGGCCCATTCATTTTATATGCCATGTTAAAAATCGCTCATTAATAATTCATCTATAACCGCTTGCATTTCTTTTCTTGTAGCTTTCATACTAAATGATATGTCAGCTTGAAACCTTTTTACTTCTTCACCATCTTTATATATAACAACTGTTGGTACAACCACTATCTCGTGTTTAGTTTGTAATTTAGGAGCTTTCGCTATGTCCACGTATACTATCTCACAGTCGGTAAGTTTACCTATGTAAGCTACTTTATTTGGATCATTCCAATCTGCGTTGAAGTGTGTTACCACTATTTGTGCTGAAGCGGTTGAGCTGCATATTAATAGTAGTAGTATTATTTTTTTCATTTAATTTATCTTAGTCGATCTATTTTGTCTTCCATACGTCTAATAGCTATTTTAAGATCTTCTACAGTTTTTTCTGTATTTTCAATAGATAGTCGTATATTGGCATCCTTCATCTGAAACTCCATTTTTGTTACGTCTGGTTTTGGTAACTCTCTAGCTTCTGCTATATCAGCTTGTAAAGCAAACCACATACCAATAACACCCGCCATGGCGAAGCCAACAGCTATCATTGTTTTAATACTTACATTAAACCCTGTGTTCTCATTTAGTTCTTTCGCCATTATCTTATTATGTAATTAACTCCTAATTTAAAATCGTACCATTTTCTATTCCAGTACTTGTTATATTTTCCTTCTGTAAATACTCCTAGTCTTTTGTTAATTTTTGCTCCAAATATTACACCACCATTATAATCCAACCACTGCTTACCCTCGTACTTGTGATAAGAGTAATCGTTACCATCGTCTAAGTGATACGGCATAACGTTAGCCCAAGTGTGCATCCAAAAAGCTTTAGTATAGTGGTAGTAGTCAAAACCAGCAACAAGAGAGTGTTGAACCACTAAATCTAGTTCGCTTCTTTTTCTTTCAGTGTAACCAGCAAGCATTACAGGTATAACAACTTCTTCCCAAACCTCAACTGACGTTGCTACTATATTACCATCTGGGTCCATGTATTCAGACTCAGCCACGTTAACATTGTAACCCTCTTGTAGAGCTAGATAAGTATAATGAATATCCCCACTGCTTAACCTCCACTCTTCTAACGGGTCATAACCATAAGGTTCTGCTAATCTCTGAGCAGCTCCAACGTTAAAAGAAAGTTTGTTATTGACCTTGCATCTATATCTCTCTGACATCTCTACGTACTTTATATCTGCGAAACCATCTTCAAGATACTCACCCTTAACGATATATAAATCTTGTACATATCTAATGAAGTGATGTTGATCAACATATCTAACGCCTTGCTCCCTAGTATAATCGATTTCAAATAAAAACTCGAGTCCTTTAACTTTACCAATATTTGCGCCATCAGCCCAAGAGTCTTCTGTTCCATCATAAAATGTATTTGCTCTATTTTCATATCCAAACCTAGCTATTTTACGAACACCAAAAGCGATGTTGTAATCAAAAGGTGTTTTTACAGTGGACACTTGTAAGCCATTGGTCACGGAAAACGTTTCTACATCTGATATAGATGTACCACCGCTTGCAGCGCCATAAAACGTGGCAAACTTAAAGTATTTTTTTAAATCTAACTGAGCATTTGCATTCACTGAGACCACACATGCTAGTAAGATTACTATTATTTTCTTCATATATTTAAAATCACTTGTAAATAATTTATTTTACTGGTGAGCATAGCATTTTCCAGATTTATTTTCTGTTTTGTTTCTGCATCTTCTGCCCTTACCTTTATCTGTAAGCGAAGCACATTGCACAGACCTAGCATCTTTCTCTTTTCTTTCTTTTTCTCTTTTCTTTTTATCTTCTTCGTTTCTAGTCTTTTGTTTATTTTTCTTTTGTATATCTTTTCTAATTTTAATCTTCTCTTTAGCGTTTTCAATATCTTGTTGCTTAACATCTAAGTCCCAAGTATTCCAACCTAATATCAAAGCTATTCTTTGCCAAGTTTGGTTTTCTTCATTTAAAGCTTGCTTAATGTTTATAACCTTTTGCACAGCTCTATCTAAAGGAACGTTTGTAGTAGAAGAGATAACATTACCAATAGCTTGCCATATTGGATTGTCAATATCAAACACATCCATTTCTTTTATAACTTCTTTTTTAAACTTCCAAGTTTTTAAAGCTGTATGCATTTTTCTAATCTTAGAACCAACAGTAGGTGATAAGTTTAACATCTCAATCAAAACCTTAGCGTCGTCACCTCTAAAATCTTTCTTCTCTTCTTGTAAGAATTTGATTATCATGTTTTTTGAAGTTGCAACTATAGCACCTCCAATACCCATACCTCTTAAGAACGAGTCTAGCATACCATTAAGCAAACTAGTTTCTTTAGTTCTTTGTTTTTTCTTATCCTCTTCGTCATCATCATCAAAAGCAAACGCAAACAATGCTTTTTGTAAACTTGCAAATATTAGATTCTGTACAGCTCCGTAGTATATTATTCTTGACACGTTAGCTTTTACACTACCTCTACCAGCTATCAAATCTAGTAAAGCTTTTTTAGTTAACCTAGCATACTGCATTGGTGTGTTTTGAAAAGCAAGTATAAACCTACCTAACACAGAAGCTTGTTGCTGTGATACCATATCTGGTCTAGAGGACTGTTGAGTTTCTTCAGCAATGTTTTGAAAGTCGTTAAAAGCAGATTCTTCAGCTTGCTTCTGATCCATGCCTTGCTTTTTATACATCTCTAATCTGTTACGGTAGAAAGTAGCACCACCAGAAGCTATAGCAAAGCTATCCGCAATTTGTGTAGGAGTAAAACCTAGTTTTAATAAGTATTGGAATACTGCTTTTACAGGGTTTTTAGCACCTTTAACAGCCGCCGATAATTCCTGTTGGCTAACACCAGTTCTTAAACCACTTCTTCTTTGAACCAACATATCAGAGTTCCATAACGTTAAGAAATCACTCCAGTATTGTTTTTGGTTGGCAAAAGCTTTAGCAGCAGCCATCAAGTTATTTTCTTCCCAGTTTAAAAAGTTAACAGTAGACAATGTTTGAAGAACAGCAGATCGCATGTTAAAAAACATTATAGCACCAACAGAGTTGTTTATCCAGTTAGCAAAACCATTTACAAGTCTATTGCTACCAAAACTTCTGTTAGTACCATTTTCCATTCTGTACAATATATCTCTAAGAGCTTCAACATACTTTGGACCATGTATAGCCTCTAGTTTGTTCATGTTTTTATCAGAAAATACTTCGTTTTTCTTTTCTATCCACTCAGCTAAAAAGTCTGCTCTAAGATCATCTATCATCTCTGTTAAGTCAGATTTTATAGACTCTGTCATCCAATAGTCACTAGGAGTTGAATAACCTTTTTTCGATATAGCATTTAAATCATTAGCAAACTTAACAGCTTGAGGGTTTGACTCTACAGCTTTGATTATTTCAGCAAGATCTGCTTTAGATAAACCTGGTACTTCTATTCCAGCTTTGTTCCATAAGTAAACTCTTATGCCTTGGTCTAAAGTAAACTCAGTATTACCAAGTATGTTACCTAAAGCTTTTCTAACCTGAGGATTTGCTTTTAACAAAGCTTGATACTCATTAGTCAAGTTTCTAGTATAACCATCTAGTTCTCTAATACCTCTAGCAAATGGATCTATTAAATTCTCTTGAAGCCATTTCATTTGTTTTTCACCAAGCTTTCCTTTAGATAGTAGTTTGTATAACAAACCTTTAAAATCTTCAGCAGAAGCTGGTATAAACAATTGGTAAACACCTTTACCCTTACCTCTTTGACTAGCTTTTGCTCTTGAGAATACTTTCTCAGACTCAATACCAGATGACTCTTCTAATATATCATTAAACACAGTGTCAGCATCTTTACTGAAATTAACTTTAGCTTGTTGAACCTTACGTTTGACATCAAACTGTTCTAATATATTATCTACGGCTTCTACATTTTGTATAGCATCATCGGCGAAGTAGAAGTCATTATAACCATCAACAACTTTACTGGCAATCCACAGTGCTTTGGCTTCAGCTGTAGAGTTAGCTAAACCAGTTATATTCTGTAAAGGTATATTTAAACCGTTAGCTTGTAAGAAAGCAAATATAGCTGGAGCAGATTCAGAAGGTCTAGCTGTTAACACAAACATATTAGCGGGACCAAACTTACCTTGTAGTTTCATTGCTTTTTGAAACAAAGGAGCTGTCTTACCATCTATAACCTCGTTAAACTGAGAGAAGTCAAATACAGTTCCTTCACCCAACATAGACTGATAGTCTTTAGCATACTGAGATGGTGTTAATGTTCCTGTTGTTCCGTCAACCTTTGTGTATAGTATTAAAGAATTACTAGTAGCTAGTGTATCATCAAAATCTAAAACTGTAATACCTTTAGAGTCTTTTGAAAACTTAGTTGTTCTACCTAGAACAGTAGCCTTATCTCTAAGCTTGTTATCCATCACCACTTTAACAGGTGTTGGAGCAAGCATTTTCACAGACTTGTTTATTCTTTCAGATATTAAATCGCTTAAACCATTTTTAGCAAAACTATTAGTAGGAACCATAACCGAAACACCTTTAGCTAACGATGTTAGTAGTAGTCTACCAAAAGCGTCAGGACTAGTAGAAGTTAAAGCTTTATCTTGTATATCTGAATTTAACTTAACATTAGAAACTCCTGCAAACTGGAAAGTGTTATACAATATTTCATTGTTAAGGTTTTCAAGGATATCAGCTTGCAAAGAACTATAAACGTCGTTTTGTAATAACTCAAAATGATTTAATATAGACTTAGCATTTTCTCTATTAACATTAGCAGATACATCTTGATGTTCTAGCTTTTGTTTTATAACATCTGCTTGTTTAACAAGATCGTTAGGGTGTGAATTAAAAGCGTCTTTATAATAAGGGTGCTCTGTATTTATCTCTAAACTACCATCAGCAAGTAACGCTGCTTTGTTTTTAATAGTTGCTCCGTTAGTATACTTTCCTCTATACTTATACACCGCCATAGAAGCACCATGAACCTCTAATGCGTCGTAAGTTATAAGACCTCTTGTGCCCAACGTGTTGCTAGTTGCTTCTTGAAGCATTTTAATAGCTCCATATATAATGTTATTACGATCTACACCAGGTGGAAACTTTAAGGCAGCGGCAACTGTTTGCTCTAGTAAGTAAGCCATAGCTTTTGGGTTTGCTATGTTAGCTCTTTGAATCTCGTCACCATATTCATTTTCAATTCTATCAATTTTACTATCCCTACCTTCTTTACCTGGTTTATGTTCTGATAATATCTTATCACTAATGTTTCTTATTATACCACCATCAGTGTTATATACATGTACATCATCAATCCAATCCAAACCAGAGTCGTCTACCTCAGCAATTCTTTTAAGGTAAGCGTCGTTAACATCAACTGCAAACTGCGTATAGTTTTTAGAGGTAGGTTTGATAGCGCCAAGTCCTCCGTATCTCTCACTAGTACCAGTGACTCCAAAAAACCCCTTACCTAGCTTTTTAACTAAAGATGGTGGTAACTGATTCATTATAGAAATATATGCCTTTGCTTTTTTAGCTCTAGATATCTCAGCACTGTCGTTAACAAAACTATCTAACAACCAACTATCTGTGTTTTGTAAAAACTGAGTTAAAGGTTTAACAAACTTTTGTTCTGAATTAGAGTTTAAAAAGTTAAACAAACCACTAGCCATCATAAATTTTGTAGCTTCAGGATCAAGAATATTCATCATATTCGTAAGATTAGATTGTCTACCCTTCTTAGTATCGTATTGGTTAACAAACTGAGTGTATAGATCAACTATTCTATCTTCAGAGTTAAGGTTAGGAGCAATGCCATCTATACTCATTTTAACAGTACCTCTTTCCATTTGAGCTATTATGTCAGACTTATAGTTCTCTGCTAGTACTCTGTTGAATAGAGGTTGTCTACCCTCAAACAGCTCAGTTAAAGGTCCATTGTTTTCTAAGTCTTTGTCAAAAGACTCCATACCTAGCTCTTGAGCCATAGCCATAGCCATAGCATCTAAACCAAGTTTGCCTTGTGATTTATCACCACGTTTAATATCAGTAACTGTTGGGCCATCTAAAAATATATCACCAAAATTCACATCTTGTACAGCGTTTGCATTACGCCTGATCTTTTGCTTACCATCAGTCATACCTTTGTAAGGTCCATCTTCTGTTGATCTCCAGAAATCAACTTGACCAGGTTGAGTACCTTTGCTTCTACCAACGTGATCAGTAGTCCATTTTTTTGTACCATTTTCTTGTATCACTAGCTTCTCAACTGCGTTTGGAATATTCTTAGACAACCAAGATGTTGGTAGTACAGCTAAGATAACACGCTTCATATCTTCGTTACTTAGAAATTCAGCAATCTCAGTAGGAGTTTTACCTAGCATGTTCAATACAGCTTTGTGTATTGGTCCATTCTTAACACCAAACTCTTTCTTTAACAATGCTATCAATGGTGAAACAGCTTTATTTTTACTTGTAGCAGCATCCAAAGCAGGTAGCTTAACACCTATTATAGGCATCATAGCTTCTATAACTTCACTTTGACTTTGTAGACTAACTATAGGGTTACCGTCGTTATCTAAAGCATCTATCATAGTTGTTCTTTGTTCACTTTCGTAAACAGAGTCTTCAACACCTATGTTATCAACAACACCTTCGCCGCTGTTAAAACCTTCACCACTCTTTATGTGTTTGTTTACAGATTCTGATATACCTCTTTTTGATAGTACAGACCCTACGTAACCACTTAGTGGAACTCGCTCTCCATTAGGCCCATCAGTATTGTCGACATCATAACTCTTTATAATAGATCTTATACTTCTATTAGTACTAGGGTCATTTAATATATCATCTACTATTTCTTTTCTTTTTTGATCGAACTGAGGTAAGTCTTGATATGTTTTTAATTTATTTAATATACTTCTAGCTCCTATAGTTAACAATTCTGCAGGTAAAACTTTTCCAAGACCATCTAAAGGATTGTACATTTCAGCTATCATAAATGCATTTGCGTCTTCTCCATACTCAGGGTTTTCTATCATGTCTTGGATTGTATTCTCAAAAGCTCCATCTATAGACTGTTTGGTTTTCTTAGCTTCTTTCTCCGCTTTAACAGCTTCTGCTTGTGCATTCTCTACTTGAGTTTGTAGCTTACCACCAATTTTAAAACCTTTCTTACCAGCTCTTTCCATACCAAGGTTCATAGACATGTTTGAGTTAGCGTAAGCCTGATAGTCTCCTATGAAGTTATAAACATCTTCAGCATTGTTAAACTTTATATCCATACCTAGAGTTTGTAAAGATCTTCTAACGACATCACCAACCTTAGTTGAGTTCATTTTCAAATCACCTCTCTGCACGGCGTCTGCAAAAGTGGTTAACACTTCCTCAGCTTGCATACTCTCTGGAGCGTTTCTATATTGCTCTAACCTAGTTCTGTAAGCTGATTTTTGTAAACCCTCTAAATCTATTTTAGCCAATTCACCCATTAGTGATTGGCCTAATATTTTAGCTACTTGAGGATTGTCTTTAACAGTGTTTTGTAGTACTTTATGTAAAAACTCATGAGAAGCAACGTTAACAGCTCCTTTTTCTAAAGCTGTATCTCTGTTTATTACTATTTCATCTGGAACATTTGGATCTCCATTTTCTAAAATAAAACCATTAGCATATTTAGCGTCTGACTCATTTATGTTTTGAGCTTCTGAAAGATCCATTTCTATATCAGCTTTTTGAGACTCGTACTGCTGTTGTGTTATATTACCATCATTGTAATCAGACTCAACCTGAGTCATCTCGTTGTCTAACTTTGCTATCTGTTGGTTTCTATAATCTTCAAACAACTGCTCAGCCGTACCAGCATCTGTATCTGTTATTTTAAGGTTAGGAAACATTCTCTTAGCCTTTGCTCTTATTTTTTTAACTGACTTGTCTAGTAGTTTAGTATTTCTCTCCTTGTTGTAAGGAGCTACTATTAAGTTTCTGTTGTTAGCGTTTTTAGATATTTGCCCAGTGATTTGTTTTATTAACTCTTCCTTAACCTTAGGATCTATCTCTTGATCGTTCTTAATAGCTTTTAGTTGATTTTCAAGCTTTGCATTTTCAGTAGCTATTCTTACTAACTCAGCTTTTTCTGGATCAGACATCTTATCTATATTATCAATATCGTTCTTTAATATAGTAGTAGTGTTTTCAACTTTATCTCTTAACTGTTGTTCCATTGACTCTCTAGCCTCTGTAGTTAAGCTTGGGTTGTTAAGTTCTTTTTCTAACTTTAATATGTCACTAGCGTTTGCTTGCAAAGCATCTGTTGAAGCTGTGGATTGAAACGGTCCTAACATAGATTGAGCTAGAATAGGAGCTTTAAACACAACACCTTGCATATACGCTCCACTAATAAAAGATTCAGGAACTCCCTCCCAAACATTCATGTTACTTTTAGTAGGATCACCTGACATGTATCTCATTGCTAAATTACCAGTTATCGCAGATATAGCTTCAGTTCCACCTTCTAAACTAGCTTGGTAAACATTTTTAGATAAACCAGCTACCGAGAAATACTCCTTCATTACATACTTTCTAAAACCATCTTTAATAGCACTCTTACTACCTAGATTTTTAAACAAGTCATCAACAAACCCTAATGATATTTTTTCAGATAAACCCTCTGCAGCACCAGTTATTATAGCCGTTGAGTATTGATTAGCAAAGCCATATTTAAAATCTTTCATTGGATGGTTTTCTGGAAGATTAGCATACATTTCCATCTCCTCGTCCATGCTTCTCATTGTATTACCAAAAGATGAACCACTCATTAAATACAAAGAAGCACCACCAGTAGCATACATCATAGCGGCATTAGGTAATTGAGTCATTGTGGTGTGTGTCATCCAAGAACCTAAGCTTTCTAAACCGTCTTTTGTGGTAAAGTTTATATCATCTAAAGTTACTGGAACCTGTGTTGTACTAGATATTTTTTTACTAACATTAGATAAGTGGTCGGCGATAGCGCCTGAGCCATAAGTGTCGTTTAGCTTTTCGTACTTTTGAGCAATCTGCATTATAGGTGCAAAACCATCTGGTATATCACCATTGCTGTATTTTTCCTCAGCATAACGTAGTGGTGCAAAAGCAAGGGCATTAACACCATCAAGAAGACCACCAACTAAACCAGATGTTGCAACTTGAAGAGCAGAAGATGCTTGTTGTATACCACCGTGTCTTCTACCTAAAGTATCTAGGTATGCCGTTAACTCCTTGTCTGTTGTTATAAGACCTTTTGATTCTTCCATCACTTCATTGTAGCTGTTTTTATGCTCGTCGAAAGTTGATTTTAAGTTATCATACCTGCTTTTATCTTGTTCGAAAAGCTTAGATATACCTTCGTATTCTAGCTTTAAAGTTTCCATACCGACATTAGCAGCATCCACCTCTTCTTGAGTTGTATACTTACCAGTCTGCAGTATTTTAAACTCATTGTCTATTTGTTGTAACCTTAACTTCTCACTAGACCTCCAATCAGGACCAGCTATTTTTTCCATCTCACTATACACTTTGGTCATGCTAGATATGTGATGGTTTTGCTTGTTAACGTGTTTGTTTATTTTATTGTCTAAGTCTTTTCTAGCAACATTAGCTCTATCAAGTTTTTCTTTTTGATCAGCACTCATTCCATCAAGATCCAGCATTTTTCCTATAACACTATCACCTCCTCCAATCATGTCTTCAAAAATTCTTTCACCAACACCTTCATCATCGATAGCTTCGCTTAAGTTTTCTTTTTTAGTGGCAGCATCAAGTTCTGATTTTTTCATTTCAACAGCACCAGATCGTAAGTCTTCTTGACTTAATGTATCTACAAACTCTTGAAACTCTGTTGAGTTTTGCCACTCTTGATTACTATTATAGCTACCAGCTGATTTGCCTCCTGACTTTTCAAACAAGTTTTTTTGAACTTTAAACTTAAATTCTTTTTGAGAAACATTGTAAGCGTTTTGCTTGTCAATATCTTTTTGTGCAATATTAGCAGATGTACGTTCTAAAAACTCTTTATCAGTCTCTAGCATGTGTTTTGGATTAAGAAGATCTTTTGTAACTGTCCAAGTGTCTGACAGAACATCTTTCCAATCATAAGTTTCTAATTCTGGAGCCTTTTCATCATCGATTAATAGGTTGTTAACATACTCCTCTGCTATAGCAGTGTTTTCAACTGACTGATCATCTGTTGCATTGTATTGCTTAGACTCATTTAAAACATCGTTTATACTAGAATCATTATTTTCTAGCTCTGAAGTTTCTTGTATGTAATTAGTAACACCATCATAAGCTGTTTGCCAAACGTCTTCGTTCTGACCACCACTAGGCATTGCAACTTTAAAAGGTTCAGCATCTTTATTTGGAGAAGTAACCGTTAAATTTCCATCGTCATCGTGATCAAAACTATAACCACTGTTTTTGTAAAATTCTTGTAATCGTTCTGCAGCAACTTTATCTTGGTTCATTCCAACAAAGTTACCAGTGTTTTTAAACTGATTAAAGTCTAAGTGTTTAGTAACACCTCCACTTTTATTACTATTATCTACTTCAGGTTCATAGTTCTCTCCAATGTCTACAGTATTGTTAGCGTCAGTGTTGGTATTGCTTTTTGTTTGGTTTTTTTGCGCTAAATCGTTTTTCTGCTTTTGCAATAGAGCTTGCTGGCTAGTCCAAGCTTCTTGCTTGTATCTAGCGACTGTATCTTTTATCATGGCATCAGGCTCGTTGTTCTCTAGCATTGATGCAACTATTCCACGTAGCTTTTCGTCTTCCTTTGGGACTGTACTCATATTATATTATTTATTTTAGAGATATTGATTTTGAGCTTCAATCCTACCTTTCTCGTCTTTAGCGTTGTAATCAGAGTTTTCACCAGTGTTTCCACCAGATTTTTTAAACTGATCATCATATTGATTTTTTATAAACTGAGTAAAATAAGATGATACCATACCTCTAGTTGTCTCTTCATTATAAAACTCGTTTTCAGGATTAGTAAGAGCATCTACAATCATATCTTTGTGTCCCGATTCTAATAAAGTTTTCTTTTCTTCCTCACTAATCTTACCGTCATTCCCTACGTCTTGAAAAGAACTATCCACAACACCATCTCCATCAGTGTCAATTTCAAACACACCATCAGCGTTTAACTTCATACCAAGTTCCTCGTAACTCATACCTTTTATCTCTGGATTTTCACTAACAGCATCTATAAACGGTGTTCCATTTTCTAAAACATCGTCATGCATCATAGATTTAAGATTAGCATTTTTAAGTGTGTTATCCATTTTTGCCGTTGCTTTCACTAAGTTATAACCCTCGCCAATCACGCCATTGTTAATATTTTCCCTAGCATCGTTTTTTGCTTTGTCAACAATATCTATAGCTTGTTTTCTAACACCAACCATGTTAGTATAGTCTTGCTTACTATCCTTAGCTAATGATTCTATTTCCTTACTATTTTTCCAACCAGCTGGGGTTTTTACTTCAAAAACTCTTTTACCGTCAATCGTACTAATTCTTTTTTCAGAATCGTTATCCATAAAGGCATTTATAATACCTCTATTCTCATCATTCAAAGAATTACTCCAATCACTTTTTTCACCAGGTGGTCCTTGCCATTCAGCTATTTGAGTGTTTAAATCTTTTAAAGAAGCAATCTCAGCTGATAAAGTGTTTAAGTCTTGCATGCCTTTAGCTTTCTTACCTTTTTTATTAAATGCTGCTGCATTTTTATAATCACCATGCATTGCCTCAACTTGTCCTCTCGTAGCATCTAACCAACCAGTACCCAATGCTCCACCAGTATCTAATATACCTTGAGCTAGATCATCTCCTTTTTTCTGAGCCGCCTGTCTGTTCTTACCCATCTCAGCAACTCCTTCTTGAGCTATCTTCGCAAGATCGTCCATGCCTTGAGCCATACCATCTTGTCTTCCACGGCCCTGACCTCCCATAGCGGCTCTATACGCTCCTCGTATTAATGTTTGATCAGCTTGTTTTAACGGCGAGCCTTTCATTTCTATTGGAGACATGTATTCCTCATTTGAAAGATCAAGACCTTTACCCGTTACTGTTGCACCGTCTAACACGCTAGAAGCTCCACCACCGCCACCAAACATACCAGCTTTATTCATTGCACCTAAACCTCCAGCAGCAGCTCCAGCAGCTCCAGTTATACCTGACCACATTTGAGAGTTAGCAGAAGCAACTTTTTCTCCAGCAGCACCTACCTCTGATTGCGACATACCAAGTAGTGTAGATACTTTATTTCTCTCCATGTCTCTTGACATGACATCACCTTTTCTTTCTTGATCTTGAATTGACGAAGCAGCTTGTCTTTCAGCCATTTGATTACCGGCTTCTTGTTTACCTATAGATATAGAGATTTCTGAGCATCCATAGAACCTTGATTAGCCATAGTTTGAGCTAGAGCTGCAATACCAGATCCACCAGCTGCACCTTTCATTTGTTGCATTACGTTAGCTTGTGACTCTTGTTGTTGTTGTTTCATGAAATCAGCTTCACCCTGGTTGACGGTTAGATCTTCCATTTTGTTTTCCATGTTAGCATAAGGATTACTTGTATCTAACTTAGAAAAAGCATCTTTTTGCTTCTGCATTTCTTTTTTAGCCCTAGCCTCTTCAGCTCTTGCAGCTTTCTTTGCTTTGGCACCTCCAATGGCTTTGGCTATTTGACTTCCTACTCCAATAGCCGCGCCTGCTATCATAAAACTCATATCTTATTTATTTTTAATGTATTCTTCATATTCTTTTATGTCTTTAGCTACTATTTCTTTTTCTAAAAAATCTATATCTTGAGAGTTTGTAGGGTTTTTATGTATGTTGACAAATATACATTTTTCCTGAGCATATATAACTCTCTTAGTTCCTGGTTTAGCAACTACATAACAAGGTGATATATAGTCTTCTGTAGTGTCTTCTGTTATAACTGTTATGTGACCAGTTAAAAGAAACCATACATGTAAATGCTTATGTATAGCTCCAACAACAACAGAGCCAGTGTTCATGCTCATTTGTCTAACGTATATACCATCTGCAAAAGTGTGTTTTAGCGGAAATAATTCTGAGTCTTGATGAGTCACGATATTAACCTCATCAGCACTACTAACTAACATCGATTGAAAATCTAAGATTTTCTTTCGTGAAGATAACTTTATATCTTTATTCATGATTTAATTTAATTATACTTAAATAATCACACTTTTTTGCAGTTATTTACTACTTTCAAATATATCCATGCTTATATTAAACATCTCAGCGTACTCAGTACTATTGTTAGCAAGTTTGATTTCTGCGTAATAACCTAAAGCACTACTTAGGTTTGCTTTGTTATCTTTACTAAACAATATAAAAGCTCCACTAGGTACACTTGCTACCAAGTTGTTAGCAACAGTTATCACTAGACCTGCTATAGCTGTTATAACACCTATTTCTATTATAGAGCTATGAGCAGCT
>TARA_R110002167_G_scaffold7497_6_pt1 | contig 13651 bp, 13 predicted proteins | sample TARA_R110002167 | Tara Oceans TARA_R110002167 (sample SAMEA4398238) | marine metagenome | biome: Polar Biome; feature: [MES] marine water layer (ENVO:01000295) within the mesopelagic zone...; material: water (ENVO:00002006), including particulate matter (ENVO:01000060) such as...... | reverse complement strand
GAGCCGGAAGCATATAGGTGGCTTCTTGGAAAGTTTACTTTATTTTTATTAAAGTTTTTTCCTGGCATGTCTGTAGATAAATATCAAATAAGAACAAGGCGTGGTAAAATTGGTAACAGAAGAATTAATATGCAAACTAAGCAGGCTGAAGTTGGGGCATATATAGGTGTTTTAAAATTAATTGGAGAATTGTATGCTGGTACATATAATCCAAAAAATTTATCTTGGCAAGCTAGAACAAGTGTAGTTCAATTAATTGTAGCATATTTAATGCAAAAAGCTATTAGAGCTGCTTATATGGGTATAATGTTAGGTAATGATGATGATGAGGATTACGAGGGTGTGAGTTATTATGATTTACTATATCAAAAAGATGTAAATGGAGATGCTATGTATTCTCATAATTCTTTTATAGATGGTTTAACAGCTCCGGTGCAATCATTTATGATATCACCTAAATATAAAGAAGAGATAACGCCTTATGGAACAGGTGGAAGTTATACAGGAGGTGCAACTTTTAGTTGGGAGCAATATTTTAAACTACAAGCAATTGCTTTATTGCAAGGTATTGAAAATGAAGAAAGAACTTTTAATCCATGGCAGGCTGCTGTAACAAGTAAAGATATTGGTACGCTTCAATCTCCGATGGCAGATGGTGGTATTTTAAAAGAAGTTTATAATATAGGTAATGCCGCTAGAGATTTAATGTCAAGTGATCCAGAAAGAAATAAAAAAGCAATTAATAAAAAGGAATCTGGACCAATGATTTGGCAAGAAGAAGATCGATGGAAAGGTTGGAATTCTATAGGTAAAATTTTAGGTGTTAAAGGAAATATTGCTTATCCTCAAATGCAAATTAAAGCACAGCAAAGATATTTTGAAGATTAATAAAACAAGGAGAAGTTTATATTACTCCTCCTTGTTTTTATGCATTACAAATAAAAAGCTTCTATTTGATTTTTTATATCCTTAGTAACATGCAGTTCTTCTGCAGAATCTAAAGGAGGTGATAATAATTCTTTACCTTTAAGTAAATCACTATCGCAATCTAATGCTTCTGCAAATTCTTCATAGTTTAATTCTGGATACAAGCATTTTTTAATGGCTTCATCTTTTTGTAAATGAGCAATAATAACTTTAAAATTATCAGAGCATTTAGAATATTGACCAGTTACTATATTGTTATATTCATCTTTTATTAAGTTTAAATCAAACGTAATAATGTGAAATACGTCATCTACAAAAGTTTGTTCATAGTACTTACTATTTTCTATAGACTTTTTATATTCAATATAATTTTTATCTTCAGACCAGAATAAACATATTATAAGTTTTTCATCTGGTAGATCTACATTTTTAAATCTTAGATAAGTTTCTATAGGACTTACTGGTAATTTTAAAAATGGAAAAAGAAAAACATGTGATTTTTGTATATATTTTCCTATTGAGTTTAATATTTCTAATTCCATATTTTATTTTGTTTTTCTAATGTAAAGTGATAATAATTTTTTACTTGCCCAGACGTATTTGTCTGAGGCAAGTATTTGACATAAACCTATATAAGCGTGTCCTGAAAAACCAAAGCCTTGGCTTTGGTTAATAGGTTTTACAGTTTTATTAGTTGCCCGGTCACAATATAACGTGTTTGATCCAGGGTTATTGTCTTTGTAGTTACTATAGAAACAATAGTCTTCAGTAACTAGCGACAGCTGATATTTTTGCTTATTAAATTGTTTAGTTTTGGGTATTTTAATCTTCATTTGTTTTAGGTTTTAAGTTTTCATCTCTAGCATATTCATCAATCATTTCAAAAATTGTACTTGTAATGTATTCACTTGCTACTGCTTTTGATGCTACATCATAAGCTTGATCATCTGTGCACTCATAATTTATTGTTACATCACAATTTTGAAATAGATTGTCAACTATATATCCATTTGTTTTTAATGTTTCCTTAGCTTCTGTTACTTTGATGCGTTCTTGTCCTTCCATATAGCTTACTAATGCTCCAATAGCATAGTTAATACCACTGTAGTTAGTAACATCTTCAGTTTCCGGATCTTCTGTAATTTCTGTAGTATCTAAGATAACACACTCTTCTGTTTCTGATAAGTCATTAACCCATAAGCTTGTGACATTTCTATCAATTGCTGTTAGTAACTCCTGTACTAATTCTTTTTCTTTATTGTTCATCTTTTTCTTCTTTTAAAATTGTTAATAATTCATCACTTGTTTTGCAAAGCCAATCTTCAATGTTATAATCATTATAGTATCCTGCTTTGTAAACTTCACCTTGTTTTTTGTACTCTTTTTTTAAAACCCCAACGCCATCTATTTCTTTTCCTTCAGAATCTTTAGGTGTTTCCCATGGTGGTATATCGTAGGATTCCATAGAATCTATAACTCCATTTCTGAATTCTATCCTTGCTCCAAAACCTTGTTCTTCTTCCCAGTCATAATCAAAATCTGGAATTAGTTTGGCTAATTTGTATATTATTTCTAAATGCGGAGGTGACCATGCTGTTGAAAAAGTATATAAATCTTCGTGTATATATTGATCATAACAACCCCATTTTGTTCCCCAATTATCACAAGCCCAGCTATTAAGGTTATTACTTCCGTGTTTGATTTCCATTTTTTGTAAATGATTTTGTAGTTGGTTTTCTGTACCTCTATCTTTTATTTTATCTAATTCTGGAGGAGGAGAATAAAAATATCTACACAGTCCAATATCAGCAATTTTTTGTAAAAGAAGCTGATTGTTTATATTATCTCCGGTTTCATATACGTTTATTGAATTGTATACATGATTAGGCATATTTACTTTATTTTTAAATATTGGTTATTTATTATTTCTACTTTGTTTTTTGCTCTTGTAATAGCAGTGTAAAACCATTTAGCATTATCCCATATAGGCATCATCCAATTAGCATCTATGTATACATTTTCCCATTCTTGTCCCTGGGCTTTATGACAGCTAATTGCATATCCTAAAGTTGATATAGTTACTTCCGGTGATATATATGATTTTTTCTTACCGTATTTACCATAGACCTTAACTATAAGTTTTTTAATTTCTATAGGAAGGTTGTCTAGAAAATTAATAGATTCTATGATTTGAGTACTGTGCAATGACGGTTCAATTAAATTAGGAGTTACTAGATGCAATGTTTTGTTAATATTGTAGACATAGCATTTATATTTGTTCTGTATTCCTTTTTTATTTGTAATTAAAAGATCAAATTCATATATTAATTTAGGTTTAACAGCAATGTAAATTTCACCATTAGAATAACCTCCGGAATTAGATATAGATACTAAAACTTCATTGTTACTTACACCAAGTAAATCTTTTGGTTTTCTTGTTTTATCAAGGATTTGTTTGATTTTTTGGTTGTATTGAACTCTGCGCGAATTAGTAGATGTTAAAACAACATAGTTATTGCCTTCAGAAACATCTTTTAAGAGGCTTTTGTTAAATTTTGGTACAACGCTAAGGTCTGAATTTTCAGGTTGTTTAAAACTGCTTATTTTATTAGTCCTTATTTGTGTTGCAATGTCTAACAAGCTTCCATCATATCTCATGACTTTGGTTAACTCATATTTATTGTGAGGTAAGAATTGATCCGGGTATTGTTTTTCCCAATTAAAAATCCAAGGATTAGTCCCTACAGGTTCTAATTGAAAACTGTCACCCATAAATATAATTTTACATTTTTTAATTAGAGCATCTTTAATGATAACTTCTAAAATGTATTTGTCAATCATGGAACACTCATCAATTATGTAAGTAGAATTTGCTTTAAGGGATTTTTGCTTTACAAAAGATGTTCCTTTTTTGTCATCTGTTGCATTGAATAGGCATTTGTGAATTGTTTGATATTCTAAGTGATCATTGTCAATTTTTTCTCTTAATCTGTTAACGGCAGCATTGGTTGGTGCTAGTAGGGTTGCATGCTTGTAATTTGCAATATTCTCTGCAATTGTTGTTTTACCGCAACCTGAATAACCTGCTAATAGAAAAAAAGAATCTGATGATTCTAAGAATTTATGCACTTTGAGTAGTGCTTGTTTTTGCTCATCTGTGTATATAATGGCATTTTTTTTTGCGTTGAATAATTCTGATACGCTCATAATAATTTAGTGTTAGTTAAAAAAGTGATGATAGTAACTCTAAGTTTGGTATATCCTTAAAGCTACTATCTCACTCTCCCCTATAAATAATTTACTCCACTATGAAAAACTCGTCTGTGCTAAGGTCTACTAATGTAGAGTCTCCTAGTTCAGTGACTTCTGTGACTGTAGCATTTGGGTATACAGTGTCTAGTACTTCTTGTACTTCTTCTGATACTTCTACTTTAGGAACAACGGTTTCTTCTTCTATAACTTCTGCAGGTGGACAACTATTAAAGTCATCATTACCAAAAGGTAAATCCAAATTATTAGATTCTTCTTCTACAGGTTCTTGATCCTTTACTTGATTTTCTTCTTCATGTAATTCTATCTGCTCATCTGTCATTTCTATAGAAGGCGCATCAACTACCATATCAAAGTCATCGCCACTTTCATTTTCTTCAAATAGAGTACTTGATAACTGATCTGCTGTAAGAGGAGGAGTATCTTCAGTTACAATGATTCTTTCATCACATACTTCTGCAACGGCTGCTTCATCTTCTCTGATACTTTCTGCAATACGATCTTTATCATAAACAGGTGCTTCATCTTCAATGTTAATTTCAGGATAATCTACATTACCTGCTTCATCATCATATACTGGAACAGCTCTGCCATCATCTTCAAATGCTACATCTACTAAGTCAGGTTTGTCATCTGTCTCAATAGAGTAATTATCTTCATCCCGCCCGGCCATTTTGTTTTCATAATCAACATCTACATTTTGAAGAGATGTTAAATCTCTTTCATCATCTACAGTTGTATTGTCAAAGCCCGCTGGCAAACTTTCTGGTACTCCGTGGTAATAACGCAGTGTAATAAAAGTATTAAGTTCTATTTGTTGCTTATACCATGTTTTAGGGGACTGTTCTTTAACTCCAAACATGATCATTTTATAAACTTCCCACAACGTACCTTTATTAGAGTAATCAAATGACGGAGTGTTGTATTCATTTCTAATTTGCGTAGATTGCTCAATACCTAAAAAGTCTTTGTCAAAGAACAATAAACCCATTAGTGTAGAGTATTCAGCTCTGTCTACAGGGATAGCTTTGAACTTATCTTTCATTGCAATAATTTTAGCAAAATGCTGTTGTGCATGTGACACCATAGCATTAATCATTTGTGTTGATTCTGCTTTAGCTGTTCCTGTATGCTTTCTAGCCCAGGTAACTTCGGCATCTTTAGAAACAAACGGTACTTTATTTTCTAAAATAAACCCTCCAATACCACAACTAAACTTTAACATTTTGTTGTAAGAGTTTGTCCAGTTAAATGTCATTGACATATCTGGATCTTCTAGGTCAGTACTAATTTCCATATAACCTGCGGCTACTTCACCGTTGTGTTCTGCTTTATATAATTCACTTTCAATAGTAAAGTTAGCATCTGTTAATGCTTTTCTAACTTCATCAATAATATCTCCATGCGCGATAGGCGTGTATGATTGTGTAGCAGTTGGTAACTGCGTATTTCTTAAATAACTTTCTGTTTGTGTTTTTATTTTCATTCGTAAAAATTTAACATGATTTGATTTGAGGGTTCTATTTTATGGATTTCTTTCCAGATCCCTTTAAGATAAAATTGTATATCTACATTGTAATTATCAAACTCTGCAGGTTCATATTTATTCATTATTCTTTCTAAGTGACTAGAAGCTTCTACTTTAATTATCCTGTTGTCACTATTGATTTTCAATATCTTACATCCATTCTTTTTAGTAATAAAATACCTCAAAGTTTTTGGTAAGCGTGTTGTGTTTAGATTAGTTTTTGATTCATCTAAACATTCAATTTCAAAATGCCATTGACCTTTAGACCTTACTCCAGCACAATAATCAAATATGTTTTGATTTTCTTGTATTGTTTTTTCAGGTTTCTGATTAAGAACAAAGTAGTTGTAAAGTGCAATTCGTTTAACCCTGTAACTTTTGTTTTTATGAAGCGGTTTGTCTACTTCAAATCTACCTTTAGTTTTAGTATTAAATAACTTGTACTTGCCTTCTTTTGTTTTCTTTATTAAAGGTTTTGGAAATTGATTTTTATGCAGATCTAAAGCTGTGTCTCTATCTATTTCTTTACCAGCAAATATGCCAATATAATTATTGACATCAGGGATTATTAACTTATGGTATTCTTCATACTCTAAAACTAATTTAGTAAGAGTTTCCCATTTTTTGCAGATTTCAAAATACTTGTCTACATATTTCCGGGGTAGTATAATCTCACCACCATCCGTGTTAACCATTAGCGGTCTTGCTCCCGGAATAGATTCACATAGTTCCTCCATTAGCATTACTAATAGTAGTTGACCATTACATGTAATTTGCATAGTGAATAGACTATCCTTTAGAAAAGAATGTTCATCATTAGATAAACCATAAGTAGCATTTAATAAAATTTTGTAAACATAATTTAATGGATTTGATTTCGGGTATAACAACCGGTCATCATAAAATCCTTCATAAATTTTAAGAAATAATTCTTTTGGTAAATGAGCAGGAGCCCACCCATTTCTAATGGCAAGATTAGGATAATAACTTTTAACATCAAACGATAGTATTACGTTGTCTTTACATGATTGGTATATACCTTTCTTAGCACCGTGTATGCCGCCTAATGCAAAATGATATTCTAAACCTTTGTAAGTTACTTCATGTTTAAAGGATCCTTTAAGGTTTTCGCCATCTAATTTTTGACTTTTAAATTCAGTTAGTGTCTGTTGTAAAGAAGGAGTTTTAAAATTAATATAAGGTAAAATAACATTCTTTAATTTTATGTTACTTCTTATAGTCCTTTGTTTTTTTAACTGATTTTCTGGTATATTTAACTGCTCTGATAACAGTTTTAAAAATATACTTTTAGCTAACTTCGGTTCAGATGCATTATTTAAATCAAGATTAAAGTGTTTGGATAATTCCCAACGCAGTTTAATTTCTGCTTTATTTCTAAAGAACATTTCTCTGGTAGATAAACAATCATTAATGCAATATTCAGTTAAGTTTTTAATATCTTCTTCTGTGTGTTGATCAGAGTGAGATGTACTCATGTCTTCAACATTATGCCAATCCATGCTATACTGCAACCATTTAAGGCTACAGCGTTTAGCAGGATTATCATAATTATTAATGGCTAGTATATCACATTCATTAGCTTTTATTTTATTCACAGGGAAGTGTAAAAACTCCTTAGCATTACTTGCTCTAATTGTTTCTTGTGCAAACTTATAAATATCGTAAGCAAAAAATATTTGTTTCTTTTGAGCACATTGCAGAATAAATTGTGTGACTTGATTATCAAATCTAAGACCGTTATATGAAATTAATAAGTTTTGATTTTTAATACAATCTTTTATAAATGAAACATACTTATCAGTTTCATTTTGCGATTCGCGAATCTCAAATATTAATTTGTCATTAGGATCTTTTACATTAATAAAGCATGCCAAGAAACAATTCTTTACTGTTTCATAATCATATACATAGGATTTAGCCATATAAATTTAGTTTTAATAGGAACATTAACTCTGTGCCCATATTGATTCTTTTGCTGATATTATTACTTCTGCCAAGTTATTACTTTCTTGATCACTTGACTCAATCATTTTCATTACATTGTTAAGTTGCTCTGTAGTAATAGCATTTGAATCGTAAAGTTTTTGTAAGTAGTTTCTATATACTACTTCAGGATCATTTATTCTATAGCCTTTATCTTCTTTTCTATACCCTTTATTTAATTTACTTTGAATAAGTTTAGATGCAACACTGTTGGCTACAGATTGAGATGCTGAACCAATTTTATATCCTTGCTTTAAGGTTTGTCTTCTCCTACCATATGCAAATTGCACATCATATAGATCTGATAGAGGTTGTTTTAGAACACTAACTATGTAAATCTTATCCGATGGATAATTGTCACAGTACAGGTGTGTTTCAGTTAATATATTTTGATAATTCATAAAAATAATTTTATAAAAAAAATGCGTACCCAATTAAGAGTACGCATTTTTTAAGTTAATAATCTGTTAGCTAACTAATTCTTCTGTTTTTGGAGCAGGTGCTTTAACTACTTGCTCAAAATCAAATTCTGTTGAGTTAACTGCTACCCTATGTACAAAATTGATAATGTCTTTTTCATTAACAAGAGTGTATTCATAAAAAGTTTTTAACGCTTTTCTTTCTTCTTTGTAAGGTGTATCATTAGGTCTCTTCATAGCTCTTACAATATCTCCATTAGTATCTAGTTTTGGTAGATTGTGGAAGGTATCTTTTTGAACTGTAGTAATGATAGCTAACTTTTTTTCTTCTGGTAAGTAAATGCATTCTACAAAAGGACAGGTCTCTTCTAATCTAATTAGACTAAATGTAGGATAACCTCTATGGTCTTGTACAACGATTAACATTTGTTTGTGGTTGGTTTCTGACATGTTTATTTTTTTATAAAACTACGGAATTTTTAGCAAACTCGTATGGTAAATCAAAATCCTTATTATCTATATGCCAAGTTAATTCAAAATTAACTAATTGAATTAGTTGTTCAGTCCATTTTTCTAAAGATGTTTCCGATACTAAAAAGTTATACACTTGATTGTTTTTATCTACTACTATAAAATGAAATTCAAATTTATAATCATAAGCAATACCACGCATTAAACTTTTTGCTAACACTTGATAGCATGGAGGTTGTAACCAATAGTCATACTTATCTACTACATCTTTGAACTGACTTATAGTGCCTGATGTAGTTTTAATATCAGAAACATAAATTGTCTTTTCTTTTCTATCTACTTTAATACAATCTAAAATTCCTTTAATTCCAAATTGAAATTCATCTGGCCTGGTACTTAACTCAAGTTCTGTTCTTACTTCATCATCATCATTGATGGCTTTAAGTAAATAGTTTGACTGTTTGTTTGCTAATATAGCTTCAGCTTTGTATTTACATTTGTCCCAAGATTCTTGATCAACAATAACTTTATCTTCATTTTCTACATGCAATCTAAAATATTCTTCAGCATTTTCTGTAAGAATTTTATTAAGTCTTTTTGAATCACCTGTGCCATCTTTAGTATCTTTTAAACTTTGGTGTTTATTGATTGTAATCAAGTGATTAAGTATTTCTTTATCATAGTAATTGAAACTTGAATCTTGAGGACAAAGTTCTAGCACATAATTAATACAACTTAGAATTGTTTCGCTAGGAACAGGAATAGCCATATTAATAAACTTGTTCTTTACTTCATCTGGTTCTAAGACCATACAATGTATTAAACTTCCTTCATCAAAGTGCTTTCCTGTTAACTTTACTTTCTCATCTAAGATGTAATGCTTATGGTAAATAGCAGGATTATTTTTTAATAGTTTCAATGCGCTAGGAGAAAGATGTAAGTCATCTTTCTTGGCATTCCATTCTTCAAATTTTATTTCTTGATCGTTCATATTGTTGGTGTTAATTTTAATGAGAATTTATTTGATGCATTAAAGTGTGGAATTAAAAAATACTTAGCTATAATTTCCATATCAGACTTGCTTATACTTCTTTCATTATATCTGCATTTTAATATTTTTTCATACTCTTGTATTATTTGATCTATGTCATAATAAATTTCGTTTGAAGGAGAGTTATTACTATAGTAAGCCCAATTACTAAAATCAAATGTTTTAAATTTAGTATTGCTTTCATCTGTAAGTATTCTTCTTTTAGATGCAGAAATATAATTTTGAATTAATAAAAAATAAATTATATTTTCATTTGTAGATATGTTGACATGAGCTAAAATGTTCATAGCTACATCATAATTTTCTACACTTGGTGATTTGAGCAGGTTTACAATGTTATTGAACTTACTTTCTCCAAAATTAGCTGAAGGATTATTAGTTAGTTGAACAACTCTCCAAGGAATTACTTTATGATTCTGCAAAATTACTTTATGATTATATAAAATATGATTATCTGGGTGATTCTCACTCCATTCATGTCCGGTAAGGTTAGAAAAATAATTATATGCATCCCATATAGTGTGTGATAAATTATGATTTGCTTGAAGAATTATATAATCAGTTGGATCTAATAAAAAATTATCATAATAACTGTCTATAAGATTTCTTATTCTTTTACTCATTGCTATAGCTTTTACACAATGATGTTGTGCGCTATATGACCAAATACTATTTTTATATCGTTCAGCAGATAGAATTATTTTTTCAGACATTTCTAATAGTGCTTTTGTTTTAATTAGAATTACCTTGTTACTATAGTTACTTGTTGGTGTTAGTATTTGAAGTTTAGAAATCGCTTTTCCTTTTTTCCCTGATTGCAAAATACAATGTTCAGTAATTTCAGATGTAAATTGTTTTTTAGTTTTTAAATCTACACCAATATGATTTAACGGTGATGTTAATTCTTTTTTAAAATTATTTATTTCTTCTTCTGTATAAGGGTACTCGTTAGTTATATTACTTGTTGGAACTATTTCGCATATATTTAAATTAATGTTCTCTTCAGTTTCTTCAAAGTAGTATTGTTTTTGTTTTTTTCTTGTGTCTTTATGGTTATAGACCCATGTATTTTCAGGTAAACAGTATGCGTATATTTTTGTTGGTTTCATAATGTAAAAATTAAGGGGAGCTTTTATACTCCCCGTTAAATTATTCAATGATGACATTTACTATATCATCTTCTAACATAAGTGTGTTATATTTAGGGTTATTATTAATAACTTTCTTTGCTAATACAAATTTTAAATCTGATCCTAAACAATCACTAATTATCAAATCTTTAATTCTATCTAAATAAACCGGAGTTATATCGTTAGTTTTAATTTTATGAGTAATGTAATTAATAAGTCTAGTAGTCAAAACATAAGCTAAATCAGCTCTATAATTTGTCCCTGTTTTAATCAGGTCTGTAATTTTAGTTTGTACTGTTTTGAACTGAACTGTTGTGTCTAGTATGTCAGAAGGCTGAATCATTTTATCTAAGTTATTGTGGATAAAACTAGTGTACATGGTAGTTACTTCAGGTCCTACTGCACCTTCACCAATGTTTTGAATCAATGGTAAAGATTTATTGAAATCAGGTAATGTTCTTAAAGAATTAAAAAACTTAACTAAACTTCTAGGATTTACTTCAGGCCGTTCTTCATGCATAATTTCGTTACCGTTAAGTAATGTGAAATTAATTGATCGCTCATCAATGTTAGCACTTTCTGCCCATGATGCCCATACTTCAGGCTCCCACTTCATATCAAAAGTAATGTATCTTGATTTTGCTGCAGGATCAATGTCTGTTACATTGTATGTTCCATCATCTGGGTTTTCAGTTAATAGTATAGTCCATCCTTTAGGTAGACTCCAAGAAATATATTCTTGTCTGTCAATGATTTCCATAACAGCTTGCATAAATCTAGGTGCAGCTCTTGTGTAGTCATCAAGTATTAGAATACCACCTTCACCTTTACCTGCAATCCAAGCCGGTTTAGCATAAGTCATACGACTATTGTTAGTAGCACTCCATCCTTGTTTTGCAAAAGAATCCATTACTTTTTCATCAATCCATCTAGCAACTTTTTTACCATCTTTTTCTGCTACCATATAGTATTCTTTAATTGGAATACCAACTAAATCACCAAGCTCATCTAACTGTGCAAGATTAATTGATTCAACATGTTTTATATTTAATTCTTCTGCTAACTGATGAACAACACTTGTTTTTCCTAGACCTGCAGGGCCACATATTGAGACAGCTACAGGCTTGTGACCTTCAGCTTGAATTGCTCTATTGTTTTGGATAATGTGCGTAAGTGTTTCTTTTAATTCTGTACTGTTTAATTCTACTTTGTTCATATTTTTAATTTAATTTAATTGTTTTCCCTGGCAAGTGATCTGTTTTATCTGATAGTGTAGACAATACCCATAAAACATTTTTAATTTTGGCTCGTGGAGCAGGAGCTTCTCCATCAGTTAAGTAAATTAGTGTAGAGTATTTGTTTTTACTTTCGTTAAAGTAATCTACAACTTCATTAAAATCAGTACCCCCTCTACCTTCTATGTCTACGGGCTGATTACGTTTATATTTAAATGGTTTACCCATACTTGTATCTGCAAAAACTAATGTAAAATCATGACCAGATTTATTCATGTGGTGGATTTCATTAAGAAATTCTTTAACCTCTTTAGTAGATACTGATGCTGAACTATCTATAGCAAGTAGTACATGTGAAAATGATTCCACTTTCATACCAAAGTCTAACTCAAATCTTTTACTTTTTTTACGTTTAGTTTTTTTGATATTATACTTAGTGCTCTGACCTATAAATCTTTTCAAAAAAGATCTCCAATTAAATTTAGGCGGGTCAATTTTGTTCATCGCTTCTATTCTTTCTGCAACGTTTCCTGGAACAGTTCCTCTCATTTTAAGAGTTTGTTCTGCTACTTCTGATAGAACAGCAGTAATTGCTCGGTCTATAAGTTTTGCTTCTGCTTCTGAAAGATCTTCAAAGTCATCCCAATTGTGGTCAGGCATCTCTGCTATGTTACCATCTGAGTCTTTAAGAGAACCATTTGAATCTAAAGCGTCAAGCAATTCGTCATAACTAAACTCTTCTGATTCACCTGGCTCTGGATCAGATGTTTCATCTTGTTGATCATTACCATCAGATTCTTCAGAATCATTTTGTTGATCATCGCCACTACATTCATCAGAATTATCATCAGGGTTTCCATCAGCTTGTTCTTGTTGCTTTTTCTTTTGTTTAGCTTGTTCCTCTAACTCTTTATAGTAATAGTTAGCACCTTTAAGAGGTTCAAGGTTATAACCCTCTTGATTGTATATATCTATATCAACACCGTTTTTTGGTAAATAAATTCTATCTATTTGTTGATTAATTTCCATGTCTTGAGCAATATTTGCTAACTTATGGTTTGATAGATGCTTGAATTCAGTACAATGGAAAAATGCTATATGCATTAATTCATGTTGCAATAAACCTTTCTTGTGCTCTTGTGAAAGAGAAGTCCAAAATTCAGGATTTATAAGCAACACATAACTAATACCATTTGTACCAACTCCAGCAGTTTTTACTCTGGAAGCGTTAACAAATTTTTTGTTTAAGTTTAATAATAGTAACCCATAAAAGGGTTGTTCTAACATAAGATCTTTACAAATTAATGATAAGTCTTTTTGTAGGGCCTGTTCGTTCATTCGAATAGATTTAAGTTTTTAGGTTCTATGTAATCATATTTTTTATCACAATTAATGGCTTGTTGTAAAAAGCCAGAATAAAACTCTAGAAATTTTTGTTTAGATCTTTCATCAACAGTTGTAGAGTTTTGATTTAAATATTCAAATATTTGTTTAGTGTAAGCGGTAATGTTTTGATATCTGAATTGAAATGGTAAATGCTTGTTTATTTCATCAACTATTTCACATTTAATATTTACTATTTCAGAAGAACCTTTGTCTGCATAAGATGACAAGTA
>TARA_R110002167_G_scaffold100794_5_pt1 | contig 13661 bp, 14 predicted proteins | sample TARA_R110002167 | Tara Oceans TARA_R110002167 (sample SAMEA4398238) | marine metagenome | biome: Polar Biome; feature: [MES] marine water layer (ENVO:01000295) within the mesopelagic zone...; material: water (ENVO:00002006), including particulate matter (ENVO:01000060) such... | reverse complement strand
GCAACACCACACCCGCCGCCACCGCGATGACCGGCACGCTAAGCTGGGAAATCGCCGCAACCGTTACCGGCAATGCCGGCAGCACCCGATACCACAGCGCATAGCCTAACCCCGAGGTGATCGCGCCAGCCGTCACCGCCGCGGCGACGCCGCCAAGTGTAACTTCACCGGTCGATCCGCCCAAGACCGGCAGGGCCACAAGCGGCAAACACAGGATAAAATTACCCGCCGATGCGGTCAGTGCATCGGCCTCTGCCTGTCCTAAAATCGTATAGGCGGCCCAGCCGAGTGCGGCCAAAATCATCGCGGCGGTGCCGACCGGCGACACAACGGTCGCACCCGCAGGCCACAATAAAACACCTAAACCCGCCATCGCGACACAAACGCCAAGCCAGCGCGCCACGGGAATATGCGCGCCCCGCCATGCGGCCCAGCCAAACATGAAAACCTGCAACGTGCCGAACAATACCAACGCGCCCAGCCCCGCGCCCAACGTCAAATACGCATAGGAAAACCCGATCATATAGGCCGACAATGCCAATGCACCACGCCAGCGCCCGCCAATACTTGACAGCGGATTACGCCCGGACAACCAAACGATCACCGACAAAGCCGCAGCCCCTGCCGCGACGCGCAGAACAGCGAAAACAAAGGGATCCATGCCAAAACCGGCAACACCGATCCGGTTCAGCACCGAATTTGCCGCAAAGGCGGTCATCGTCACGACAACGGCCAAGATCAATACCATATTTCCCGCCACTCCATCACAGCCTGTCAAAGGGTGCAGGATAGACCAGCGTTTGCGCAGGCGCACCCGTGACACCCGACACCATTGTGTGATCCTGCGCATAGGGGCCGGTCAGATTGGCGGCCCCCGCGCGCGAAAATCCCGCGGTCTCATAAAACGCCACATTGCCCAGAACCACGATCGGGGTCTTCGTGATGCGCGACCATTCCGACACCATCCCCATCATGCGCTTGCCATAGCCGCGCCGCTGCACATCAGGGGCAATCGCAACCGGCGCGAGACACAGCCAGCCCTTTGGTTTCACCATATATGACAGCGCGTAATACCCCACGATCCGGTCGCCCATCGGCATCACCTGCTCGCCTGCGATGGTCTTTGATTTGCGCAAAGCCGCAACCAGCCAGGCCTCTGCCACCCCCTCGAATGCGGCGTGCAACAGGGCATCAACCGCAGCCTCTTCGCCGCGTTTCATCTCGCGGGCAAATTGCGGGCTGTTGAACATCGGCTTTCCTTATGCAATGTGCAGCACCCTACCTCGCATAGGGTGCCGATGAACATATGTCGCAGGGCTGCACCGGTGAAATAGCTGCACTGCGGCATATATCAAAGGCATCGCAACAAGAGTTAGGGAAAATGAAACATCAAACCAATCTCACCGCCGAACAAGCAAACGCGCCTGCTACGCACCATGCCCCCAAAGACCGCGCCGACCGGATTGCACTGCGTCTGGTCAAATTCATGCGGTTTTTTGCGGACAAGTTCTTTGCGGGCCGCTACGGACACCGTGCCGTTGTGCTTGAAACCGTGGCCGCCGTGCCGGGTATGGTTGGCGGTCTTTTGCAACATTTGCGTGCGCTGCGCCACATCCGCGACGACCGGGGCTGGATCAAGGAATTGATCGACGAGGCCGACAACGAGCGGATGCATCTGATGACCTTCATCCATATCGCACAACCGTCGCGGTTTGAACGATTTGTGATCAGCGCCACGCAACTGGTGTTCTACAACTGCTATTTCTTCCTGTATCTGCTGGCACCGCGTGTCGCACACCGGATCGTCGGGTATCTGGAGGAAGAGGCCGTCACCAGCTATACGCAATACCTTGAACAGATTGATGCGGGGGTGGTTGAAAATGTGCCCGCGCCGCAACTGGCCATTGACTATTGGCAACTTGCGCCAGACGCGCGGCTGCGCGACGTCGTGATCGTGATCCGCGCCGACGAGGCAGGGCACCGCGATAAAAACCACGACTTTGCCAACCAACTGGTCGCGGGCGCGCATCCGTAAAGCCGCGGTCAGACGACAGCAACGAAAAAGGGCGGCCCCATAAGGACCGCCCTTCTTTAGTGATCGACATGCACGGCGTTTGGACTATGCCCAAGCCGCGTTTTACATCATGCCGCCCATGCCGCCCATGCCGCCCATGTCACCCATGCCGCCGCCAGCGCCGCTGTCTTTGGATGGCTTGTCGGCAACCATGGCTTCTGTTGTGATCAACAGGCCAGCCACAGATGCCGCGTCCTGCAAGGCAGTGCGCACAACTTTGGCCGGGTCAATCACGCCAAACTTGAACATGTCGCCATATTCTTCGGTCTGCGCGTTAAAGCCGTAGGTCTTGTCGTTGGACTCGCGGATTTTGCCAGCCACAACAGACCCGTCAACGCCGGAGTTCTCGGCGATCTGACGCAATGGCGCTTCAAGCGCCTTGCGCACGATCGTGATACCCACGTCCTGGTCGGAGTTTGCACCCTTGAGACCTTCAAGAACCTTGCCAGCCTGGATCAGGGCAACACCACCACCGACAACGATACCTTCTTGCACGGCCGCACGGGTCGCGTTCAATGCATCGTCAACGCGGTCTTTACGCTCTTTGACTTCCACTTCGGACATGCCACCGACGCGGATCACAGCAACACCACCGGCCAGTTTGGCCACGCGCTCTTGCAGCTTTTCACGGTCGTAGTCGGATGTTGTTTCCTCGATCTGGCCACGGATCTGTGTGACGCGCGCGTCGATCTCGGCCTTCTCGCCGCCACCATCGATGATTGTGGTGGTGTCTTTGGTGATTGTCACACGCTTGGCAGTGCCCAGCATGTCGATTGTGACATTCTCAAGCTTCATACCAAGGTCTTCAGAGATCACCTGACCACCTGTCAGGATCGCGATGTCCTGCAACATGGCTTTACGACGGTCACCAAACCCGGGTGCCTTCACAGCCGCAATTTTCAAGCCGCCGCGCAGTTTGTTCACCACAAGCGTTGCAAGCGCTTCGCCCTCAACATCCTCGGAGATGATCAACAGTGGCTTGCCGGACTGGATCACAGCCTCCAACAGCGGCACCATTGGCTGCAAAGAACCCAGCTTCTTTTCGTGCAGCAAGATGATCACATCTTCCAGCTCTGCGGTCATCTTCTCGGTGTTGGTTGTGAAATACGGGGACAGGTAACCGCGGTCGAACTGCATCCCTTCAACAACATCGGTTTCTGTCTCAAGACCCTTGTTCTCTTCAACAGTGATCACGCCTTCGTTGCCGACTTTTTGCATCGCATCAGCGATTTGACGACCGATGTCTGCTTCGCCGTTGGCGGAAATTGTGCCGACCTGCGCCACTTCGTCGCTGTCATTGACCGGACGGGCCATCGCGATGATCGCAGCCACAACCTTGGTTGTCGCCAGATCGATACCGCGCTTGAGGTCCATCGGGTTCATGCCGGCCGCGACAGATTTCATGCCTTCACGCACAATCGCCTGGGCCAGAACCGTGGCTGTTGTTGTGCCGTCGCCAGCCTCGTCATTGGTGCGCGACGCCACTTCTTTGACCATCTGCGCGCCCATGTTTTCGAACTTGTCTTCCAGTTCGATTTCCTTGGCAACCGTTACACCGTCTTTGGTGATGCGCGGTGCGCCGAACGATTTGTCGATCACGACATTGCGGCCTTTGGGGCCCAAGGTCACTTTGACCGCGTCGGCAAGGATGTTCACACCCTTGAGCATCCGATTGCGGGCGTCAGTGCTGAATTTTACGTCTTTAGCAGCCATTTTTCATGTGCTCCTTAATTGAATTTCATCAGATAGCGGGTATCAAACGGGCCCTTAAAGGATGCCCAGAATGTCGCTTTCTTTCATGATCAACAGGTCTTCGCCGTCGATCTTGACTTCTGTGCCGGACCATTTGCCGAACAAAACCTTGTCACCAGCTTTGACATCCATCGGGATCAGCTCGCCGCTATCCTTGCGCGCACCAGCGCCAATGGATACAACTTCGCCTTCGGCTGGCTTTTCTTTCGCAGCGTCCGGAATGATCAGGCCGCCTTTTGTCTTCTCTTCGCCTTCGATGCGGCGGACGAGAACGCGGTCGTGAAGTGGTGTAAATGCCATCTTGGAACGTCTCCAGTTCGAGTTTTCTTGCGCTGGCACTCACTGCATGTGAGTGACAACAACGGATAGGTAAGGAGACAGCACAGCCAAGTCAAGCGATCAGATATGGAAAATCTGCGCGACCTATCCGACGTCTGTTTTGCCGCGCCTGTCACTGCGCAAATTCGCATAGAGCACATGGTTGCGCCAGCGCCCGTTGATCTGCAAATAGGACTGCGCAACACCCTCGTATTTATATCCGCATTGCTCCAGCAAACGGCGGCTGGGGGTGTTTTCGGGCAAACAGCCAGCCTCGATGCGACTGATATCGAGCGTGCGGAACGCGTAATGCACAACCGCCTCGATCGCCTCTTTCATATAGCCATGACGTGCGTAGGCCTGCCCGATCCAATAGCCGGTGGTGCCAGCCTGCGCGGGCCCGCGGCGGATATTATCAAGCGTAATCGCCCCCAACAGCGCATCATCGGACCGGCGGATCAAAAACAACGGCACTGCGGTGCCGCTGGTAATAGAGCGCTGCGCCCAGTAGACGCGGTTGGTAAAGGCCTTGCGCGACAAATGGTCCATCGCCCAAGTGGGCTCCCACGGGTCCAGAAATTCCTGACTGTCGTGGCGCAGCGCAGACCATGCGGTATAATCGCCATGCACAGGCGGGCGCAGCGTCATGCGCGCTGTTTCCAACCTGACCTGTCTGCGCCGTCCCAGCATCAGGCCACCAATCGCGCCTTCAATGCGTCCAATGTCGGCGCGGCCTCTGCGGGACCATATAGCGCCATGGCGGTGCCAGCCTGCCCTGCCATCTGGCCTGCAAATTCCTTCACATCACCGGTGGTCACCGCATCAATCCGGTCAATGGTTTCGTCCAATGTCGGGATCCGGCCCCAGATCGACAAAAGCCGTGCCAGACGCTCGGCGCGGTTTGACGGACTTTCCAGCCCCATCAACAACCCCGCTTTCATCTGCGCGCGTGCGCGGGCGACTTCGGCGGCGGTCATGTCGTCGGCGGCGCGTTTCATCTCGTCAATCGTGACATTGGCCAACTCGGATATCTGCTCGGCGCTGGTGCCCGCATAAATCGTGGTCATGCCGGTATCTTCATGGGCACCGGTTTGGGCAAAAATCGTGTAACACAGCCCGCGATTTTCACGAATTTCCTGAAACAGCCGCGACGACACGCCGCCCCCCATCACCGACGCATATATCTGCGCGGTATAAATCGCCGGATCTCGGTAGTTCGGCCCATCCAGTGCCAGCGCAAAATGCACCTGTTCCAGATCCTTGTTGCGGCGCAGCTCGCCGCCGCCAAATTTTGCGGGCTGCATCAGTTTTGCATCGCGCGTCACCGGCGTCAGGTGGCCAAACAGCGCCTCGGCTTGGGCGACAATCTGGTCGTGATCGATGCCCCCTGCGGCGGCAAGGATCATCTGGTTCGGGCCATAATGCTCGGTCACAAAGGCGCGCAGATCATCGCGGTTAAACGCCGACACGCGCTCGGCGGGGCCCAGTATCGGACGGCCAATCGCCTGATCGGGATAGGCCACCTCTTGCAACCAGTCGAAAATAATATCGTCGGGCGTGTCATTGGCCTGACCGATCTCTTGCAGGATCACGCCGCGCTCCAAGTCCACATCCGAGGCCTCAAACGTCGAGTTCATCAAGATGTCACCGATCACATCCAGCGCCAGCGGCACGTCGTCTTGTAAAACGCGGGCGTAATAGGCGGTGTTTTCGCGGCTGGTATAGGCGTTCAAAAACCCGCCCACATCTTCAATTGCCTCGGCAATCTGCAACGCAGAGCGGGTTTTGGTGCCCTTGAACGCCATATGTTCCAGAAAATGCGCGATGCCGTTTTGCTCGATCCGCTCGTGCCGGCCACCGACATCGACCCAGACCCCGATACTGGCTGATTTCAGACCCGGCATATGCTCGGTGACGATTTGAAACCCGTTTGACAGGGTATGCAGTTGAATGGTCAAATTTTGATCCGCTCTTTGATAAGGGCTTGAAGGCTGCCCATGTCGTTGGCCACGCGCGTGACCCGTTCGGGGCGCTCATACAGGTCCGCCATGCGCGGGGGAAGAGGTGCCGCGATGCCGCTGGCCGCTTTTACCGCATCGGGGAATTTCGCAGGGTGTGCGGTGGCCAATGTGACCATCGGGATCGGGCCCAGATGCGCCTCGGCCACATGCACGCCCACCGCAGAATGCGGGCACAGCAACTCGCCATGCCGCATCAGATAGGTCTTGATCGCCGCCGATGTCTCTGCCTCGGACGCGCGCCCCGATACAAAGGTATCTGTCAGCATCTGATAGGCACCTTGCGAAATCTCAAAGCCGCCGGATTTGAGATCATCCATCTGGGCCGCCACCGCCGCCCCGTCGCGCCCGTAGGCATCAAACAGCGCGCGTTCAAAATTCGACGACACCTGAATGTCCATCGACGGGCTGATCGACGCGATTACGCCGCTTTTTGTATAAGCCCCGGTTTGCAGCGTGCGGTGCAGAATGTCGTTCTGGTTGGTCGCCACCACCAATTCGGCAATCGGCAAGCCCATCTGTTTGGCAATATACCCCGCAAAAATATCGCCAAAGTTGCCCGTAGGCACGGTGAACGACACCTCGCGATGCGGCGCGCCAAGGCTGACAGCGGCGGTGAAATAATACACCACCTGCGCCAGCACACGGCCCCAGTTGATCGAATTGACCCCCGCAAGGCGCACCGCGTCGCGGAACTCAAAGTCGTTGAACATATCTTTCAACACCGCCTGACAATCGTCAAAATCGCCATCCATCGCCAGCGCATGAACATTGGCCTCGACCGGCGTGGTCATCTGGCGGCGCTGCACCTCGGACACGCGGCCATGCGGGAACAGGATAAAAACATCGACATTCTTCAACCCGCGAAACGCCTCGATCGCGGCAGACCCGGTATCCCCGGAAGTCGCCCCCACAATGGTAATGCGCTCGCCCGAACGGGTCAGCGCGGCTTGAAACATCTGGCCGATCAACTGCATCGCAAAATCTTTGAACGCCAGGGTCGGGCCGTGGAACAGTTCCAGCAGAAAATGGTTCGGCGCAAGCTGCACAAGCGGCGCGCGCGCGGCATGGCCAAAACCGGCGTAGGCTTTCGCGATTAACCCCTTGAACTGATCATCGGTAAAGGTGTCGCCGATAAACGGGCGCATCACCTCAAAGGCCACATCTTCGTAGGATTTGCCCGCCATCGCGGCAATCTGGGTATGGGTCAGCGTGGGCACCGTTTCGGGCACATACAGACCACCGTCGCGCGCCAGCCCCGTCATCATGGCCTGTTCAAACGTCAACGCAGGGGCGCTACCGCGGGTCGAGATATATCGCATTGGTCAGGTGTCCTTGTTGCGCAACGTGCGCGAGATCAGAAAAAGCGACATGAGCGCCCAGACAAACGCCAGCCCGAACCACGTTATCGCATATGCCAGATGGTCGTTCTTGATGCCCCCCGCATCGACGGGCAGCAGGGTCGTGCGCGGATCAGCGGGCTGCATGTCGCGTGCCACAACCATCAGCGGTTGGGTTTCAAGCGCGCGGGCCATCACATTCACATCACGGCCAAACCAGATATTCTTGGCAAGATCGGGTTCCGGCGTCGCGCCATTCACATCATCAGGCCACAGCAGGGTGCCCACAACCGTGGCCGGCAAATCTATGGGCGCAGTTGCGTCTTGCAACCCGAGCAGGCCCACATCAACCATCACACGACGCCCGTCCCGCATCTCAAAAGCGCGGATCGTGCGGTAGCCAGTGCCCGCCGCCGTGCCGGACACCAGCACGCGCAACTCCGGGCCCACCACCGTGCCGTCCAGCGTGACGGCCATATATTCGTCAGCGGTTTCCGTGGGGGCCAGGGGCATCGGCACTGGCGCGGCGGTCAGACGGGTGTTGATGTCATCGATGACCGCGTTTTTCCACGTCAAGCGGTCCAACTGCCAAAAACCAAGCCAGACAAGAACGATCACGCCGCTCAGGCCTAGGATCATCGGGAAAACTATGCGTCGCAAAGGCTGTTCTCACTTTTTGCAAAGAAAAAGACGCACGCAGGTAACCGCGTGCGCCTCGGTATGTTTTGACAGGGCGGGTGGGTCAAGACCCATCGCGCACAAGATGCGATTTGCCGCATCAGCCCGGTCTTGATCAGACCGGTGTCTTTAGCCGCCCCAGATGTAAACGGAGGCGAACAGGAACAGCCAGACCACATCGACAAAGTGCCAATACCATGCGGCTGCCTCAAAACCGACGTGCTTTTCAGGGGTAAAGTGGCCACGCTGCAAACGGAACAAGATAATCCCCAAGAAGAGCGTGCCGATAATCACATGGAAGCCGTGAAAACCGGTCGCCATGAAGAAGACCGCGCCGTAGATGTTTCCAGAAAAGCCAAAGGTCGCCTCATAATATTCATAGGCCTGAAGCATGGTGAACAAAAGGCCCAGAACAATAGCAAGGATCAGGCCCCATTTCATGTCTTTGCGGTTATTTTCATGCACCAGCGCGTGGTGCGCCCAGGTTGCCGCCATGCCCGAACACAGCAAAATCAACGTGTTGATCAGCGGCAGGTGCCAAGGGTTCAATGTCTCGATGCCAACCGGCGGCCAGACGCCATCAACCAGCGGGCTCGTGCCGTCGGGGTTCATCGGATACATCGCATTTTTGAAAAATGCCCAGAACCATGCGGCAAAGAACATGATCTCGGACATGATGAACATGATAACGCCGTAGCGCAGGCCGATCCGCACCACGGGCGTGTGATCGCCAGCGTGGCTCTCGGTGACAACCTCGGCCCACCACGCATACATCACATATAGCACCATGGCCAAACCAATGAGGAAAACGTAAGGTCCGCCGCCTTGCTTGGGCATCCAGAGCACCAGGCCAAACAGCATGACAAACGCACCCACAGCCCCGATAAAGGGCCAGATCGAAGGTGGCAAAATATGGTAGTCGTGGTTCTTTTCATGCGCCATGGCAGTCGTCCCCTATCGGCTTTGTTCTTAGTTAGTCTCTATGGCGGTTTGCGGCGCCGTTGTCAAAGTTGTTGGTGCCTCTAACGCGGCCTGCACCTCGATTTCAGGCAGGTCGATCTGGTAGAATGTATAGCCTAATGTGATGGTGTGCACATATTGCCCTTCACGGTCATCAACGATCGCAGGGTCGACAAAGAACGACACCGGCATCAGCACGGTTTCGCCCGGCTGGATCACCTGCTCGGTAAAGCAAAAGCACTCGATCTTGTCGAAAAACACGCCGGCCTCATAGGGCGTCACATTATAGACCGCTTGCCCCGCAATCGGCACATCAAGCGGGTTATAGGCCTCGTAATAGGCCAGCGCCGTCTCGCCGATTCGCAGGGTCATCTCGCGCTGCACCGGCTTGAACGTCCAGGGCATATCGCGGCCTAACGAGGCATCAAAGCGCACCTTGATCGTCTGGTCGAGGATCACATCAGAGCCGGTTTCGGCGACATTTGTGACACCGCCAAATCCGGTCACCTTGCAAAACCAGGTGTAAAACGGCACCGAGGCCCAGGCCAGCGAGCCCATCACAACCACAACGCCGACCGTCTGCATCAATGTGCGCTGCGGCCCTTGGATATTGGGAAACAGCGTCACTGCGCCGCACCTTCCTGGGGAATAATCGCAGGGCGCACAACCCGGTCAAATGCTTCGAGCTTGGAGGCATCGCCCAGTTCCACCGCCTTGACAATGGTCAACACGAAGACAATTGCGATCATCCCCGCCAGTAACCCCAAAATGCCAAAGTTCCGGCCTTTGCGCCGTTGATGAATTTCGTGCTCGACGTGAATTGCCATTCTACCAGCCTCCATAACCGTAGGGGCGCAGCGCGGCTTGCGCCAACAATGCACCAAAATGCAAAAACAGATAATAAAGCGAGATCTTGAAGACCCGCTTTTCCACGGCGTAGTTATCGGCCTCTGCCGCCGCGTCGTCGCGCCGCCAGATGTCAAAACAGCCCTTGACGAACCACAGGTTCAACACAACCGCGGTCACCATATAGATCGGGCCGCCAATCGAGGTCAGCCCCAGACCGATTGCCACCGGCACCAACAAGAGCGCGTAGACGATGACATGACGGCGGGTCACGTCGCGGCCATGGGTTTCGGTCAGCATCGGCACGCCGGCATCGCCGTAATCGGTTTTCACAAACAAGGCCAAAGCCCAGAAATGCGGCGGCGTCCACATGAAGATCAGCGCAAACATCAACACCGAATCGATTGTCACATCGCCCGTGGCCACCGCCCAGCCGATCATCGGCGGAAACGCACCTGCCGCACCACCGATCACGATGTTTTGCGGCGTCGAACGCTTGAGCCACATAGAATAGACCACGACATAGAAAAAGATCGTGAACGCCAGCAACCCCGCAGCGAGCAGATTGGTCGCCAGCCCCAGCAAAATGATCGCAAAGCCCGACAATGTCACGCCAATGCCCAGCGCCTCTCCGGGTTGCACACGGCCCGACGGGATCGGGCGCTTGGCTGTGCGCTTCATTACCGCATCGATATCAGCGTCCCACCACATGTTCAGCGCACCAGAGGCCCCTGCCCCGACCGCAATGCACAGCACGCCGACAAAGCCGATAAACGGGTGCACCGGCACGGGGGCGACCAACAGGCCGACCAGCGCGGTGAAAATCACCAACGACATCACGCGCGGCTTCAAAAGCGCGAAATAGTCGCCCATGCTGGCCTCATAGGGTCTGTCCTGTGCGGTCATATCACTCATTGTTTTTCCTATTGGGGTGACGGGCTCGCACCCGTCCTATACACGGATGAACACAGCGCAAAGTGCCCCCCTGCGCTGCATCAAATCCTAAACGCCGTTGATCTGCTTGGCTTCAATCAACCACTTGTCATAGGTCTCCTGGCTCACCACCTTGACGGTAATCGGCATAAAGGCATGGTCCTTGCCGCAAAGCTCGGAACACTGACCAAAGAAGATCCCTTCTTTTTCAGCGGCAAACCAAAGCTGCGCCAAACGACCGGGCACCGCGTCCTGTTTGACGCCGAACGCAGGGATCGTCCACGCGTGGATCACATCCGCGCCGGTCACCTGCATCACGACTGTCGCCCCCACCGGCACCACAACGGCCGTATCTGTCGCCAAACGGTATTCATTCTGGGAATAGCCGTTCTCTTCCAGCTCGTCGCGCGCCAGCATGTAGCTCTCGAAGGCCACGCCATCATCGACATACTCATACCCCCAATACCACTGATAGCCGGTGACCTTGATGGTGATATCGGCCTCGGGAATTTCCTGCTGCTTGAACAGGATCGGCAAGGAATAGGCGCCAATCACCACAAGGATCAAAATCGGCACAATCGTCCATGCCACTTCCAGCGGAGAGTTGTGGGTGAATGTCTTGGGCGTTGGATTCGCTTTGCTGTTATAGCGGATAAACACCCAGATCATCAGGCCGGTGACAAACAATGTGATCGCCGTGATTATCACCAAAAGCATCCCGTCAAGCCACTGCACATCACGCGCAAGCTCGGTTGCGGCAGGCTGGAACCCCGTGACGCCATCTTTCGGGGCCCCAATGATTTCAAGCTCTTGGTCCACGGCTTGGGCTGATACCGCGGCCCCTGCAAGGATCAAACCAGCCGAAGCCCAAAGTGAAGTCGCAATCGTTTTCAAACGCATATCATAACCTGTCTGTCATGGCACCAAATGGCGCATCTTATTGTGTCTCGCCCAAACATAGGGCGCAATCCCGTTGTATCTACCCGTTCATGTCCCATATCTTGATGAACAACTCAAGAACTGCTGTTGCGGCATTGAGCCGCTTTTGCCACTATTTTTGCTTTACGACAGGAAACTTTATGTCCGCTGACCCCTTTCTTCCCTTCCAGACCGCGCTTGACCGCGACACCGCCACCACCCTGCTGCGCGAGGCGACTTCCGGGGCAGACGACGGCGAATTGTTCCTCGAGCGGCGCAAATCCGAGGTGCTGTCGTTTGACGATGGCCGCTTGAAAACCTCTAGTTTCAATGCCTCCGAGGGCTTCGGGCTGCGCGCGGTGCGCGGCGAGACGGCAGGCTACGCCCATTCCACCACCATCGACGAAAACGCGCTGCGCCGTGCCGTGGCCACCGCGCGGCTTGCCGTGGGTGCCGGCGGTGGCAGCTTGGCGGCAGGCCCCGTGGGCACCAATAAAAAACTTTATTCCGATACCGACCCGATGCTGCAAGCCACAGTGCCCGCGAAAATCGACATCCTGCGCGAGATCGACCAATTCGCCCGCGACCTCGACAATCGGGTCGTGCAGGTCTCCGCCACACTCGCCGCCTCGCACCAAGAGGTGCTGATCCTGCGCCCCGAAGGCACGCTCGTCACCGATGCGCGGCCCATGTCACGGCTCAATGTGTCGGTGATCGTTGAACACAATGGCAAACGCGAAAGCGGCACATCGGGGTCGGGCGGGCGCGCCGGCCTGATCGGGTTGATCGCGGCGGACCACTGGCAAGCGGCGGTGCGCGAGGCCCTGCGCATCGCGCTTGTGAACCTCGACGCAGAACCCGCCCCTGCCGGTGTGATGGAGGTGGTGCTTGGACCGGGCTGGCCGGGCATCCTTCTGCACGAGGCCATCGGGCACGGGTTGGAAGGCGACTTTAACCGCAAAGGATCATCCGCCTTTGCAGGGCTGATGGGCCAACAGATCGCCGCCAAAGGTGTCACTATCCTCGACGACGGCACCATCCCCGACAGGCGCGGCTCGATCACCATCGACGACGAGGGCACGCCGTCCGCCAAGAACGTGCTGATCGAGGACGGCATTCTGGTCGGCTATATGCAAGACCGGCAAAACGCGCGGCTGATGGGCGTCGCGCCCACCGGCAACGGGCGACGCGAATCTTTCGCCCACGCGCCGATGCCGCGCATGACCAACACCTATATGCTGGCCGGTGACGCCGACCCTGCGGCGCTGGTCGCTGATCTGAAAGACGGCATCTACGCCGTGGGCTTTGGCGGCGGACAGGTTGACATCACCAACGGCAAATTCGTGTTTTCATGCACCGAGGCCTACCGCGTCAAAGACGGCATCGTGGGTGGCGCGGTCAAAGGCGCCACCCTGATCGGCGACGGGGCCACATCCCTGAAAAACATCCAGGGCATCGGCAACGATCTGGAACTGGACCCCGGCATCGGCAATTGCGGCAAAGCGGGGCAATGGGTGCCGGTGGGCGTGGGCCAGCCAAGCCTGAAAATCGGCGGGCTGACAATTGGTGGCGCGGCAGGGTAACGCCGCGCTTTCGCAACCCCGCAGCGATTCGCAATTGCCATGCCGCTCTTTCGGGCGGGGCCGCGTTAACCATGACCTGGCGCGGTCAGGTGGCATACGCAAGTCATACGCGGATCATACAGCCAAAACCGCTTGTAATCAGGTGATTGACCACGGCACCCGCACATAGTGCCACCTATGCTTTGCCGCGTTTACACCTCGTTAACCCTGACCGCGTTTACTGACTTGCGTAACATGGCGG
>TARA_R110002167_G_scaffold260869_5_pt1 | contig 13693 bp, 11 predicted proteins | sample TARA_R110002167 | Tara Oceans TARA_R110002167 (sample SAMEA4398238) | marine metagenome | biome: Polar Biome; feature: [MES] marine water layer (ENVO:01000295) within the mesopelagic zone...; material: water (ENVO:00002006), including particulate matter (ENVO:01000060) such... | reverse complement strand
CCAAACAATTCTGACTCAATCAAATCGGCCGGTATCGCTGCCATATTTAACGCCACAAATGTCTGTTTCGCCCTAGGACTATGACGATGTAATGCCTGGGCAACTAGCTCTTTACCAGTACCTGATTGACCATTGATGAGTACGCTGATACTCGAGCGCGATAAACGACCAACCGCTCTAAAAACCTCTTGCATGGCCGGTGCTTCACCAATAATTTCGGTGGCTTTAATCAACTCTGGAGATTGGTGCTGTTTACTTTGTTCTCTAGCATGAGTTAACGCACGGCGCACCAAACCAACGGCTTCATCGATATCAAAGGGTTTGGGCAAATATTCGAAGGCACCACTTTGATAGGCATTCACTGCACTATCAAGATCAGAGTGAGCAGTCATGATAATTACAGGAATATTAGGATAAAGTTTATGTACTTCACCTAATAAGGTCATGCCATCCATTTGTGGCATTCGAATATCCGATACTATTACCTCAGGCGCTTGCCCTGTTTCTAATTGCAGTAACAAATCTTGTGGATTCTCGAAACTCACACAACCAAGGTTAGCAGTTTGTAGAGCTTTTTGTAGCACCCAACGAATTGAACTATCGTCATCCACTATCCATACGGGTTCTGAACTCATTTATCTGCTTCCTTTTTATCAATGGGTAAATATAGGGTAAATTCTGTGTGTCCTGGCCAACTATCGACTTCAATTTTACCACGATGATGCCCAATCAAGGTTTGTGAAATTGATAAGCCCAGGCCAGTTCCGTCTTTTTTGCTGGTTACCATCGGGTAAAAAAGCGTATCTTTTAATTCAGTGGGTATACCGGGCCCATTGTCAATAATTTGGATCTTCAAACACAAAGGAAACGTGGTGCCGTGAATAATGACATGACGTTCGATCCGCGTGATTAAGGTAATTTGTGATTCTTCATAATTGCTGTTGTCGGTAAGCACTTGCACACTATTTCTAACAATGTTTAGCGCTGCTTGTTGCAGCATATCTTGATCGATAAATAGGTCAGGTATACTCGGATCGTAGTCTCTTACAATTTTAATGTTGTGGCTCAAATCTAGGCTCACTAGGGTGCAAATCTTCTCTAGCACTTGGTGAATGTTTTGCCACTTGAAATTAGGTCTAATATTCGGCCCTAATAGACGGTCAACAAGGTTGCTTAAGCGATCTGATTGCTCAATAATGACTGTAGTAAATTCTTTTTGCTCTTCGCTGATTAGTTGTCTTTCTAATAACTGAGCAGCGCCACGAATGCCGCCAAGGGGATTTTTAATTTCATGGGCTAAACCACGTACCAATTCTCTTGCAGCTTGCTGTTGGGCCCACTGGTGAGTTTCTTGACTGATTCTTTTTTGTTGCTGAACTAAGCGAATTTCAAGCAATATTTGATTGCCTTGCTCTTCGACCATATTGGTAACCGATACATCTGCTAATATATGACGACCGTCAGTAAAGGATATCTGTACTTCACCATCAGAATACGCTTCACCGTGCTGCATGCTTTGATTAAATCGATTTAAATCTAAGCTGCTATGGGCAATGTATTGAAAAATAGAACAACCGACTAATAGATTGAAGCCGCGATCAAATACAGACTGAGCGGCATGGTTGGCGTACTGGATTTGCAACTTGTCATTCAACAACAACACAGCCGTTGATAGATTATCTAATAAATTGTCCAAGTTTGGAAATTCTGACATAAACTCAATTTCATCGAGCACCATAGCGGTGCAATAAGGTTATACCTTGCCGATACTTTTGTACTAATTATATAATTTATAGCTAATTAGCATTAATAAGTGCCGAGGCTTTGTGCAAATAGAAGCTCTGCTTTCCTGATGATGCAAAGATCTTGCCTGAGTTGTCACGTAATTGAACTTCAATGAAATGTTCGCCTCTTTCAACATTATTAAGCTTGATTTGAGTTTTACCTTTTGTATTGACCACCTGATCATCAACTAATAAATATGACTTTCCGACATAATCTGGAGTGATCTCAAAATTTATATTTACTTCACCATTATTACTTCTGATGGTTTCTTGAGGCCGAGGAGACAGCACCGTAATTTGGTATTGCGTGGTAGGCTGCTTAATCTCTGAATTATCCTGCCCAGTGGGCATGGGATCAGCTAATTTAGGAATGATCACGTTATTGCTTAGCACCATATTAACTGGCACAGAATCACGGCTCGGTACATCGCTGTATACCACTGTTCCATCAGCTTGAACGGTTTTATATATGGTATTTGCAAGCAATGGAGCGGTCACTATCAATGATAATAAGGCAATTAACTGGAATGCATTTTTCATGATTAACTCAATTCTACGCAGTTTTGGATATCAGTAATTAATAGTGTAACCGCAAAACAGGCAAAAAAAAGCCCGCATTTGCGGGCTTGTTATTTATTTATATATCTATTAACAGCTGTAATACATATCAAATTCGACTGGGTGAGTCGTAGTATTAAGCTTTTGTACTTCTTTGCGTTTTAATTCGATGTAGGCATCGATCATATCGTCAGACATAACACCGCCTGCCGTTAAGAAGTCACGATCGTTGTCCAATGCATCCAGAGCCATTTCTAGAGAGGTACAAACTTGTGGAATCTCTGCTGCTTCTTCAGCAGGCAAGTCGTACAAATCTTTGTCCATCGCATCACCAGGGTGAATTTTGTTTTTGATACCGTCAAGACCAGCCATTAACAATGCAACAAATGCTAAGTATGGGTTGGCTGAAGGATCAGGGAAACGCACTTCGATACGGCGTGCTCTTTCACTCGTTACATAAGGAATACGAATGGAAGCAGAACGGTTACGTGCTGAATAAGCAAGCATAACAGGGGCTTCAAAGTGCGGTACTAAACGCTTGTATGAGTTGGTGCCAGGGTTTGTAAAGGCATTGATGGCCTTAGCATGTTTGATAGTACCACCAATATAGAACAAGGCCTCTTCAGACAAACCAGCGTATTTATCACCAGCGAATACGTTTTTACCATTTTTACTGATTGATTGGTGAACGTGCATACCAGAACCGTTATCACCTACTATAGGCTTAGGCATAAAGGTAGCCGTCAAGCCATAAGCATGGGCAACGTTGTGTACGACGTACTTGTAAATTTGTACTTCATCGGCTTTTTTAACCATCGTATTGAACAAACAGGCAATTTCATTCTGCCCAGCTGTCGCAACTTCATGGTGATGAGCTTCAACAGTTAAACCCATCTCTTCCATAACTAAGCACATTGCTGCGCGAATATCATGGGCTGAGTCGACTGGAGGAACTGGGAAATAACCGCCTTTAACGCCTGGACGGTGACCCATATTACCATCTTCATACTCAGTACCTGAGTTCCATTTAGCTTCAACTGCGTCGATTTTGTACATAGAACCAGACATATCAGTATGGAAACGAATGTCGTTGAACATGAAAAATTCTGGCTCTGGTCCCATTAATACTTTGTCGCCGATACCAGTAGAAATCAGGTATTGCTCTGCACGCTGAGCGATTGAACGCGGGTCACGGTCGTAACCTTGCATGGTATGAGGCTCAAGGATAGTACAACGGATGTTGACCTGAGTTTCTTCTGCAAAAGGATCGACAACAGCAGTATCACCATCAGGCATTAACACCATGTCTGATTCTTGAATGCCTTTCCAACCGGCAATTGAAGAGCCGTCAAACATTTTACCATCTTCAAAAAAGCTATCGGTAACTTGATGAGCAGGGATTGAAACGTGTTGTTCTTTACCAATGGTATCGGTAAAGCGTAAATCAACGAATTTAGCTTCGCTTGATTTGATTAGGTCTATGGCCTTTTGTGCTGACATGGTGTCCTCCGGATTAGTATATACGAATAAGTCACTAACTTAATATTAAGCTATGGAGATAGTGAAGCTATTATCATGCCACATAGCCAACAGAAAGGAATGCCCATAATTACGGTTTTTCTGCATCATTTTGTACAAACATAAAAATCACAAGGCACCACAAAAAGGCAATTGCGCACCAAGTGTGTGCAAAAGCAGATTTACTGCACCATTTGACCCCCATTGCAATTTTATATGCCCACCCAATAAAGTTAATTTTTAACAAACATTATTTGTCATTCGCTATATGGATGATAAGCCTGTACAATCCGCGCCCAGTAAATTTCAGTTAATCGGCGAAGCACAAACTTGTGTGTCGCCCCTATAGAGATAAGATCATGAGCGCACCGCAAACCTCAACAGACTTTTTGAGGAACATAGCAATAATAGCCCACGTTGACCACGGTAAAACCACCCTAGTTGACAAACTTTTACAACAGTCTGGCACCCTTGAAAGCCGTGGAGCTGCTGCAGAGCGCGTCATGGACTCAAATGACATTGAAAAAGAGCGTGGTATTACCATTCTTGCCAAGAACACCGCGATACGCTGGAATGATTACCGCATAAATATCGTAGATACTCCTGGACACGCCGACTTTGGTGGCGAAGTAGAGCGCGTATTGTCGATGGTCGACTCAGTTTTATTATTAGTTGATGCCCAAGAAGGCCCGATGCCACAAACTCGCTTTGTGACGCAAAAAGCGTTTGCCCAGGGTTTAAAGCCAATCGTTGTTATCAACAAAGTTGATAAGCCTGGAGCCCGTCCTAGCTGGGTAATTGATCAAGTATTTGATTTGTTTGATAACCTTGGTGCAACAGATGATCAACTTGATTTCCAAGTGGTCTACGCTTCTGCCTTAAACGGCTGGGCTTCAAATGATGTTGATACTCCAAGCGAGAATATGACTCCTTTGTTCGAAACCATTGTTAAGCATGTGAAGCAACCGGATGCAGACTTTGATGGTCCTTTCCAAATGCAGATTTCACAGCTTGATTACAACTCTTATGTTGGCGTTATTGGTGTAGGTCGTATTACCCGCGGCTCAGTTAAAACGGGCAAAGCAGTGACAGTAGTTGGCGCTGATGGCAGCAAACGTACTGGCAAAATTGGCCAAGTACTAGGTTATATGGGATTAGCGCGTACTGAAGTTGAATCGGCTAGCGCCGGCGACATTATCGCTATTACCGGTCTTGGTGAACTGAAAATTTCGGATACTATCTGCGATCCTAATAAAGTCGAAGCATTAAAGCCTTTATCAGTCGATGAGCCTACTGTGACGATGACTTTCCAAGTCAACAACTCTCCCTTTGCTGGTAAAGAAGGTAAATACGTTACTTCACGTAATATTCTTGACCGTTTGAAAGACGAGTTAATTCACAACGTAGCCTTGCGTGTTGATGAAACCGAAGATGCAGATAAATTCCGTGTATCAGGCCGTGGTGAATTACACTTAGGTATCTTGATCGAAAACATGCGTCGTGAAGGTTACGAGTTAGCCGTATCGCGTCCAGAAGTAATCTTACGCACTGTTGACGGCGTATTAGAAGAACCTTTTGAAACAGTGACTATCGACTGTGAAGAGCAACACCAAGGTTCTATGATGGAACAACTTGGTTTGCGCAAAGGCGAAATGACTAACATGACTTCTGATGGTAAGGGTCGTGTTCGTTTAGACTTTATCATTCCAAGCCGTGGTTTGATTGGTTTCCAAACTGACTTTATGACCATGACTTCAGGTTCGGGTTTGTTGTACCATACTTTTGATCATTATGGCCCGCATAAAGGTGGCAGCATCGGTCAACGTAAAAACGGTGTATTAATAGCTAATGCCACTGGTAAAGCACTGACTAACGCCTTGTTTAACATGCAAGAACGCGGTCGTTTGTTTATCGGTCATGGTGTAGAAGTTTACGAAGGAATGGTTATCGGTATGCATAACCGTGACAACGACTTAACTGTAAATGCGCTCAAAGGCAAGCAGTTAACTAACGTTCGTGCATCAGGTACTGACGAAGCTCAGTCACTAGTACCGCCGGTTATTCTAGCCTTAGAACAAGCCCTAGAATTTATTGATAATGATGAATTGGTTGAAGTTACGCCCAAAAGCATTCGTATCCGTAAAAAGCATTTAACTGAAAATGATCGCAAACGTGCGAGTCGTGGTCCAAAAGACTAAATTCAGTTTTATCTGAAAAATAAAAAACCGGCAATCTTAGCCGGTTTTTTTATATTCGATTTACCCTCGAATTTTTAACTTATATCCAAATATTAAGCCTGATTATTTGATAAATAACATTTCCTGATATTTTGGCAAGGGCCAATATTCATCGGCGACGATGCCTTCAAGTGAGTCAACGGCAGCTCTTACTTCAAGCATTAATGGACATATTGTTTTAGCGCAAAAAGTCATATGCGTTTCGACCGAATCAAAGCCATGTTCACCGATTGCAGTACTGAGTTCACTGACGGCAGTCATCATATTGTTGGTCAAGGCAACCAACTTTTCTAGAGACTCCTTATTTAGCCCTATGCCCACACTCGTCAAACTAGCGTTGGTGGCTGATATCTCTGAAATATACTTGATTGCAGCCGGATAAATTCGAGTTGTAGCAATATCTTTAACCAGTTTAGCTTCAACCTCAATCGACAAAATATATTGCTCTGCATACACTTCAAAACGACTTAGCAGTTCTTTTGGGCTGAGCACGCCGGTACGCTCAAACAAACTAACTATCGCCTTATCTTTAAAATAAGGTAGCGCTTCTGCCGCAGTGGGAATATTTTTCAGTCCGCGCTCCTCTACCGCTTTAATATGCCACTCAGATGAATAACCATCACCACCAAACACCACGTTACCGTGTAATTCCATTAACTCTTTCAACACTAATATAACCGCTGTGGTTTTGTCGTTATTAGCGAGAGCGACCTCTAATTTTTCTGCAATCCAATCTAGTGAATCGGCCAACATGGTATTCATTGCTACCAGAGGTCCAGAGACAGATTGTGACGAACCGACCGCACGAAACTCAAAGCGGTTGCCCGTGAAAGCAAAAGGCGAGGTCCGGTTGCGGTCACCAGGATCGCGCTCAAATTTTAGGATTTGCGACAGTCCCAAATCCATCAAACCACCTTTGGCTTTTTCTAGCAACTTACCTGCTTTGATATCATTAAAGACACTTTCTAGTTGTTCACCTAGATAGACTGACAAAATAGCAGGAGGCGCTTCATTTGCCCCCAGTCTGTGGTCATTGGCAGCCGAAGCAATAACGGCCCGCAACAATGGGCCGTATAGATGAACGCCACGAATAACAGCGCCACAAAATAACAAGAAATTAAGGTTGTCATGGGGCGTGCTGCCCGGATCCAGTAAATTTCCCTGTGTGGCATTGCCCACAGACCAGTTAACGTGTTTACCAGACCCATTGACACCTGCAAACGGTTTTTCGTGTAATAAACATAAAAAACCATGTTGTTTGGCGGTACTTTTCATCAAGGTCATTAACAATTGCTGATGATCCGCCGCGACATTAGCCGCTTCAAAATAGGGAGCAATTTCAAATTGACCGGGGGCGACCTCATTGTGATGGGTCTTGGCAGGAATGCCTAAATGATAAAGCTTATCTTCAAAATCTTGCATAAACACTTGAACGCGCGCAGGTATAGCACCGAAATAATGATCATCAAACTGCTGGCCTTTGGCCGGTGGTGCGCCAAATAAGGTTCTTCCTGCTAGCAATAGATCAGGGCGACTATTGGCAAAATTCTCATCCACTAAAAAGTATTCTTGCTCTGCTCCACAACTTGAATTAAGCGGAGCGATTTCTACCTCGCCCATCAATGACAACACTTTGGTCGCAGATTTATTCATCGCCGCATTGGAACGTAACAGTGGAATTTTTTTATCTAGAGCTTCACCGGTCCAAGACATAAACACACTAGGGATCATTAGCGTAGAGCCATTATCAGTATGCATAACATAAGCTGGGCTGGTGGGATCCCAAGCGGTATAACCTCGAGCCGCGTTGGTCATGCGTAAACTACCATTGGGGAAAGAAGAGCCGTCAGGCTCACCTTTTATAAGCAAACTCCCAGTGAATTCAGTAATAGCATTACCATCAGAATTGGTAATGATAAAACCATCATGTTTTTCAGCCGTAATATTGGTCATGGGATAAAAAATATGCGAGAAAAATTTAACGCCCTTAGACATAGCCCAATCTTTCATCGCTGCAGCAACCACATCAGCGGTAGCAGGATCGAGTGGAGCGCCAGTTTGCACGGTATTTTTCATGGCTTTAAACGCATTTTTTGACAATGCTTCTTCCATAGCGGCTAAATTGAAAACATCCTTTGCCCAGATTTTGCTCAATGACTCAGGCATTTTGCTCTGTTTTGGTTCACGATTGGTTATATATGCGATCGCTTGTTCTCTTGCTTGATTTCCACTCATTATTATTCCTCAGCTTAATAAAAACGCGGGGCGCATCGCCCAACTCATTCCATCCATACAACGTAAATCACTAGACTTAAATTGACATGCAGCAACAATCAGACCGAATTAGATTAAAATGGAGAGAAAATTTTCAAGCAGTTATGTGGGTATCGCTTAAATAACAGATGAAAAGTTAAGAAGGGCAACAATGAAATCGGAGAGAAAAAGTACAGACTCTGCTACTAATCACAGAGTCTTGCTAACTATGCTTTTTAGCTTTTGTTGTTTTCATTTTTTGCAAACAACAACATAAACACACCTAACATGATGGCCATATCGGCAATATTAAAAATACCTGTTCGTAATGAGCCAATACCAATATTTAAAAAATCAATAACAGCGCCATTATTCATTGCACGATCATAAAAATTACTGATGCCACCTGAAAAAATTAACGCGAGACAAGTTAAACTGTAGGTAGTCTGTTGTTTGCTTTTGAACATATAGATAAGTAGCGTCAACAGCACCAATCCCACTGCCACAACAAATATCCAAAATCGTAATGACTCAGACAAACTACTACCCAAGCCTAAAAAAGCACCGTGATTTTCCACATAACCAATCCTGACGATATCGCCCCAATAGCTGTTCATCGTAAAGTGGGTTAGGTAGCGATCAGCCCACAACTTACTCACTTGATCAATAGCTACGCTGACGAAGGTAATAATAAAGATAAGACGAAGTTTTACCACTAAGCTCATGCAAATTCCTAGTTTTAAAAAGGGACAGTAAAATAATGTGTACTGCGCAAGCCTTGAATTATGCCGATTAAAAATTTCATTACTACTAATAAACTTAAATTTTAGGCTAGAAGATTGTGTTTTGTCATTTGCCTTTTTGAATCATCAAATTTTTGTTAATTATTTGTAATGACTTATCCCATTAAGTTATAACTTACAGACAACCTAATTTCTTTCAGCCGTTGTACCATGGGAGACGTTGATGAATCAGTCGTCATTTATATGAAAAAAATTGAAGCCATTATTAAACCTTATGTACTCGACGAAGTGAGAGAAGCGCTAACTCAAGCCGGTATTAGAGGTCTAACTGTTACTGAAATTACTGGTTATGGTCGGCAAAAAGGTCACACTGAATCCTATCGTGGATCAGAATATTCAGTAGATTTTTTGCCAAAGATTAAGTTAGAGCTCGTATTATCCGACGATGAAATAGAGCGAAGCATTGAAATCATTCAACAAACTGCTATGACAGATAAATTAGGTGACGGAAAAATATTTGTGACGTCGCTTAAGCGCACTATTCGGATCCGCACAGGTGAAGAAAATGAGGATGCAATTTAAGCCCAGCCTACTTAAACCTCTGCCTAGCCCTCTTATCGTTTAGGTAACACCGTGCAAACAGGTTTTGTTTTTTTGAAGCCGGACCCTCAAACACCAAAGCGTAATTAATTACTTGTACAGGTCGCCGGTATTAGCTGCGCTAATATTATGGGGTTTACGTATCGGGCGTTAGAAAAACACTTATTCCCTAACAATACGCGGCTGAATTTAACGATTTTGGCTGATACTGACCTAGCTCACTTCAAGTTTAAAGACCCCGTTGGCAATGTCATAATATTTGATCAATTCTAATAATTCACGCAAGATCGGCAAATTGAATATGCAACGTCACTAAGGAACGCACGTGAAATCACTGCAATGTTGGAAATGTTTAAGCCAACTGGACGGGGTTATCTTTCCACTTTCTCGGCGCGAAGAATGCGCAAACTGTGGTGCTGACCAGCATGTCTGCCGGATGTGTGAATATTATGATAATAGAATGGGCTGCAATGAAGAGCGCGCTGAGCAGGTCACAGACCTTGAAAAAGCAAACTTCTGTGACTATTTTAAACCGGCTTTTCGAGTGTTTGACAAAAAGTCTGAAGACAAATCCTATGCAGCTAAAGTCAAATTTGCAGAACTGTTTGGTGATCCGCTACCAGAAGCAGATAATAACGATAATAACCTTAGCCCCAAAGAACGGGCCGATAAAAAATTAAGAGAACTTTTAGGTGGTTTTTAAGGTATTAATCCTGTAACCGAGAGCCTAAATAGCAAAGAAAACAGCCGATCTCGCGCTGATTTACACTAGTGTTCACCCTAAACCTGTTACTATGCCGCGGCTTAATTTTGAAAATGGAGATGTATTATGATGTTGGCTAGTCTTGCCATTTTGCTGGGTCTACCGCTACTTATTTGGAGCGCCGAACGTTTTATTCACGGAGCGTCCTTCACTGCTGGCTATTATGGTGTTTCACCGTTATTTATAGGCATGTTTATTATCGGTTTTGGTACTTCTGCCCCTGAAATCATCGTCTCGGTTTTTGCCGCCTTACAAGGCAATGGCGGACTAGCTCTGGGCAATGCTTATGGGTCAAATATAACCAACATCACTTTGGTTGCAGGCTTAACAGCCTTGATAAGCCCTATAGCAGTGCAATCAGGCATTATTCGTAAAGAGCTTCCGCTATTATTAGCCATTTCGTTTTTTTCCGTGTGGCAGCTAATGGATTTCGAACTGTCTCATGACGATGCAATATCTCTACTAGGCATTTTTGTGCTACTTATTATTTGGAGTATTTGGCATGCCAAAAATGACAAAGGAGATAAACTTGCCGATGAAGTCACTGAATCCATTAAGGGTGACAAAACCCAATTAAAACCCCATCTAATATGGCTAATCTTAGGCTTAGTGGTGTTAGTGATCAGTTCACGAGTTTTGGTCTGGGGAGCAGTGGAAATAGCCACCTATTTTGAAGTTAGTGACGTGATTATTGGTTTAACCATTATCGGTATCGGTACGTCTCTCCCTGAATTGATCTCTTCGTTAATCGCCGTTAAAAAAGGCGAGCATGAAATGGCCATAGGCAATGTAGTTGGTTCTAACATGTTCAATACCTTGGCCGTTATTGGTTTAGCTGGGGTGATTCAGCCCGTCACCGTAGACGCGGTGTTTTTCTACCGAGATGCATTACTAATGCTAGCGGTGACTGTTGCCTTGCTGGTTTTCTGTTTAGGCATCAAAAAACCTGGACGAGTAAATCGTCTAGAGGGTGGCGCTTTACTCAGCTGTTTTGTCATTTATAATTACTATTTAATCAGTACCAGCTTTTAAAAATGATAACCAAGCATAAACAATGTGCTAAAAGTTTCGTCATGCCAAAGGATGAATAAATAATGCAGCCGAATAAAACGAACCGCTGGTTCGCTTATGTTCTCATGCTGTGCAGCATGTATTTACTGACTATGAAAGCCCATGCTGAAGAGTCTAAGCAAGAGCCTGTTCTTTTAAGATATGACTTAGGGCAGCAAGGTGGGTGGATCCCTTATCAGCAGAGTGCACAGAGGGGGCGACTTGGCATCTTCGAAGAAGTAACTATACTAATTCAAGAGCTAACTGGCATCGAATTTGAGGCTGTACATTTCCCGCCAAAACGTGCAGAAAAAGCCTTATTGGATGGCTTAGTTGATTTTGATTTTGTGTGTTTAGAATGGCTAAAAGAGGGGCGTTCTCCCGCACAATTTGCCTACAGCAATCCTATATTCAACGTGTCCGAATATGTGGTGACTCTGCCAAAAAATGTAGCAGCCGTGCCTGACCTTAGTGCTATTTATGATAAGCCGGTAGGTACTATTGCAGGCTACTTCTACGTTGATGATGACCAGTTTACACGTATGGACTTTCTCAATGAAGAGTCTTTGCTACTCGGGCTTAAACACGAGAGGTTCACCTCTATCATTATTGAAAAAGAAACAGCAAGATATTGGGCAAACCTGTTAGATATCGATATTAGCTTTGCCGCTGCGCATACTCATGGCTCAATAATTATTAGACTCAGAGATGACAAACGCGAATGGATGCCCATCATCAACCAAGCTATAGAAACGATCAAGGAATCTGGCCAATTGGCGAGCTTACTCGAAAAACACGGAGTAAAGGCCGAGATCCCAGCCACACTGCAGTCAAAATAGTCGCTTATGCTGTGGGGTAGTCGCTATAGCCTTTAGCTTCATGAGTATACAAAGTAGCGCTATCAGCTTGGGAAAGTGATAAACCATTTGCAAAACGTTGTACTAAATCAGGATTGGCAACAAAGGGCATGCCAAAAGCAACAGCTTCTAGTTGCCCTTTTTGAACTGCGTCAGTTGCCTCTTTGAAGGTATAGCCCATATTGCCAATTAAATTCCCATCGAAATTATCCAATGCCACTTGCATGACATCCCCCTGCTGCTTTTGCTCAAAATCAGCGCGCATCAAGTGCACATAAGCCAGGTCATATTCACTGATGCGCTCAAGTACATACTCCAATAAGCCCATGGGGTTGCTATCTTGCATGCCGTTAAAACTATTAATAGGCGAGAGGCGCACACCTACGTGCCCCTTACCCCAAACATTAATGACTTCATCAAGTACTTCACATAATAATCGAGCACGGTTTTCTAAATCCCCGCCATACTCGCCATCACGTTTATTTGAGCCATCACGTAAAAACTGATCAATCAAATAACCATTGGCAGCGTGGATCTCAACACCATCGAATCCCGCTTCTTTGGCGTTTTTAGCTGCTTTAGTAAAATCTTCAAGAATATCCGCAATATCTGAGTCTTTAAGGACTTTTGGCACCACATAGGGCATTTTCCCCTCTGGGGTGCGAACCTCACCTTGAATAGCAATAGCGCTGGGACCTACCGGAACTTTTCCGTTATTAAGTGCAGGATGGCAGGCTCTACCACCATGCCAAAGTTGTAGAAATATTTTTCCACCTTTGCCATGCACTGCTGCAGTGACTTTGCGCCATGCAGTAATTTGCTCTTCGGAATAAATCCCCGGTTCGTGAAAAAATGCACTATTTCCCTCGGCCACCATGGTCGCTTCTGCGATGATTAACCCTGCACTGGCTCGCTGACTATAATAATCTACCATTAAATCAGTAGGAACATGCTCCAGAGTTGCACGACAGCGCGTTAATGGCGCCATGATAATACGATTTGCTAGTTCTACTTTACCTAAGGTAACAGGGGTAAAAAGATCAGTCATAGTGTTTAAATTCCAAATTTTTCAGCAAAATGCGTTAGCCAGTTACGCACTAATTAAAGGTAATTTCAATCTTATCTACCCTACAACTGTAGAAGTGTTTTTCATTCAATCAAATAAATGATTCATTTGATGCCTCAACCAACTGAGTGCCTCATCTTGCTCGGTTTGAGTATGCCAATAAAGATGGGTCTCAATACCCGTCAGGGTAATCGGTAGCTCTTGTAAACTCACATCAGCTGCCATGCCTAATTGAGTAATCAATTGGGTGGCTAAGCGACGAGG
>TARA_R110002167_G_scaffold45323_13_pt1 | contig 13694 bp, 11 predicted proteins | sample TARA_R110002167 | Tara Oceans TARA_R110002167 (sample SAMEA4398238) | marine metagenome | biome: Polar Biome; feature: [MES] marine water layer (ENVO:01000295) within the mesopelagic zone...; material: water (ENVO:00002006), including particulate matter (ENVO:01000060) such... | reverse complement strand
TGCGCCAGATGTGACGTCTTACCTTGCAGCTGCAAACTCTCGGGAGCCTGCTGTAGGTCGAAATCATCTTTTACCTGCTGCCAAATACCGCTCAGCAGGGAGTCTTTATTCGGTGCTTTGAGTTCACCCTCTTTGTCGCTGTTGAGGTTCGCGGTCAGGTGGAGTCGTTTTATCGCACGGGTGGCGCCCACATAGAGCAGCCGGATCGACTCCATGCGGGCTCTTTCTTGCGCTTCGTTGCTTAAATAGAGATAGATCGGTTCAGGGTTTTGGCTGCGGGCCGACAGTGGCGCCAGGAGTAGGTCCTGTTGGCCTGTGTTGTCGATGCGTAGCTGCCATTGCAATAACGGCTTGTCGGGGCTGGGGGGGCGACGGTCGAGCCCGGCAAGAATGACGGTATCAAACTCCAGCCCTTTAGATTTGTGGATGGTCATGATCTGCAGTTTCGAGTCGGCATCAGCGGCAGGCTGGGCATAGAGCTTTTTTAGCGCGCGTTCGAAGCCCTGCCAGTCTTCCAATCGGCCACCCTGGTCATGCTGCTCCAGCAGTCTCAGGGTTTTGTCTATGTCCTGGCGCTGCGCTGGGTCCAGACTTGCGGCACCCCCCAGTTTCAGCCAGCAGAGTTCGACGCTGTCTCTTAGCGAACGGCGTTGGCGCTGCTCCCAGGCCTGTGACAGCACCCGGTAGAAACGTGTCAATAGCCGTTGTCCGGTTGTTGAGAGTAAAGAGAGCTGCACTGACTGTTCTGAGTGTGAGTGCGAATGGGAAGCTGGGTCAGGTTCGTTGTTGTCGGCCAGCTGCTGGATACGGCTCCAGATGGAGCTATTCAGGGAGTCACCACCGGCCAGGAGCAGCAGGTCCGCATTATCGAGCCCGCACCAGGGAGCGCGAAGCAGTGCCAGCCAGGCGATTCTGTCAGCGGGGTTGTGCAGTGCACGAGCCAGAGAGAGTAGGTCGACCACCCACATTCGGGTTGCTAACGGATCGAGGTCGGTTGCTTGCCAGCTAAGCCCTGCCTGACGCAATGCAGGCAGAATCGCCCTCAGGTGAGGCCGGTTGCGTACCAGGATCGCGATACTGCCCTCGGGATCTTCATGACGGGTCTGTTGGACCAGTTCCACAACGCGCCCGGCTTCTGCTTGTGCCCTGCTAAGGCTGTCGGGGTAGTCGATCAAGGCGTGGAGACAGACGGCCTCACCTGGCAAAGGCGGGTTGAACGCGACGGAATCGGAGTAACTGACCGCCCCACGAGAGATATCATCCTCGGCGGGGAAGGCCTCTTTGAAGACCCGGTTTACCCAAGCAACGACCTGTTGCTGCGAGCGAAAGTTGACCGATAGATCCGCTTGGCGAAGTTGGATGTCACCGATACCCTGGCGTCGCGCTTCCAAAAACAGCCCCACGTTGGCGTCTCGGAAGCCATAGCAGGACTGCATCCCGTCACCAACAATAAATAGACTTCGACCGTCACCGTTCTGCCAGCCGTAGGTGAGCTTTTTTAACAGTTCAATCTGCGGGGAGGCGGTGTCCTGAAACTCATCGACCAGGATATGGCTGATTCGATAGTCGAGCATCAATGTCAGATCGGTAGGCTGCTCTTCGCTGCCAAGTGATTGAAGTGCCGAGGCTGTGATCTGGGCGTAGTCCACCTGGTTCTGCTCGCTGAAGCACAACCATAGCTGGGCGACCAGGTTGGGCAGCACCTGGGTCAGGGCATCCAAGATCTGCCATTGGTTATCCTGATACTCAGCCGTTGGCAGCAGCTTGAGCCGCTGTAGCCGCGGTAGTATCCCTGGCAGCTGGTCGAGTAAGCTGATCAGCTCAAACAATGCTTCTTTTCGAGCTTTCATCTGGGTTTTTTCTGCGCTGCTCTTTCCCGCCGGAAAACCGTTGGCGACGGTGACGCTGCGCCGCCAGTTCCCCTCTTTGGTGAGCAGCAGTTCGGCCAGTGCTTGCCATTGGCTTAGCTGTGCAGGCGCTGCTGCGGGGAGTTCGCTCAGACCGAGGCAGTCGCGCACCCTGGACTCACGCTGATCCTGATGCAGGTTTTGCGCGGCATAGTCCGCCAGTGCGGCCAGGCTGCTGGCGAAGGGCTGTAGCCGCTGCTGTAGTGCCGATAACTCTTCGATGACCAGCTGGGCCAGCGCAGATTCCAGAATAGGCCTGGCTTGGCGAAGCTGTTCTCCGCTACCGATCAGCGGCAGCCATTGGTCACGCCGAGCCAGCATGGATATCAATAACCCCTCGGCGCGCGCTATATCGTTATCCAGGTGCAGCAGCAACCGGCCCAGGGGTTCGGCTAGTAGATCATTGCTTTCAAGCTGCTCGAGTAATCGCTGTACCGCCTGTTGGTAAAGCGCTGTGGCGTCAGGAGCGATATCGGGCTGCTGGCCAAACTCTGCCTGCATGGGTAGCTGCTTGGTCAGGCTGGCACAGAGAGAGTCGATCGTCTTGATCTGCAGTCGGGCCGGGTTTTGGCGTAGGTTCCAATCCAGGCGCGCATCGTTTGCTAGCACGGCGCGTGCCAGTGACCAGGTTTGGCGTTGATAGTCGGATTCGGGCGGTTGATCATTCTCGGCTAAACGCAGTGCCTTGAGCAGGCGATCACGCATCTCAGCCGCAGCCTTGCGGGTAAAGGTAATGCTCAGCACCTCTTCGGGGCGCTGCACCCGTGCCAACAGCTTTAGTATCCGCTGGGTTAAAAGTTCTGTTTTCCCTGAGCCTGCCGGCGCGCGAACGCTGAATGAGGACAGGGGGTCGAGCGCCAGTTGGCGGTTACCAAGATCGATCGGATCGGCCATGGTCAGGCTCCGTTGCCAGGGTTGGGGGTGGGATCTAGCGCAGGGCTGCTGGGCTGAGGGCTGGGCTGAGCGTCGGGTTTCTGGGTTTGATTGGCTGTCTGGCCCAATCGCTCCTGCTCGTAGTAGCGGTTTAGCGGTTGCAGTTCTGAATACTGGTAAACATTGAGATCGAGCGGGGATACGCTGACCCGACCGTCGATAAAATCGCCCATCAGCTGCTCCAAGGTTTGTTTCCACAGCTGGGTCATCTGCGCCCAGTCGGCGCAGGGAGGATTTCTTAGTTGATTTAAGGGGCTAATTCCAGGCAGCGGAGATTGGTCACGGCTGATCCCCTTAAAGGCGACTTCGCTGGCGTTGACCTGGCCGAAAGCGAGCGCGGAGACAGGATTGCGGGTGGTTAGTTGGTACAGCGGCAGCTGTGGCTGGCGTGGCCGTTCTCCGAACCAGTCAGCGATATTGGGGGTACCGGATTTATAATCGATCAGCAGTTCGCTGCCATCGTTGAGACGGTCGATGCGATCGATCCTGAGCCGCAACGGCATCCCAAGTAGCTCGGTGTTGAGTGCCTTCTCGATAGCGATGACTCGAAACTCGGGGCGCTCCCGTTCCAGTGCTAACCAGCGCTCGATCAGCACTGTTAAACGTTGCTGTTCGAGGGTCCAGAAACGTTCTGCCATCCAAACGGGGGTTCGTTTTTGAAAGGGGGCGATAGCCTGCTTGATAGCCTCGTTAAGGAGCTGTTGCAGATCCTCGGGATCGATCGTCAACAGTCTTTGCTGCGACTGCAGCTGTTGCCAGATCTGCTCTAAAGCTGCGTGCAGCAGGTTGCCTCTATCTGCTGCGCTCAGTCCGGTTTGTGGGCGCTCAAGGGGCTTGGCACCAAGTCGGTGGATGGCGAATGCACTGAAAGGGCAGAGTGCCTGATTGGTCAGGATAGCACTGCCGCCACGCAACTGATCCCGTTCGGCTGCAGTGATGGAAGGCGCATTGGACGTATCGATGCGCTCCATCGGCGCATCCGCTTGTAGGGTTGCCGGAGGGGGTGATTGCTCCAGTTCAGAAAACCCGCGCTGGGGACTGAGCTTTAGCTGGCTCAGAGTTGCCTCGGGGAACTGGGTGATCAATGCGCTGGGCCGCAGAGCCTGATCCTCCAGCCGGACTGGGTGGCTGAAAACGACCTGTTCAGCGCTGGATGCAAACAGTTGGGTCAGTTGTCGGGCGAAATGCAGTTCCCGTTCTGCAGATGCGTGCGGCATCTGCATTTTTTGCTGGTAGGCCGCGGGCAGCAAGGGGTTGAGATCGGGTGGATTGGGCCAGCTTTCATCATTGAGCCCCATGACCCACAAATGGCTGAAGCGGAGCCCGGCCGCTTCCAAAGGCCCTAAAATCTGAACCGCTGAATCGGGTGTCTGTGGCTGAAAAACAGTACTTTGACTCTCTGTACGCAGCAGGTTTAGCGCGTCACTAAAGCTCATCTCGGGCAGTAGGCTATCGAAGCGGGTCAGTTCTGCCAGTAGTTTGTACCAGAGCTTGATCTGCTGATATTCCAGACTGCTCGGCTGGCGCTCGCCTGGCCAGCCCAGCTGCGTCAGGGTGCTGACTATTCGTGGTCCCCAGGCATTGAGCGAACGCTTGGGTTGGCGCTTAACCTTTTCTAACAGGTGCAGCGCGGTTTCCAGGCGGGGACAGCAGGGTTGCGGCTCTTGGGGTGAATCTTCAGTCTGGTTTGCCACCTGGCGGTTATTCATCAGTACCAGCTGTTGTTGTACCTGGGATAGGGGAAGCTCCGCCATACCAAGTCGACGTAGTCGCAGTTCTAGCGCTATCCTGTTCTCCATCTCCTGCGCAGTACCACTTAAAAATGGGCTGTAAAGCAACCCAGCTAGTTGATCTAGCAAGAGTGGGCGTGTCGTCAGCCCTAATAATAAAAACGCAGCGTCGATGATCGGGCAGTCCGCTAACGGCGTGCCTATCGACATGTTGAACAGCGGGGCGTCCACCGCAGCGTCAGCAAATAATCTGTTGGGTTCGAGCAGTTGCCTGAATGTACGCTCGTGTAGTGCGCGCCTAGCGCTTAGCTGTGGATCGACGATAGCAATGGATGCACCGGGTTGGTGCTGCAGAATTTGTCGTGTCCATTGGGCTGCAAGCTGTATCTCTTGCTCTACTGTTTCGCAGCCTAGGCGTTGGCAGTTCCCTGATGGATGCTGGCTCTGCAATGGCTGTTGTTGCTCAAATGCTGCCTCTAAGAGTGCTTGATACAGAGGCGGTATATCCTGAAATTCAACCAGCCATACGCAGGACTGCCTGGTTAAGACACCCTGTTGGAAAGCTTCGATTAAGCGTTCGATCGCATCGCAGAAGCTGATCGCATGCAACGGCTGGCAGTGCGCCCGGAAACTTTGGTGCCAGCGGCTAAAAACAAAATCCTCATCAATAAAGGGCTGTAACTGCTCCGATCCTGGGAGCTGACGCCAGAGTTGTAAGGTTTTCAGTGCTTGCTGGGCGTGGCGGGCCGCCCCAGCAGGTTGAAGCCAGTCTTGCGTGGCAGGATCTTGCTCCAGGGTCCGCTTCCAGAGCAGTAGCTCCTGGCGAGGGTCGAGAAGCAACGAGAATCCTAGGGGGTGGTTGCTGTCTTGAAGCTGTTGCCAACACTGTTTTACCCAGCTTTCGAGTGAAAAAACTGCCGGGGTGCTCCATACCTTTACCCTTTGTTGGCGCTGGCTGAAAGCATGGCTGTCGAGCAGGTGTCGACTCAAGCGGCGATTGGGGGTCAAGATGGTTTGCTGTTTTAACAAAGCCTGCTGTAAGGGCGTGATGGAAAACAGGGCTGTCATTCTCGTATCCAGGCTGAAGATCAGCGCATATCATAACAGCATCACGGGCAATATTAGCGGTTTAACCCGAGCCGAGGAGGCTGTTATAATCAGCTCCTTTTGTGGCTCGTACTTGTTTGTATTAGGGAATGTTTAAAATGCGTAACATTTTGTTTCTGTTTGTTTTATTTGTGTCTGCTGTGGCCAATAGTGCTGAGTATCATATCAGCGATGAGGTTTCCGTTTTCATGCACAGCGGTCCGAGTAATCAATATAGGATCATCGGTAACCTGCCCAGTGGGACTATGCTCGATCTGCTGGCAAAGGATGCGGCTTCTGGGTATGTCAAAGTACGCTTGGCAAAAGGTACCGAGGGCTGGGTTCAGGGTAAATACGTCGACAAGGGCCGAAGCCTTGCTTCGCGGTTACCGGAGCTTGAGAAAGAGTTGGCCAGGAGTCGTCAGCTAAATACTGAGCAGAGCGAGGCGGTGGCTGGGCTAGAGTCTGATTTAAACAACTCCAATAACCAGCAGGCGCAGTATACAGCGGAGGTTTCCCAGCTTCAGAATGAAGTTGAGCGGCTAAAGCTGGAGATTGGCGCAATGGATGAAACGCATCTAATGGGGTGGTTCCTGCGCGGTGGTGCGCTGGTGTTCGGTGGTTTGATTATCGGTTTGATTGTTCCTCACTTGCCCAAGCGTCGGCAGCGTAACAATGACTGGTTCTAAGTGTCTGTAGGTTGAACTTCCTGGCTGACTAGTCGGTCAACCTGATTCATACCTGTCTTTTGTCTGTGCATGGGAACACTTAGCTGATGGCTGCTTTTTTTAATCGTATTCGTTTGTCGCTGTGGTTGTTTAGCGCCTGGCTGCTACTGTCGCTGATGGGGCCTGCCCAGGCCTCTGTTTTCGATAAGTTGATTTCTAGTAATGATGGCCCGCTACCGGTCGATCAGGCCTATCAGCTGAGTGTTCGTTCGCTCGGTGAGGGGGTTTACCGTCTACATTGGTTGATCGAAGAGGATTACTACCTATACCGCGACAAGATCAAGCTCAAACCCACTGAAAGCATAGAGGTTGTTGAGGTTCGCTACCCCACGTCGGTTCAAAAGAAAGATCCGTTGTTTGGTGACGTGGAAGTCTATTACCACGAGGTTGAGCTGTTCGTTAGGTTGCAATCAACAGCGCAGACTGGCGTAGACGGTCTGCTGGGGATAGAGTACCAAGGCTGCTGGGAGGGCGGTATCTGTTACCCTCCGGTTGAAAAATCAGAGCCGTTGACGCAGGTGCCGTTGCTGGCTGCTGGGTTGCCGGGTTTGGTGGAGACTGCGCAGCCAGCCGATTTCGAACTCTCACTGACAGACCCTAAACAATTTATAGATCAGCTGTCCAGCGGTAATCTTTGGCTCACCCTCGGACTGTTTTTTCTAGCAGGGCTAGCATTATCCTTGACCCCCTGTGTGTTTCCGATGATACCTATTTTGGCGGGAGTGATTGCCGGGCAGGGTGAGCAGGTCACAACCCGGAAGGCTTTCGTCCTTTCTCTGGTTTACGTGCTGTCGATGAGTCTGACCTATACCCTGATTGGCGTGTTGGCTGGGCTGTTTGGTGAGAATCTTCAAGCCAGCTTTCAAAACCCCTGGATTATCTCGATATTTAGCGGCTTATTTGTGGTGCTGTCGCTGTCGATGTTTGGGTTTTACCAGCTGCAGGTTCCTGCTTCATTCCAGAACGCGCTGAATCGGGTTAGCCGGAGTCAACAGGGTGGTCATCTGCTCGGTGTCGCCATCATGGGCTTTCTGTCTGCGCTCATTGTAGGCCCCTGTGTAGCAGCTCCCTTGGCCGGAGCGTTGGTGTATATCGGTCAGACAGGTGATCCTGTGCTGGGAGGCTTGGCGCTGTTTACGCTGAGTATGGGAATGGGTTCTCCGCTCATCTTGATCGGCTGCTCTGCGGGTAAGTTATTACCCAAAGCGGGCGCCTGGATGAATGTAGTCAAGCAGGTGTTTGGGGTCGCATTGCTGCTATTGGCAGTCTGGATGCTGGATAGAATTGTCCCGGCGGTCGTAACCCAGATTCTGCTAGCCGTTGTGTTACTGGGTTGTGCTGTGTTTTTGCATGCCCTTGATCGGTTCGAGCAAGGCGCAGGAGCTGCTGTGCGGTTGGGCAAGGCGCTGGGGCTGTTGCTGTTGATTTACTCGGTGATGTTGTTGATTGGTGCTGCGAGTGGTCAGGGGTCTTTGTTGCAGCCTTTACAGGGGCTAGGAGGAAGAGCGGTAGCTTCCACCCCTGAGTCGGTAACTTTCACTAAGGTTACTTCCATCGAACAGTTGGATCCGTTACTGGAGCAGGCGAAGCTTCGCCAGAGCCCGGTGATGCTGGATTTTTATGCTGACTGGTGTGTGTCCTGTAAGGAGTTGGAATTCTATACCTTTGCCGATACGGCGGTGATCAATAAACTGCGAGGATTCGTAGCTATAAAGGTCGATGTTACGGCTAATGATGCGGCTGCAAAGGCGCTTTATCAGCGTTACGGTATCATCGGGCCACCCGCGTTGGTGTTCTACGATCGGGCTGGAACGCGGCAGTCAGCCAAGATGCTGGTCGGGGTGCCTGACCCAGAGTCCTTTGTGGTGCATTTGAACGGTATTTAATAGATAAGCTGACTATTTTTTGCACGATTTAAAAAAGAGACTCTCAGGAGTCTCTTTTTTGTGCTAGGCCAGCTTCTTATGCAGGGTTGGATCAGCGCAGATAGTTTTTACTGATCGCCTTAAAGCTTTCTGTGCCAGACTTTTCCATCCATTCAAAGGCGACCATTTCGCGACTGACTATCTGGATCTGTAGTTGTTGCAGGCGTGCAATGGCGAGTTGTTTATCACCTTCGTGTCGAGACGAGATAAGATCACTTACCACGAAGACGTCGAAGCCCTGTTCTTTTAAACCGACCGCTGTTTGAAATACACAGACATGAGCTTCCACGCCGCAGATTACAATCTGACTCCGTTGTTGCTGGCGAATTTTTTCAAGACAGGGCGACTCTGCCGCACAGGAAAAATAGACCTTATCGACGATCTGTTCGGTGCTGACGAGTTCTGCCAGCTCCGCTACCGTGTGTCCAAGCCCTTGTGGGTATTGCTCGAACACAAGTACAGGAACCTTGAGTAAAGTAGCAATCTCCATCAGCCAGCGTGTCTGTTTGATCAGTTGTTCGGGCTGGCAGACTGCAGGGACCAGTTTTTCCTGGATATCAACGACGAGCAATAACGCTTTATTGGGTGATATCAGCATGAGGCGCTCCTAGTTAGCTTAGTTTTTAGAATCAACCATCAGGGTTGCGCTTCCTGCGGCAACAGTTTTACCGCTTACGGTGCAGACAGTATTTAAGACGACGCGACGACGCTCTGTGTTGATCTCGGTGATGGTGGCAGTAGCTGTAACGGTATCGCCAATCTTGACTGGCGCTTTGAATTTGATGTTCTGATCGATGTAGATGGCACCGGGTCCGGGAAGCTTGGTGCCCAGCACGGCTGAGATCAGTCCTGCGCTGAACATGCCGTGGACGATGCGCTCCTTAAACAGGGTCTGAGCGGCGTATTCTGCATTGATATGGACGGGATTGTTGTCGCCGGTGATCCCGGCAAAGGTGTAGACATCTGATTCGGAGATGGTTTTGGCGAATGAGGCGGTCATGCCCTCGCTGAGATCTTCGATATAGTAGCCGTGCAGGTCGTTCATGGGCTCTCCTGATAACTTAAATGATATTCCAACGCGGCTAGGGTAGCCTATGGTTGTTAGCTCGCCAAACCAAAGTGTTATTTTGAGTGAAAATTTCTATTTAGTTTGGTTGTAAATCGTAACAAGAGGGTATCAAGGTGGCTCCGAGGTGGATTTGAAGTTAATTATTTTTGATTGGGATGGCACTCTAATAGACTCTGCTGACAGGATTATCAGCTCTATGCAGAAAGCTGCAGCCGCTGAATCCTTGCCTGTGCCGGGGCCTGAGGCGGTTCGAAATATTATCGGTTTGGGCTTGCCGGAGGTGTTTGATGAGCTATTCGGAGGCTTGAGTGCGGCAAAGGAAGCGCAGATGCGTACGCGTTATGGTTACTTCTATATAGAGCAGGATGATACCCCTACAGAGTTTTTCCCGGGGGTGGTGGAGGGGCTTGCGCGTCTTCGTCAGAGCGGCTATCAGCTTGCCGTGGCTACCGGAAAAAGTCGCAAGGGGTTGGATAGGGTGTTGGCAGAAACCGGACTCGGAGGCGCGTTTGATTATAGCCGCTGCGCCGATGAGACAAAGTCTAAGCCGCATCCTTTAATGCTGGAGCAGCTATTGAGCGTGAGTGGTTACCAGGTCGATGAAGCCGTTATGGTCGGTGATACCGAGTACGATCTAGCCATGGCGGTTGCGGCTGGGATGGCATCTATAGGTGTTTCTTATGGTGCGCATCATCCTGAGAGGCTGCGTAAACATTCGCCGCAGCGTATTATTGATCGCTTTGAAGAGCTCGAGCATTGGCTCGAGCGTCGAGTATGATCCTTTGGCCCGTTATAGATAGGACAATTGTGTGAGTGATAATCTCTGGGGCTCAGGCTCTGATTCTGAAGCAAACCAAGCAGCTAAAAATAGTTCTGCTCAAAATCCCAATCCGCAAGAACATCCAGGTGGGAGTTCTAAAGAGTGGCGGCTGATTGAGAAGATGGTTAACGGTCTGTCGGTCGAGCATCGCCGATCTAGGCGCTGGGGTATCTTTTTTAAATCGCTAACCTTTATTTATCTGTTTGCAGTGCTTTATCTGATTATGGATAGCAACTGGTCGGAGCAGATTGCTGGCAATAAGCCGCATACGGCGCTGGTTGATATCAGCGGTGCTATAGCGGCAGATACCGAGGCCAACGCCGATAGCATCGCTCATAGCCTGCGCGCGGCGTTTGACGATGAAAATACGCGGGGCGTTATTCTGCGTATAAACAGTCCCGGCGGTAGTCCAGTACAGTCGGGCTATGTGTATGATGAGATCAAGCGGCTGCGGGTGCTCCATCCTGATATCAAGCTATACAGCGTGATCGGTGATATCGGCGCCTCTGGTGGGTATTACATCGCAGCTGCGGCCGATGAGATCTATGCCGACAAAGCAAGCCTGGTAGGATCTATAGGTGTTATCTCGTCTAGTTTTGGCTTTGTCGGCGTACTGGAAAAGCTGGGTATTGAGCGTCGGTTGGTGACTGCCGGAGAGCATAAAGCATTTTTGGATCCATTTACGCCTTTAAAGGAGACAGAGAAAGAGTTTTGGAAATCCGTGCTCGATACTACCCATCTGCAGTTTATTGAGCAGGTTAAAAAAGGGCGTGGTGATCGGCTAAAACAATCGGATGAGCTTTTCAGTGGTTTGATCTGGACGGGTGAGCAGGCGCTGGAGCTAGGGTTGATTGATGGCTTGGGTAGCGCGGGCTATGTAGCACGAGAGATCGTGGGCGAAGAGCATATCGTCAATTTCACTCCCTCGCTCTCTACTTGGGAGAAGCTGGCGGAGCGAATGGGGGTGACATTTGCTAAAACGATTTCTACCCAGCTAGGGTTTGATGCTCCCGGGTTAAAGTAGCGTTAGAGCGTTTTCGTTTAGGTTTTAATCGTTGCTCGGTGTCGGCGGCCGTTCAGGGGATCTCTATCCCCTGGCGGTGTAGCAGTTCGATCAAACGAATCAAGGGTAACCCTACCAGGGTGTTGGGGTCGTCGCCTTCGAGTTTTTTGAACAGACTGATACCTAGGCCTTCTGCCATAAAGCTGCCTGCGCACTGGTAGGGTTGCTCGCGTTGCAGGTAACGCTCTATCTGGTCGTCGCTGAGGGGTCTAAAGTGAACCCTGAATAGGTCGCAGATCCGCTCAGATTTTCCGCTGTTGCTGTCGTGTAGACAGAGTCCGGTATAGAAGGTGATTACTTGGCCGCTACAGGCGCGAAGTTGTTCGGTCGCTCGAGGGTGGGTATGGGGTTTGCCAATAATATCGCCATTGAGGACAGCGACCTGATCTGAGCCGATGATCAGCGCATCAGGAGTGGTGGAGCCAATTTTCTCGGCCTTGGCTTGAGCCAGGCGTTGTACCAGCGCTTCAGCGGATTCATCATGGTTAGGCGTCTCGTCTATATCAGGCGCCTGGCAACTAAACCGCAGCTGCAGTTTTTCGAGCAGAGATTTTCTAAATGGAGATGTGGATGCGAGTATCAATCGACGCATGCTTTTAATCCGGAATTTATAGGTTAGTCAGGGAGAGGCTAATAGTAATCTTTTTTATTGATGATCTCTTTACACTAACAGCCTAGATCCCTATTATGTCGCGCTTATGTTGAAGGCCTCATTACTCATCACAATTGATTCTCGCCAGGCTGCCGATCAGGGTCGAATTATTGACGGCACTGTGAAGCTCGATAAGCTGGAACGATTGAGTGGCTATCTTGTTGATAGTGATGGAGTTGCCAATGTTAGTATGGTTTTTGGTGTTGATGAAGAGCGTATTCGTTATATCAAAGGGTGTGCTACTACCAGGGTAAAAATGCTTTGTCAGCGCTGTCTGGAACCGGTCACGCTTGAACTTGAAGCCGAGATGAATTTGGGTATCGTCGCTGATGATGAAGCCGCCAAGCAGCTTCCTCGTTATTACGATCCCTATATCGTCAATGAGCCTAGGCAAGATCTCTATCAGTTGGTTGAAGAGGAGCTTATTTTGACCTTGCCGCTGATAGCTCAGCATCAGGATTGTGTCGTTAAGACTGAATACGGCGAAGCCGTGGTGCAGTCTGGTGACAACGATAGGAAAAACCCATTTAACGTACTGGCCCAACTTAAGGCCAATAAACACTAGATCAGGAGCTGCGTAGTCATGGCTGTTCAGAAGAGTAAAGTTACACGTTCACGCCGTGGTCAGCGTCGTTCACACGATGCATTGACTGCACCCACACTGTCTCAAGACAGCACCACCGGTGAGGTTCATCGTCGTCACCATGTGACCGATGATGGTTTCTACCGTGGTCGCCAGGTTATCGCTAAAGACGCTGAGTAACCATTGGTCACTCGCTGCACCCTTGCAGTAGATGTGATGAGCGGGGACTTCGGTCCCCGTGTAGCTGTTCCCGCCGCACTCGATTTCTCTGCTTTAAATCCCGATACCCGTTTGATCCTGGTGGGTGATCCTGTCCAGATCGAATCCTATCTGCCCGCTCGGTATTCCGGCCAGCTTTGTATAGAAGCTACCCAGTCTGTTATAACCATGACAGCTAAGCCTTCTGTTGCGTTGCGTAAGGGTAAAGACTCTTCGATGTATCGCGCTGTCAAGCTGGTGGCTGAAGGGCGAGCCGATGCCTGTATTTGTGCCGGAAATACAGGTGCGCTAATGGCGATGGGGCACTATCTTCTTCATATGCATCCGGGTATCGATCGTCCCGCCATCGCAACAACCATTCCTACCCGCAAAGGGCACTGCTATATGCTTGATTTGGGTGCCAATGTGGATTGTAGCGCGGAACATCTGTTTCAGTTTGGGCTAATGGGAGCTGCATTGGCAGAGGCTTTAGATGAGGTTGAGGCCCCTCGGGTTGCGCTGCTGAATGTCGGTGTGGAAGAGGTCAAGGGGAATGAGCAGGTTAAGCTTGCATCCCGGTTGTTAAGAGAGCATGCCGCCTTGAATTATATCGGTTATATCGAGGGTAATGACATTTACTCAGGCAAAGCTGATGTGGTGGTCTGTGATGGTTTTGTCGGAAATGTAGCCTTAAAAAGCAGTGAGGGGCTTGCACGATTGATTGCTGAGCAGCTCAAGCAGTCCTTCAACAGCAGTTGGTATCGGAAAGTTGTAGGATTGCTGGCTATGCCGGTCTTAAATCAGCTCAAGCAGCAGCTGGATCCTTCGCGGCGTAACGGGGCTAGTTTGCTGGGGCTTCAGGGGATCGTAGTTAAAAGTCACGGATCGGCAACCCGCGAATGTTTTGGTTACGCGATAGCGCAGGCGCAGGCGGAGGTTCTGCGGGATGTGCCCGGGTTGATTAACGCAAAGCTCGGGCAGATTGTTTAGGCTCGGTCAG